>Ga0182024_10000677_pt1 | contig 88539 bp, 79 predicted proteins | sample P32metaG_FD_120480 | JGI IMG/M metagenome (GOLD analysis project Ga0182024, IMG submission 120480) | Permafrost microbial communities from Stordalen Mire, Sweden - P3-2 metaG (Illumina Assembly) | ecosystem: Environmental > Terrestrial > Soil > Wetlands > Permafrost | place: Sweden: Stordalen... | reverse complement strand
CAACAGGACTCGGAAGGACCGACAGCCCTCCAAATAGGCAAAAAGCAGTGCAGCGGAGAAAACTGACCAAAGCGAAGCCTGATTCGCTCACTCAGTCTGCCCCTCGTGAGAAAAGGCGGCTAAAGCAGAGGACGGAACTTGGACTGCGCGTCGAGTTGGACAATTGGAATTCGCGCCTCAAAATTCACGCCCCGTGTCGCAATCGTGACGAGGGGACGATGCGCGTCAGGATGGGCGCAGTGTAGGAGAAAAGGCGCGTGACGCGAGGTAATTCCGAGGCGAGGCATTGACGGTGCCAACAATACCTTCAACCGAATTGCACTCATGGATCACAGTAGTGGGGCTCTAGAAAAGTCTGACCGCACCCGGACTCAAATGTGGTGCGGGGGAGAAGAGTTCTCCATCGATCGACGGAGACGCCGCAACCGATAGATGCGGCAGCGACGGAATTTATTTCGCGGTTCCGCTTGCCTAGAATTACAACGCGAAGAAAGCGAGCAATGCGGCATGAAATTTCAGGCAATGTTGTAGCCGAGAAACAATCCACCATCCAAGTATCCCCACCCTCTGAGCCGGTCCGGCGAGCGTCAACGATCCAGATTCAGCTTGGCACAGATTTTGATAACCACGAGCCGTTGACTTCTGCACCAGATATCACCACCATACCTTCCGCGACGGCAAAGCCTCGACGGATCGGCTATAAGGTCATGTCGCGTCGTTGCCAGTACGGAACCGAAGTAAAGGAAGGGAAAATGTACCGCGGCCGCGTTCGAATCGATGACCCTGATGGGAGGCGGGTCCAGAAGTCGTTTCCGATTTGCCCCATTTCGGGGCCGGGCAGCTTGAACAAAACAGAACGGATGAGAAAGCGGATGGAAATCGTGGCGAAATACAACTCACAGGACTACCTCAAGAAGGTCGTGGCACATGAAACGGGCACGACTTTCAAGGCGCAGTCTGTATTGTGGATGTCAAATTGCCGGCGCCGGAAGCGCAAGCCGATGAAGCCCGTGACTCTGGTTAATTGGCAGAGCTACCTCGACAACCACATTCTGCCTGCTCTCGGCGGCCAGCCCATTGCCGAAGTGAACAATGCTTCGATGAAAAAGCTGGTCGAGGAATTGGTGGAAAAGGGGTTGGCGCCGCAGTCGATCAAGAACATCTGCTTGGTAGTCAAGCTCGTGAAGGCAAGTGCTGTGGATGAAAACGGCGATGCACTCTATCCAATGAAGTGGAACGTGGAGTTCATCGACGCTCCGGTTGTCGATGCACGGAAGCAGCGCACGCCCTCGCTTACTGGAGAAGAGGTCACGAAGATTGTCGCGGCATCCGAAGGCGAAATGAGAATACTTTTCATCCTCGTTGCGGCGACGGGTCTTCGCGCAGGTGAACTGCTTGGCCTTGAAATTCGGCACTTCGATGGTCGCAGCGTCAAGGTTGAGCAGTCCGTGTGGCGAAACGATGTTCAAGCACCAAAAACCCAGAACGCCTATCGCATCGTAGACCTCTACCCGGACGTGGCGAAGCAGCTTTCCGACTTCGTCGGTGGCCGCAAAACCGGATACATCTTCGGCACAAGCAATGGAAAGCCGCTCGGCCAGAGCAACATCTTGCGCCGAAGTCTGCACCCGGTTCTGGAGAGTCTCGGAATCAAATGGTGCGGCTTCCATGCCTTCCGCCGATTCCGCAATACCTATTTGCGGAATTACACATCCTGCCCGAATGGACTTCGCAATTTCTGGCTTGGATGGAGCGGCAGGGACATGAGCGATCACTATGACAAAATCCGCGAGGACGCGGCCTTTCGCCGTGAAGTCGCGGAGCGTGTGGGCATCGGATTTGAACTTCCGAAGCCTCTAATTGTTCCAAATGTTGGAAATGTTCCAAAGTCCGCTGAAGAAGTGGAGCTTGTAACACCATGAACGAAAAGAAGTAAGTGGCGCGCCCGGAGAGATTCGAACTCCCGACCCTCTGCTTCGAAGGCAGATGCTCTATCCAGCTGAGCTACGGGCGCGCAGAGGAAGTGAATCTGATTCTAAAGCATTTGCCGCCGTTCCAAAAACTAAATCCTCCCCTTTCAGCCGTTACTGTGTCAGAACTGTGCTAAAATCCCCGTCAACGGGCGCATTCTGGGACAGCGTGCCCGGCATTTCGTTGGCCTGGCGTTTGAGTTTATCCAAGGCATCCTGTTTCAACTGCAACTTCATTTGGGAATACTTCTTGAAGACCTGGGAATCACCCTGCCGAAGCATTTGTGTGACCCACTCGTCCCCTACGCCCCCTGCGCTTAACCGCGTGGCATAGGTGGAACGGAGGTCATAGATTCTGAAGTAGAGAACTCCTGCCCTCGGCAGAGAATTCCTCCAGGCTGTCTTCACGGATTCGATGTATTTGGTTGGCGTTTCATCGCCGGGAAAGAGGAAGTCTCCGCTCCCAGAGAGGGCGATTTGGTTTCGAAGTGCGTCCAATGCGAGCCTCGTTAAAGGAAGTTCAGAAATCCCGTTTGGTGTTTTCGAATCGGGTATCCAAACAACCGAATTGACGAGGTCCATTTGGTCTTTTTTCATCGGAAGCAGCTCCTTGTAAACCCGCAGACCCGTCTCCGTGATGATGCGAACGATGTTCCCCAAATGTGAGGGAGCGTGGAATTGGATCTGTTGCTGCTCTGACCATGAAACATAGTGCGGTCGGAACAGCCCTTTCACTGCCACAGGAAATTCCACATTCGCATATGGGTTCTAGGCAAGCAGCTTCTTTCGAACAGCCACGTTTAATATACGTCGAAGCACCCTCAATTCTTGATGGACAGTAGTTGGTTTTAATTTCCCTCGCTCAATATAGCCCGAGGACGTTTTGAAACAGACGCGCTGACGAAGCCGATCACGAAGATAGTGCTCGATCTCATCTTCCATCACATCAGTTAACCTGCGAGTGGCGAACGCCTTTTTCAGGTTGTTCGCTGCCCGCAGATTGGCCGCGTGTGTTTTCGGTTCGCGAACGGCTGGCTGAGAGTAATTTTCTAAGAACAAATCCGCCCACTCCCCGAAGGTTAAGTTTTCGCCCTTTCGGACGATTTGTAATATGTTGCCGTCCCTGTCCTGAAGCCGTTCTCTGAGTTGCTTATTGGCCTCATCCCGGTCATCCGTGAAAGTTGATTCTCTCCGGCGGGTGCCGTCCCGTTCCCGGTAACGCATCCACCAGAATTTCGACCCTTCACGAGAATAGACAACGCCGTCATGCACTACTGATCTACCCTTTCTACTCATTCCCCATCTCCTGTCTGAACGACGCGCGGATTGGTTCGAGGTCCGATTTGAGAAACCGGATGTTTCGACCCGTCAGTGATGACAGGACGCTTCGCAAGAAGATCGATTTGCTCCTTGACGAATGTACCGCGCACGAACTGAACCAAATCTACAGGGTAGCCAAGGCGCTTAACGAACCATGAGGCATTCGACGCCCGGTTTTACAAGCGGCGCGTCCGATCACCGTCAGGACGCTGCTTTGCATCTGCCGCGTATTAAAGACGCGCATGAATCAGATTTGAGGCGGACTAGATAGGGGAATTTTCAAATAATGAGGGTAAACGCTCCAGTTCAGGCACGGTCCTTCTACTTCTTAACTAATACAATCCTGCATGGACATCAGCTTGGTCCCCCTCTCTTCCATGGCCGATCTCCTTTTTTCAGCAGCCGAGCTCTTAAGGCAGCCCCGTCAAAGAATTCTGGAAGGACGCGATAACAGCGAATTGCAGGAGTATAGATTTAACGCGCATTGCAAATCTCCTTGTATTCCGTCCTTTCTGAAGAACGAAATGCCGAAACAAACGCTAGGCTTATGGCTTTGCAGCTAACTGATCGCCCGTCAGCGCGTTCGCTGGCATCGTTGACGACATGCCCTTGAAAGCAAACCGCTGGATGCGCGCGCCCGGAGCCACTTCCGCGGCATAAAGATTCCCTTTCGAATCGACCGCAAGATGATGGATACCTTGAAAATCACCGGGCGAAGCGCTTCGTTTTCCAAATTGATATAGGACTTCTAGTTTTTTGCGGTCGGCTACTACGATATGCGAATTGCCGTAATCGGCGATGTACAGGAATTGCTGATCCTTGTCGGGCGAAAACGCGACGTCGGACACAGACGATGCGGAGGGACCGGCGCGGTTCACGAACATCTGGGTAAGGTACTTGCCGTCGGGTGAAAAAAGCTGAATGCGCCGGTTGGGGCGGTCACAGATGTACACAATGTCATCGTTCGATATGAGCACACAATGCACGAGGGCATAATTGTCGTCCCCCAGGCCTTCCGTATCTATGACACGTGGCCCAGACCCGGCTTCGGCCGCGCGCTGTCCCGGCGCGAGCGCCGGGCCGCCCCCCGTGCCGCGACCGCCTGAGCCGGGCACATCCTCCACGGGTTTGCCGAATGCGCCCCACATGCGCTTGAATGTAAGGGTATCCGCGTCAAAAACGATCACGCGGCGATTTCCGTACCCGTCCGCGGCATAGAGCTCATTCGTCTTGGGAGACACAAATAGGTCGCCGGGCTTATTCACACTCTTGGTATCCTTGTTTCCGTTGCTCACGGAGCGGCCACCGAGCTGCGCGATAAATTTTCCTTTGTTTGTGAACTTGAGCACCATATCGTCAGAGTCCACAGTTTTCGAATTATTGGGGCTGCTGCCGCTGATCCAGACGTTGTCCTTGTAGTCCACGAAAATATTGTGCTCGGTATCCGGCCAGTCGTACCCGGTGCCGGGGCCTCCCCATGCTTGAATGAATTTGCCGGCGGAATCGAATTCCAAAACTGGCGGGGCGGCCGATTTGCCATCAGGAATTTTTATCTGAGGGTTACGCGGCCGTTGGATGAACCAAACATTATCGTGCCGGTCGACGACCACTTTGGAAACGTTGCCCACGACCCAGTTGTTGGAAAGCTGCGGAAAGGAAGTGTCTACTTCAAAGACGGGATACTTTACTTCGCCGGAGCCTTGCGCGGCGGCGCGGCCCCCAAAACACAGGATCAGGGCAGCGGCGCTCAAGAAAGCGATGAATGCAAAGCCTGCCAGCCACTTTGTTTTCTTCATCATTGCTCTTCTCCTATTCAGTTGGTTACGTGAAGCCGTGTCTCAGGAGCGCTCCCTTGGAAAACACCTACCATACTAATTTCAGAGCAAGTTGAATGATTCGGTTCTGACCTTGCGTCGACGTGAGTTGGCCATAAGTGCCGGTTTGAGGAACACCCGTCGAGTTGAACGGAACCAGGTCCGCCAAATTTGGCGGCGCAAAATTGGTATGATTCAAGACATTAAAAAATTCTGCGCGGAACTGCAGGTTTGCCGTTTCCGAGATTTTCGGGATGTAATTATTCTTGAAAACTGAAAAATCAATATTAAACAATCCTGGCCCAGTAATTGTATTCCGTCCCAGGTCACCCCGAATGTTGGAACACGTACCCGCGGCAAGCCGCTGATCGCAGACTGCCGCGTTGGCGGCAGTCATTGGTACCAACGAGACGCAATTCGGGTTGAGATAATAGAGAGTATTCCGGTAATTGGAATTGGTGAGGTTCTGCGGCGAGCAGCCGGCGGCAACATTTGGTGGATCGACAGTGGTAATGAATTCACCCAGCATGTCAGGGGCAATGCTCGGCCACACCGGACTGCCGCTGCTCAACTCCATAATAATTCCCAACTGCCATCCCCCAAGCGCCCGGTCACCAATCGCGCCGAGCGATTTCGGCTCGGGAGCATTCCACAGCCCGTTGATGACCAGGTTTTGCCCGACATTGAAATCGGACAGGCCTTTATCCAAACTCATGTTGTACCAGGGCTCAGATACATAATCGAATTGAAATGTATCACCAGCCGCGCTGCCCGATGAATCATCGATACTTTTCGACCACGTGTATGCCCCTTGTACCTGGAAGCCACGGCTCAGTCTTTTATCCACTTTGACAGTGAGAGCGTTGTACCAAGAGCTGGATTCCCACAACGTGCTCGGAATCGCGTTAACGGAAGGATTTAGAAGGAGATTTTGCTGAGCGTTGGCACTGAGACTGCCCGTCCATGGGACAGGCCAGTAGTAACCTACTCCCGGCAGCGGATTGACGATATCTACAGGTAGAATGTTATTGGTTGAGTCAGATTGAAACGGATTATGGAGCCCACGCGAGCCGACATAACCCACCAGGATCGTTGTGTTCGGTGTGATTTGCCGCTGGATATTAAAATTATATTGATAAACGTAGTTGCGTTTGAGGTTTGGCTGAACGTAATTCCAAGTCCTCGTGTTCGTAGCAGCTGAGGGCAAAGCGGCGGATAGCGCCGCGATATTGAACGGAAATTGGTCCGGCCCACCCCCCTGAGCGTTCGGAGAGATATTTCCCGCAGGACCAAGAACAGCTCGAGCATTTCGGAACGGAGCCGTGGAAACACTATTCAGTATTAATTCATACGCCAACGGCAGCGCGTCAAAGATTCCAAAGCCGCCCCGCACAGAAGTCTTGCCATTGTGGAATGGATCCCAGGCGAAGCCAATTCGGGGTTCAAAGTTCAATAGAGTCGGGTTATGAGTGTAAAACTGGTTAATTAAAGAAGCTGTTGGGTCGCTGGGGTTCGGACATGAACTCGACAAAGGAGAGCACGGGAGAAGAGTAGTGATGGTAGGCAGGTCCGCGATTCTGCCTTGCGCTTCGGTCGGGACGGTTGACATCTCATAGCGAAGCCCCAGGTTCAATGTGAGGTTGGGACGGAAGCGCCAATCGTCTTGGGCGTATGCGCCGAAAACATAATCGTTCAGAGTGTGCCTGGGCAGGCTTGTCAGATCCAAGGGTTCCTGCGCACTACGCGGCTGATTGGTCAGGAAATTGACCAGCGTTCCGCAAGTTTGGTCGTAGTTGTTTGCGTTGGTTAGACTCTTTCCCGTTTGCACGCAGGGAGCTTGCGCTGCCGTCGGCACGCTCGTGCTACCTCCCGCGACGGGATACGTTCCCTGATAGGTGAACGTGCCATTGCCGTTCCCATTGGATGGCGGGTGATACCCTTCGAGCGCCTGGTAGAAGCCTACGAAACCAAACTTCAATCCGTGATTGCCTTTGGTGACAAATGCATCATCGAAGAGCTGGTACATTTGTCCCAGGTAATCCTGGACCGAACCGCTGAACAGCAGTCCAGACGTCGCACTGGTCACTCCCGCGCCGGTAAGAGTGATAACCGGGGAATAAAAACCAGGTGCCATGGCGAGCGAGGGATCCCCCGACAGGGGGTTCAATGCGATGTTGCTGTGACCTCCAAAATCAGTGGTGCGGCTGTAGGCAAGCCGCAACGAATTCACTACGGAGGAGCTGAAAATGTGAGTTTCTTCAAGGATGACTGCTTGCCGCCACGAATCGTATTCCTGCGGGGCATTATTCAAAGGCTCAGGAACGATCAATTTGGAATAGTCATGAAGGTAGGTTCCAAAAATACTGTCCTTCGACGAGATCTTAAAGTCGCTGCGGAATGTATAGAAGTCTTCTGTCGCGCTCTCGTTGCCCAGCCAGATGTACTTGGCTACGTCCGGATTGCACCCGCCTGGGTTATAGGTGGTGGCGCCCAATGGCAGACAACCGATACCACCCGGCGTGGTGTAGTTAGCCGAAGGTGCAGGCCAAAAACCCAAATACTTTTGGATGTTTGCGTCAACGGGAACGGTCGTAGTGGCACCCGTGAATAGATTCGTAACGGTTCCGCTTTTGACCGCCGGCGTGAGGGTGGTCTGGCTGGTTTGGGGTATACCTTTCGCGAGACGAACGCCTTCATAGTCACCGAACAGAAAAAATCTGTCCCTCAGGATTTTCCATCCTCCGGCGGCCCCAAACTGGTTTTGGCGCAACGGGTTTTTGGGCAGACCGCCTGCATTCACAAAAAAATTATCAGCGTCGAATTTATCATTGCGCAGGAAATCAAAAGCAGTGCCGTGGAAGGTATTAGTCCCTGACCGCGTGATCGCATTGATCACCCCCCCGGAAGTAAAACCATATTCAGCCGAATAGTTGCTCGTAAGCACCGTAAATTCCTGGATCGCGTCCACGCCAAGGTTCTTCCCGAGGACGCTTCCGGGCCCGGCGTTTGAATAATCGTTCACGATCGCCCCGTCCAGACGGTAGCTATTCTGTGTGGGCCGCGATCCGGAAATGCTCATCTGAGTACCCAATCCGCGCCCTCCAGCAACGTTGGAAGTGGTCGGGTCCAATTGAGCCTGCACGGTGGCAACCCCCGGTTCCAGTGCTGCCAGAGATGTCCAGTCGCGGCCATTTAGTGGCAACTCTCGCACCGTCGCGGCGCCCACCTCGCCGCTAATCGTGGAACTTTCCAGCTCAACCTGAGGAGCAGCACCGGTTACCTCGATTTGTTGCGATACCTGCCCGACGGTCAATGCAAGGTTCATTTCCTGTTTCTGGCCGACACTCAGCGTCACTTTGGAAACCGTGGTGCTGAAACCTTGCGCTGTTACGGAGACTTCGTAATCCCCAGGATTTAAGTTCGGCACGGTGTAGGAACCACTCGTATTCGTGACGGTATCAACTGTCACACTCGTAGCGAGATTTCGGACGGAAACTTTGGCATTGACGACGTCTCCGCCCTGCGCATCCGTGATCGCGCCTGACAAAGTGGCGCCCGCCACCTGCGCGCTCAGGGGCCGAGAGATCATCAAACCAAGCAAGAAAATCCAGAAAAGGGGTAATGCGCGCAGTACTCTCCGATTCATTTTCATCCTCCGACGTTTCTTCCTTTAACGAAGTCGAGCGAGAGCGAATTCCCGTTCGGAACACACCCGATGTACATTAATTCGGACGCAACTCGAATAACTGGGGCGATATGTACCTCGCCTTACCTTAAGGGAACCTTAAGGTTCCCCGCAAAATTTCGAGCTGGATCGCAAAAGTGACACTGAATGTGCCTTCAAGACTCAAGTTCCTCGACGCTAGAGCGGGAAGAAAATACTGAGGATTTCATCGGCGGAGGTTACCTGCGAATCTTAACGGCCCACATTTGAGTAATGCATCAATCACCGCTCATAGATTTCTTTATTGGAAAAATGGTGCGAGGTATATATTCCTAATCGTGTGTTTCAAAGGCGGATTAATTTCAACGTGGGTGACCCATGCGACGTAATCCAATCAAGTATAGTGTCATTTTATTGCTGATGCTCATGGCGAGTCCAGGATTCAGCCGCGCGGACAGCGGCTATCCGGAAGCGTTGCGGGCGCACCTTACACGCCTTCGTAACATGCTGCTGTCCATCGTCGCAGCGATGCCGGAGGATAAATACGACTTTCGGCCTACGAAGGACGTACGAAGTTTCCGGGAAATGGTCCTGCACCTAATTTCGGATAACTATACGCATCTGGGTTATGCCGCCGGCATAAGCAAAGAAGACTCGGACAAGCTCGCGGCGAAATACAAAGATCTTCGAACACGCGCGGAACTCCTGGCTGGACTCCGAGATAGTTACGATTATGGTGAGAAGGTTCTGGCGGACCTCAATGATCAGAATGCGATGGACAAAGTCACAGCCATGCGTGGCGAACATACAAACCGGGTCGGGGCCGTACTCGAAGCATTTGAAGATCAAATGGACCATTACGGCAATTTCGTGGTTTATTTGCGGCTGAATGGAATCGTTCCGCCGGAAACAGCAAATCGCGACGAACAAATCAAAGAGAACATGCGCCACTAATTTCGAAACACTTGCTGCATCTGATTTCGAAAATCAGGCAGGACGAATTGACTAACCGGCGCTCCCCTTGCGAATAGTTGCGGATGAACGACGAGTGGCGAGTTTACCGCTTAATGAATGGAACGAGTCCCCTACTCTAAATTCCAAAAGAGAAGCTTCCTAAAACAATTCAGGAAAGTGAAAGGTAAGAACGGCGTTCAATCGCTTATCCGAAACGAGCATGTTCTTATTCTTCACGTCCAGCGCGATGCCGCGGGGCATGCGCAAAACGCCTTTGGGTCCGCCAATGGTCCATTTTGGGGGAACATCCCCATTGTCATGGATGCTCCAGACGCCTACGTAGGCTTCATCAGAGGAAAGCTGGGCATAGGGACCGGTGCCGGCCACGCTGACGATGATCTCGTCTTTTGGCGGGTAAACGGCAATAGGACCTCCAAAGGAATTCAGTTTACTGGCGGATCCTCCAATCACAGCTTTTGGCTTCACGTTTCCTGAATCGGTCCGATTGAAAATTAGCAACCGGGCCTGCCCTTTTCCCACCTCTGTGCCGACCAACAGCAGGTTGTGAACTGAATCTACCGCGATGACATTGTCGCCTGTCAGTAATGTGTCGGGTCCTTCAAGGACACGAATTGGAGCGATGTCGCCCTCCCCGTCCCGCGGGAATACCAGTACGCTCGCGTGGCGAGTTGGCACGAAGATTTCGTTGTGGACGGGGTCGACTTCGAGGTGTTCCGGTGCATCGAGTTGGCTGTGCGGCCCTTGAATGATTCGAACCGGAGGTTCTTCTCCGTTAGCCGACCCTCGATAGGTCAGGATCGCCTGCGCGAATTGCTGCGGTACGGTGAATTCATCATGAATGGGATCATAGACAATGCCGTGCATGGTCCTGCCCAGCATGCTCCCCTGGCCTTCAACTCTGCGAAGCGGTTTTGCGCCTCCCTCCGCCAATCGGGCGAAAACCGCAATTTGCGGATGTGCTACACAATTCGGGACCAGGATCTCTTCGCGTTTTGTGTCATAGGCGATCGGATGCGGGTTACCCATGCCCGGTACGCTGTCAGACGCTTTCGCGCTGCGAATCACGCGAATCGGGGGCGTGTCGCCGCTGGCCATGGGGTCGTAGGCCGCCGAGGTGTGGTTGCCAAAATTCGCTACCCACAGCTCTTTGTTCTTCTGATCAAGATAAACTCCGGTTGGATTGCTGACGAGGGACTTGGGCCCCTTCAGAACTCGAAGGGGGGTTGCGTCACCGCTCGCCGAGGCGTCGAACACCAGAATCGAATTCCCGCCATCATTGGCCACGAAGAGTTCATTTCGATCGGGGTCCAGAGTAAGGGCCGTGGGCCAGTCCATCTGCGTATGCGGACCCTGAATCACGCGCACCGGAGGCGCATCGCCTTTGGCATTGCTGTTGTATACAGTGATCGAAGGCGGCAGCAGTTTTCCGGAACCAGGCACGGCGTCTTCACGATTCAAAGGGAATCCCACGTATCTGGTTTCGCGCCGTTTTTCGTCGGGGAGGGGCGCTTTGACTTCATGATAAGAACCGTGATTGGCGACAAAGAGGAGCTTATTTTTGACGTCAAAAGCAAGGCCGTGCGGATCGGCAAGTCCGGTATGGCTGCCCTGAACCACGCGGATTGGCGCCTCGTATCCCTTCTCCATCTTGTTGTAAACCACAAGTGCGTTATCGTGCTGAACGCTGAGAAACAGTTCCTGGGTTTGTTCGTCGACCGCGATGCCAAAGGTGCCGTGGGGAGTGTGAATCTCCCGGTCAGGAACCACATCGCCGGCCGCCTTGCGTGAGAAAATTACCAGGCTGTCTACAGTATCATTGTTTACTGCATAGATATCACCGTTGACAGGATCGATGTAGAGTCCGCACTGGAATTCGATCTTTGTGTTCAGACCCCCGATGATGCGCTTCGGATCAGAAACGGAAGTGGGCGGCGTGTTGGTCTGCCGGTCATACGCTAAGACGTTGAATAAGTTTTCATCGGTCAGCACGACCTCATTGTGAGACGTGTCGACCGCGACGGCGCTATAGGCGGAATTCGGGTCGCGGATCATCCTGACGGGCTTGCGGGAAGCGATCTCTGAAACATCAGCGCTCTGCTCGATGCGCTGCTGCATCAAGTCGGCTCTTAACGGCATCACCCCGGGCGCGTTTGGAAGCTGCTCCGGGCTGGAATCATAGTCGCACTGCTCGTTGTCTGGAGATAATTCATCGTAGGCAATCAGGCGAGGCGAATGGAACTGGTTGGCAGTGAAATAGAACGTGCCAATCAATGCCGAACTCAGTGCGAGCGCGACCATCGGCTGCCTCAATGATTGCGTGCGCCACATGGATGAAATCATGATTACGGCATTATCCTTCCTCAAACTAAAGTGTCAAGCGCCTTCGAGTCCAGCTCAGGGATTATTTTTTGACCGGAATAGCCCCTTTAATCTGGCGCCCGGAGCGCACGTCTTTGGCGTAGGCGGCCATAGCGTCGAAGACAATGCCGGCGACGTTGGCATAGTTTCCGGCGGGAGCATCCAGATTGCTCGCGGCGTATCCGATCGCGGCGTGAGCCATCCGCATCCTTCCATCCAGCCACGGGCCACCGCCAAACCCGCCGATCACCGGAATGGACACGGCGGCCGCGACCTCAGAGCCTGCAACCGGCCCGGAATTGGTGAAATCGAGCAATGAAGCCCCCGCATCCTCCAGAAATTTCGCCTCTTCCACGAACTTCGCCGTCGCTTGCGGGGGCACATGCATTCCAGGCTTCGAAGCAGCTAGGTATGTGATGCCGTATTGGAGCGCCGTCTGCGGAGTAATTCCAAACTGCGCAAAAACCGGGATGCCCGCACGGGTAATGGCGCGAACCGCATCAGGAAACTGAGATGCCCCATCCAACTTTACCATGTCCGCGCCGGCCTCTTTTACGAGCCGTACAGCCGCTTTCAATGCGGAATGGGTGCCTTCCTGCAGAGGGCCGAAGGGAAAATCGCAGCTGACGAGCGCACGTTTCACGCCGCGGCTAACGGCTTTGCAGACAACAAGCATTTCATCCATCGTGACTTCCAATGGACTGGAGTGGCCCCACAAATTAATTCCGACCGTATCTCCCACGGAGACGATATCAACGCCGACGCGGTCCACGATCTGCGCGATCTGGAAGTCCCAGGCCACTACTCCAACAATTTTTTCGCCGTTACGCTTCATCTGCCCAAGCGAAGGAATCGTGACCGTCTCACCCTTTGACTCCATGGAACTCCTTTTTTCCCCTCGTGCAGCAGGTTCCTATGATTCAGGCCAGTTCAGCACGGCAGCTAATGTTTTTCCCAGGATCCATTCCTTGTCTTCCGCCGACAGAAAATCAAGCGAAATCCGAAATTGATCGAGGCATTCGCGATAGCTGCACTTGAGCCGGCTTAGGTCAGAACCCCAGAGCAGTCGCTTTGGGCCGTAAGCATCAAAGATACGCCTGATGAACGGTTGGATGTCACGGAAAGGATATAACTCGTTCGAATAACACGGTGCGGCTGAAACCATCACCGATATTCCCGGGAAGCGTGCGAGGACCAGCACATCGACAAGGGTGGCAAATGCGGCGCGCCCGCGTGAATCGAGCGAACAGCCCATGTGAGGAATTAGGATTCTAAGACCGGGATGGCGCTCAGCGACCGGTAAGAGCTTTCGAGCCATTCCTGGCACCAGAGCCATGACAGGAATACTGAGCTGTTCGCAGGCCTTCCAATACCAATCGAGTGAGCTATCGTCAAGCCAGTCAATGTAAGGCTTGGTGTGGAATGTCGAACGAATTCCCAGCATGTGCGTCTGGTCCAGCCATTTCTCAAGCTGCTCGCGGGCATCAGGCGCCTTGGGATTGAAGCGGCCAACCACCGCGAATCGTTGTGGATACCTGGCAGCCGCCTCCAGCACGCTTTGATTGTTATCGCCGACCCAGGTGGGAGGGACAAGGACGGCCCGGTTGACGCCGACCGAATCCATCTCCGTCAGAATTTCTTCGGCGCTGAAACCATTCGGCCGATGGGGAGGGCGCTGCAGTGGTTTTATCCAGGGATGCTCAGGCCGATCAGTTTCCCAGAGGTGAATTTGGGCGTCGGCGATGAACATGGGTGTCGGAGAACCCGCCGATGCTAGCCCCTACAGAATGAAGACGCAATCCTGTTTTTTGCCTTGTCATGCAAGATGGATGGAAGTACCTTATCCTTCGGTTTTCCATGGAACCAGTCACGTGCGTCCTCTCACAATTGCCATAAGTAGCACCGGACTTACGAAGCCCATTATCGACGGAATCGTGCGACCGGACGGGCTGGAGTTGCAGTACGTTCAGGTCGATCCGATTACTTCCGCGATGAGGCGCATGGTGCGGAATCTCGATTTTGATATTTGCGAGATGGCGCTCAGCACCTATCTCTGTGCGAAGACTTACGGCAAACCCATCACCGCAATTCCCGTCTTCCTCAAGAGGAATTTCCACCATGGATCCATTGTTTACAATATAAATTCGGGAATTAAGGTTCCGAAGGATCTGGAAGGTCGTATCATCGGCGTAAATCGCGGATACACGGTCACGACGGGCCTGTGGGCCAGGGGGATTCTTCAGACCGAATACGGCGTCGATCTGAATACGATCACTTGGGCAGCCACCGGTGACGAACACGTCGCCGAATACCAGGCTCCGGCGAACGTCGATTATTCACGCCGCGGCAAGCCGGTCATGGACTTGTTGCGCTCCGAAATCGGTGCGGCCGTCGGAGATATCAAGCCGGATTCCGCGGACATCCAGCACCTGATTCCGGAGGCTCGCGAGGCAGGCTTTGCATATTTCCGGAAAACGGGCGTGTACCCAATCAATCATGCCTTGGTGATTAAGGATTCCCTGCTGACAGAAGAACCTCGATTGGCGGTCCTGCTCTTCCGGGCATTTCAACAAGCCAAGAAAATCTACCTGGACTATTTAGACGCTGGCGAAAACCTTTCTTCCGCGGACGAGACGGCGATAGCGATCCGGCAAGTTGTTGGCGATCCACTTTCATTTGGCGTTGACGCCAACCGGAAAGCGATTGAAACGATTGTCCAGTTTGCAGTCGATCAGCAGATCATTCCAAAAGCATTGAGGCCTGAAGACCTCTTCCCTCCGGACACAATGGATTTGGAGTAACGACGCCTGAGGCGGATAATCCGCAGGCGCGATTTTTGGCCATGTGGAATCGGCATGGGCGCGGCCGCATCAAATGGACGTATTCGAAATAGAAGAGGGAATTCGCATCGGAGGCTTGGCGATGACGGAAAAAGTATTAGCGGCAGTCAGAGTGGGGCCGGGCAAAACCGAGATCCGCGAATTCCCCATGCCGGAGATCCCCGAGGACAGCGCCCTGCTGAAGATGGAAGTGGCGGGCATCTGCGGTACGGACGTTAAGTTATACAAAACACCGCCGTCAAACGACACTCCCGTAATCATGGGTCACGAAAACATCGGTTACATCGCCAAGGCAGGCCGGGAGTTCACTCGGCGCAAGGGATTCATGGAAGGAGACCTGGTTTTCGTCGAGCACTACGTCATGTGCGGCAAATGCGAGTGGTGCCATTTGGGACAGTACCGTCACTGTGAGAACACCGATTGGCGTTTTAACCCCGACGCTATTCGCTACGGCTACACTTCGGCCGAGAAACCGCCCCATTTGTGGGGCGGATTTGCTCAATACTTATATCTTCCCTGGAACGCCGTTTTGCATCATGTTCCCAAGGGCGTAACACCCGAGTTGGCTGGGCTGGTCACGCCGATGGCCAACGGCGTCGAATGGTCCCTGTTCGACGGCGGCGTCGGCTATAACTCTAGCGTGCTCATTCAGGGTCCTGGTCAGCAGGGATTGTCCCAGACAGTGATCTGCAAGCAGGCGGGGGCCTCGCTGATCATCGTCACCGGCACGACCAAAGACGGATCGCGAATGGAAGTCGCCAAATCCCTGGGAGCGGACCACTTGATCGACGTGCAGAAGCAGGATCCTCTCGCTCGCATCATGGAGATCACAGCCGGCAAAGGCGTGGATGTTGTGCTCGACTGCACGGCGGGCGCTGGCACGCTTCCGGTGCTGCTGGGGGTGGATGCACTCAAACGCAAGGGCGGAACGATTGTTATTCAGGGAGAAATGGCGGAATTTCCCAACTTCCCGATCGCCAAGGTCACAGTGAAATTCATCACAATTAAAAGCGCGCGCGGGCACAGTTACAAGGCATGCGATCTCGCCTTGCAACAGCTTGCATCTCATCGTTTCCCGTTGGAAAAGGTAACGACCCACACTTTTGGATTGCAGGATGTGGACCTTGCAATCAAATCAGTTGGCGGGAAAGGCGTGCCCGACGTGATTCATGCATCCCTGATGCCGTGGAAGTAGATCGGCTCACGCTTACTGCCTGCTTTCCTGGCTCAAAATTCTTTCAACGTCGGTACAGGCAACATGAAACGACTTGAGCTTGGTTCCGTAGGCGGTAAGCCCCATCTTTCCTGGCATGATCTGGTGGCAGGTCGTGCAACCAAACTCCCGAAACTTGACGGCTTTCTGCTTCTCATCGGGTGTCCTGTTTGCAGGCTCGACCTGAGCGATCAGGTTCATGGAAGTCAACAGAGAGACACAACCTATAAATCCTTTGCCGACCTGCTTTCCGCGTTCCGTATAACCGAGTTTGCCATTCGACCCCATCGTGTGACAGGAATTGCAACCGTGATTTTCGAAAACGTACGTTGCCAACTCGCTGGGACTCATATGCGACATCTGGGCTTCAGTGAGCTGCTTCTTGGACGAAACTATGTCCGCAGGCCCGGCCGATGCGCTTGTCCGGATTGCCAGCGAGCCTGAACAAACCAACAGGGCACAACCCAAGCCCACACAAGCGAAGACGATTTTCGTACTAGTCCACCTTGGCAAATTCACGGAGTTACTCTCCTTGGTTATAAGATCGACTATGCCTTATTTTGGTGCTCGATCTGGGTGCAGTCCGCCCTCCTGGAAAAATTGCGGCAACAGGAAACTGAAAACCCCGTTTCGAACGCTATCCGAGACGTAGATCTCGCCATCCTTGGGGTTGAGCGCCAGCCCCACGGGGTGGAGAAGCCCGCTGAATGGGCCTTTGATTTTAGCGAGGGGAGGTACATCGCCGTTATCGGTGATATTCCACACTCCCACAAAACCCAGGTTCGGATTGAGCCAGGGATCTTCCGGAACCTGCTTGGCGTCGGCCTTGAGCGTGACTTCCGTGTACAAATTTTGGTGCAAGTGATTCGACGCAGCAACGAAAATCTTTCGCTGGTAAAGCTCCATTTGCCAGGGTTCATCCTCGATCCCGGTTTTTGGTCCCATAATCCGCCCACGAGGCACAACGTTCCCGCAATCAGTCCGGTTAAAAATGAGAATGTCTCTTGAGTTGGCCACGGCGACCAAATTCGTGGTGGTGTCAACGGCAATGCCGACCGTATGTCCAAGATTCGTTTTCGGTCCTTCGATTACACGTAGGGGAGTGGCGTCTCCGTTGGCGTTCCAGGCAAAGACATTCACGCGTTTCCCAGTGAGGCTGGCGACATAAATCTCCCCATGCACCAGGTCCAGGCTTACCGAATGAGGAGTTACCAGATGCGTATGCGGCCCTTGAATCACTCGGATCGGATGTTCCGGCCCATTGGCACTTCCTCGAAACACAAGGACAGCGTCGGCCAGCGCGTTGGGAACCACGATCTCGTCATGAACTGCGTCGTAAACCAGTCCATGGATGGTACGTCCGAGCATCGACCCTTGTCCGGTAATCACCCGTTTCGGGGCGACCTGCCCGTTGGCCAACCTTGCAAATATCGCAACCCGCGGTTGGGTCACGCAATTCGGGACGAGGATCTCGTCTCGTTTAGAGTCGTAGGCAAGGGCCATGGGATTCCCGAATCCAGGCGTCGGAGTGCCGGCAGGAGCGCTCCGAATCTCACGTTTCGGAACTGCATTGCCGTTGGCTCCGCTGTCGAACGCCATCGCTGAATGGTCACCCCAGTTCGAGACCCAAATCTCGCCATTCTGCTGGTCCACAGCCACGCCCATGGGATGATTGATGCCTGTTTTATCGCCACGTATCACTCTGACAGGTGGTACGTTGCCGTTCGCGTTGCGGTCAAAAATGCGGATCGAACTGTCGCCGTTGTTGGCGACGACGATGGTGTCATGAACGGGATCATAGGCCATGCCCATTGGCCAATCCAGCCCCGTCTGGGGTCCCTGAAGCGTGCGCAGAGGTTCCACGTCGCCCTTCAGGTTCGCCGAGTAAATCGTAATCGACGGCGGTAGAAACTCGCCCGCTTCAGCGGGCGTATCCTCGTCGAGCGAGGGGTAACACCCGCCACCCGTGTTCTTCACGACTCCCCTGAAGTTGCCGTGGTTGCCCACGCCAATTTCATCGTGCGTTTCGTCCCAATAAATTCCATGGGGATCCGCAAGACCCGAATGCAGGCCTCGAATCAACCGTGTGGGAGCCTCGACCCCGGTGACCTCGCGACGGTAAAAAACAATGGTGTTCTGGACTTCGACAGTCACCGCAAGTTCATCACTCTTGCGACCCAGAGCCAGACCCCAAGATTGGTGCGGAACCGAGAATACCCGCGACGGTTCGGCGTTTCCTGTCGCATCATAAGGCATCACTACAACCGTATCCTCGATGTCATTGTTTGCGGCGTAAATTTCGTGGTGCTGCCCATCGAGGACCATTCCAGCGATCATTCCCAGGAACGTGTTTGGCCCGGTAATTTGGTGAATTGGGTTGTTGGGTTCGCCACGGATGGAGCCTAACCGGCGATCATAGGACAACAAACTTTTGCGGTTGGGATCTGTCATTGCAACGATATTGTTTGAAGGATCGACCGCGATTCCATTGAAAGTAGGATAGGGATCCGCGATCACGCGGACAGGCTGAATGTCAGAGCGATCGGGCTTGGCTTCGTTCTCCTGCACCTGTTGCGCTGCGTGGGTTCCTTGGGACGCCATCGCAGCTGTCAGGAGAATGATGCCGAGCACATGCCCAATTATCTTTTTCTTCATCTGCCACCCAGCCCACCATCGCGCTCTTTAGATATTTTTCACTAGCAGCTCGACCGTTCTTCAGCCATTTCCAAATTATTCAGTGAATAATTTCGCTTTGAAACCCGTCAGGAACACGCCAGTCAAGTCCACCTTAACGATCGCGTCAATCGAGCGGTTCTACTTTATCAATTTCAGCGCCGTGCGTGTTCCCCACCCAGAATGTCACCGGTGTGGTGGAATTGTCGACAAACACGTTGCGAATATTGGTTTCTCGAGGCAGAAGATATTCGGTGACATGCCCATTCTTTGGATCCAGCCGGATGATCCGGTCAGTAAACATGGAACCGGTCCAGACGTCCCCGCTTTTGTCCAAGACAGCCTGATAAGGAGCGCTCCACGGCGTCGGGACTTTCCATTCCTGGATCTTCTCAGTCCTGGGATCGAACATGCCTATCGCATTTCCGCCAAATTCAGCGAACCACAATCGGTCCTCCGCATCGACTATACCCCGGCGCGGCCGAGAATCGACTGTGGGCGTGGGATACGCCTTGAACTGTTTCGTCTTTGCGTCAATTTTGCCGACGCTTTCTCCACCAAAATCGAGCAGATAGAGATCATTTTCATGGTCGGCTGGAATTCCGTAGGCGGCGATGTTGCGACCGGCGCCGGGGATGGGGAATGTTCCGAGATTCTCATACGTCCCTGTCGCGGGATCGAGCCGCAGGATCGAATGGTCGTCCTGGTTGTTTGTCCAGACCTTGCCGTCTACGTAGGAGTAGTTTGGCATCACCATGGATTCCTGCGTGTGGTTCTTTTGCAGCTCCTTGGGGAGAGGGAACTCCTGGAATTTCTCAGTCTTTCGGTCGAATTTCGCGACGCCTCCCTGGTACATCATCGAAAGCCAAATGTTTTCATCCTTGTCGAAGTGAAGCTCGAGCGATCCAGTTGGAAACCCGGGTTTGAGCAAGGGGATAGGATATTCCGTCGCCTCTCCGGTTCTTGGATCGAGCTTCCCGAGTAACTCGTCGGCAAAATCCGAATACCACGCCATTCCGTCTGAGTCGAGAATCACGTCATGCGGCTGGGCCACAGGACGCGGCAAATCATATTCGGTAATGATGACTCGCGTGGCTTCCCCTTTGGGTCTCGGCAACGTCTTGAGTGGATACGCCCACTTATCACTGGAGCTTAAATTAACGGTCGCCAGCCAAACGGCGGGTCCCTGAATGTCTCGTCCACGGCCAGGGGCGTCGCGCGCCCCTCCGACCAGGGGGTGGGGATGCGAAGGCGTGCTACCTTGCGCGTAGGTACTCATCCTTTCAAAGACTTGCATGAATTCGTCCGCGTTATGAGTGGACCGCACGATGCGCTCAAGGGTGTGGCAACCGGTGCAGTCGAGCAGAAACTTTTTCTGCGCATCAGTCCCAGGCATGCTCGTGAGCCATTCTCCATTGCTCAATTGGGCGGCAAGATTTTTCGTTGGGATCAGCTTAATGTCCGCTGTCGTCGCTGCTCCTGCGGCTACGCTTGCTGATTTGGGGCCGTCGAGTTCGAATCCAATGGCGCGAATTTTGAGGGAATAGTGCCCGGGAGTCAGCTTGGGGGAAGGGAAGCTGTAATGGCCTTTACTATCACTGAATACATCGATCGTGATTGTGGAACCATCTTTCTTGGCGCCCACTAGCACGCCTTCCATCGGGCCCTCCTTTTCTGAACTCACCTGACCCATCAGCGCTACACCGGATGAATCTGCGGCGTCGACCAATTTGGGTATAAGGAAAAGCGGCCCGAGTGCGGCTGCTACTATGGCTACCAGAACGCCCGACTTGGACACAAGTTCCTCCCCCGCATTTGATCCTGTCATCCGGAAAAACCACGGTCAGGAATTTTCGTTTTGACTTCTCATCTGACCGATAAGGTACACCTGTAGACCCTGAGTGACAATGGTCAAACTCGCGAGTTTGATTTTAAAGGAAATTCTGCTGGACAAAAGGTCTTTCAAATGAAAATCATCGGGGCACCCAATTGGGATTACGCGTAAAGAGCCCATTCACGAAACCCATTTGATAGACAATGAAAAGGCCGAAGGCCAGACTTATCAATCCTGAGGCCAATCCCAAACCACGATTCAGGCGGGCAAAGCGGCTTTCAGAAAACTTAAATGGAACAGCAATCGCTGCCGTAATGAGCATCATCCCAGCGACCGTACCGATCCCAAATACCAGTAGATAAAAAACGGCCCATGAAGGGATACGGATCGTTGTGAGCACCAACAAAGCAACGGCTGCAGATCCCGCGAGTCCGTGAACGATGCCCACAGCGAGAGGTCGCAGGACTTGGTAAACACCCATTCGGCCAAATATGCGATCCGTCAAGCGTAACGGCGTCGCGGTCCCCGCAGGCCCACATAAACCAGGAGTATCGCCGAGCGCATGAGAGTGAAAATACATTCTGTCTCCGTCGAAATGTGAGTGAAATCCCGGGGGCGTTAGCGTTTCCGTCACCCAGCGCATAATTCCCGAGAGGTTCAGGACTCCCAGGAGAATCAACATCAGGCCGACCGACAATTCCATCGTGAGACCCACCCGTGGAGGAATCACAAGTCCGAACAGGATGATTGCCGAACCAACAGCGAGAATCGTCATTGTGTGACCAAGGCCCCAAAGGACGCCAATTAATGCGGCATGGCGGATGCTGCGCTGGCGGCTCACAATCGTCGTGACGGCAATGACGTGGTCCGGATCGGTCGCGTGGCGCATGCCGAGGAAAAAGCCAAGGGTGATGACGGAGAGTAAAGTGATCATTTATTCCGAAACCTCAGAAGCACGGCGACCGGGTTTTGAAATGTTGACGACCCTCGCGCTATTGAAAATTTTCGAGTATTGGAGGCGGATTGTCGTTCCCCCGGTTGCCGGGAACGGAACGAGTCGTCAGTCTTCGCTGAATTCTCAGTGGAATTGAATTCTCTAAAGTGTGAATTTGCGGGCTCTGACCAATTGCCATTGATCCCATCGGAACGCGTCCTGCGGATGCGAAATCATTTCCCATATCGTCGGTCATCATCATTGGTCTTCCGTACGACAGAAAATTTCGGTCTTTCCGCATCCCTGGGAATAGCCCGTGGTATTATCCACCGGCCCTTGAAGGGCTGTCTTACCCGCGAATAAGGCGTGATCTGTGCACGACTGCACAAATGAATGATCGGCAGAACGCAGCAGAGTTTAATCTTTATAGTCGGCTAGCGCCACTACTAAAAGTGAGGATTTGGTGGGAGCGACAAAGCAACTCGATGCTGCCGCACCGGCAATGTCTTTGCACTCAGCTCGAAAGCTGGTGGGTGCAATTTTATCCATTGGCTTGCCCTGCGCATTGTGGTTCGCGCCACTTCGCATGGATTTGACCGAAAAACATGCGCTCGCCATATCCAGTTTCATGATCATCGCCTGGATCACCGAAGTGCTCCCGCACGCTGTTACTGGGATTATCGGATGCTATTTGTTCTGGGTGCTGAAAGTGGTCGGGTTTGAGGCGGCGTTTAGCGGATTTGCCGACCAAACACCGTGGTTTCTTTTTGGTGCAGCCCTCATCGGAATGATGGCGACAAAGTCGGGCCTGGCGCGGCGCCTGGCGTATCTGGTCATGGCAAATGTAGGTTCAGGCTATTCGCGACTGCTGCTGGGTTTTATTCTCTCCTCCTTTCTTTTGACGTTCCTTGTGCCATCGGGAATCGCGTGCGTCATTATCATGGCGTCGGTAGCACTCGGTGTGATGGAAGTCCTGGGACTGGGCCGCGGCAGCAACGTCGGGCGCGGCATTTTTGTCACGCTGACGTGCACTGCCGGCGTTTTCGACAAGATGGTGATTGCAGGGGCGGCCTCGATTCTCGGGCGCGGTCTGATCGTAAAAATTACGGGTATTCAGGTGTACTGGAGCCAGTGGTTCCTGGCATTTTTGCCCTGTGCCATAGTTACGATCTTTTTCACTTGGCGCCTCGTTGTTTGGTTGTACCCACCTGAACAGGAAGCGCTCGAGGGTGGGGAAAAGTTTCTAAAGGAATCGCTCGCCAGGATGGGACCCTGGAGTCGGGAGGAGAAAAGATCGCTGTTTCTCATGCTGATCGGGACGGCGCTGTGGTCCACGGATTTAATTCACCATATCTCTCCGGCAGTCATTGGCATCGGAATAGGTTTGCTGGCGACTGTACCGGGGATAGGCGTCTTGGACCAGGAAGATTTGAAGACTGCGAACTACCTCCCTGTATTCTTCACTGCCGCCGCGATCAGCATGGGCAACGTTCTAGTTGATACGAAGGCCCTCAACGCCATGACCGTCGTCATGTTCGACTGGATGCGACCGTTTACAACAAACATTTATTCAGTTGCCCTGGTCCCGTACTGGACAGCTTTCGGCTACCACATTTTCCTGGGCAACGAGCTTTCCATGCTGGCCACATCGATGCCTCCGCTGCTGAACTTTGCCAAATCCAGCGGGATTCCCATTCTACCGATCGCCTTGGTGTGGGCATTTGCTGCTGGCGGCAAGATATTCGTTTATCAGTCGGGAGTGATGGTCGCCGGCTATTCCTACGGGTACTTCAAAGCGATGGATCTGGTACGAGTGGGTATCTGTCTGACTGTCGTTGAATCGCTCGTCCTTCTTCTGATTGTTCCATTTTATTGGCCGCTGATCGGGATTCGGTGATTCCAAGTAGCGTGGGCCTGCCTGCGGCAGACAAGGCTACGCTACAAGTGCTGCTCGGTATTGTAGGTATCAGACGGTGCGAGCAGGCCCAAACTCATTGGGCTGCTACGAAATTTTGGTCCTAGGCCAGTTTCCAAGAACTGGTGCGGGCTCAACTGGCCCTTTACTTAAAATTCAGAGTGGGAAGGGCAGGTTGCCGGCGGCCGAAGATTTCGAATTCAGGTGCGAAGATGATAATCCTGCAGCATTTGCCAACGCTCCTGATCCAAGCCGGAGCGTAACGCGGAGTCCACCGCTTCTCTAGCCTGCAAAACTGCCGCCTTTGCGCTTGGCGACATTATGGGCAATTTCGCAAGGGAAGCTGCTCGTAACATCGTCTCCGCGACCTTTTCCAGCCTGTGCGCCGTAACGCAAACGCTCGCGACCTCTGTTCCCGCGACGATACTGCCATGATTCTTTAGCAGTAACGCTCCCGTCTTACCCAGAGCGCGGGCAACGTCATCTCCCATTTCCGGCGTGGAGATACTGCTTGCGCCGTTGTCGAGCACAGGAAGTTTGCCGACGAACGCGGCGCAGTCCTGATCGAGAGGTTCCACTTCAATCCCTAATGTGGCCATGAGGACCGGGGCGACCGGGTGAGCATGCAGCACACACCCGACATCCGGACGTGCCTTGTAGATTTGTGTGTGTATTGGCCATTCGCGAACCGCGGTACGCTCGCTTGCGGGTCCATCCACGCGTTGTCCATTGAAATCGATGACGATCAAATCTTCAGGTTTAAGTCCCCACCAGCTGACCGGCCGTGGTTTGATGAGGATGCGTTGCTGGTCGAGCCGTGCGCTCAAATGCCCGCCCAAACCGTCTCCCGCCGCTTTAACGGCGTAGAGAACTTTACATGCCTTCACTAACTCTACGCGAAGTGCCGATTCCGGGTTCACCTAGATCTCGGCCTTCAACAGTTCCCGCGCGCCTTCGTCGAATTCGACATCCCGCTTCAGAAGAATCGAGGCGGAACGTACCCAGTAGACATCGCCATGGTGAGCTGCGAACGGTTCAATCGCTTGTTCGAGCCCGTGAATTTCCTGGAGAATCAGACGGCGCATGGCGATGATCGCCGTATCGCTGGTGCCCAGACGTTCCCGCGTTCGATCGACGATTGGCGACATGCTTTCTTGAATGGCCTGATCTTGAGAAGCGAAGCCATGGATACCGGTCATTGTGGAGGTCCGCTGCTGCTCGCGGTCTATCATGTAATTATTTTCCTTATTGCGGACGGGTTTGAATGTTACGGGGTCAACGCGCGCATGCACGAAGGTTTCTTGCCGGATTGTCTCCCGGTCTTCCTGGGAAAGTGGCGCGTCGGGATTCCAGGTCATCGTCCAGACCCAGCAGGTCTGGTCATCGCGCGGCACCCAACAGTGCCCATGAATCGAGTGGCCCGCTTGATACGGGATCATTGTATGGCTGGGTACAAGAAACTGGGTCAATCTCCAATAGTAGCGGTCTTCCTCGGCTTTGCGGCGCACGGCAATGACCAGGCCGTAGTCCGTCTTCTTTACGGTGAACCAGGGGGCTTTATCCAGTAGGTGATACTTCGCCCGTAAATTGTTGCTGTTTTTTACCTTCTCGACATAGGAGTCCGTCACGCGGAACGCTTCCAGGCTGGCATGAAGAAAATTGGAGTGGCTGGAATCGATCCCGCCCTCGATCGCCTGGACGTAATTTGTTTCTTGCAAGCGTTTAGAAATGTAGCGGTGATTGTCCGGAACGCGGGCCCACTCCAGCTTGGGCAATTCCGGCTGGAGTCCCGGCGGACCCATATAAATCCAGACGAGCCCCCCATACTCACGGGTAGGGTATGCCGCGGTGCGCACCTTGTTTTCGAACCGGTACTCCTTCGGCTCATTCGGCATGTCCACGCAGATGCCATTTACATCAAATTTCCAGCCGTGATATACGCATCGCAAGCCACACTCTTCGTTGCGCCCCCAAAACAGGCTGGCCCGGCGGTGAGGGCAAAACTCATCAATGATTCCAACCTGCCCGTTTGAGTCGCGGAAGGCGATCAGCTCTTCATTAAGCAGCTTCACCCGGACCGCGGGAGAGTCGGGGGTCGGCACCTCTGATGGCAGAAGCGCGGGCAGCCAAAATCGGCGGAAGTATTCGCCTGCCGGAGTTCCTGGATCAGTCTGCGTCAGCAGCTCATTCTCTTCACTTGAGAGCATGGCTTCACCATCCAGTTCGAAATCAGAGGAATGTTCTCAGAACCATCGCCGCTTCAGCGGGGCGGCGATCAGCCACCAGGTCATGCGCTTTATGAGCGCCCGCGTGCAAGCGTCTTACCTGGTCGCATTGGTTCGAATCCGGCTCGTTCACCAAAAAGAATCCGGTAATCGACCAAATCGCATCCAGTTCGGCCTCGCGGTATACAAAATGCTCGAAATCAGTGGAGACATCCATATGAGCGATGATACTCCACAGGGTATCGGCCGAAAAATTCGTTACCGGCACAATATGATCCGGGTTGACTTCCCCCCAGGCCATTTCAGATGTCGCGTTCAGTTCCATAGCAAGATCGTAACATGAAAGGCGCAGGGGGAAAGACTCCCGTGGCGCGAGCTACACATCGTGCGAATGGTCGCCATCATGAGGGTGGCTGTGGGAGTGACCGTGACCATGCGAATGGGTATGGCCCGGGTGGTCGCTCTCGTCGAGGTTGTGATGCACTTGGGCCGCGGCTGTTCCTGCTTTCTTCAACTCCTCCTCAAAGCGCCGTTTAATTTGCGGGTCTTCCTGATTGGCCTCGATCTGCTGGACATCCAGGGGAATGCCCAGGCGCTTTGGAAAATCACCTTCCGTCATCGCGAAGTATCGGGCGGGAGTGGTGCCAGTGTTGAAGTGCTGGTGCCACCAATAATACGGAGGCGAAACGATGGAACCTTCCTGCCAGTCGAGTTTTACGGACTTCGATTCATCCAGGCCATCTTTCCCCGCCAGTGAAAAGCCTTTCCCATTCAGCGTTAGAATAATGGCTTCGTAGGGATGACGGTGTCCCAGCTTATAGGAACCCACTTCGAATTCCGACGCGTGGGGTTCCAGGATCGTCTGACCGCCCATTTTCCAAAAAATACTGCGATCTCCTCCGCCTCGTTCGTTCCATTCCACCAATTCGGTCTCGCGCATGTCGGGAACCAAATTGGCTTCGTCCCAGCGCAGTTCAATCCGCTTTCTCTTGGTGTAATAGTCGGGCGAGCCATCAAAACGGTTGGTAAATTCGAACGGCAGCTCATTGATCAGGCGAAGACTGCCGAATAATTGCAGCATCAGGGGGAAGGTCGTAATCGCCAAGAGACGCGCGGGATGTGCCGAATCCGCATTGTAGTGGCGATGGACCGCGTTCAAAGGAACCGTAAACAGACTGCCTTCTCCCCATTCCACCTTACTGGCGTGTGGGGCATGGCCGACCATGGTGTAGCCACGGCCCTTCAGTCCGATCAGATTCTGCTCATAGAAGTTGTGGCGAGCGGCGAGAGCCTTTCCCGGGGGGATTTCATAAATCACGCCATCCATATGAACATTCCCGGAAAAGTTCAAGTAGACGCCGCGCCCCTCCACTTCCGGCCACGGGAAGACTTCCTGAGTGCGAGCATCTATGATCGAATAGCCCTCGACCGTCGGAATCTTCGTAAGCTTAATCCAGCGACGATAAAAATCCCGCTCGACACGGCCACCGCCACCGATATTCGAGGGACTATAAGTCGTCTTGTCATCGGGCAATTGGTCGATATCGAGCTCTTTTTGTTTTCCGGTGTTTTTGGTCGCGCCTGTCTGGGCTCTCGACTGAGGATTACTCGACTGGGGTTCCGCTGCGCCGACGACTGCGCCGCCTAGCAAGGGCATCCCCGCCGCGGTCACCGACATTTTTTCGAGGAATGCGCGTCGCGAAACAATTCCGTTGTATAGATCGTCCAGGAAATTGCTCATCTTAATTCACCTCAATTTGCGGCGCTCACATGGAGGCTAGGATACCCTTATACCTTTTTGCAGGCAACATCTTCGGACCTCCTGGAAAAGCCTGCTCACCTCTGTCGTGCTGCCTTGACGTGTACACTTGATTCCGATAGCGTGATGCCGCTCTCTAAGAACAATTGCGCTCGCGTGAAAACTCAAGTCCTCATAGTTGGAGCAGGGCCGGTCGGGCTGACGCTCGCTATTGACTTAGGGCAGCGAGGCGTGACTTGCACGCTGCTCGAGCGCAACGAGACCTCCATTCGGCTCCCAAAAATGGAGCGCTGCAATGCCCGCACAATGGAGATCTACCGCCGGTTGGGCATCGCGGAAAAAATCCGCGATGCCGGCCTGCCGCGCAGTGCACCCATGGACGTCTTTCTGGCCTCGTCGATGGCCGAGCCTTCCATCATTCGCCTGCCGTATCCCTCCGTAAATGAAGCGAAGAGCGAAATCGCTGCGCACAATGATGGAAGACCTCTCGAGCCGTATCAACTGATCTCACAGTACACCCTCGAACCCTTGCTGCGATCGATCGTGGAGATGCTGCCGAACGTTACGGTGCGCTTCAGCCACGAATTGATTTCCTTTACGCAGGACGCCACTTCGGTTTCCGCTACCATCCGAACACGTGAGGGCAAAGAAGAGATCATTCACGCGTCATATCTGGTCGGATGCGACGGAGGATCCAGCACGGTTCGAAAGCAACTTGGAATCCAGTTGCAGGGCGACGGGAACATCCGAAAACTCAGGCAAGCACTTTTCCATTCCAATGACCTGTACGAGCGAATCCCGATGGGCAACGGCCGACATTACCATATTGCCGAAGGGCCACTTTTTCCTTTCATCATTCTCCAAGATAGCACTCGCCACTGGACTCTTCATGCGGCGGCCACTTCCGACGAAGAAATGGAGCAGATCTTCAGGAGGTCGCTTGGAATGACGATAGAGTTCGAGATGCTTTCCGTTAACGAATGGACTCAGCACCTGCTCTGTGCGGAGCGTTACGGTGAAGGTCGCGTTTTTATCGCCGGGGACTCGGCGCACCTGGTCATCCCCACGGGTGGACTTGGAATGAACACCGGGGTGGGAGATGCCATCGACCTCTCGTGGAAACTCGCCGCAACACTCGCGGGCTGGGGCGGCCCGCATCTGCTCGCATCTTATGAAGAGGAGCGTCGTCCCATCGGTTTAAGGAATGTGAAAGCTTCCCGCGCCGCGATGAGTGGAAGGCTCAGTTGGCGCGCGGCCTATCACGTGGACATTCGTGGGAACACACCAGAAGGCGCGGCGATGCGTTCCGAGATGGCAAGGCGTTTCGATGTCGAACAACGCAAGGTCACGGAAATTTTGGGAATCGAGGCTGGATACCGGTATGCGGGCTCGCCTATCGTATGGCCCGAGCCGGGCGATCCGCCCAATGCAGACAATCGGAGTTATATTCCCACGACATGGCCTGGCGCAAGGCTCCCACATGTTTGGATGATGGATGGCACGGCACTGCACGATCACCTTGGGCAGGGCTTTACACTGCTGCGGCTTGGGGGTACACCGGCGGACACATCGACCCTGCAAAGAGCCCTGCAGGCAGTGGGTGCGCCAATCGATGTGCTCGACATCGCGGACGATGCAGCGAGGGAAATCTATGGCTATGATTTGCTGCTCGTGCGCCCTGATCTACATGTCGTTTGGCGCGGGGCCCAGCTTTCGGAAGATGCGGAAATAATCGCGGGTGTTGCAACTGGCCATCGGGGACTATAATCCCGCCGCTCGGGATTTGTGCTGCTTGTTGCCGAGTATTTTCCACGCATCACCACTATTGAAGAGGGATCATGGCCCAAATTACCGCTTTGATCGAGGACCTTGTCGCGGCGAATCGGATTCTCGCCAACGAAAATGTAATGGACGCTTTTGGCCATGTTAGCGTGCGGCACCCGGAGGACGCCGGCCGCTACTTGATGTCGCGGGCGAAGGCCCCGGAATTGGTTGAATCCAGCGATATTTTGGAATTTACACTCGAAGGTGTACCCATCCTTGCGAGCGGACCAAAGCCCTACCTGGAACGTTTTATCCACGCCGCGGTGTACGAGGCGAGACCAGATATCCAGTCTGTGGTCCACAACCACAGCCGCAGCGTGATTCCTTTTTGCATCAGCGCAGAAAAGCTCAGACCGGTCGTGCACAGTTGCGCAACCATTGGCAATGAGGTTCCGGTCTGGGATGCACAAGACACGTTCGGCGACACGGACTTATTGATTTCCGACATGGCCATGGCGCACGATTTGGCGCGAGTTCTTGGCCAGGGCGCCTGCGCACTGATGCGGGGACATGGATGCACGGTCGCCGGGAGATCCATTCGGGAGGCTGTGTACACGGCGGTCTATCTGGAAGTGAACGCGGAACTGCAATGGAAGGCGAGTCATTTTGGCAAATTGAGGTTTCTTTCGCCAGGTGAGATTGAAAAGATCAAATTGCGGCTGGGCCTGGCGAAACCCGGAGAAGGCTACGACAGATCGTGGGAATATTGGTCCTATCAAGCGGGTATAGCAAACTCGCGTCGCTGACGATTTTGTGGGTCGTGCTTTTAGGCTCAAAATAAGGAAATTGTTTTCAATGGGCAAGATGCAGCTTTCGCTGGCCTGTTGCGACTACGACCGGACACGGGCGTTGGCCGATGGACGCATCCCGGTTGACGGCAGGGATCTGACATTTTTGAATCTGCCCGTGGAAGAAACTTTCTTCCGGATGCTGCGGTTTCAGGAGTTTGATGCGGCCGAGATGTCGCTTTCCTCTTACGTATTGTCCCTGTTTTGGGAGAAACCTCCGTTCGTTGCGATCCCGGTATTTCCGTCACGGTCCTTCCGGCATTCCTGCATCTTCATCAATCGACAGAGTGGCATCCGCGAGCCGGAAGACCTGATCGGGAAGCGCATTGGCATGCCCGAATATCAACTCACGGCCCCGGCGTGGATTCGGGGAATTTTAAGTGACGAATACAAAGTGCCGGTCGCCGGCGCCAAATACTTCACCGGGGGCCAGGAAGAATCCGGGAGATCGGAAAAGTTGGAGCTTTCCCTGCCGAAGGAAATTCATGTCGAGCCGGTCGGCGCCGGGAAAACGCTTTCCCAAATGCTGGAGGTTGGAGAAATCGACGCGCTCTACACACCGCGCATCCCTTCTTCCTTCTCGAATGCTTCGGGCAGCGTGCGCCGGCTTTTCGAAAATCATTACGACGTTGAGCGTGAATATTTTCGTAAGACTCGGATCTTTCCCATCATGCACACGGTGGTGATCCGGCGCGAAGTCTACGAAAGCAATCGCTGGATTGCGCAATCATTGTATAAAGCATTTAAGCAAGCACAACACGAGACCTATCGGGAGATGTACGAAGCGGCGGCGCTGAAGTATATGTTGCCGTGGCTGCTCCAACACGTCGAGGACACGCGCGGCCTCATGGGCAATGATTTCTGGGCGTACGGACTGGAACCTAACGTGCACACGCTGGAAACTTTCCTGCGCTACTCGTACGAGCAAGGGCTTTCGAAACGCCTTCTGAAGCCTCGCGAACTCTTCGCTCCCGAGTCACTCGAGTCGTTCAAGATCTAATAAACGGAACGGCGATTTGGGAAGGCGATGGATTTTTTAAGTGAGCTTGAGCCGGAGCAGCTTACGAGCGTTGCCTTCATAAATCTTTTTCCGATCTTCCGCGGGAATCGGTACTTCCTCAATGCAGCGGATCGTCTCCCGGATATAGCCCGGACCTTTTTCCGGATCGAAAGGCGAATCCGAGGCGAACAGCACCTTGTCCACCCCGAAATAATCGAGGCCGCATTCCAGTGCGGCGCGTGATCCGAAAGTCGCCGTGTCCGCATAAAACATTTTGAAATATTCTTGCGGGCGTTTTTTGAGGCGGCGGACGTAAACGGTCAAATCTTCATCCTCTGTTCTGGCGCCAAGTTGGTCCAGGCCAGCGCCGGTTCGCCCGGAGAAGTAGGGAATCATGGCGCCCAGGTGATGCGTGATGACCTTGAGGTTCGGGAAGCGGTCCAAATAACCCGCGAATAAAATCCGGGCCATGGCAACCGAGGTCTCGTACGGCCATCCGAATACCCACCAGAGTTCGTACTTGGATTTTGTTTCTGTCTGGTAATCCGGGAAAGACGCGGGCCTTGTCGGATGTAGCCAAATCGGAAGATTGAATTCCGCCATTTTTTCAAAAATGGGCAGGAAGCTGGGATCGTCCAAGGGCTTGCCATTCACATTCGAGAAAATCTGTACCCCCGTCGCGCCCAATTTCATAACGGCCCGCTCGATTTCGCGAACCGCCGCGCCGGGGTCATTCATGGGTAGAGAAGCAACAAAGCCCGGAAAACGGTCGGGATGTTTGAGGACCAGTTCGGAAAGCCCGTCATTGGCAATCTGCGCCAAATCCACGGCCTGCTTCGGATTGCCCAGGGATTCAATCGGCGGCGCGGCCAGGCTGAGGACCTGAACGTAGTCCTGGAATCGGTCCATGATGCGAAAGCGAACGTCCAGGTCCGTCATGCACGGAATGCCCAGAGCCCTCATCCTGATGGTCGACGTTCTTTCGGAGAGTTTTTCGAGTCGTTCGTGAAAATTGTGAGGCAGGATATGGCAAAACACGTCAATCTTCATGGGACTCACTTTCATCTGCCTGTCGAATGAAATCGATGGCGAACAATATGCGCCGCCCGGATAGAGACTCCCGCGCCAAATTCCATTTGGCACTTCTTTATAGTTCCGGCGCAGTTTCATATACAAGACGCTGAATTGCAAGGTGGATTCGTGTTGTATACTTCATGCCGCCCAAAATTAAGAAGGGTAGATCGAGATGGATGAAGACGTCGCCTAAACCGGAGGGCGGATCAATCACATGAGTTCGACCTCATCGTCTCACCCTAAAAGTGCCGAAAGACAGCCCGCGGAAACTGCCTCAAAGGCAATGGATGCAGCGTGGGAAGCACTCCAGGGCGCCTATGACCTGCAGGTGCACGTGGCGCCGGACGTCGTCGAGCGGCGCATAGACGACTTGGACCTCGCGAAAGAATTTTTGTCTCACGGCCTTCGAGGATTTGTCCTGAAATCGCATTACTTTCCGACAGCAGAGCGCGCAAAAGTGGTTTCCCGCGCTGTCCCGGGAATCTCGGCCTTTGGAGCCATTACAATGAATCACTCCGTGGGCGGCCTGAATCCGGTTGCCATCGAGTTGGCAGGCCGCTCGGGTTGCAAAATTGTGTGGATGCCGACCGTGGATGCGGCCAATGAGACGGCCGGGCGCCTGGACGGGCCAAACGTGAAGCTTCCATTCTGGGCGAAGATTCAGCGCGAACTCGCGGCCACTGGAATTGCGCCGCCTCCCCTCACCGTACTCGATTCCGCCGGTAAAGTTTCCGAGGCCGCGCACCGCTGCATCGAACTGATCGCCAACCACAACATGATTCTCGCCACGGGCCATCTGGGACGCGTTGAAATCTTTCAGCTGGTGAAAAGCGCCAGGGAAATGGGCGTAAAAAAGGTGTTGGTTACCCATGCGGAATTTCCTTCGCAGAACCTTACAGCTGAAGAACAGCTGGAGCTAGTGCGGATGGGTGCGTTCATCGAACACTGCTTCACGACTATGTACACGGGGAAAGCTCCTTGGGATGCGGCTCTAGGTGCGATTCGCATGGTCGGCCCCGAACATTGCATTATCTCCACGGACCTCGGCCAAACCATTAACCCTCCCGTCGCGGAGGGCTTTGCGATGTTTGCCCAGCAACTTCTGGACGGCGGTTTCACTGCCAGTCAGATCCGCCGGATGGCTGTGACGAATCCGAACTCGCTTATAAAATAGCGTATACAAAATGTTTCTATCGGGTGGGGAGGATATTTTATGAAGCCTGTAATCGTTCGCAATATTGATAGGCCGGACGCAGGAGCGGTCCGCAAGCTCGGCGAATTCGGCGTCGCGACTGTGCATGAGGCTCAGGGACGCACGGGCTTGATGCTGCCCTACATGCGGCCCATTTATTTGGAGGCGCATGTCGCCGGCCCGGCCGTGACGGTGTATTGTCATGCGGGCGACAACCTGATGATTCACGCCGCCATCGAGATTTGTCAGCAGGGCGACGTCCTGGTTATTACGACGCAATCCGAGTCCACCGACGGCATGTTCGGCGAGTTGCTGGCGACCACCTGCCGGGCCCATGGCATCGCAGGCGTGGTGATCGATGCTGGCGTGCGCGATGTCCTGGATCTGACGAAGATGCAATTCCCCGTATTTTCAAAGGCGATTTCGTCGCAAGGAACCGTGAAGGAGACGGCAGGTTCGGTGAATATCGATATCGTTTGCGCGGGGGCCATGGTTCATCCCGGCGATATTATCGTGGCCGATGCCGATGGAGTGGTTGTCGTCCAGTTCCGCGACGCGGCCGAAGTGGTCCGCTTGGGCGAGGAGCGCCTGGCCAAAGAGACTCGAAACCGCGAGAATTTGCGCGCGGGGAAACTGGGCCTCGATATGTATGGCCTTCGCGCCAAACTCAATGCGCTGGGTGTTGAGTATCTGGATCGCGCTCCGGAGTAGCAGCCTAGGCCCGCCCTAGTGGAACGATTTGAATTCTCGAAGAGGCCAGAGAAATGGTCATTGATTGCCATGGGCATTACACGTCGGAGCCCTCCGCGCTGCTCGAATATCGCAAGCAGCAAGTTGCCGCGCTGAATGATCCTTTCAAATGTCCGCCCCCGCTGCGTATCAGCGACGATGAAATCCGTGAAAAATTGGAGCAGGCGCAACTGAAGTTTCAACGCCAACGAGGGACCGATATAGCAATTTTCTCGCCTCGCGCCTCCGCGATGGGTCATCATGTCGGAAACGCCGCCACCAGTCTGGTTTGGACTCAGATCTGCAACGACATGATCCATCGTGTTTGCAAACTCTATCCGAAGAATTTCATCGGCGTGTGCCAGTTGCCCCAATCGCCGGGTATCCACCCAAGCAATTGTATTTCGGAACTCGAGCGTTGCGTCAACGAGCTTGGTTTCGTCGGCTGCAATTTGAATCCCGATCCGTCGGGCGGCTACTGGAAGGAACCGCCGCTTACGGATCGTTGGTGGTATTCGTTATACGAAAAAATGGTGGAGCTCGACATACCCGCGATGGTTCATGTGACCGCGACGTGCAACCCCGCTTTTCATACCACCGGCTCACACTATCTCAATGCCGACACCACTGCTTTCATGCAGTTCCTGACGTCTGATCTGTTCAGGGATTTCCCGACGTTGAAATTTGTAATTCCCCATGGCGGAGGAGCCGTGCCGTATCACTGGGGGCGATATCGGGGAATGGCCCAGGACATGAAGCGGCCTCCCTTGAAGGAACTGTTGCTCAACAACGTCTATTTCGATACGTGCGTCTACCACCAGCCGGGTATTGACCTGCTCACCAGGGTGATTCCCTCCGATAACATTTTGTTCGCGTCGGAGATGGTCGGCGCTGTGAAGGGAATTGATCCGGAGACAGGGCACTACTTTGACGACACGAAGCGGTATATCGACGGTGTTGACTCGCTCACTTCCGAAGAGAGGTACAAGATCTTCGAGGGGAACGCACTCAAGGTCTACGCAAGGCTCGGTAAGCAGATTTCCCGGCAGGCTTCTTCTGCTGGAGCCTGACGCATTTGCGAGTCCATGCGTTCAGGGAACGGATTAGCGGTTCATCGACTTTTCAATCTTATCCAGGAGCGCCATCGCAGGAACGCAACTGGCCGCGCTGGATTCAGGTTCACGCCCTTCGCGGATCGCGCTGACAAATTCCACGTCCTGCCGGTCAAAGGCGCTTATTCCATCGAGCGGAACCTCTTTCCCTTCGCTGTCCGTCATGGAGTCGCGATAAATTTTGTACGTTTCCTCTTCGCCGATATAGCGGTAAAAACCGCCAAACGATCCCCGATTATTGAACGACAATGCCATGCTTACAAGTGGGCCCTTTTTTGAACGCATTGCAATAGTCATGTCCATGGGGATACCCAACTCGGGATGATCCGGCCCTTGCTGGCCCCAGGCCTCGAGGTTCGGATCATTCTGCACCCAGTACGCCAGGTCGACGGAGTGGCAACCATGGTGCCATAGAAGATTGTCGACCCAGGATCGCGGCTGGTCATGCATGTTGAGATTTGTACGGCGGAAGAAATAAGTTTCGACGACCATGTGCTGGAGGTGGAAAGTTCCTTCCTGGATTCTCCGGCGGATTTCGCGGTGTGGGCTGGAAAACCGCCGTGTGTGCGTAACCATGCAGATTTTTCCGGACTTGTTTGCGACGTCGAGCATCCTCCGCGCGTCAGAAAGATTCAGGCTCATCGGAATCTCGACCTGCACATGTTTGCCTTTATTCAGCGCGAGGATGGTTTGTTCTGGATGCATGCTGCTCGGCGTAGTCAGAATCACGGCGTCAATGCCGGGTCGATCAACACATTCTTCCAGGTTTGTCGAATAGTGAGGAATTTTCCATTCCGCGGCGAATGTTTTCCCATCCTCTTCAGTGCGGCTGTTGATGGAAACGATTTCAATCTCCCCGATTTTTTTCAACGCCTTCATATGAATTACGCCCATCGCACCGGTTCCGGCCACGCAAATCCTCATCGAGGTTCTCCAGTAAGTGATTTCATTGCGACCAGACCAGAACCGTAGGTTTCAGCCCGCGCTCTATTGATTTCAATGCACGCAGGCCGAAGCCAATGTTACTTGGCCTTTGTGCCTTGCTTTTCGATTTCTGCCGGAGCAGCAGCGCGAATCTTGCGCAACTCAGCATGGAATACGATGACGCTCATCCACATCCCAAGCGGGTGCGCGCCCGCCTCCACTAGTGGGTGAACCTTCCCGTTCCTGAACTTTTCAATGTCCTCGTCCTGTAGAGTCTCAAGTACTTTCGCATCCTTCATCTGCAAGTCGTATTCGGCCGCCACACCCGGGATGTCATTCATCAGACGAACTCGAAGGCTGGACTTGAATCTGAGATCGTAGAGGATCTTGTTCAATTTATAGGCCGAAGGGGACGGATGTTTATAAAATTCGTAGCCACATGAACTTGCGAACTTATACATGGCATGCCCCTTTGCGCCTTCCTCCGAAACTTTGCCGGTTCTCTTGTCAGGCAGGAACCGCATTACAGCGTGCCCATGATGCCAGGTTGGCTGATAGGTGATCAGTTCGCCGGGTTGATTTCCGATCGCTCCAAAAAGAATCATCCACGACAACATCTCAGTATTGCCCACTAGATCGAGTTGTTCCGAAGTCAAGCTCAGGAGGGCTTCGTGATTGCCTTTTTCCATCTGGGCGATGGCCCAATAGTCAAATGCAAAATCGGGTTTCGGATATTTCCACGTGCCTGGAAAGTGAGACATTCCCCCGCTCGCGATGATGGCAACGCGTTCGGGGCGATCGGCAATGACTTTAGCGAAAGCCTTTCCGAGTTCTTCACACCTCCGGGGAGTTGGCAGTGGCGGCAGGTAGGCATTGACGAAAATCGGAACAACGGGAATAGCGCGCCCTTCGATTACCCATTCGTACACAGCCGCGAAGGCATGCCCAAGGACGGCATCCTGCGAGTAGGCCATATCAAAGCCGGCGTTGACCAGCCTGTCGAGCAAATCTTCAGCGAAACCCTGGTGAATCGGGAGGTCGTAGCTTTTGCCGGCGAATTCTGCGCGCGATCGCTCGCCGGCCAGGATCGCGAAGGTAGGGACGGACGTAAGGAAAAATGTTTCCATGTGATCGTTGCCAATCACGATCGCCAAGTCAGGCCTCGACTCATCCAGATCCTTGCCGAGCAAGCGCATCGCGGAGATATCCGCATCGAGCTGCACGGGATCTTCGCTTGGTGGCCGTACAAAAAGTTGCGGCGCATGTACGGTTCCGATAGCTGTAACTATTTTCCCCATGATCATGGCCTCGTATCGGTGAATTCAGGCGTCAGCCATCCCGTTCCTCAACCCGCTTCGCAATCCCGGCCGCGAGGGTCTTCGCGACCCTGAATTGATCCTCCCAAAAGCTCATCTTGAGCAAGGCTTTCAGCTTCGTCAAGAGAAACTATTCATGACATCCTGCCCAAATTTCACCATGTGGAATGTAGTTTTTCCGTTCGAAAATGGTGCGGGCCAACTGGCATGAAACAGACGTGGATCCATGCCGAAATGCCCATGTTTATGGGCGTTCCATACCATTGATCCTTCACGCGTCCCATCGGGTCGTAGTCGCGTATTCCCAACGTCATGTAGCTACTGCCACTGTAAGTACCTTGCTCCGTGAGCCGCCCAAGCGGATTGGATATGCTAAAACTCCAGGGCGCGGTCTGGTCATAGTAATAATATGCACCCGGCGTGCTGTCTGAGTATGTTTTTGACAACAGGCGATTCAAAGCGTCGTAGGAGTAAGTCGTCACCACGCTCGTTGAAGCGCTCGTTTGATTTTTCTTCGGAGCAGTTTTTGAAGTTACGTTGCCATTGGAATCGTAAGAGTACTGAATCGATCCAGCCGGAAACGAGGAGGTAGATGACGCCGGGCATGTTACCAGCTGAATCTCGGGATTGGCTGCGCACGGCCGTGTTTTCGCCGTGGGTTTCCGCATCGCCGCTTGGACGGCTCCGGAAGGCTGGCGTATGATACCAACGAGTGGCAACCGAACATGGCGCTTTTCGATCAAAACGGGCATGGAACGCGCCGATTTCCCCATTTTCCCCCGATAGAAGGAGCAAGGATCGTGTTTCGCGGACTCGCCTTATGCTGCAGTTTAAGTGTCGTTCTCCCCGTAGCAGGTGCTCTCCTACTGTTCGGGAAAGCGGATGATCTTGGTGCGTCACAAATTTCACGGAACGTTTCCGCCGCGGCAACGAAATGGACTGCCCCGGACCCGGCGACGATTCCCGAAGGTCCCCTGGGTGACAGCATCCGCCTGGGCCTCCACGTCTTCGATGAAACCCCAAAATACGCGGCGCAGTATGTCGGCAATCAAATGAGTTGCGGACATTGCCATATTGACAGCGGCACGCTGGCGGGCGCGATGCCGATCGTTGGTGTTCCCGGGATGTTCCCGGTCTTCAGGGACCGGGAGAAGACGGTCGTTACGTTCGAGGAGCGAATCGAGCAGTGCTTCCAGCGCAGCGAGCATGGGCACAGGGTTCCCAACGATGACCCGATCATGGTCGGGTTAGTGGCGTATGCACAGTGGCTATCGAGGGATCAAATCACGGGCCGTCCGTTTCCAGGACGCGGCCTCGTCAAGCTTCCTGAACTCAGTGGAGACAGCGAACGCGGAAGTGCGATCTACACGCAACAATGCGCGTTGTGCCACAAACTGGAAGGGGTCGGAAAACCTCCCGCGATACCCGCGCTATGGGGTCCGGACGCGTACGACGCCGGCGCGGGAATGAATGACGTAGACAAAATGGCGGGGTTCGTTCAGCACAACATGCCAAAGAACATTCCTGGAAGCCTCACGGCGCAGCAGGCCTATGACGTATCCGCCTTTATTCGCAGCAAGCCGCACGAACCATTTATCATGAAGGACCACCAGTAGCGATCCCCCTGAATTTCATCTCGCTGGCTATCTGTACAAGAATACTTCAGGCGGGAACAACCCGGCTCCGAGTCTCATTCCAAAGGCGCGCCGCTTTGCTTCAGTTCGATTTGAAATTGATAAGCGTGTTGGATTGCGCTTCGACGGCGATTCCGCCAAGCCGCGCGGGTGCGTAGCGCCAGGATTGTACTGCGTCAATGGCGGCCCGGGCCAGCGTAGGATTTCCATTGAGAACGCTGACGTCGCGCACTTTGCCTTCCGCGGTGATCGTGAATTGCAATTCTACCGACCCGCTGATGCCAGCTTGCTTTGCCACCATCGGAAATACCGGGTCTTTGTGGGTGATGAGTTGCGGCGGTTCATATTTGCCGGTTTGTCGTGTGGGGGCAGGCGCGGGCGGTGCGGCAGATTTCGGCGAAATCATAGATAGCTGCGCAGCCGGGTCTGATCTTGCGGAAAGCGCGAAGGCGGGAGGCTGGACATCGGCTGGTGCGGCTGGCTTGACCGGACTCGGAACAATGGGCTTTGCAGTCATCAACTTTTCAAGAGGCATCTGGGGTGACTTGATTTTTGCCGGCGCTGCCGATTTTGTCGGAAATGGTTGTGATGATTTTGCTGCCGGGGGAGCGGGTGCTGCCATTGAGCCCTGATTCGATATAGCGGGCGGCGCACTCGCTGCCGCGGAACCTGATGCCAGCCGGTCAGTTTCTGTTCTCGTAGCGGGCGACGCCGCGGACGCGGAAACCTTTGCAGCATCTGATGCAATCGACGGCGACGCCACAGTTTCGCCCGTTAATTTTTGGGGCCAACGGAATTGAATGGAGATGACGCCGTAGAAACTCAAGACCGCTGCCATGATGATAGCCGACAAAAACATCCCAATCGCAAACGGCACGATCCATGATCGTTTGGTTTCGGACCCTTGAGGCTTTCCACGCTCAGCCGTCGCGCGAGGCGCGGATCCTGCAGGTTTATTGCCCGCATTGACTTCCACTGCAGTGATCGAAGAAAGAACAGAACGTGGCGCCGTCACGGCGGTTTTACCTGCCGTGTTGCCTTCGCGAACAAGCTCGATCTTGGCGGCCGGCCGCTGTGGTTTTTGTTCAGACTTACGCGTTTGAACGGGCGCGCGATCTTCATGATTTTCCGTCTCCACCTGCGAGGAAAGCCAATTCTGAATCGCCTGGCGGGATTCCTCCGTCACTTCGGTGAACTGGAGGCCTCCTCCCTTTCCCAATTCGTTGAGCCAGACCACGTGCCCCGAGATTTCCACGATTTCAGTCGTAGCAGGCAACTTGAACTTGACGGAAATGACCTGGCCTTTCTCAAGGGGTTGAATCCCCTGGAATGCCATTCCATCTTTGGAGAGGTTGATTGGAAAGCCGCCGTTCCCGGGGCCAAAATCGGCATAAACCAGCGTGTCGATTCTCTGCCGGGAGGAGCTTCTCCTGCGGACGCCTTCGCGTGCCGGATCATCCATGATGGGAACTGAATGCATGAAAAATATCGTCTCCCCGGTAATCCCCCAGCTACGGTCGGAATGTGCTCATCGAGTGCAATTAAGCATCCAAAATGGCGCAACACTGCAAAAGGTCGGATCTGATTGGAATTAGGATTCCTAAGCAGATTCAGCCGGGTGGTGAGAACCTTCCAGGATTGGCATATTGAGAAGCCAGATACTCAATATGTGCAACTTTTTGCACATGTGGACAGACCTTGGGACATCGGCGCAGATGCGGACAGATCTCTTCAATTTCTGTTGAATTTACAAACGAACCGGCGGGTTATTTGCTGTCCTTCGAATCCTTATAGCCCTTTTTGCTGACCTCGGCCGAGCGCTGCTCCAGGGATGCGCGAGTGAAAAGCTGCGTTGCGAGATCGGAATTGTATTTACAGCCGGTCAGGAAGGTCTGGGAAGCATTCCGGTCATTGCGTGCTCGCACCAGGTTCAGGGGCGTCTTAACGCCATCAAACGTCTGATACTGCCCGTAGCTCGTAGTGACCTCCGTGCGCTCGCGTGTTTCCGGATCCCGGGTCGCGACGACCCACTGCAACGGGAGATGCGTGATCTTATCAACAGCCAGACGCAAGTCGCGGTGGTCGTGATCGGTAAAGTCGATCCATTCCGCTTCTTTCATGTCAATCAGGTCCGTCCCTCCGTATTCAACTTCGACGCCGGGCTGGTTCATGCGCAGCCGTAACATGTTGTTCAATCCGGATTTCACCTGCTCGTTGAATGTAGCGACCGCGTCCTCCGGCTGGTCGGACACGCCGCCTTTATCCAGCAGCCATCCGTGGTCGCCGTCAAATATGGCTACCATGATGCCGCCGTGCGTGATGGATAGGTCGTCGGCGCCCAGCAAAAACGTCGTAATCGTGTTATGGGCTTTGGCAATGTATTCCGTGCGGTTTTTATCCGGGAGCACCCAAATGTCCCGGAACATCGTGAAGCCCATCAATTCGTTATTTGAACCAAATTGGGCAACTCGTCCATCACATTCGGTATCGCGAACATTCAGGAATGCCTGTCCGCCGAGGGCGGTGATCACCTGCTGCAACACCTGCTTCGCCTTGGCAGCGCTCTGCTCGGGAAGCATTTCCTGGCCCGGCGGGGCCGCCATCGCAGGCCTTTCCCATGCCAGGAGGAGCCCCAGCATCATGGCCGCAAACAACGCCGCTCGCAGCATCAGCCGCAAAGACTTCACCGCGATCGCGGATGCGGCTTGTTCCATTTTTGGGTTGGGCGCGAACAAATGGAGTTCTCTCCCGTCAATATATACTGAATACCAGTCTCACAATAAAGGTTGCCAGAATGGAGACAGTAAGTCACGTTCCCTACTTCGCCGCTTGAGCCTGGCGCGCGGCGGCGAGCAAATCCCGAAATAACGCCTTCGCGAGCGCGTCCTCCGGCATCCTCTCCGGATGCCATTGAACGCCAACGACCCAGTTCGCGTCTCCGGTCCATTCGACCGCCTCGACCACCCCGTCCGGCGCATTTGCTGTGATTCGCAAGCCCCGCCCTGGATCAAGGACGGACTGATGATGGGAGGAATTGATCACCACCTGGGGTGCTCCGGAAAGATCCAAAATGCGGCCCGGCCCCAACTGCGCTCCATGGACTGCATCGGCGGGTTCGGGGGCGCCTGGCACTTCGTCCTCATCGGTGCTGTGGCAAATCCTGGAGCCCAGTTCAGTGGGGATGTCCTGAATCAGGCTTCCGCCGAGAAAGACATTGAGGGATTGAATCCCATAGCAGATGGCGAGCACGGGCTTTTCAACTCGCATGGCATGTTCGAGCAGCGTGAAATCGGTGCGTTCACGCGCGGCATCTGCATCGGCCGAGGCCGGGTGGCGTTTGGCGTGGAAGTGCTCGGGGTCGATGTCCGCGGGACTCCCGGTCAATACAAAAGCGTCCAGATTTTCGGCCTGGCGCTTGATTTCTTCCGAACCGGCTGTGAGGGAGAGAAGCACGGGCTCGCCCCCAGCTTTTTCAACGGCGCAGAGATATGTGTCCATGATCGCGCGAAGGTTTGCCGCTTCTTCCCTCGCGGTGCGCCAGGGAACGCCCACACGAAGCCGGGTAGGATTTTGCAAGCTCATGGAAAGAGTCATCCTAGCATCGGGTGAACCGACCGGCAACCCGCGCCCGTGTGGAGCATGACGATCCCGATATCCGGAAGCGATGTTGCTATACACCGCACACCTGTTCCTCGGGACGGGGCGCCCATTTGGCAAGCGAGTATAATTACAGCATGAAAAGCGTGATGGGAGTTGGCAGCCTGTTGGTCACAGGCGCGCTTGGCGTGGGCATGTACATGTACTTTTTGAAGCAAGCCTCACTAAGCAAGGGAATGGTGGTGACGCAGGAAATCAGCGTGACCGGCGTAAAGACCGACCTGATGTCTATCGCGCAGGCCGAGCGCATGTATTACGCTCAGAACGGCTCCTACGCCGACCTCGCGACGCTGTCTTCCAGTGGCACCATGAACATCGCGCGGACCAGCCGTGGCGGATACACGTACTCCGTCGACACATCCGCAACCGGCTTCACGGCGACTGCCACCTACACTGCGCCGCCTCTCGAGATGCCCCCGGGCGTCGCGCCACCACGCTTCCCGACGATCACCGTCGATCAGACCATGGATGTCCACCAGGCGGATTGACCGGTAACGGGTCAGCTTGGCGTTGACTGCCGTGTTGACAGCATCGCTCGGAACCGTACATGCTACTATTTTCCGCGCAGCGGAGACATCGTTGCGACCGAGAGGTGACCTTCATTGAACGCGACAAAATGCGTCTTGCTGGCGTTCTTGTTTCTGTGCGCTGCAAATGTGTCTGCACAGTCGGATGACAAGGAGCCTGCCGCAGTCGTGGAGCTAGGGGGAGCCGCGAACTGGAGTGTCACAAACGGCGGATCGAGCTTCGGCCCCACGGTGGCGGTTGAAGTGACGCCGATAGAAAACTGGCTGGAACTTGAGTTGGGAGTTACGCCTCTTTTTGCTCGCCACTCGACAGAATGGGATACCGACCTTTTGTTCAAAAACCCTTGGACGCTTTCGAAGAAAGTGGAGTTCATGTTTGGCGTCGGCCCCGAATGGGTTCATGCAACGAAATACGGCATTACAACGAATTCCGTCAGCGGTGAAGCCGCGTTGGATTTCATGTTTTGGCCCTCCAGGAAGCATAGGTTCGGTTGGTACCTCGAACCTAGCTACGATTACAACTTTGGGCCGGGGCATGAACAATCGCTTGGAATAAGCGGCGGCCTGTTGATTGCAATCCCATGAGGCACTGTTTGTTCTTGTCTCTTAATTAAGTCTTCACCCTGGAACTGCAGGTTTTCAGACTGACCCGATACCGATTGACCTTCCTGTACCTGTTCAGAATCCCAGCCTGTGCTAAAATAGGCTGCAGATGCACCCTCACCTTAAATATCTGATTGAGCTGCAAGCAGTTGATTTACGCCTGATCGAAATTCGCGAGCGCCTGAGCAAATTCCCGAAACGCCTGGCCGAATTGGAAGGGCGCGTCACGGCGGCGCGGCAGCAAATCACCACGGCGAAGGAAGCGCTGACCTCCAGCCTGAAAGACCGCAAGACATTCGACATGGACGTCGAGCAGTGGAAAGAGCGCGCCAAGAAATACCGCGGGCAAAGTTCCGAAGTAAAAACCAATGAATCCTACAAGGCGCTCCTGCATGAAATTGCGAACGCCGAGGACGAAGTCGCAAAAGCCGAAGACCGTCTGCTCGACCGCATGGTGGCCGGCGAGGAATACGAGCGCCAGGTGAAGGCAGCCGAGGCGGCTGTAAAGGGGATCGAAGCCACCGCCAACGTGGAACGCCACGCAATTCAGGCGGAATACAACGCCGCGCAAAAGGAACTCGCCGCCGCCGAGGCTGTCCGCGCCGGAGCTGTCGCGGCTGTGCCCGAAGATCTGGTGGACCACTACGAGCGCATCGCGAGACGCCACGGCGGCATTGCCCTCGCGGAAGTTCGCGGCGAAGGCTGCGGCCAGTGCGGCGTCCACATCAGGCCGCACGTGATCCAGCAACTCGAACGTCCCGGAAATGAGGAATTTTTCCATTGCGAGACGTGCACCCGCATCCTCTATTACTCCGCCCACAATGCGGCGCAGGCTCCTGCTTCCGCCGCCGCTGTCACGCCCGGAAATGAAGGCTAATCAGTATGACAAACAGATTTAGGGTTTGTGGGTCGGACCTTTTCACCCTGACTCAGGAAGGGCAGCTCCGACAACAGGATTGCGTAAAGTCAGGGCCTTCAGGCCCTGAAGCCTCAGGGGCTAAAGCCCAAGCTTTTCGAGCTGGCCGAATGTCGGCGCTAAAGCACCGACCCACAAATCTTACGCATCCTCCGCAGAGACAATGATTAAGCGCGGACAAAAAATATCAGGACGATTGTTTGCCGAACCCGAATCGCCGTCGGCGCGCGTCGAAGGCGCCTACACGGCAAATATTGATGGAGCGGCGCGGGGAAATCCCGGCCCGGCTTCCTACGGCGTCGTGATTCGGCGTCCTGACGGAACGCCGGCCGAGGCGCTTGGAAAATATATCGGAAGGCACACCAATAACGTCGCCGAATACTACGCCCTGATCGCCGCGCTTGATTACGCGGCCGCGCATGGAATCAAGCGATTGCGCGTGTACAGCGATTCGCAATTAATCGTCAATCAGATCAAGGGCCTCTATAAAGTGAAGCATCCCGACTTGCGCCCGCTGCACGAGCGCGCGAAGAAACAGGCCGCCGGCCTCGAGGCGTTCACGATTCAATACATCCCGCGCGAACAAAATAGCGAAGCCGACGCGGCCGCGAACGCGGCGCTCGACAACACGGGCGGAGTGAAGCCTGCGTTTGCGCCACCCCCTCCTAAACCGGCGACTCCGGCCAAAGGGCTTTTTCTCCAAGACCTGCACGTCGGCCAGCGCTTCAGCTCGGGCCTGTATCAAATGGATGAGGATCGCATGAAAGAGTTCGCCGCGGAGTTTGATCCGCAACCGTTTCACCTGGACGAAGCGGCGGCCGAACGCAGTATTTTTCGCGGGCTTGCTGCAAGCGGCTGGCATACGGCGGCTGCGACGATGCGCCTGATGGTCACCGGAGGGTTGCTGTTCGCCGGGGGAATGGTTGGCCTGGGCGGAGAAATTTCGTGGCCCAGGCCGGTGCGCGCCGGCGACACGCTGCGGGTCGAAAGCGAAGTTCTAGAAATAACGCCGTCGCGTTCCAAGCCGAATCAGGGAATCGTCAAAGTGCGAAGCATTACCGTCAACCAGAACGGCGAACAAGTGCAGCTCTTGACGACAAAAATTCTTATGTTCAAACGTCCGGCGGGCCAGTAAACAATTATTTTAAAGCGTAGGAGCGATACAGCGTATCGCGTTGGGCAGGGATATATCCGGCGTCGGAAATGATGCGGCGCAATTCGGCTTCGTTGGTGCGGTTGGTCACTCCCGCGGCAAAGACTACGTTTTCCTCGATCAAAATGCTGCCCACATCGTCGGCTCCGAATTGCAAACCAACCTGACAGACCTTGATTCCAGGCGTAAGCCAGCTCGACTGGATGTGATCGATGTTGTCGAGGTACAGCCGGCTGATCGCCAGCGTCTTCAGGTAATCCACGGCCGTGGCTTCGGGAACTTTTTTTCCGAGCGGCGTATTTTCCGGAGCAAACATCCACGGAATAAACGCGGTGAAGCCGCCAGTGTCTTCCTGAATGCGGCGCAGTCGTTCAAAATGATTGACGCGATGGCGGTATTCCTCGCCGCAGCCGAACATCATCGTGGCGGTGGTGCGCATGCCGAGCGAGTGCGCGACGCGGTGCATGTCTTCCCATTCGTCGGACGTGCATTTCAGGCGGGAGATGCGCGCGCGAATTTCGTCGTCGAGGATTTCCGCGCCGCCGCCGGGAATCGAGTCGAGGCCCGCGGCCATCAATCGCGAGATCGTTTCCCGCACGCTCAGGCCGGAAACCTCCGCGATGCAGCCGATCTCCGGCGCCGAAAAGCAGTGCAGATGGACATGCGGAAATCGCTGCTTGAGCGAGCGCAACAGATTTTCATAATATTCGACGCGCAGGTCCGGATGCAGGCCGCCCTGCAGAAGAATCCCGGTGCCGCCCAGCTCGAGCATTTCTTCGATCTTCTTGTAAATCGTCTCGAACGAGAGCAGGTAGCCTTCCTTCGAGCCCAGCGGGCGGTAGAACGCGCAGAACGAACAGTACTCCGTGCAAAAATTGGTGTAATTGATGTTGCGATCGATCTGATAAGTGGCGACGCGCGGGTCGGTTTTCTTGCGGCGCACTTCCATCGCCGCCATACCGATGCCGATCAGATCATCGGAGCGAAACAGATCGAGCGCTTCTTGTGGCGTGAGTCCCATGCTTGCGTTTCCTTACTTCAGTATGATCCCTTCGTGACCTGCGACCCCATGTGGCAGTACGCCTGATCTTTGTGGGTCACGGCTTCAGCCGTGACATTAAGGCAACATTATCCATGCGGCTTCAGCCGCTGGCGTTCCAAATACTTTGGTACCACACTAACGCCAGGGGCTAAAGCCCCATCCTTTCGACTCCCAAATGTCGCGGCTGAAGCCGCGACCCACAAAAATCACCGAATCATTTCTACTTGCTGCATTCAGAGAATGTCTTACCGCGCGATGCCAACCGCTCCGGCAAACTCAATTTCGCGTGCGCGCGGAATCAAACCGGCTCGTGCGCACTCTTCATAATAGTACCTGAGACCCGCCATGTTTTCCGCGTCCAGGGAGAAATCGATATTTTCGGTCATGTATCGTTCGAGTTCCCGCGGAGGCAGATTTAGCTTGAGCGCCGCGCCCTCGGCAATTTCTCCGATGCGGGCCAATCCGTAATCCCGCGACGCTTGAAAATCCGCGAGAATTTCCGGCGTGATCGCGCCGCGGCGGGCAACCCAGATCGCAAGCACGCAGGGGAGCCCGGTCATTTCGCGCCACTGTTGCGCGACATCGTAAATGAACAGCGTCTCCACATCTTTGATCAGTTGCTCGCTCCCATCCACACCGCAGCAATCCTTACCCTGGGGCACTTTGGCCGAAAGCGCATCTACGCGAAGCCGCAGGCTCAACGCCGGATCACCAATGATCAGCGCGGCATCCGCGCGGGCGAGCATCATTTCGGGATCGGGCGTCGAGTCGATGAATTGAGGAGCAATCTTCCAGTGCTTCTCGCAGAGCAGATGCACGAGTCCAACCGTGCTCCGTGAATTCGAGTCCAAGGCGAAGCTCGCGGCCATCTCAATGGGCACTTTGGAGACGACGAGCAGGCTGCGCACTTCGTTCTTGGCTGCCACTGCCATTCCCGGCAGTGCCACCACGTTCTCCATCCGTTGATATTCAATGGATGGAATGATGCCCACGTCCACGCGGCCCGCGCGCAGGTCCTCGGCGCACTGCGAAGGCACGGCAAACGACAGGTCGTACTTGCCCACGAGCGGCCCGTCCGTAAAGCCCCAGACCAGCGGCGCGGTGTTCAGGAATTCAACGATGGAAATGCGCAGTTTTCCCATATTCGTTTACGCAAGGGGACAATTCAATATAGCACAAGCTGCGGCGGCGCTATGTTCGGACGGATAGAGGGACGTGCTACGCCGTTGCAGCGTAGTGGAATGGCCTAATCCCGCTGCTCTTCCAGAAGTAGGCAAGGATGATCACGCTTGCAATGGCCGCATAGGCACACCACAATGAAGTGAATGCGTATCTTTTAACTTCCATCACAGCGAGTAGAATCGCAAGGTTCGCTATCCCGAAGATGACCATATCTTTTACCTTTGAGAATAGGAGTGACCCGCACGTTGCGACGACGTATAAAATTGCCACAAATGTATTGTTCGTGGCCTGATTGATATACACGATGCTGTTCCCTTTAACAGAAATCTCCAAGGGGTAGGCTATCAGAGCCCACAACATATACAGTGTCGTTAAGCCTCCGATGACAAGAAATGGCAGCATCCGCCTCCGACTTTTCACGTCAGCCTCAAATAACAGCACACTGAGCGGCATCAGGCACGGGAGAAGTCCCTGTGCATAGAGCACAAAGGCAGCACCCATGTCGTGCGTAACCTCAGGCCGGAGGATCCCATCAAGCCCTAACCAGACGAATCCCTCGATAAACTGGTGGATGGCAAAAAGTGCGGGGAGCGATGCAAAGAGAAGTTCACGTCTGTGTTTCACCTTTGTCAGGGTTGCGACCCCGATCGTCCCCAAAACTCCGCTGCCCACGAAATTCGCTGTCGCTGAAAAGCACATACGTGATGTTCCTCCCGTGTATTTTCCCGATCATATTCACTTGAAAACCGGTTTCCTTCAAGCGCTATCAATATTGAAGGAAGTTGGGGCGAGCCCGAAGCCAAAGTGCCCCTCTCAAAACAATCCTTCGCGTAACAACTTGACACGAATGATGACATGGTAGTAACGTCCACAGCGCGTGGAACTGGAAGCTTCCCTCGATTGGCTGTCGCTGTCGATGACGCCGGGCGTAGGCTCGCGTCTGGCCGGGAAACTTCTGCGCCAATTTGGATCGCCGCAGGAAATCTTTCGTGCCTCCCTCACCGAACTCGAGGCATGCAGGTTGCCTGCGGCGCCCGCGCGAGCTATCCAGACGCGCGGCGCGCATAAGGACGCGGAAGCGGAACTTGCGAAGGTCCGCAACCTCGGCTGCCGCCTGCTGAACTGGGACGAGCCGGAATATCCGCAGCGGCTGCTTGAAATCTACGATCCGCCTCCGCTGCTGTACGTGCGCGGCGACGCGAGCGTGCTGAACCGTCACTCGATTTCCATGGTCGGCACTCGCCGGCCTACCCCGTACGGCAATCAGGTGGCGGAGCGCCTGGCGCGGGATCTTGCCGCGCGCGGCTTGACCATCGTCAGCGGGATGGCGCGCGGCATTGACAGCTCGGCGCATCACGGGGCGTGCCAGGCGCAGAAGGGCGCGACTGTCGGCGTGCTTGGCACCGGCGTGGACGTCATCTACCCGAAAGAAAACAAGAAGCTTTTCGCCGAGGTCGAGCAGCGCGGCGCGCTGATCAGCGAATTTCCGCTGGGCTCGCATCCCGCGCCGGAGAATTTCCCGGTTCGCAATCGGGTGGTCGCCGGGATGTCGCTGGGAATCATCGTCGTGCAAGGCGCGCAGTATTCCGGCTCGCTGATCACGGCGCGCCTGGGGATGGAGTTTGGCCGCGAAGTTTACGGCGTTCCCGGAAGCATCACGGTGGACGTCAGCTTTGCCCCCAACCAATTGATCAAGCAGGGGGCGAAACTGGTGACGTCCTGGGAAGACGTGATCGAGGAGCTGCCCACCGAGATCCGCGCCGAACTGTTCCCCGTGGAACCCACGACAGGCGCCGAACGCGCATCTTTATTTGAAGGCACGCTTTCTCCGCTGGAAAAAACCGTCTTCGGCCTGCTCAGCGTGGATGAGTCCATTCACGTCGATGAGATTGTCGAGAAGTCGGAATTGAACTCTTCGGAGGTTCTCGCGGCACTCTGCGAAATGGAAATGAAGGGAATTGTTAGACAGATGCCAGGGAAACAATTTGTCAAAGTGTTGCTGTAGCCCGCGTCTTCAGACGCGGGGGCAGTTTCGAAAATGTGCAAGAAAGGCCTCGCCTCTAAAGAGGCGCGCTACAACTGCGGTGCCTCGACGCGAGCAAAGTCCTCCACGCCCATCTCTCCCATCTTACTGAAAACCCTCGCCCTAGAGCGGCGTGCCGAAACCCATAGAATCCAAAACGACACAGCCGGCATCTATCAATCGTTGACAAATGGGTGACTCGGGGCCCACGCTAAGGAAACAGAAAGGAAACAATGCTTCCCTCGGGAAGCGTTTCGGTCTACAAGAACAGACATGGGAAGATCATTAGTCATCGTCGAATCGCCTGCCAAGGCAAAGACGATCAACAAGTATCTCGGCCGCAACTACACGGTCAAGGCGTCGTACGGGCACGTCATGGACCTGCCGAGGAAAGTGCTGGGCATTGATATCGCTCATGGATTTGAGCCGACCTACGAAGTGAGCCCGGGCAAAACCGCCGTGGTGACCGCGTTGCAGAAAGCCGCCTCGACCGCCGACGCTGTCTATCTGGCGGGCGACCCGGACCGTGAGGGCGAAGCCATCTGCGCGCACCTGGCCGAGATCCTGAGCGGGCCAAAACTGGAATTCCCCGAAGAAGGAGAAGCCGTCGCGCAAGAGGAAGAAACCGGCAAGGGCAAGAAGGGCAAAAAGAAGGCCAAAAAGCCCGTCAAGAAGGCCGCTCCCAAGGGCAAGCCTGTCATCGCCCGAAAGAACATTTTCCGCGTGATGTTCAATGAAATCACGCCGAAGGCGATCAAGGCCGCATTCGAGCATCCCGGCGAGATCAACGAAAATCTGGTGGACGCGCAACAGGCCCGCCGCGTTCTGGATCGCCTGGTGGGCTACAAGATTTCACCGCTGCTGTGGGACAAAGTGCGCCGGGGGCTCTCCGCCGGGCGCGTGCAAACCGTGGCTCTGCGTCTGATCGTGGACCGCGAAATTGAAATTCGCGCTTTCGTCCCGGTGGAGTACTGGACGCTCCACGCGATTCTGGCCGCCGGCAGTCCGCCCATCTTTGAAGCGAAACTTACCAAGTTCAAGGGCGAAGACATCGAGGTCCACACGCAGGCGGAAGCAGACGCGATCGTCGCCGCGGCGGAAAGCGCCGTCTGGAAAGTTTCGAGCGTCACGCAGAAGGAAAAGCGCCGCAATCCGCCGCCCCCGTTTACGACTTCAAAGCTCCAGCAAGCTGCCTACAACCGCCTGCGGTACACGGCCAAGCGCACAATGTCACTCGCGCAACGCCTCTATGAAGGCGTCGAACTGGGACCGGAGGGTTCTGTCGCGTTGATCACCTACATGCGTACCGACTCGGTGCGCGTTTCAAGCGACGCGCTCGAGCAGGTCCGCGGGCTGATTGGATCTAAATACGGCCAGAGCTACCTGCCGGAGAAGCCGAATTTCTACAAGTCCAAGAAAGACGCGCAGGAGGCCCACGAAGCCGTGCGGCCAACGGACGCTTCCCGTACCCCCGAGGATGTGAGGCCGTTTCTGAGCGAGGATTTGTTCAAGATGTATCAGCTTATCTGGCAGCGTTTTGTCGCTTCGCAGATGGTGCCGGCCATATTTGACCAGACGACGATTGACATTGCTGCAGGCGATTACACCTTCCGCGCAACAGGGTCGGTGCAGAAGTTTGACGGCTACCTGGCCGTGTATCAAGTGTCCGCCGATGATGATGAGGACGCCGATGGCGAGGCGAGCAAAGGTTTGCTCCCGCCTGTGACCGAGGGCGAAATCCTGCGCCTCGAAACTCTGCGCCCCGAACAGCATTTCACCGAGCCGCCGCCGCGCTACAACGACGCGACGCTGGTAAAGGAGCTCGAGGAAAAGGGCATCGGGCGCCCCTCGACCTACGCCTCGATTATTTCCACGATCGTGGACCGGGAATACGTCACCAAGGACCAGGGGCGATTTTCTCCCACCATGCTCGGAGAGAAAGTGAGCGTCCTGCTGGTCAAGAGTTTTGAAGATATCTTCGACGTGGGATTCACCGCCCGCATGGAAGAGGAGCTGGACGAGATCGAGGAAGGCAAGCTGGGGTGGAAGAAATCCGTCAAGGAATTTTACGGCCGCTTCGAGCAGGACCTCGAACAAGCCAAGGGCGAGATGGAGTCCTACAAGGCGGGCATCCCCACCGGACAGAAGTGCGAGAAGTGTGGACAAGGCGAGCTGCTCGAGCGCATCAGCCGCCACGGATTTTTCCTGGGCTGTTCGCGCTATCCGGATTGCGACTTCATCCGCGATCTCTCACCCGAGTTGCCACTCGAAGGCGAGGACGGAGAAGTCAAAATCGAATCCTGTGACAACTGCGGCCGCGAAATGGTGATCAAGCGCGGCCGGTGGGGAATGTTTTTGGCCTGCACGGGATATCCCGACTGCAAGACCACGCGGCGTCTGAAAGCTGGAACACGCAAAGCGCTGCAACCGGACGAGTTGCTGGATGAAAAGTGCCCTGAATGCGACTCTCAACTGGTCAGGAAACATGGCCAGTACGGGGAATTCATCGGCTGCACCGCCTACCCGAAGTGCAAATTTATCCGCTCGAAAACACTCGGCATTAAATGCCTGAAGTGTGAAACGGGCGAACTGGTGGAACGCGTCGCCAAAAAAGGGCGGAGGCGCGTATTCTACGGGTGCAATAAGTATCCCGATTGCGATTTCACCACGCCTCACCTGCCTATCGCCGAGCCCTGCCCGAAGTGCGGCGCACATTTTATTGTGGAGAAGCGTGGTAAGCTGGGTAATATACGCGCCTGCATAAAAGAAGGGTGCGATTGGGAAGCCGCGGTTCCGGACCCACCCCCGCCCGTGGCAACGCCGGAACCTGTAGGTTCATTTAAGGCATGATCAGGGGTTCATCTCGCTTCTTCCTGGACTGAACGTGGATATTCGGCTCTTGGTGCTCCGGTTTCTCCGAAACCGGGACGAACCTGCGACATGCGTGGAGAAATTTCTGGAAGTAGCGCAGTGGTGGGGGGCATGAAATCCGAAGTACATCAATTTCTCAACTACCTCCGCGCGGTGCGCAACGCCTCTCCGCATACTCTGCGAAGCTATGAAACTGACCTGGACCAGTTTTTTACTTTTCTGACTCCGCCCGGCGTCGAAACTCCGCCCCTTCAGGACATCACGCACCTCTTGATTCGCGAATTTGTGGCGCACTTGCACGATCACAACCTGGAAAAATCCTCCATCGCTCGCAAGCTGGCCGCGATCCGATCCTTTTTCAAGTTTGCCGTACGGGAGGGCCTGGTGCACCGGAATCCCGCGCGAATGGTGGCGACTCCCAAGCTGCCGAAACGAATTCCGCCCATCCTGAGCGCGGAAGATTTGAACGCGTTCCTGGATGGCGTGGTGGCGAAGCCAGTGGCAGCCTCTCGCCGCAATCGCGTGGGCCGCAAGGATCTTGACTTGCTCCTGGTCAAGCGCGACCGTGCAATTCTCGAAATGCTCTACGCATCAGGGCTGCGCGTCAGCGAGCTTACCGGCCTGAATCTTGCCGATATGGACCGGAAGGAACAAATGCTGCGCGTGCGCGGCAAAGGGAGCAAGGAGCGGATCGTGCCCTATGGGGGAAAAGCGGAACAGGCGCTCGAAGCCTACGGTCCCGTCCGGGAACACATTCTTCGCAAGGCGGGGAGCCGTGGCAATCAGCAGGCCGCGTTTCTCAATCATCTTGGTTCGCGACTGACTCAGCGGTCCGTCGCCCGCGTCGTGAAAAAATATGTCCGGCTGTTCGACATCAATTTGAATTTGCATCCCCACTCGTTGAGGCACGCCTTCGCCACGCACCTGCTCGCCGACGGCGCGGATCTTCGCGCGATTCAGGAACTCCTCGGCCACTCTTCGCTTTCCACCACGCAGCGCTATACGCACGCTTCCATACGCCAGCTTCTCGAGGTCTACGACAAGTCCCATCCCCGCGCATAACTTCCTTCGAGGCAATTGCTCGTCTGGTTGCTGTTAGATTTCTTCTTGTCTTGCGGCGACGATTTCGGAGGGCTTGTCGCGCCTCGGGCGGAAGAAAAAACCCAGATGGCGCGCGCTGCACTGGCGGCAGCGAAACGGCCTTAGTGGCGTGGGAAGCAGAACGGTCCACTCCAGTATGCCCCGGCGATGCGAGCGCAGAATATCCTTGCACCCGCAGAGCGGGCACTGCCTCGCGCCTACCCAGAGTGAAATCGCTTGCGTCCTGGACATGAAGCTCACGTGATCCAGCCAGGATGATACCTGGCGCGTTGCCATCTGAACAGCAGGCTTTACGCCCGCATTTAACCAAAATTACATCACTGGTTCGAGTCCGGCAATGAAGGGCAGGAAGACGAAGAACGCATACTGCTGGGAACAGAACCCGATCAGTTGAGGTCGCGCGAAAGCATCAGCTTGAACGTCAATTTATCGGCTCCGGAAGTAACGCCCACTCCGACTCCGGTTTCGACGCTTAGAAATTTGCTGTTGTGATCGGTGACCGCCCAGACCTCGTGAAACTGCTCACCTCCGGGGAGGAAGTGGCGCAAGGGGCCGTCATCGGAATACTCCTCGACGGCAAGGGCCCATTTGTCATTCAGATTATAGGCGATTCGCGTTGCCGGAACGAATTCGAGATTTCCAAAACCGCCAGTGTAGTCCGTATCCACAATCGGATTGAAAACGATGTCCACCTGATGCAAATGCAGTCCTACGATCGGTCGAACCTCCGACGTAATGCGCCTGGACTCCCAATAGTGGTAATTGACACTGAACTCGAAATTGACGCCGTAGAAAAACGTATGATCCTTCGCGTGCGGCCGCACGAACAGTTCGCGAATCTTGAATCCATTGATTGATCCTCCGTGCCCGGTCGAGTAAGCCGTGTAGACCGGAAAGTACAGCCCCTGCTCAAACCAATCCTGAACGCCGTAGGCCCATTCGACCGCTCCATTGACCGAGTCGTTGGGAATGATGCCGCCGGGGAAATCAGGGGTCTTGCGCCCGATCGGGGTAAAATTGCTGTGCACCATCACATTGAACTTACCCTGGTCCTCAATCTCAGCGTCATATACCTGGATTTCATCGGTTTGTGCGAAAGTCACTTTGGGAACGGCAAACAGGGGAACGGCCATAATTACGAGAGCAAGCGTTTTCACTAGGGGGAATTTTTTCATTGCGTGAATCAAATTATGAAGTAAGCCGAGAGTCATTGCATTCCCTCCATTCGTTTTCGAAACACGGAGGTTAGCGCACTCGCAATTTCACTGCAACCGGTTTCGGACGAGCGTGTTACAGGGACAAGGCTCGGCCGCAAGGACCTCAGACGCTCGGTTTAATTTTTGCGACGCCATCCGTGCTAATCTTTCGCGGGCTTCAAAATGGCCCTCATCTTGGCCGGAAATCTCCGCGATTCGGAAGGAGAAAAGCGCAATGGCAATGCAACGCCCTGTGGAATATGCCGATGCAGGTCCGGAAGTGCGCGCAATCTACGACGACATCATGGCCACACGCAAAACCGACTGGATCAATAATTTCTGGAAGACGCTGGCAAACGATCCCGCGACACTCAAACGCACCTGGGATTCGATCAAGCAGGTCATGGCGCCCGGATCGCTCGAACCACTGACCAAGGAAATGATCTACATCGCCGTAAGCGTCACAAATCAGTGTCACTACTGCATCGCTTCGCATACGGCGTCGGCCCGGAACAAGGGCATGACCGACGCGATGCTCCACGAATTGATGGCTGTGATCGGCATGGCAAATGAGACGAATGTCCTGGCCGCCGGCTACCAGGTGGAAATCGACGAGCGATTCAAGACGCCTGAATGACTAGGTTTTTCCCCTTTCGCCGGGGCGCTCACGCCAAACCCAAATACAAATCCAACTCCTTCACCCGCTTCGGACTCATGCACTTCAATTCCGCTAGGGGATACGATGATCCTTTCCTTTGCCAATCACGTCCTTTCATTGACACCCCCGGCAGCGGTTGTTAGATTGAATGTTTATGCTATGAGGAGCGAAAGCTACTGATAAAGCGTCCGCAATTCCGAAGTCTGCTGCTGATCCTTGTGTCCCTGCTGGCGGTAGGGTGCGTGACGATTAAACGCAGAACTACCGTACAAACGGAAGAAATCCGCCCTCAACTCGAATCGAATGAAGCGGACCTGCTCGCCGGGTACAACGTACAGGCCCGGGCCGTGCAAACTCTTCAGGCCACAGTGGACCTGATTCCCAGCACGGGTTCAACCTATAGCGGTGTGATCGAGGAATACCACGACGTCACGGGATTCATTTTGGCCAAGCGCCCTGCCACGGTGCGGGTGATCGGACAGGCCCCCGTCGTCGCGAAGAATATCTTCGACATGGTGAGCGACGGTAAGGAATTCCGGATTTACATTCCTTCAAAAAACTCTTTTCTCGTGGGTTCCACGACGCTCGTGCGCCCTTCAACCAAGCCGCTCGAAAATCTGAGGCCGAATCATATTGTCGAGGCTCTGTTTTGGCCGGTATTCACCGATGACGCAAACGTTCTGTTCGAACAATTTGATTCCGACCCGGGGCGCTATTATATCCTTACGCTGCTGCGCAATGGGGAGAGGGGAAAACTTGAAATCGCCCGAAAAATCTGGTACGACCGCGCGGACCTGAAAGTCTCTCGCGTGCAACTGTTTGGTGCGGCGGGGCAGCTGGATTCCGACATCGCCTATTCGGACTGGCAGACGACCGACGCTACGACCGCCTCCGGAGCGCCCGCTGCGAAGCAGCCCCCATTCCCGCGCGACATTAAGATCTGGCGTCCCCAGGACGATTACAAACTGGAGATCCGCATCGTGAAGCTCACGCTTAACGAACCCGTTTCCGACGACCGGTTTGATTTGCCTCAACCTGCGGGCACAGACCTGGTGCGCGTGGGCGAGGATACGTCGGGGGCGCAGAAATGATCTGGGAATTGATCGTGAACAACGTGCTGCACCGCCCCATCCGGACGATTGTCAGCGTGGTCGCAGTGGGAATGGAAGTCGCGCTGGTCATCCTGATCGTCGGACTGACCAGCGGGCTGCTCCAGGAGACGGCCAAGCGTATCGAAGGCATTGGCGCGGACATTATGCTCCAGCCGCCATCGGCGTCGGTGTTTCTGGCGTTCAGCGGAGCGCCCATGCCGATCAAAATCGGCGATAAATTGCGCGAGCTTAAATACGTGCAGGCCGTCGCGCCCGTCCTTTTGCAATTCAGTTCCTCCGGGACCGTGGATGTGATTTATGGGATTGACCCACAATCCTTCAGCGACGTTTCGGGGGGATTTGTATTCCTCGCAGGACACGATCTGGAGGGCCCAGACGACATCTTGATCGACGATTGGGCCGCAAAGGCAAAGGACGTCACGGCGGGGAGCACTTTCCGGCTGTTCGATCACGACTGGCACGTCGCCGGAATCGTGGAGCATGGGAAAGGCGCGCGGATCTTCGTGCCCATCGCAACGCTACAGGATCTTTCCGGAGCGCGGGATAAGGCGTCCATTTTCTTCATCAAGTTGACCGGTACAGACCACACGCAGGCCGTGATGGACCTGATGCGTCCGCTTTTCCCTGGGTACGAAATCCGGCCGCTCAAGGATTTTCTTTCCCTGATGAGTTCCTCGAACCTCCCCGGCCTCGATGCCTTTATCAAGAGCATGATTGCCCTGGCCGTCTCGATCGGCTTTCTGGTGATTCTGCTCTCGATGTACACCACCGTGATCGAGAGGACGCGAGATATCGGCGTCCTGAAATCCATCGGGGCGTCCAAGGGCTACATCATCCTGTCGCTGCTCGGTGAAGCTGGCTTTATCTGCGTGATTGGGATCATCGTGGGCATTGGGATGAGCTACGTCAGCCGGGCGTTGTTCCTTGATTCTTTTCCGACACTGTCCATTTTGATTACGACGACTTGGGTCGTCCGGTCCGCGATGATCGCCATCGCGGGAGGATTGCTCGGCGCCACCTATCCAGCTTGGCTGGCGAGCCGCAAGGACGCGATTGAGGCCCTATCGTACGATTGAGGGATTCCCGCGAACCTATTACCCGTTTGTATTTGACCCTCAACCATCACAGATATGCCACCTTCGCATTGACGTTCAGGCTAACCATACGTATAATCAGTGTTTCCGATTAGTCTCTGGAGGGGCGATGTACGCCGTCATTCGAAGTGGAGCCAAGCAGTATCGAGTATCGCCAGGGGACACCGTCAAGGTGGAGACCCTGCCTGGCAAGGTAGGCGGGAAAGTTACGTTTGGGGACGTCTTGGCCGTGGGTACTGATGAAAAGAAGCTCCTGACCGGGGCCGATGCCACAAAGGCCAAAGTCGTGGGCAAGATCGTCGAGCAGGGACGCCATCCGAAAATTACGGTCCTCAAGTTCAAGACGGGGGGCCAGTACAAGATCACTCGCGGCCACCGGCAAAATTATACGGCCGTTGAAGTCAGCGGCATCGAGTTATAACGGGCTCTCGAGAGCTCCAAAAGGGATTTCCTCATGGCACATAAAAAGGGCGGCGGCTCCTCGGTAAACGGCCGCGATTCACAGGGACAGCGGCTGGGCGTCAAGCGGTTCGGCGGCCAGGTTGTCCACGCGGGAACGATTCTGATTCGCCAGCGCGGCACTCGTCACAAGCCCGGCCTGAACGTGGGACGCGGCAAGGACGATACGCTGTTCGCGCTCATCAATGGCGTGGTGCTGTTTCAGGACAAGGGCCAGGACGGCCGCTACATCAGCGTCGTGCCTGCGGAACAGGCTGCGTCCGCGAAGCCCGAGCCTGCCGCTTCGCCAGCGAATTAACTGGACCATGAACGAGTGCGGGCATTACTCAAAGCCCGGCTGTATTCAAAGGCGTCACGGCATTGCCGGGGCGCTTTTTTATTTTCAGCTGAGTTATTCTAATTCGCGGAAATGGATTCCAAGTGTTTGCAGATGAAGCCAAAATTTACGTAAAAGCAGGTGATGGCGGGAACGGCTGCGTTGCGTTCCGCCGCGAAAAATTCGTGCCGCGCGGAGGACCCTCGGGCGGCGACGGCGGCCACGGCGGCAGCATTTATCTGGAAGCCAATCCGCACGACAACACCCTGCTGCGGTACCGTTACAACCGGGAATTCAAAGCCGATCGAGGGCGTCACGGTGAAGGTTCGAATTGCAGCGGGCACGCGGGCGAGGACATGATTTTGCTGGTTCCGGTCGGCACGGTGGTCACCGACACGGATACCGGAGAGCTGATTGCCGATCTGACCAAGCCCGGCCAGCGCGTATTGCTCGCGAAGGGCGGGCGCGGCGGGCGTGGCAACCAGCATTTCGCAAAACCCTGGCATCAGGCGCCGCGCGAATCCGAAGAGGGGACACCCGGGCAGGAACGAAATCTCCACTTTGAATTGAAGCTGCTCGCGGATGTCGGCCTAGTCGGTTTTCCAAATGCGGGCAAGTCCACGCTGATTTCACGCATCTCGGCGGCTCGTCCAAAAATCGCGGATTATCCGTTTACCACGCTTGTGCCGGGGCTCGGCGTTGTTTCCGCTGACGGAGCGCCGGGAAAATCCATGGGCCGTTCATTTGTCGTCGCCGATTTGCCCGGCCTGATCGAAGGCGCGCACACGGGAGTAGGCCTGGGCATCCGTTTTTTGCGCCACATTGAACGCACGCGTCTGGTCGCGCACTTGATCGACACCAGTGACGCCTCCGACCGCGATCCCGTGCATGATTTTGAAATTATCTCGGGGGAGCTTGCCGCATTCAGCGAAAAGCTCGCTGCAAAACCCGTGATCGTTCTCGCCACGAAACTAGACGCGACCACTGACCGCACGCGCCTGGATAAACTCCGTGATTTCTGCGCTGCGAAAGGCGTCGAGTTTCATTCCGTTTCCTCCGCATCCGGAGAAGGCATTCCGCAACTGGTTCGCGCTATGGCCGACGCGCTCGATCGCCTTGCGACTGTCGCGGAAGAAGTCCCCGAAGAACCCGCCGAACCAGTCCGCGACGAAAGCGATTCCCACGAAGTTGCGCACCACGCCGCCGATCCTCCGGAGGAAAATTGAGCGTTTCTCCCCCGCAGGCTTCCGGCGCTGCTCGTGGAGATGTGCGCGAACGCCGAATTGCCCTGTTCGGCGGCACGTTTGATCCCATCCACATTGGACACCTGGCAGTTGCGCGCGCCGCCGAGCGGCGATTTCACCTCGATGAAATTCATTTCATTCCCACGGGACGCCCGCCGCACAAGCATCGCCGCGACATGGCCTCCTACGCGGACCGTTATGCCATGGTGGCGATTGCTTGCGCCGATCATCCGCGCTTCATCGCGTCTCTTGCGGAGGCCGGCGAGGGCCATTCCGGCCGCGAGGTATTTTATTCGGTGGACACGGTCAGGCGCTTCAAGCAGAAATTTCACGGCGCGGGAGTGCATTTTTACTTTCTGATGGGAGCGGATTCGTTCCTGCACATCCCGGCATGGAAAGACTACGAAACGCTGCTAGGATTGTGCGACTTCATCGTGGCCAGCCGTCCCGGCTTCAACGTGGATACGCTCCGCCTGGTGATTCCTCCCGAGCTGTTTGGGCGGCCGAGTTCCGCGGACGCCCACCTGGACCCGCGGGCGATTGCGCTGCGCCGCACTACCATTTACGTGCTGGACGCGGTTTCTAGCCACGTTTCGGCCACCGAAGTGCGGCTGCGGCTGGATCACAACGAATCCATTCACGGGCTTGTCCCGCCGCGCGTTGAGGAATACATTACAAAGCAGGCTCTGTACCGGTGACCAGGAAAAAAGATTCGCTTCGGCCTGAAGTTCGCGCCGCCATCGACGCCGCTCATGAGAAGCAAGCAGCGGAGGTGACGCTGCTGGACCTCGAGGGGCTGGGAGCATTCACGGATTATTTTCTGCTCTGCACAGGATTCAGCCCTCCGCAGGTGGATGCGATCTGCGATGAAATCGAGCGGCGGCTCGCGCGTCTCGGCCACCGTTTGCTCCGCCGGGAAGGCAAGCAGGGCGGAGATTGGATGCTGCTCGATTTTGGCGGCCTGATCGTGCATGTATTCACCGTACGCGCGAGGCGCTATTACGACCTGGAGCGGCTCTGGCGCGCCGCGCGCCGCACCGAGTTCGAGGATCCGGGCAGGCCCGCAGAGGCCGAGGGATGAGCGAGCAAAGGATGGCATGGATCGCGGAAGATCCCGCGTCGAAAGCCGTCGCCGAGCTCGCGCGCAGGGTCGCGGACACCGCTACCACGCTGCTCATTACTGGAGAAAGCGGCACCGGCAAGGATCACCTGGCCCGCTTGATTCACGAACTTGGCCCGCGGCGCGACGAGCAGTTTTTGAAAATCGATTGCGCGAGCCTCCCGCAGGAACTCGTCGAATCGGAGCTGTTCGGCCACGAACGCGGCGCGTTTACCGGAGCCGTCGAGCGAAAGCTGGGCCGGCTGGAAATGGCCGGCGCGGGAACCATCGTGCTCGATGAAGTTGCGGCGCTTTCCCCCCCCACGCAATCAAAACTTCTCCGCGTGCTCGAGGAACGCCAGTTCGAGCGGCTGGGAGGCACCGAAACGATCACGATCGCCGCGCGACTGGTTGCGCTGACCAACGCCGACCTTGCGCGGCTGGTTTCCGACGGCAAATTTCGCGAGGATTTATATTTCCGTTTGAGCGTGCTGACGATTGCCGTTCCGCCGCTGCGCTCGCGCCCGGCGGACATTCTCCCCCTGGCAAACGCGCTGCTCGAGCGCGCGTCACGCATCCATGGCCGCGCCGGCGTGGCCTTTTCCGAGCCCGTGCTGCGCATGCTCAATGAATACCGGTGGCCGGGCAACGTCCGTGAGCTTAAAAATTCCATCGAGCGCGCGCTGGTCTTCTCCGACGGCCTGACGCTTATCCCGGAAGATTTTCCTGAATCGGTGCGAGCGGCGGATTCCGGTTTCGGAGTCGCGCTTCGCTCGCTTGAAGATATCGAACGCGACGCCATTCGCGCGACGCTCGAGGCCACGCGCTACAAGATCAGTAAGAGCGCGGAAATTCTGGGCATCAGCCGCAAGACACTTCTCGACAAGAGAAAAAAGTTCGGCTTGAACTAGTGTGGGACGGCCCCTTTTAGGATTTTGAGGAAAATTGCGGCAGATTTGTGGGTCGTGGCTTTAGCCACGACATCCTCGCCATCTTTTCATGGGGCTCGATCCCTTGAAGATTCTCAACGAGTTTCTTGGACTGTCGATTCAGCAATTGAGAGACCATGGCGTCAGCGGCTAAAGCCGGCTTTATAATGCTCGATGGTTTGTCACGGCTTCACAGGCCGCGGAAAAAGTCTAGTAGCACAGCCACTCTTGGCTGTGTGCTGAATGTAAGTGCTGCAAATTCAGCACAGGCAAGAGTGCCTTTGCTTCTAGAACCCGCTCTGAATCGACTTTTTCCGCGGCCTGTGATGCCGTGACCCGCAAATATTTATCCGCTGGCGGATTCCTGTTCTGTAGGGGCACGACATGCCGTGCCCGGGTGCCATCCCGTCCATGAAAATCCGCATCGTCATGCTCGGAAAAACCCGCCGCCCGGAAATTCGGGCGCTCATCGACGACTATGCGGCGCGCATCGGCCGGTTTGCCGAAGTGCAACTCACCGAATTGCGCGAAGACTCCGCCGCATCGCTTCGCAAACTGGCGCTCGATTCCGGCGCGACGGTTGTCCTGCTGGATGATGCGGGGAAAAATCAAACTTCATCGCAATTCGCAAAATGGCTAGGTGAAACTCGCGATCGCGGCGCGCGCGAAATTATTTTTCTGTGCGGCGATGCCGGGGGATTTCCAGAGGCGCTGCGCCTGCGCGCCACGCAAAAACTTTCGCTTTCTCCGCTGACGTATTCGCACGAGCTGGCCCGCGCGATGCTCCTCGAACAACTTTACCGCGCCTTCGCCATCCTCGCCGGGCATCCCTACCCCAAATAAAGTGGGCCCGCTGCCGTTCATCTTCCTGTAACAAAGCTGCTTTAAATCTGCTAATTCAATCGATGACTGTCTTTCCAAGCGAGGCGCGAAAGTAATGGAAAAATCCATGACCAAACCCGTGCGCAAGGCCGCGAGCCGCCCGAAGAAGCCGAGAAAAACGGTCACCTTCCTGCATAAGCCCTCCTGCGCCACATGCCGGAAAGCCCGCCGTTTCACGGAAAAGCACGGTTACAAATTGAATTTTCGCGATATCACAAAGAACAAGTTAAGCTCGGCGGAGATTCAGAAATTGATCGGCAGACACGACCATGAAGATTTCCTCAATCCGCGCAGCGAGCTGTATCAAAAGAAGGACATGTAGGAGAATCCACCCTCGCGCCGGGAGGCGATTGAAATGATGGCGAGGGACCCCGGTTTGATCCGCCGCCCCGTCATTGTAGCCGGCGGGCGCGTTGTGATCGGATATGACGAAAATGGAATGATCCGGTTTTAGCGGCGCCCTCCGAATCCGGGCAACCGGGCCTCGCCGGGGGCAAAGAATTAAATCCGCGCAACCAACCCGCCGGGTGTAGAATCCAATCGTTGTAAGGCAAAACGAGTTCGTTCCCCCCGAACCCGTCCGCAGGTCTTACTCAGCTATTGCGGAGGGCTTTGAAATGTACAAACCGGCGCTTCTTAAATTCGCCCTACCCATCACAATTATGTTTGCCTGTTCGGTGATTCCTGCGTTTGCGCAGCGCGGCGGGGGATCCCATGGCGGTGGTGGCGGCTTTCACGGCGGGGGAGGCGGCTCGCGTGGCGGCTCTTTCTCGGCGCCGCGGACGGGAGGAGGCGGCTATTCGCGCCCCGCGCCAAGCGCTCCGGCTCGTTCCAGCAGCGGATCCTATGCGCGACCCGGCGGGAATGCATATCAATCCTACAGCGCCCCTGCTAACGCGCCTTCACGCGGAGGGTATTCCAACGCCGCGCCTCGCGGCGCTGCCAGCGGCGGGTGGCAATCGTTTGGCGGCTCTGCAGCAGCTCGCGGGGGCGAAGCGTCCCCGTCCGCGGCTCGATCCTCAAGTCCTCCGAGCGGCGGATGGCAAAGCTTCGGAGGAAATCGCGCGGCCGGCGCGGGATCCATCAGAAGTTTCTCCGGCCAGGGGAACCAGATTTGGGAGAACGCACCAGCCGCTCGCAACGTCGTGCCGTCCTCCCGCACTCTTTCGAGTATTCGTGGTTCGTTCGGCAATACTTTGGCCGGCACGTCCGGCATTCGTTCAAGCGGATCTCTTGCCGCTAATTCGCTACTTTCGGCTCGGTCTTCACTGGGAAATAGTTTGAATTCCGGCGCTTTCGGGTTTAACCCAGGACGGAATTTCGGCAACCGCTTTGGCCGGTTTAATGGCGGCTTTCGTGGAGGATGCTGGAACTGCGGATTCGGTTTTGGATTTGGATTCTGGCCCGGATGGGGATTCGGCTGGTCCGGGCTAGGCTTCGGCTTTGATGGCTGGTGCGACCCATTTTATTGGAATAGCCTCTCCTGGGGCTGTCCGGGATACGGATATGGTTACGGCTTAGGATACTACGGTTATCAAGGCGGATACCCGTACGGCTACGCTCCCAACTACGATAACGGCTACTCCTATTCCTCACCTCCGGACGCCGGACAACAAGGTGACGATTCCGATACGGATCAAGGTCCTGGACCGGACTCAAGCTCAGGCTTGGGTTCCGCGCCGCTGGCAATGGATAACGGTTCACAAACAGGCGGGGTCCAAGTCACCGTGCCGGTAATTCTCTTTTTGAAGGATGGCTCGGCTTATTCCGTACGTGATTACTGGGTCTCCGGGGGCCAGTTGCACTACGTTATGCTCAATGGCAGTGAAAGTGCTTTCGATGTGGATCGGCTCGACCTGCAACGCACGGTTGACGAAAACGCGAAAAGTGGCGTCCAATTTGTTTTAAAACCAAACCCTAGTAGCTTTGTGCCTGCTCCCGGCCACGCGCCTCCCGCTAATTCTCCCGAATCCGCGCCGCAAATAAACCTGACGCTCACAACTCCTTCAAGAACATAGCCTGAATTTCGTTGCGGCTAGTGGTGCTCGAGCAGTTGTGAATCGTTTCTAAAATCCTGAAATTTCATTTACCGGTTCGGTCCCGGGAACTGGACCTTTGGCGCTTCGCGTGCGCTTTCGGGAGCGTTGAAATAAGCGTCGTTGCGCTTGAATCCAGCCCAACCGGCGAAAATATTATTCGGGAAAAGTCCGATGTAGGTGTTGTAGTCCTGGATCGCGTCATTGTAACGCTTGCGCTCGACGGCAATTCTGTTTTCCGTGCCCGCAAGTTCATCCTGCAGCCGCAGGAAATTTTCATCTGATTTCAGATTTGGATAATTTTCGACGATGACCAGCAGGCGGCTGAGCGCGCCGTCGAGCTGTCCGTTCGCCGCGATTTTATCCGTCGGAGTTTGCGCACCGATCAGCGCGGAACGGGCGGCGGCGATGTCGTGAAAAACGGTCTGTTCCTGCGCCGCAATCCCTTTAACGGTCTCCACAAGGTTGGGAATCAAATCGGCGCGCCGCTGGAGCACGACGTCCACCTGCGCCCAGTCTGACTTCACGGTTTCATTTTTCGTTACCATCTGGTTGCGCCGCCCGACGTACATTCCGCCAATCCCGATGGCGATCAGCACCAAGACGGCCAGAACGATCAATACATTTTTCATGTTCGTCCTCCCAGACAAAAAGTAATCAAGTCAAATGCTCCTTTCGGGCCGGGCGCTCTTCCCTGTCCGCGCATTTCGGAGCGAAAGCATACTGGACAGACAGCCCCTCGCGAGGCCTCGGCGTAAAGAGTGTCTGTCCTACGAGAACCTGAATCACTGCTGGTTCTTCGCATCGAGTTGCCGGTCAAACTTCTCCGTGACCGCTTCGACAAATACGAAATACCGGTTCAGCGTGGCCTGCACGTCAATTTCGCGTTCTTTCAGTTTTCCTTCGCGAAAATCGAGAATGGCGTGAAAACCGGCGGGATCGGCGCCCGCGAATTGAGCGATTCGATCGATGGCTTCGCGCTTGGTCGCGCCGGGAGTTTCCCCCATTGCAATCAGCGCGTGACGAAACAGCGCGGCGAAAGTCGAAAAGGAAGTAACCATCAGTTCCAGATGCACCTTTGGTTTTTTCGGCGCTATCAGCATGGCCTGGCGCAGGCGCAGCCAATCCGTCCGGAGTTCGCGTTCGACCTGTAGCGAATGATTGCGCAGCGGCACGGAAATTTCCGCCAGAACGTCATCACCAAACAAAATTTTGTGATGGGATTTCATGTCGAGCAACTCGATCGTGAAAATGTCCGCGGAACGCAGCAACTCATCGAGCGCGAAAACCAGAGGCGGGCGATGGCCTTGACGGATCCACCATTCCACCGGCGCATGGAGAACTTCCATGGACGCCGCGTCCGTGCGCGCGAGCAGGCAGAGAATGTTGAGGTCTGAGTGCTCGGAATGAAATTCATTCGTCGCCGCCGACCCGTAGAGAATGACGGATTTCAAATTATCCGCTGCGGAACTTTTCAGCTTTTGCACGAACTCATCGAGTTTATGATCCATCAATTGTGACTCCCCGCTCCTTGCAACCCGGCGCAAAACTCACCAGCTTCCACCCGCACCGCCGCCTCCGAAACCACCTCCACCGAAGCCGCCAAATCCACCTCCGCCGCTTCCCCCACCACTGAACCCGCCGCCTCCAAATCCTCCGCCGACCCAGGGCCCGCCCATCCACGTTCCGCCGCCGCGGCGAGAATTCGTCGCTCCACCAAAGAGAAGACGGAGGAAAAAACCCGCCATCGGGAAGAATACAAAAACAACGACGATCAGAAGCCAAACGATGCTCGATATGGGAAGAGACTGATTTTCAGGCTCTGGAGAAGGAACCGTCGCGCCGGAGAGCGCGTCCAGCGAGACTTTTGAATCCTCGGCGATGACCGAGGCAACCCGCTGCGTGAGCAGAAGCGCAGCCCCGTCATAATCACTCTGCCTCAAAAGCGGAACAGCTTCGCGACCGAAGCCGCCGACTTTTCCGTCCGGCAGAATCGGCTCGAGGCCGTATCCCACCTGGGTGAAATATTGGTGGTCATTGGGCGCGATCAGGATCAAGACGCCTCGGGCCTGCTCCTTCGGCCCAACGCCCCATTGCACTGCCAGATCCAGCGAGAATTGTTGGGCCGTCTCACCTTCGAGAGAAGAAACCGTGACGACGGCAATCTGCGCTTTGGTTTTCTGGTCGACTTCGGTGCAAAGCGCCGTCAGCTTTTCCTTGGCCGACGCGCTCAAAACACCGGCGAAATCATCCACGTAGCCCTGGGGCTTAAGGTTCTTGACCTGTTCGGCGTGGGCGTGTGGAACGACGAATACAACAAAAAGGAGGAATACAATGGTCAGAGGTCGCGCAATCGATTTCGCAGCTCGGAGTGGGAGGGACATCCAGCGTCAGCTTTCGTGGAAGCTACATCTTAGGATGGCGCTTCACGAACGTCAACGCCGCGGGGGCGTGCAGCGGCGGGCTTGGCTCTGGCCGACGTAAACGGCTGCCCGCTTGGCCGCAGCCTGGCCGCCACAGGCGCAACTTCACTTGAGAACGCGTTTGGCATATGATCGCGGTCATAGTTCGCTGTATTTTTTCGATCATCAGGAGGCGCGTATGTCCATTATTCGCAGGCTCAATTTTCGTTGGTTGATTGGACTGACAGTTGCAACCGTTGTCTCGCTCGCGTCGGTAAAGGCCACCGACCTCAATCCGGCAGCGCTGATCTACAAATCGCCCGACCAGATTCCCTGGGTTGAAAACGAAGGGGGCTCTGCGACCGCGGTCCTGCACGGCGACCCGACCAAGCCGGGGCTGTACATCGTCCTGAACAAATGGCACGCGCACCACATGAGCCATCCGCACTTTCATCCGAACGACCGGTTCATCACCGTCATTTCCGGGACCTGGTGGGTGGGTACAGGCACCAAATATGACCCGGACAGCACCGTTCCCATGGCGCCAGGGAGTTTTGTTACGCATTTTGGGAAGCAGGTCCACTACGACGGGGCGAAGGATGGAGACGTCGTCTTGGAAATTGTCGGTGAGGGGCCGGCGACTTCCACTCCCGCCGAGGTGAAGTAGCGCATGGGCGGGATCATTCCGATCATTATTTCGATCGATAATTCAAATCAATGAAGATGCGATATGTCCCTTTCGATGAGCTGGATTCCTCTCCCAATATTATTGTGGATGGAGCTCCGGGGACAGGCACGGTTCTTACGTTGTCCCATTGGCCCAAGAGCGGTACGCCAACAGCCCTGAAGCGCGATATGTCCGCTGAAATCGTATTTGCATACCTCGATTTGCCGTCCTTCCACGTGCAAGCCGAAATTGCTTCCAATAATCACTTTGACGAGGATGGACTCATAGGCATTTACGCCCTGCTCGATCCTGCGATAGCGGAGAAGCACCGCGAGCTTTTAATAGATGCGTCGAGGGCAGGTGATTTCGGCGTCTATAAGCGGAGGGATGCGGCACGTATCGCTTTTGTGATCAGCGCGTACGCCGACCCTGATCTATCGCCGCTGCCGCCGGAGATTTTTGCGATGCCGCATCCAAAAATGGCTGGAGAACTTTACAGGCAACTGCTCGAGGTCATGCCGAAACTTCTTACGAATCTGTCTGAGTATAAAAACGTCTGGGAAGCCGAAGACGAAAAGCTTTCGGCCAGCGAAGAGTTGGTCGAGAAGGGGATTATCACAATTGAGGAGAACCCCTCGTTGGACCTGGCAGTCGTCCACATGCCGCAAAATCTTCCGCTTGAGCACGTTCACCGGTTCGCACAAAGTCGCCAGGCGCAATGCCATCCCTTCGCGCTGAACAGCCGCACGGATTGTTCCCGGCTGCTGATCCTTCAGGGACAGCACGTCGAATTTCAATACCGCTATGAATCGTGGGTCCAGCTTGTGTCGAGAAGGCCGCTTTTGCGAGTCGACCTCAAGGATTTAGCGGGCGAGCTAAATCGAGAGGAAACCTCTCAAGGGCATTGGGTTTTCGACGGCGTCGATCGAATCACGCCCCGTCTTCACCTGGAGGGAGGCCCAACAACATCGCTTTCAGCCGATTTTATTCTGAAGCGGCTGGAACATCATCTGGCGACAGATCCTTCGGCGTGGAATCCTTACGACTAGAGGCCTGATGGCTTCCGGCCAAGCAGAGCGGATGCAGGCATGACGGCCCTAATTCGCGGGAAAGGGTATTGCATCAACGGCGACAACGCGGCGGCTGTGTTGTTCCTGCACAAACACGACGGCGCGCAAGTTGGAGCGATTCCAGTCATGCTCCGCGGAAATGGCGACCGTTGAAGAAAATCCGGTTGAGCCTGCGCCGACCTTACCGACTGCCGTCAGCGTCCGGACCACGCCGTCGTGATCGAGTTCGCGGCCCGCGTTTTCTCCCTGCCTCACATCGGAACGCAGCATATTTTCCGTGACGGCGAGATAAACTTGGGAAACTTCGCCGGGCTTGGAGCTCGTCAACGGGTCGACCGCGATCGCAAGCATGCCTCCTTCGGCCCATTTCAGATGCACGGCAGGTTTGGGAATCTCGCTCGCGGACCCGATGGCGCGCAATGTTTCGCCCTCCGAACTGCCGACAAATTCCGCGTGTCCGTCGACAACCATTTGGGGCGTGTAGACCTGGCTCCCGCCGAAAGCGTCGCCATATTCAGTCTGGCGTGCCGTTACCGCTTCCGAAGAAAACGGGTCCTTCCAGCCAAGCCGGTCCCAGTAGTCCACATGTTCTTCCAGCACAATCACATCGGCGTTGCGAACAGGCTGCGTCCGTCCCAGGCGCCGAAGTAAGGCATCAGCGGGAGGGCAACTCGAACATCCTTCAGATGTGAACAACTCGACCAAAACGGGCGTGGAATTTGGAGCGGGGGATCGCGCTGCAGACGCCCCAGAATCAGTGCCCTTTGCTGCGTTCCCAGACATTCCCGGGAATCGCGCGATCAGGCCTATCAGAAAGACGATCGTAACTATTGGTGTCCCAATAGCAATTTTTGGATTCATGTCCATTCTCCCATGGACACCCCCACCACAGCTTGTATTACGTAACTGGGGTCAGTTTGGATGAGCGGCAAGTTGCGCCCCTGACTAACGCAATCCCGCAAGAAAGGTGCGCATTTCACGGAGCACATCTGCCTCATTCGACAGGAAGACTAGGTGATTTGCACGCGGTATTCGGACCACACGCGCGGATCGTATCCCATCTTCAAACGCCTTCGCCTGTGCCTCCGTGCTAACCTTGTCGTTGGCCTCGTAAGTCTCAAGCGCAGAAGAGTTGCTGTTGGCATATGGCCCCAGATAGTGAGGAACCGCATAAATTGCGAGAATAGGGACCCGGATGTCCGTAAACTTCTGCATGCCTGTCGTTATCGCAATTCCAACTCCTGGGTGAACCCTAAGCTTATCAAACGCAACTCCACCGTCCGGTTTGGTTTCAAACGTCTGGCGCAGTTCGGCCTCCGGGTAATTTAAGCCTCGGACGCGTAACACCCAGGAGTGAAGCCCCGCAAAGGTCTTGAGGTCGTCGGTACTGGGGGGCGGAAACGGGATTGGGGGCGCTTCTAGTCCCTTTTGCAAATCCTCCAAGAGTCTTTCAAACTTCGGAAGGTCCACTTTCAGCAACTCCTGCAGCGTTGGCCTTAGATCTCGCGGGCCCTTCCCGGGCTGCAGCTGATCGAGCTTTCTCTGTAGATCCGGCAGATCAAGTTGGTAGTTGCCCAGCGACCGGTCATAATACGCGTACGAATAGCCAGCATCGAGGTAAATCAACCCGGCGACGCGTTCGGGATACCGCGTTCCCACAGAACTTAACTCCTCCCCTGCAATGGAATGTCCCGCCAGCACCGGCTTGTCGAGCTTGAGCGCGTCCAGCACCGCCAAAACATCATCGCCAAGCCGGCCGATCGGCCGAATAGTTCCCATTCTCCGGGACAGGCGCACTGGAGGCGCCATAGCCGCGCCTAGTGAAGCCATAAACGTGGTACTGAGAAGTGAGCTTGGGTGCGAAATCGTCGAAGACGTGAGCCGTATTTCCAAGGCCCGCGAGGAAAACAAGAGGTCTTCCGGAGCCGCCCCAGTCAAGCACTTCCAGCTTGACGTTATCGTCCACAGTTACAAACTGAACGGTGTGGGGGGAGGGATCGTGCCACGGGGCGGGCTCTTGCGCTGACGCACGCCCCGAGCCCGAAAAAGAAACGAGCAGTAGGAACGCCAGAGCAACCCAGCGAACCAGATTCATTGAGATTTACTCCCATGCTGGCCTTAGTCGTCAAGGAATCACAATCATACGTACCGAGCCCGCAGATTCGGAATGAGCCTATGGTAGAGATGCATTCGACCTTCCGCAGGCTGCCCTACCGCCCCTCCCGGTCGCGGCCGTAGCCTCCGAAATACCAGCGCGCTCCGATCGTCGTGTAGAGGCCGTAGGGCCCGGCGGTGCCGAGGTCGGCTAAGCCAAGGTTGTTGTTGTAGCGGCCCAGCCAGTCCACCTGGTGCTGGGTTACGCGGACCTCAAAATTTTTTGGCAGCTCAAACCCGGCGCCAACCGATCGCTCGAACGCGATGGGCGCCATCGAAGCCGTATATTTGTACTGCGGCACGTTGTTGCCGAATGAAAACGTCGGCGTGAAGAATACAAAAAAATGTCGCGCAATGGTCTTGCCGAATGGCTGGATTTCCAGGTAGCCGGCCCACAGGTAACGCGCGTAGGCGTTGCACGTGGAGTTCGCTCCGCCGGCGGCGAGGATCACGGACGCTGACGGCGAGCAGCGGCCCAGGTCCGGCTCGTTGTGAGGCGGGGCGAAGGAGAAGTCCACGTAGCCGCGGACCCAGTCGTGCGGGAAAAACATGCGGCCCTCGGGCACGCCCCAGTAGGAAGGCTTCGGCGCGGGTCCCGCCGGCGCGGATGGACTGGACACCATCTCGACGGCATTTTGCGCGCGGGCGGGTATCCGCGCGATCGCCAGGATTGCGGAGAGCATCAACGTAATGGTCTGAATTCGTATTTTCAACTCGATTCTCCTTTTCTATTTTGGCGGGCTCCAAGTACCTGCCTGCAGGCGGGAGTCCGCTTTCGTTATTTCGGCGGGCTCCACGCTTCACTTGAAGCGTTCAGTGTAAAAGTAGAGCCCGCACCCGTCACAAATTCAGGCGCGCGACCCTGGGACCACGGATCGTACGTCTGCGCGAACCGCATACGCTCATCGAGCGGCGGATGATTGTAGAACCAGAATTTCACCGCGGTCGAGGGATTCGGCTCTTCGAGGTCCACTTCCCCGAGGACCTGGAACGCATGTGCCGCCACCACAGGCGCATCGGGGACCAGGCCGTGAATCACTTCGAGGCCATACTGGTCGGCCTGATGCTCCAAGTGACGACTGTAGGCGTTCGATATGGGAGTGAACAGGAAACCGAACACCGACAGCAACAGGACCAATGCGGGCAGAGACGCAAGGTCGTCCGCTCCACGAATGGCCCATGTTGCTCCCCAGTGCGCGAGCATCCAATGCAAGAGGCGGTAAGCAAGATAGAGAAAGAAAAAAAGCACACCGCAGGAAAACAGGATGCCGTCGCGCACGTGGCCCAAAACGTAGTGGCCCATTTCATGGCCAAAAACGAAAAGGATTTCGTCCTCGGTCAACCGCTGAATGGTGGTGTCCCACACGACGACGCGCTTGGTCGCGCCCAGCCCGGAGGCATAGGCATTCACATCCTTACGTTTGGAACTCGCGTTCATTTCGAACATGTGGTCCTGGGGAATTTCGAGGCCTGCGCGCTGGACGACCTGTTCGATTCGCTCGGCGAGATGCGGCTGCGAAGCAGCTAGCGGTGTGAATTTGAAAAACAGGGGCTCAAGGATCAGTGGCTCAACCACCGCGCCCAGAATGATCAGAGGTACTGCCGCCATCCAAAAATAGAGCCACCATCTTTTGGGGCTCTTGCGGATTGCCGCGTACAAAATCGAGACCAGGATAACCCCGATCGCGATCTCTATCGCTTCTCCCTTGGCCCAGTCCGCAAGCCAGGACGCCCATCCTTGAATGGACTGCTGGTACTTCACCGCCAAAACATGTCCCCAGATCGCCGTGGGCAGGCTTAGGACATCGATCGTCAGCAGGAGCAACGCGACAAAAATGATGGTCCGGGCAAACCTCGATTCGGACTTCCTCTCCGCGAAGTCGCGAAAGAATGGAGCGACGCGCATCTGCAGCAGAAGCACGAGCAACAGAAATCCGTATCCGATGTCGAGGAAATAGAGTTCGTGCTCCGCACGGGCGTACGCGATCGCCTGGGCCTCCTGTGCGGGGGAAAGCGTGTAACCCTGGACTTGCCCGGAGGGAGATGCCGAAGGCGCCTCCTGCGTTTGATGCGCATGGCTTTCACGCACCGCAATGGAGCAGGCGGCGATCAGGAGAAAAAGCGCGGTGATTCGAATCCTTCGATGATTCACTCGTGATCCCCTGGCGATGCCGCTCCGGCGGCGAAAAAACACGTGCGCATTGCGCGAAGTATGATCGAAGCAGCGGCGCGAGCGCAAGTGCGGCCATGCGGTCAATTGGGATGCGGCGTTTTCAAGGCATAGTTCCGCGCCGCGCCTCCCACGGCGACGCCGATGTGGACGGCGGAAGTCCAGCGCTCGAGACGGTGGTGGCCCGTGGCGTGGAACAGGTACGAAACGCCGATGGAGGTTGCCGTAGCCGCCGCTTCGATTCCAGCAAACAGCGGATGATTATCCACCACGGAATTGGTGAGAAAAATTTCGTCAAGGCCGCGACGGCGGAGGTTGAGCGTCGAAGAGTAATCGAGACCGCGCCCCCCTGCTACGCCCGCGAACAGCAGGTCATTCTCGAGGTCCCAGAAGCGATGCGTCGGCAGCGGCGTTTTAGGTGTTTTCTTTGCGTCCGCCGGAAGAGAATCCGTTGTGGATCCCGCAGGCGGCGTTTGCGATTGAGTAGCGGTATCGGGCGTAGAACCCGCGGGCGGAACGGTTTGTTGCGCCTTCAAAGAAGACACAGCCACCAGCAGGACCAGCACGACGCAAACCGGAAACGGCATTCGAAATCTCATCCGAAAACATTCCTTCCTTTTACGCACGTTGAAAGTTAGCCTTTGGAAAGCTCTGGATAGCCACTGGGCGGTTCTGTTTCGCGGCTTCGTAGATGGCTTCCATTACCGCAACGTCGCGCAGGCCTGCGATGCCGTCGGGCTCAGGCTCGCGGCCCTCTTGAATGCATTCCGAAAAATGGTCGATCTCCAGGCGAAATTCGTCGATCGGCTTTAACGCTTTCTCAAACCACTTTCCCTCGATTCTCCCGAAGAAACGGCGCTCTTCATTATAGGCAAAGGCCGGATCGAGGGCCGCCCATCCTTTTTCTCCGTGCGCCTGCAGGAAGGAAGCCTTGGCCGCCGTGAAGCTGGACGACCCTTGCAGGTAGAGGCCTCCCGGAAATTTGAGCTGGAACGACATGTTGTCGTCCACTTCGCTGAACCGCTTGGGATTGGCCGTCCAGGAATGGCCTGCCGCTTCGACAGGTTCAAGGCCCGTCATCCACCGAGCCATATTGATGCAATAGATGCCGATGTCCACAAGCGAACCGCCCCCGGCCAGGGATTTCTTGAGGTGCCAGGAGTCGCCCGGCGGCAATGAGATGGTGAACGCCGTGTGGATGATTTTCAAGCGCCCCAATTGTCCGGATTCGATCAGAGCCTTGAACGCGAGGGCCGAGGGCTCGAAATATTTCCGGTAAACGGTCATGAGTTTCACGCCATTTTTCCGGCTGGCATCGATAATCCGCTGGCATTCGCCAACAGTAATCGCCAAAGGCTTTTCGCATAGAACGTGCTTGCCCGCTTGCGCTGCCCGCAGCGCGAACTCCAGGTGCGTGCTGTTAGGCGTGGCGATGTAGACCGCTTCGACTTCAGGGTTGCCGAAGCATTCGTCAAGATTGTTATAAGAGTAGAAGCGGTTCGCGCCAAATTGCGCGGCCAGGCGTTTGCCTTTCTTCGGGTCCCCGCTCACCAAAGCGATGAGTTTCGAGCGTCTGGCATGGCGAAATCCCGGCAGTATGGCGCGCTGGGAAATGTGCCCCAGGCCAATCACCGCGTACCCGACGCGTTTCGATTTTGCCATCGATAATTTTCTCGCAGCCTTGCCAACGGAATGAATGATTGTGGGCAAGCAACAAAAGGTTGTAAAGGGCGTCTGCGCTTTCTGCCGAAAAAATACCCGTACCCCGTGCCGGCGGAGGGACTGCTTTGATCGGCATGGCAACCATACCACTAGGAATTGTATCTATTTGCTTGACACCACAAGAGACTCGTCGCAGAATCACCGCAACTTTTCCAATTCTTTCCTGGTTCAGGGGGCAGGAATGGAAAAGCTTGCGCGTCGTTGCAGCGGGTGTCGACCTTACTTGCTTGCCCTGACGAAGCAAGGGTAGCCCGCGGGAATGAGGGGGGAGAAGCGTGCAATATCTGCCGGGTTGGACCGTTCAATGCATTAACCCGGAATGCGAAGCTCGCGGTCATTGGCTGCGTGCGATCGATTCCGGAGGAGAATTCTGCAGCAACTGTAATTCGCCGCTCCACAATGTGCCGCCGCCGTTGGCCCCGCGCATGCGGATGCGTCCCCGCTCACTGGGCAGCTACCGTCCAATGCGCCGTCCACCAGGACGTCCGCGGTAACCGGCCAGTCGAGCAACCGGGTGTGGGCTGGATTTAGGGCCCACCTGAATACGGACTCGCTCGTCCGCCGTCGCCCGCCTCGGCGGGCTATGGCGGACGAGCCGTCCCCGCTAGATATTCCACTTCAGCATCGAGGCTTCGGTAGCACAGCCACTCTTGGCTGTGTGATTTTTTTCGATGGCAACTACGTTTGCGAAACCCGCACAGGCAAGAGTGACTGTGCTACCGAAACCACTCAGGATAAAAAGGGGAGAGCGGCCGGGGGCGCCGGCCGCTCGGGGCATTGGGCTAAACTTTGGAGATGCTATGGGGTTCGAGCTATCGTGACCGAACTGGGGAGTCGGTCAGACTCAGGGAAACGACCACCGCCAGTACAAAAATGCAAACTGCTGTAAGCACTGTCATCTTTGGCCGCTCCTGACCGCTTCAACCATGTATGCATTCTGGCTGGAGGACTCGAACGCGTCGATGGAGCGAGAGGCACATTCTTTTCGGTACTTTTGTACTGCCCGCCGAACGGTCACACGCCGAGGTCCGGAACAATATCGAGAGCATCGTTGAAGCGATTGGTGAAATTGGCCATGCAGATGACGAGCGTGAGTTCGACAATTTGCCCTTCGTCGTAAAACTTGCGCAATTCCTCGAGCTGAGGGGCGCGGATCGCGGCGGCGCCGCGCGTGACACGGTCCGCAAAGAGGATCGTCGCCTTTTCCTTTTCATCAAAGAGCGGACTGCGCAGGTAAAACGGCAGCGCCGCAATCTGTTCGGCGGTAACCCCCGCGGGTTTGGACGACGCCATATGCGCGCGCGTGCAGTATTCGCAGCCGTTCACCATCGCCGTGCGCAGATATGCCAGTTCCTTATATTTCGCTTCCACGGTCCCTTGATTGACGATCGCCTTATACAATGGCAGAAACGCGCTCAACACATCCGGGCGGTGCGCCATGGTCGCGAAGATATTCGGCATCTTCCCGCCGCGCCCCGCGAGCGCATCGAATATCGGTTGGACTTCCGGCGCGGCCTGTTCCCTAGTCAGTGGACTCACAATTTGCATCATCGGTCTCCTTTTCGTTCTTGAAGTAGAGCGTTTTAATATCGCGCCAGTCTAGCAGGAGGCGATTCAATCGAGAAATTTGAGGGGCGGCGTCCTTTTCTTGAACGGCTTCCCCCTGCGTGATAGCCTAGCCTCAGCTAAGCTTCCCAACCCGCTCGCAGTCAACAGGGAACCGCCCATGGCCACTCCCGTACGCCAATTCGACGCAGCGCTTGACCAGGAACGCCTGCTCGATGTTGTGCGCACGCTCGTGGCGGAACTCGGAAGGCAATCCGCGATTGCTGTAGTGAATCCCATGGCGCACCTGGACCAGGAACTGGGCCTCGGAAGCCTCGAGCGCGTCGAATTATTACTGCGACTGGAAAAGACGTTTGGCACGCGCCTCGATGAGCGCGTACTGGCCGAGGCGGAAACGGTGGAGGACTTGATCTCCGCGCTCAGCGTGGCGCAAGGCGCCGCCGCGGCCTCCTCGCCGGGTGCCACCGTCGCGCCACGCGCCCACACAAGCGCCTCGAGCGAAATCGCCCAGGGAATTCCAGACGCGCAATCGTTTCAGGACGTCCTGCGCCATCGCGGACGAGTGGACGCTGCAATAACTCACCTGATTTTTTACCAGGACGATGTTGAGGCGGAAAGCTCTGCGCTGACTTTTGGCGAGCTTTTGGCGGGAGCCGAACGCGTGGCGGCGGAGATGACGCATCGCGGAATCGGGCGCGGCGATCGCGTGGCGATCATGCTGCCCACTTCACGTGATTTCTTCTTTACATTCGCTGGAACGCTGCTCGCCGGGGCGACGCCTGTGCCGATCTATCCGCCGTTTCGCGCGGATCGAATCGCGGACTACGCCAAACGCCAATCCGCCATTCTGGCGAATGCGGGCGCCCGGCTGCTGGTGACGTTCCGCGAAGGCGCAAGCGTGGCCAAATTGCTAAAGCCGCTCGTACCGTCGCTCGAAGGAGTTGCCGACGCCGCGGCGCTTGCCGAATCGCGCGTGGCGGCACCGCTGGGACGGCGAGTGAACGCCCGCTGCGAAGATCTCGCGCTGTTGCAGTACACCTCGGGTTCCACGGGCAATCCGAAGGGCGTGATGCTGACGCACGCGAATCTTCTCGCCAACGTCCGCGCGATCGGCGAGGCGATCGAGTTGCGAAACGACGACGTCGGCGTGAGCTGGCTTCCGCTCTACCACGATATGGGATTAATCGGCGCGTGGCTGATGCCGCTTTATTTTGGCCTGCCCGTCGTCGTGCTGTCGCCGCTCGCATTTCTTTCGAGGCCCGTACGGTGGCTTCGCGCGATCGATCGCTATCGCGGCACAGTGGGCGCGGCTCCGAATTTTGCCTATGAACTGGCCGCGGCGAAAATTTCCGATGAGGATCTCCAGGATCTTGACGTCAGTTCCTGGCGCGCGGCGCTTAATGGTGCGGAACCCGTTCTTCCCGCAACTCTCGATCGCTTTTCGTCGCGCTTTGCGCGCTACGGATTCCGGCGTGAAGCCATTCTGCCTGTCTATGGTCTCGCCGAAGCGTCCCTAGCCGTTACGATCCCGCCGGTCGGCCGCGGTCCGCGCGTCGATCGCGTGGAACGGACAGCTTTCGAGTGCGATGGCGCCGCGGTCCCGGCGCATGCGGATGACGCGAATGTGATTTCGTTTGTGTCCGCGGGCCTTCCCATTCCGGGGCACGAAGTGCGCATTGCAGATGAGCGTGGTGAAGACGCCGGTGAACGCGTCGAAGGGCAGCTTTGGTTTCGTGGACTATCCACGACGCAGGGTTATTACGGAAACGCATCGGCGACCGCTGCATTATTTCCGGCGGGCGCCGCCGCGGGATGGATGAACTCTGGCGACCGCGCGTATCAGGCGGAAGGCGAGCTATACATTACCGGCCGCATGAAAGACATCATCATTCATGCCGGACGGAATTTGTATCCCCATGAAATCGAAGACTTCGTCGCGCAGGTGCCCGGAGTGCGAAAAGGCTGCGTCGTCGCTTTTGGCGCAGAGGATCCCAGGACGGGCACGGAACGCCTGGTTGTGATCGCGGAGACGCGCGAGAACGACGCTGCGGCGCGTTCGCGCATCGCGCAGGCCATCAACGCGCAAGTTTCCACCGCGCTGGGCCTGCCGCCGGACATCGTTCAGGTCGTCGGCCCGAATGCGATTCCAAAAACTTCGAGCGGAAAACTGCAACGCGACGCCACAAAAAAAAGATTTCTTTCCGGCGAACTCGACTCACGTGTGCCGCCCGCGTGGCTGCAAATCACGAGGCTCGCGGCGAAATCGAGCGTGGGGCGAATCCGCCGCGCGCTGCGCCGGACGACGGAGATCGCGTATGGCTGCTACACCCTGATGATGTTCGGAATAGTTCTGATCCCGGCCTGGTTCCTTGTGTTGATTTCGCCGACGCGCAAAATGGCGTCTCGCGTGACCACGGGGGCGCTGCGGACGTTCCTTGCCGTCGCGGGATGGCGAGTGCGTGTCGAAGGCCGCGAAAACATCGCGGAACATGTGCCGCGCATGTTCGTATCCAATCACGCCAGCTACGCGGATGTGGTGCTTCTCACCGCTGCGCTCGGCACGGACTTTCATTTCGTCGCCAAACAGGAAGTGCAATCCATGCTATTTTTCCGCACGTTTCTCCGGAAGCTGGGACACTTTGCGTTCAATCGCCAGGATTCCCGCGCGCGGCTCGAACAAGCGGACCAGATCGAGCAGACATTGCGTCTTGGCGAGTCCGTGTTTGTCTTCCCGGAAGGAACGTTCACTGCGCAGCCCGGCATACTGCCATTCCACCTCGGCGCATTCAAGGCGGCCATCGCGGCCCATCGCCAAATCGTTCCCATCGCGCTCAATGGAACCCGCCGGCTGCTTCGCGACGGAACATGGCTGCCGCGGCGCAGCAACGTCACGATCACGATCTGCCCGCCGATCCTTCCGGAATCCGACGCTTCGGACTGGCATGAAATCGTACGTGTGCGGGATGAAGCGCGGGAAATCATTTCCCGTTTTGCGAACGAACCCCTCCTCTAAATTCGTTTTCGCAGGCAACCATTGCACAAAAACGGTGCATCCCATTTGGTGTTGTATGAGCTGTTTCCCAGCCTCGAACAGCTCGGAATCCCCTCAGGGTGGGGGAATCTTCAATCTCGTTTCATACGGATCTGCAGGAGTTCGCGGAATCCACAAATCATAAACAGGGGAGATACGATACATGAGGAAAATACTGTGTTTAATGGGACTGGTGTGTCTGTGCAGTTTGAGCGCAGCGGCCCAGGACAGTTCAAGAGTTGATCTCTTCGGCGGTTACTCCTACGTTCATACCAGCCCCGGCATAGCGCTTTCCTCTTTTAATGCGAACGGCGGCGTGGGATCCATTGCAATCAATTTAAATAGTTGGGCCAGCATTGTAGGTGAAGTTGGCGGAATTCACGTCAGCAGTATCCACGGTACGGATGTGGACGCGAACGCCTTAACATTTTTGGCCGGTCCTAAAATTTCGTTCTTCCGAAGCGCGCCACTCACTCCGTTCGTGCAAGTCCTGGCGGGATTTGCGCGTTCCGACGCTTCCTTCAACACCGTCTCAACTTCTTCATTCAATGGTTTCGCCATGGCGCCTGGAGTAGGGCTCGATTGGAACGTCACGCACCATGTCGGGTTGCGCCTCGGGCAGGTGGACTACCTGCTCACGCGCCTGCCATCATCCACAAATCAGGTGACGTGGAATAACTTCCGTTATTCCGCAGGAGTCGTTTTCCGCTTCTAAACATTTCTTCCTGCACGGATTCTCGCGGTGAGGCCGGAGGAGGGGCCGAACCGCGAGACGCAAGGGCCGAAGCACCGAATTCTTCGGCCCTTCTCCTTGCCAGGTCTGTCGCCGTCACGGCTCTATTCGAAAGTTCACAGTAATCGAAGTTTCCACTTCGACGGGCTCGCCGTTGAGCATTGTCGGACGATAACGCCATTGACGCACGGCATCGAGCGCAGCCTCCACCAGCAACGGGTGGCCGCTTAATACTTCGAGCGAAGTGATTCGCCCGTCCCGGCTTATGATTGCTCGCAGATGAACAGTACCTTGCAACCTGGTTTGTAACGCGAGCGCAGGGTACCGGGGCTCAATCCGCGAGATCAACTGAGCTTCCACTACCGATTCGCTCACCTTTAGCGGACCCTTTTCCATTCTTTTTTTGATTTCATCGCGAGGCGGTTCCGGGGGACCCAGCGACCGCACGCCCACGATTGGCAAAATGTCGGGCCCGACCGGCGTTATAAGCAATTCCCCGCCCGGAATTACGTCGTCGGGTTCCTCCGCCCTTGGCGGAATAGCCGGGCGAATCCTCACGGGATACGTGATGCTTTTATTCAAGCTGCTTAACCTGATGGGCGCCGGATTGGACGTGCGCCGGACAGGTTCTTGCTCATGCGCCGCGCTGAAGACAAATGGAACGAACGCGGTTCTGGAAAAAATTGGCTGCGCGATACTGGTCAACAATGGCGCGATGATTAACACCGCGAGCACCGCCGTTTCGAGCGCGAAGGAGATTCCCATCGCCCTACGGCGCAAGCGAAGGCCACTTGACGCGGCAGCCCTATCCCCGTCTACCAGGCAACGGTCGAGCGAGGTCTGCGTGCGGATTGCATCTGGTTCGATGTTTCGACTGGCTGGTTGCATGGACACTCCTCAATTCCGGCGAAACCCCGGAGGGTCCGGGATATCGCGATCCAAAGATTTATTGAGGAGCGCGCTCTCGGTGAGTTGGACACCGCTCCGGGGTTGAAGTTCCCGGCTGATCCGATCGATTTAGAAGACTACAATTGTAATACTCGTGGTCGAGGACGGCGTCTGAGGAAGCCTAGCCCCTCCCCACATTGTCGTAAGTAGCTTAAAATCAAATCGTTGTGAAATTTTATCAGAAATGCACCGTCTTACGGCTCTCGCGCATCACATAGATGGTTTTGCTTTTGTGCCGATGAAGGCGAGGTTTCAAGTCATGAGTCTCTCAAAGGAAGCTGTTGGGGTTCGATACACGGGCTGGGCCGCTCTGGGTCGTGATCCGCAGGAGGACACTGTGGAATACAATTGTCCCTACTGCGGGGAGCGCGGCATGAAGGCGGCGCGGCGAACGCGCGACCAGTACCACTTCACCGATGGGTTTCTGCAGGATCTACAGGGCGAAATGGCAGCCTGCCATTCCTGCCGGCATTCCCTGCGGATTGCCCCCGTGGTGATGCTACATCACCAGGACGAAAAGCGCCGTTTCGAGGGAGTTTTTTCGGATTTACTGGTTCCGTCCAGGAATTAAAGAGAGGCACAATTCATTCGATAAAGGGCCGACCCACCGCACCACGGGTCGGCACTTTTTATTTTCGTGGCGAGCTATTGCAGGAGCGAATCCGGTTCCAGGTGGTGCCGCTTCAGATCGTCGCAGACGCGGTCGAAGGCCTCGTCCACGGTATCGGCGAACTGAAGCAGGCCGTATTCATGCTTGTTGATGGTGCCGCAACGAAGCATGTGCTTCCAGTCGAGCACGCGATCCCAGTACTTGCGCCCGTAGATCAGGATGAGGTTGCGCCGGTGGAGCTTCCCGGTTTGCATCAGGGTCAGCATCTCCCAGAGTTCGTCCATCGTGCCGAAGCCGCCGGGAAAAATGATCAGCGCCTTGGCAAGTTGCGCGAACCACAGTTTGCGCATGAAAAAGTAATGGAACATGAAGCTCAGCTCGGGACTGATGTAGTCGTTCGGGCGCTGTTCGTGCGGCAATTCGATGCTCAGGCCGATGGATTTCCCGCCCGCCTGGGCGGCGCCGAGGTTGGCTGCCTCCATGATTCCCGGGCCGCCGCCCGAGCAGATCACGAAGCGCCGCGGATGGTCGCCCAGGGTCATGGCCCAGGTGGTGATCCGCCGGGACAGTTCGCGCGCCTCTTCATAGTAGCGGGACATTTCGACCGCGGCCCTGGCATCGCGCAAGGCAGCCCGATGTTCGCTGGTCTTTTGGCGCTTCACTCCTTTGCGAAGATTCTGCAGATGCGCCTGGGCCTGCTCCCGCGAGAGGATCCGCGCCGAGCCGAACATCACGATAGTGTCGCCCACCTTCTCGCGCCTCAGGCGTTCGAGCGGGTCAATGTACTCGGTGATGATTCGTACGGGCCGCGCTTGCAGGCTATCCATGAACAACGGATCGCGAAAAGGCGGATCAATTTCGTTCTTATGCCTGCGAGGCTTACGGCTCATGAATCCTCCACTGCCTGGTTTGTTCCGATCCGACATTCTACGCAAGCGCCGCATGAAAAGACCAGCAGTTGACGCGCCTGTGCCGTCTTTGCTGATACTATGCTCGGGGAATTGGTCCCGTTGGCTTTATCCAACCGCAAGGGGGCATTTCGGCTTCAAAAGGAGTAGGCTAGAGGAGGGGTATTACTTTGAGACGATTTTCCACTGCCGGCCTCGCCGCAATCGCTGCCTTGACTCTTTATCCTTCGGTGTTCGCACGGGCGCAGGATACCCAGGGAACCATCGCTCCGAAACCGGGCACGAGTGTTCAGCAACCCCCGAATAATGCGATCCGAGTGAGGGTTCAATTGGTGAATGCGCCGGTTGTGGTGACCGACGCCAAGGGCAACCTCATCTCCGACCTCCAACAGAAGGACTTCCATGTCCTCGACAACGGCGTTGCGCAGGCGATCGAGTCATTCGATTTGGGCGGGGTGCCGCTATCAGCCGTGCTGGTATTTGAAACCAGTTCGCGCATCGCGCCGCTGCTGCCTGCTGTGCAGAAATCCGGGATTGTGTTTACGCAAACCGTCATCGGACCCTCGGGCGATGCCGCAATCCTCGGGTACAACGATCGCGTCGATCAACTGCTGCCATTTACCGCGGATCACGACCAGATTGAGAAGACGATCAGTACGCTGCAAGCCGGCACCGCCGGCACGCGTCTGTATCAAGCGATGGCCACAGCCGTAGGCTTGCTGCGTGACCGCCCGGTTTCCCGGAGGCGCGTGATTATCGTGGTTGGCGAAGCGCGGGATGACGGAAGCGAGGATAAGCTCGGCGGGGTTCTGCGCGAGGCCCAGCTTTCGAACATTGTGATTTACACCGTTGGGCTTTCGACGACGGCAGCGGAATTGCGTTCGGACTCAACACAGTCAGGGACGCGACCCGCCACGCCTCCTGGCATAATTACGGGAACGCCTTTCCCCGGCACGGCGCAGACGCCCACCAGTGAGCAGCAACACAGCGGGAATATTGATTTCACGCCTCTGGCGGAATGGGCCGTGCGGAATACGAAAGCCGTCGTGAAAGATCGCCCGCTCGAAATCGCGACCGCGGCGACCGGCGGCCTTTACCAGTCCGTGTTCCGCGAGAGTACGATCGAAAGCTCGGTGGATGCCATTGGCGGGGAACTGAATTCGCAGTACACCCTGAGCTACAGGCCAACAAAATCCGGCGACCCCGGCTTCCACCGGATCAGGGTGAGCGTGGACCGCATCGGAGCGAAAGTCCGTACGCGACCGGGGTATTACCTCGAGGCAAATTAGAGGGCGGACTGCTTCGTCATCCTCATCCAACGATCGAAACCATTCCCAGAATGTGAAGCCCGATTTCAGAGTCGCCGGCGACCTGGATTTGTGTTCGTGCAGCGTCTCGCGAAATCCATTTCGTGAAAATGCGCCAGGCGATTTCCTGCGGGATCGTGGTCTGTGAAATTTTTCTCCCGATGGATGAATCGTTCAGCGTCCACGCCTCGCCGTTTCTAAACAAGAACCAGCTTCCGCCACATTCGCCGGAAACATCGAATTGCGCCATCGTTCCGGAAATACCACTCACGTCCCGATAGGCGTAAGGCAGCGCCCGCATGAAACAATCAAGGACGGGATGGTAGAGCTCGCGCGTCATGATTCCCGGCTTCTCGACCGCGAGACGAATCTGTTGCTGGTGATGCCAGCGCTCCGTGAACTCGCGCGCGGTGTCGAACCAATTTGCGGATTTCTCCTCCCCCGCCCAGCTCACTGGAAACATAGCCGTGCCGAAGGGATCGAGCGCCTGATGGTATTCAGCGCTTTCTTTGGATGCCACTTCCATGCGGGAGATCATGTCGTCCGGGTTCAAACGGCGGTATTGCCGGACACCTTCCTCATTGACCTGATTCACGAGAGTGAGGAGTTCAGCAGGAGATGTGATCGGTGGTAATTCGGATCCCGCAGCGCGGCGCGAGGCGGCAAGTTTGCGGACCTGCGTATCGAGGAGGTGCGCGGCAACGTCCTTCACTTTCCATTTGGGAGCGATGGTTTGCTTCTCCCACTCTTCCGGAGTGAGTGAACGCAGAAGCTCAATCAGCTTCGCTTCGATCTTTGGAAAGAGATGGGCGGTGAAAATCGGTGGCAGCGGCTGGGGCGCGGGTTCCATGCGCACTATTTTAGTACGTGCTGAAACTCCCTACTTCTTTTCTTCCGCGACCTCGGAATCTTCAAGGATCGATGCGGCAGCGGCAATTTTGTCGCCGTCTTCGAGGCGCAGTAGGCGCACTCCCTGTGTTGAGCGGCCGGCCTCGCGGATTTCGTTGGCGTGGACGCGGATCACTTTGCCGTATTCGGTGATGATCATCACGTCGGATTCCTCGGTAACCTGCAGCGCCGCGACGACCGGGCCGTTGCGGTCGGTGGACTTCAGGTTGATGACGCCCTTGCCACCGCGAGATGTGATCCGGTATTCGGCGAGTGGTGTGCGCTTGCCGAAACCCTTCTCGGAGACGGTCAGCATCAGTGAGGTCAGCGATTCCTTGATCGCTTCATTCTCGAGCTCGTCGAGGTTCTGCGTTTCCAGCTTGGTTTCCTTTTTGATGATTTCGAAGTCCGGCTGCACGGGCTCCATGCCGACCAGGTAGTCGCCCTTGGCGAGGTCCATGCCGTACACTCCGCCGGCGTTGCGGCCCATCGAGCGGACTTCGGTCTCGCGGAACAGGTTCGCCTGGCCATCGTGACTGGCGAGGAAAATCATCTGCTTCCCATTGGTGAGGTGGGCGCCAATCAGCTCGTTGTCTTTCTCAAGGTTGATGGCGATGATGCCGGTCGAGCGCGGATTGGAAAATTCATTGAGCGCGGTTTTCTTCACGGTGCCGTTGCGCGTCGCGAGGAAAATAAATGTGCCTTCTTCTTCCAGATTGCGCGCCGCGACGACGGCGGTGAGGTGCTCGTCCTCCTGGAATTTCACGAGATTTGAAATCGCTTTGCCGCGCGTGGCGGCCGCGGCCTCGGGAATTTCGTAAACCTTGAGCCAGTAGACGCGCCCCTTTGAGCTGAACAGCAGGATGTAGCTGTGCGCGGAGGCGACAAACAGGTACTCGACGAAATCTTCATCGCGTGTTTTCGCGCCGATGCGGCCCTTGCCGCCGCGCGACTGGTGGCGGTACACGTCCACCGGCGTGCGCTTGATGTAGCCCGCGTGGCTGACGGTGATGGCCATTTCCACGTCGGCGATCAGGTCTTCGAGTTTGATCTCTTCGACGCTCTCGACGATCTCGGTACGGCGCGGGTCGGCGTAATCTTTCTGGACTTCGCGCAGCTCCGTGATGATGACGGCCTTCAGCTTTCTCTCGCTCGCCAGGATGGATTTCAGTTCGGCAATCAGCGCACGGATTTCGGCCAGCTCCTTCAGGATTTCGTCGACCGAGAGGCGTGTCAGCCTGTGCAACTGTAATTCAAGAATCGCGTCAATCTGAACGAAGCTGAGACCCGTCCCGGTTTCAGCTTGCCCCCCCGCTTGCCTTACAGTGTCCTCGATAAGGCCGTATTTTTTCCGGTCGAGCTTAATGCCTTTGAGCGTTTCAGTTCTGCCGCCCGCGCCAACGATTTTGACTTCTTTGTTGTCAAAGAAATCGTGCAAATTTTCTCGTGCATTCGCCCGGCTGGAGGAACCACGAATGATTTTAATGACGGAATCGACATGGTCGAGAGCGATGTGGTAACCGAGGAGGATATGCTCGCGCGCTTCGGCCTTGCGCAGTTCGAATTGCGTGCGGCGGCGCACGACTTCGATGCGGTGCTCGATGAAAAGTTTCAGAAGCGGCAGCAGGCCCAGTTCGCGCGGCTGCCCGTTCACGATCGCCAGCAGGATCATGCCGAACGATTCCTGCATCTGCGTGAGCTTGAACAGGTGATTCAGAATAATTTTCGGTTCTTCGCCGCGCTTCACTTCGATGACAACGCGCATGCCCTGGCGGTCGGACTCATCGCGCACATCGGAAATCCCTTCGATCTTTTTGGTCTGCACCAGTTCAGCAATGCGCTCAATCAGGCGCGATTTGTTCACCTGATAGGGAATTTCGGTGATGACGATGTTCTCGCGGTCCTTGCCGGCGGTTTCGATCGCTGCCTTGGCGCGCATGATGAAGCTGCCGCGGCCCTTCTGGTAAGCATTGAGGATGCCTTCGCTGCCGGAAATGTATCCGGCAGTCGGAAAATCCGGCCCCGGAACGATTTTCATAATTTCCTTGAGCGTCGAGTCGGGCTTTTCGATCAGCGCGATCGTCGCGTCAATAATCTCGCCCAGGTTGTGCGGAGGGATGTTGGTCGCCATACCCACGGCAATGCCGCTTGCACCGTTGATGAGTAAATTCGGGGTCTTCGACGGAAGGACAACGGGCTCCTCGCGTGTCTGGTCGAAATTCGGAATGAAATCCACCGTCTCTTTTTCGAGATCGGCAAGCATTTCCTCGGTGATTTTCGCGAGGCGCGCTTCGGTATACCGCATCGCCGCGGGCGGATCGCCGTCCACCGAGCCGTAGTTTCCCTGGCCGTCAATCAGCGGGTAGCGCATATTGAACGACTGCGCGAGGCGCACGAGCGTCGGGTAAATGACCGCTTCGCCGTGCGGGTGATAATTTCCGGAAGTGTCGCCGCAGATCTTCGCGCATTTGCGGTAGCCGCGGTTCGATGCGAGGCCCAGGTCGTTCATCGCGACCAGGATGCGCCGCTGCACGGGCTTGAGGCCATCGCGCACGTCGGGAATCGCGCGCGCCACGATCACGCTCATCGCGTAATCGAGGTACGACTTCTTCATCTCGGCCTCAATTTCGACCGGAATCATGTGCGCTTGTTTTGGTTCGTCCGCCATCAATCCGTCCTCTGTTTTAGATCGTACCGCCCGTCTTCAGGCGGGCATCTTTTCGAGCTAACTTTGCCGTGCAGCACGCTGCGCCATGTAGTCCTTTACGCCGTCAAACGCAGCCGCCGTGTTCAGAAATCGCCGTGGCCCGAAATGCGCTTCAAGCTCCGCGAGAAGCGCGTCGCGATCATTGTCGCTCACGCACTCGACGGCTACGCCGCGTTCGCTATCCGGTGTCGAAGTCGCAGCCGCACGAAATTCAGAGCATGACAAACCGCGAACTCCTGGCAATGTCGTCCAGCTTAATTGATAGAACATTTCCCCCGGCAACATCCACTGGTTTGTGGGTCGCGGCTTCAGCCGCGACATTACATCAGCCCAAGGGAGGGGCTTTAGAGTTTGTGTGGCAACTCTTCGCCAGTGCGAATTCTATCTAGCGGGGGGCGGTGTTCTTGCTGGTCCTCCGCAAGGTTGAACCCTCTGGATGATGTCTCGCTTCTCAGGTGATGCGCAACAT
>Ga0182024_10000676_pt1 | contig 88551 bp, 76 predicted proteins | sample P32metaG_FD_120480 | JGI IMG/M metagenome (GOLD analysis project Ga0182024, IMG submission 120480) | Permafrost microbial communities from Stordalen Mire, Sweden - P3-2 metaG (Illumina Assembly) | ecosystem: Environmental > Terrestrial > Soil > Wetlands > Permafrost | place: Sweden: Stordalen... | reverse complement strand
GCCACCGCTCACCGTAACCGGTTAGTCTTCTAATCCCCTAAGAACTCTTCCTCGCTGCGGTACTCAGACCCACCAACCCTCGATTCCACGAGGCCCTTTTTCAACACCCACAGGCGATTACACGTCTTGATCGCTAGTCATACTGTCCCTGCGCCGCATACACCCGCAAAGTCGGTGGTTTCTGGCTTGATCGCGGCCTGGCACTCACGGCAATGTGAACATCGTGCCCCAGCAAAAGCAGAAACCGCAAAAGCCGTTCAATTGAGAAATCAGTCAGCCGCCCCCGCATCAACCCGGATACCTTGGGCTGGTCCGCGCCGAGCACCTTCGCCGCCTGCGCCTGGGTCAGCTTACGGCCTTCGATGATGTCCACGATCCGGTGAGCCAGATCGGCCTTCGCCCGCGCTTCTTGCGGATTGCCGACGCCGAGATCGGCATAAATATTCCCGCTGCCTTCAACATACTGCTTTTTCATCGGGTCCTTAGAATATGCTACTACTGGCATAGTGTCAACAAACAGTGTCAATAATCTGTTCCCGGCGCGCAGCCCCGCCGGCAGCACCCTAAAGACATTTTTCATCACAATCGCCCTGTGATAGCCATCACATACTCTCCGCGCCGCCGGTTGCGAGAATATGCACCTGAATTAGGGCAGTGCAGGACCGGACTCGCGAAGCGCGAAGGCCTACCGCCCCTTCCGTCCTCATCGTTCTTTGAAAATAGATTACGCTAAGTCCTTATTCCGTAATATTTTACGAATAAGTTCTTAAGAGTCAAAGATTTGGAGTCTGAAAAATGTCTAACTCCATGATTCCGAAAGATCGAGGAGAAGATTTTTTGAAGAAGTACCTCCAAACCCCAACCCCAACTAGTAATGGGCAGGGATTTCATGTCACTCGTAAACGAAACAGGAGCTACAAATGCCTTTATATCCGCTTAGTATTCGCCGCTGCCAGCACATCAAGGTCAACGGGACACAGTGCGGATCGCCCGCCCTCCGCGATCAGAAGCACTGTCACTTTCACCACTTATGGTCTGAGAAGCACCTGGACGTCAACAAGTATGCCGGCGCGAACCATGCAATAGCGTTACCTAACCTCGAGGACGCAAATTCCATTCAAATCGGTCTGGCCGAGGTGATGCGTATGGTCATCCACTGCCTGATTGATCAACGCAGTGCCGCCTTACTCCTGCATGCGCTGCGCACCGCTACGGCTTGGTCTACGGTGGAGGGGCGCGAGTACGACGAGGTAAAGAAAACCGAACTGACGCAAGAAGATTCGAAGCCGGGTTCGAAGCAAGCCGCGGTGGATCCGGAAGAGGCCGAAAGGGGACGGAAGTTCATGGCGTCCTTCAAGGAGCTGACCGATGGCTTGGAGCGCGATCCGAAATATTTGGACAGGCGCTTAAGCGAATTCGCAGGCCAGCACGAAGGGAGTTCGCCGAGCGCCGGTACAGCGGCGCCGTCCACAGCAGAAGGTTCGCCGAGGGCTTAGAGAGACGCGCCAAGCCCAAGTTTCTATGTGGGAAGCTCGTCAGCGATCAGTTATCGGCCATCAGCAGAAAAATGCCTTAACTGAGAGCTGATAGCTGAGAGCTGAGAGCGGTCCTTTACGGCTTCTGCGTCGGCCGGAGCAAAACCTCGCTGGCGAACGATTGCGGCGCCTGCGTCACGAGCATGGCTACGACATGCGCGACGTCTGCGGCTTGCAGCATCTTCTCAGTATTCATTCCCGGATGCGCGCTGAACTCGGTGTGCGTGGATCCGGGGCAGATGACTGAGACGCGAATGTTGTGCGCCCGCAACTCTTCGGCTACGGAGTAGGTCAGTCCATTCAATCCCCATTTCGAGGCGGCGTAGGCGGCTCCGTTGGGCAGGGCGTTCTTTCCGGCCAGGGATGAGATGTTGATGATGTGTCCGCGCGTTCCGGATTTGATCATGAGCGGGACAAGGCTGCGGATGCAATAAAAGACGCCGCGCAGATTCGTATTCATCACACGCTCCCAATTCTCGGGCGCGAGTTGATGGAGTGGAGTTCCCATACCTCCGATGCCGGCGTTGTTGACCAGAATGTCCAGCCGGTCGAACTCGCTTTCGACTTGCTTGGCCAGCGCTTCGACGGAATGCAGATCGGTGACATCGCATTCGATGACGGAACTCTTCTCGGAATTTTTCCCGGAGCTTTTCCCGGAAGCCTGGCCGCCGCTGTTCTGGCTGTTCTGGATGATGGCGGCGGTTTGTTCGAGGGCTTCGCGCGAGCGTCCGCAGAGGACGGTGTGGGCGCCGAGTTCGGCCAGCTTCACAGAGATGGCCCGGCCGATGCCGCGTCCGGCACCGGTGATGACAGCTATTTCTCCCGCTAGCGGCGGTTTGGATGCGGTTTGCATCAGAATGTATTCCTCCGGGAAGACAGTATTCTAATGCCCCTTGCCTCACCCGTGTGGTGACGGGGCTTAGCCCCGTCCTGCGGGGCCCTTCGGCTCCGCTCAGGGCAGGCTCCGCTCCGCCACCACACAACCCATATTGTGCTTCGAACAGGGCGACGCTTTTTCGCATCTAAGTCCGCAGGGCGACGGCGGGAAGGTAAAGTGAGCAAGCCGCTTGCCTTAGGGGGAGCACATCCTTATAATCCGCTCACCGAATAATGCTAGGCCGCTGCGTGTCAACCGGCAGCTCATGATTGTTCGGAGCCAGTCGGTATACGTTTCAGTGCGAGCACGGCCAGTGCAGGATTGGTTCATGGTGCAAGCCCGACACCAGGTTTGGGATGGAATCGGGCACGATGTCAACTCCAGCTTCCCCGAAGAGTTAAGGAGCCACAGGAATGAAGAAGATCGTTCTCGCGATGTTGCTGGTAGCCGCAGTTGCCGCCGTCGCTCAAACCACTCCCGCACCAGCCCCGCCCGCCCCGGCGCAAGCCCCGCCTGCGACCGCTCAACCCGCCCCGGCGCCGCAGAAGAAAGAGATTAAAGATCCCGCCGAATATAACGCGTACGTGGGCGCAGTGCAGCAAACCGATCCCAACGCCAAGGTCAGCGGTCTGGAAGCGTTTGTGACGCAGTATCCCAACAGCGTGATGAAGGAAGACGCGCTGGAAGCTTTGATGACCGCCTACCAGCAGACGAATAATCAGGCCAAGATGATCGACACGGCGCAGAAGGTTCTGCTGGTGAACCCGTGCAATCTGCGGGCGCTGGCGGTACTGGCTTTCAGCAAGCGGGCGCTTGCGGAACAGAACCAGAACCCGCAACAGAATTTCGCGGACGCCGGCAAGTACGCTGAAAAAGGGTTGCAGTGTTTGCCGACCGCCCCCAAGCCGGAGGGCACGACTCCGGCCGAGTGGGACAAGCTGAAAGCGCAAACCACCCAGATCTTCAACGGCGCGGCGGGCACGGCCGCACTCCTGCAAGCCAAGGACTACGGCAAGGCGCAGCAGTATCTGCGTGCCGAGGTGGAAGCGGATCCGAACAACCTGGTCGAGGTCTATCACCTGGCCCTTGCTTATCTGGCGCCGGGACCGACTGAAGACGACGTGAAAGGGCTTTTCTTTATCGCGCGGGCCGCCAATCTGCAGACCAGCGCCGCGGGCAAGGATGCGATCGTCAAGTTCGGCAAGAGCAAGTATGTCAAGTACCACGGCAGCGAAGACGGATGGCCCGCTCTGCTGGCACAGACCGCCACCACGCCACTGCCGCCGGCCGATTTCACGATCGCAAAGTACGTGCCGCCAACTCCTGCCCAGCAGTGTGCCGACCTGATGAAGGCGAAGAAGGTGGAAGAAATGAGCTTTGCGGAGTGGCAATTGTGCCTATCCGAAGGCGCGCCCGAAGACGCTGACAAGGTTTGGTCTGTGCTGAAAGGGAAGCCGCTGCAGATGGTCGCTCATGTCATCAGCATCGACACCTCAGGCAAGGCAACCAGACTGTTGCTGGCGGGCAGTTCGGACGATATCGATGCTAAGCGCGCGGACATCGATCTGACCATGTCGGCAGCAATCCCCGCCAAAGATATGCCGAAGGAGGACGCGGACTTCCAGTTTCAGGGAACGCCGGTCTCCTATGTGGCGAAGCCATTCGTGATGACCATGAACGATGGGGCCTTGCTGGTGGCGGCGAAACCGAAGCCGTCGGTCCGCAAGAAACCGAAGCCACAGTAGAGGAAGGTCGCAGGTGGCAGGTGTCAGGTCTTAGGAAACCCATGGCCTGAAAAATTCGGTTGGAAAAATTCCGCAAGAAGAAAACGAGGGCGGTCCCGATGAGGACCGCCCTTTTACTATTTGGCAAGCAGCGTGGTGTCTCTCAGCGTACTTGTTTTCTCTCGAGTGAGATGGGACGCGCGCTGCGGGGCGGGCGCTTCGCGCCGGCGCGCAACGGACGAACGTCAATCTTGAGTTCCTGCATGGTGCGGCTGAGCGTGTTTCGATGCATGCCCAATTGTCTCGCGGCTTTGCACTGATTGCCCCGGTTTTCTTCGAGCACGGTGATGATGAAGCGCTTCTTGAACTCACGAACCGCTTCCGAATAGAGGATGTTGCTTTTGTACATCTGAAGAATGAGTGCTTCCAATTGATCTTTCACTTGCCGCCTCTTTTCCGCACGCTCACGACCTGGATCCTCAGGGGCTGAGCCCCACGTCTTCAGCTCTCGGCGGGGCATCCTTCGGCTCCGCTCAGGGCAGGCTCTGAAGCCGTGCCCTCCCAAAACAATCTGTGCGACAACTTCTACTTCGACGGTGCGGACGATTGCGGCTGAGCTCTGTCCGTTGCCGAGTGCACTTGCCGCATATAGTCCAAGCCCTGGTAGAAACGGTGGCGCAATTCCGACGGTGCGAGCCAGATCGCCGCCCTCCCGCCTACCAGGAAATACGGAGCCAACTGCGACGACGCCAGCCACTTCGCAGCCGGTGCAAACGCGGTCGTAGCGGTTAGCACAATCGCTACCACCAGGACGCCCTTCAACAAACCCAGGACTGCTCCCAGAAACCGGTCAATCGAGCTTAGACCGGCTTTCTTCATTGCCCAACGCGCGATCTGTCCAGCGATGCCTGCGACGATCAGGACCGCGAAAAAAATGATAAGAAAACCAGCGATTTCTCCTAACCACGGCGATTTCAAATGGGGCGCGAACCAGTCTGCCAGGCGATGATACTGCCAGGCGGCCAGCAGGTATCCCACAACCAGGCCGGCCAGTTTGAAGGCTTCATGGAAGAAGCCTTCGATGGCTGCCCCAGCCACGGAAAACACCAGAAATGCGATGATGATCCAGTCCGCAATGCTCATGGTTTCATGATCCGAAGTTCAGATCCGAAGTCCAGTGATCCGAACATCCGTGATCGAATTCAATGACACCAGCGCGCGCGGGCTAAATCTCCAACTCGCGTCCCGTCAACTGACGATACGCCCCGAGATACTTTTCGCTCGTCCGCAGCGCAACTTCTTGGGGAAGGGCCGGCGCGGGCGGTTGCTTGTTCCAGCGAATTTCTTCGAGGTAATCCCGTACATACTGCTTGTCGTAAGAGTCCTGCGCCTTGCCCGGTTGATAGGTGTCGGCCGGCCAGAAGCGCGAGGAATCCGGGGTGAGTACTTCATCCGCCAGGGTGATGCCCAGGGCGGTTTGTCCAAATTCAAACTTGGTGTCGGCGATGATGATGCCGCGCTGCCGCGCATAATCCGCGGCTTTCTTGTAGATACGCAACGTAATGTCGCGGAGTTGGCGGCTCAATTCAGGATCGACCAGCTTGCACATTTCCTCGAATGAAATGTTGATGTCGTGTCCCGTGGTGGCTTTGGTCGCCGGAGTAAAAATCGGTTCCGGCAGTTGGTCGGACTCTTTCATGCCCGGCGGAAGCTTGATGTCGCAGACCGTGCCTGTAGCTTTGTACTCCTTCCACCCGGAGCCGGAAAGATAGCCGCGCGCGACGCACTCGACCGGAAACATCTCGGCGCGCATCACCATCATGGAGCGCCCGCGGAGTTCATCGGCGTGCTGGCGAATTGCCGCCGGATAGCGGTTCACGTCGGCGGTGACAAAATGGTTGTGGACGATGTCCTTGAGGAAATCGAACCAGAACAGGGAGATCTGCGTCAGCACACGTCCCTTATGGGGAATGCCGGTCGCCAGTACGTAATCGAAGGCCGAAATGCGATCGGTGGCCACGAACAGCAGGTGGTCATTGTCGAGGTTATAGACGTCACGCACCTTGCCACTGGCGCGCAGCTCTAGTTCGGGGTAATCGGTTCGGAGGAGAACGTTATCGAGGATTTCGGGGCTCATGTGTAAATTCATCAGATAAAAACCTTGCGTATTCTAGCCTTCGCGGGAAATTTGTCAACGACTTCCATCATGCACGCCCGAGTGCACCAATTGCGGCTGCGCAGAAAAGTGTTGACAGTTCCAGTGTAAGCTAGAAGCCTTGTCTAGCAATGGTTTTCGAGGGAACCGGATGTGGAAAAGCTGAGGAAGGCTCTGGAAAAAAAGGCAGTGACTTTTTCAACTGTGGAAGCAAAGAGGGGCGGACGTGTCAACCGCGATTCGTGTTTTGGATTTCGCCGATTTGCCATTCATTCAGGGCGACAAATCTATGGATCGCCTGAGCGGCGACGAATCAGCGGCTGCGGCTCAGCGCCTTCGATAGACGATCGAGCTTGTTCCTGAGTTTGCCAACAAACGCGCGGCAAACCAGCGAGCTTCCCTGCTCGTAAACCGCGTTGATCAGCTTCCTTCCAAATCCTTTGCCGCGGATTGACTCCCGGGTGAAGAGGTCCTGCAGATAACAAGTGGGCGCGATCGAAATGGTGCTGCGATGAAAAATATAATGCACCCAGCCAACCAACTGTCCATCTTCCACGGCAACCATGGCATGCACGGGTTCGTAAGCATCAAAGAAGCGCCCCAGGTCATTTGGGTGATCTCATCGGGCAGGGCCGTTTTGCTGGAACGGCCATAAAATTTGTCGTAGCCTTCCCACAAGGAAAACCACTGCGAAAAGTCCGCACGAACTACAAAGCGGATGGCCGGTGCTACAGACATTTGGGATATCAGCGAGTAAAGCCCGAATCTTTGCGATCACTCGCGCGTCTCAATTGCCCGCCACAACTACGGGCAGTCCGTCAGGGCCCTGGCTCAAGCCGCCCCGAACCTAACCGACACCAGCTTCGAGACGCCCGGCTCCTGCATGGTCACACCATAAAGCACAGGCGCAATGCTCATCGTCCGCTTGCTGTGCGTGATCAGGATGAATTGGGTCTGGACGCTCATCTCGCGCACCAGATCGGTGAAGCGGGCGATGTTCGATTCGTCGAGCGGGGCATCGACTTCGTCGAGGATGCAGAACGGACTCGGTGTGTACTGGAAGATTCCCACAAGCAGAGCGAGCGCCGTGAGCGCCTTCTCGCCGCCGGAGAGCAGAAGCACGTTCTGCAGTTTCTTTCCGGGAGGCGAGGCTACCACGTCAATGCCGCTCTCCGCGCTGTTCTCGAGGTCGGTGAGGCGCATGAAGCCGTGTCCGCCGCCAAAAAGTTTGCGGAACGTGCCTTGAAAGTTTTCGTTGATCCGGTTGAATGCTTCTTCAAATTTCTGCCGCGAGACTTGATCGATCTCGCGAATCGTGGCTGCGGTATCTGCGATGGCATCGAGCAGGTCTTTCCTTTGTGTCTCGAGGAACTGGTGGCGCTCGGCGGTTTCCTTGTACTCTTCGAGGGCCATCATGTTGACGGGACCCATGGCGTCGAGGCGGGCGCGCATCTCACGGTGGGCCTGATCTTCGGCAGTAAGTTCATCCCCAGTAACCAGCGGGATCGTTGTGCCGGATGCCGCTTCGGCCATCAGGACCGGGCGTTCGATGCCCAGTTCGTTCAGGCAGGTGTCGGCCAGGTGTTGCAGGTCGGATTGCAGCTTGGCTGCCGTTACGGATAGGCCGCCACGGCGGTCACGAGCAAGATCGAGTTGCTGACGCGTGCTGCGCAGCAGTTCGTCAATTTCGGTTAGTCGCGTTCGCACTTGCTCAGACTCGAGCTGCAACAGACCATCGCGCGCTTCTCCGGCATTGCGTTCGGCTTCGAACTCTACCAGTTGACCTGCCAGTTGCACACTCTCGTTTTGCCGTTGCGTGATTTCTGCGCTGGCGGATTCCATTTGAGTTTGCAAAACGCCGGCGCGTTCCCGCATATCGGACACAAGCGCCTCGATACGCTGAAGCAGGATTGTCGCCGAACGGTGGCGCTCTTCGAGCGTGGCCACGCGAGCGGATCGCTGGGAGGTGGTTTCAGCGGCGTCGTCGCGCTGAGTGCGCAGTTCCGCGAGCCTGCCTTGGGCGGCGGCAAGTTGCGTTTCGAACTGAGAGCGCGACTGCTCGATCGTGGCCAGTTCAGCCTGGCGCGCCGCGATCAAGGTTTCTTGCTCTTGCCTTTCTGCCGCCAGACGTTGTAGTTCGCTTTCGCTGATCGAAATCCGTTCACGCACCCGCGACATCTCGTTTTCCAACTGTTGCAGCAAATGTCCAGAAGTCATCGCCTGCTTTTCGGCGTTGCGCTTTTCGTCTTCAAGCCGATCCAGCAGAGAAGTGTGCTCCTTGATTTCTCGGCCCAGGGTGAGCGCCAGCATTTCCTTCTCACGAAGAGCTCGCTCCAGCTCTTCGAGCAGACGGAGCACGTCGCGCAACTCGCGCTTCATCGAGAGCGGGCCCTCGCTGCGCTGCTTGCCCCCGGTAACGGTCACGTTGTGGAAGCATTCGCCTGTCTGCGAAAGAAAGAACGCGTCGGGACTGGAGAGCGCGAGTTCACGCGCCAACGAGGGGTCGGGCACGATGTACCCGTTACCCAGCTTCGGCAGAATCACTTCGAGCGACTTGCCGAATCCGTTCAGCACGCGAATCGAGTTTTTGAGCGGGAGAACCGTGTCGTTGAGCGGAGAGTAATGATGGCTTTCATCGGCGAGAAACGAGAACTTTGCCTGCGAGTCTTCCGGATGCACCAGGAAGGTCGCCCGGCCGTTAACGTCGGAGCGCAGCAGGCGCAGTCCTTCGTCGGCGGCGTCCCACGACTTGACCACTACGAAGTTCAGTTCGTCGCGCAGAAAGTCTTCGACCACGCGCTCATAGCGGGGTTCGACTTCGAGGAAGTCGGCGAGCACACCGGCGGGAGTGTTTCCTCCCTGCATCGCGCCCGATTGAAACAGGCGCCGAACCGATTCGGTAGAGTATCCGTGCTCGGCGATGACCGCTTCGAGCGATCCCCTCTTGCCGAGTGCGGTGGCGTATTCGGAACGGATGGAGTCGAGGTGTTTTTTTGTGACGTTCTCGGCAGAGCGTTTCGTCTCGAGGGCCTCGCGCAGGCTCGCGATTTCAGCGGCCAGTCCGCTGGCTCGTTGCGAAACGCTGTCGAATTCGAGAGCAATCTGGCCTCGTTGTCCGCCGAAAGTTTCGGATTGCGACGAGGCGGTTGCGATCTCAGAGCGCAGACGCTGCTCCTCGCGGCCGATGCCAGCCAGCCGTTCCTCGGACTGCGTAAGCTGATTGCGGAGATTGGACGCTCCGCCAACCGCCTCGAGAATGGCTGCCCGATGCGATTCCTGTTCTTGTTCCAGCATCGCCAGATTGGTTGATGCGCAAGCCGTCTCCTGCTGGCTAAGCGCGAGCTCCTGCTGGGCGGACGCGAGATCCGCCGCCGCGGAGTCGAGTAACTGCTGGTGCCCGTCGCGTTCCTCTTCGAGCGCCATGAGCCGATTCTGAGCCTGGGCCAGTTCCACTTCCGCGGATGCGGTGCGCACGAATAGTTCGGCGCAGCGCTCTTCGTTGGTGCGGATACGCGCTCTTCCACGATCGCCTTCGATGGCGATCTGGTTGAGCCGTTCACGATTTTGCCGCGTCTCGGTCTCGATCGCATATCCGCGCTGCGTGCGCTCGGAATGGTCTTTTTCCGATTCGTGAACGCTCTCGGTCTGCTGGCGGATTTCCTCCCCCAGTTGATGAATCTGGGCGTCGAGCGTCACGCTTTCCTGGTCCATCTGGGTGAACTTGCTGGCGAGGACGACCCGCAACTTGGCGCGCATCTCGTCGCGCAGTTTGGCATAGCGCTCGGCCTTGCTGGCCTGGCGTTTGAGCGAGTTCATCTGGCGCGTGACTTCTTCGAAAATGTCGTTCACGCGGTTGAGATTCGTCTTCGCATCTTCGAGACGCGCTTCCGCGAGACGCTTTTTCGTCTTGAATTTCGTGATCCCAGCCGCTTCCTCGATGATGGCGCGGCGATCGGTTGGGCGGCTGCTTAGAATCTGACCGATGCGTCCTTGCTCGATGAGCGCGTAAGATTCCGGCCCGAGGCCCGTGCCCATGAATAGTTCCTGGATGTCACGCAACCGGCATAGTTTCCCGTTCAGCAAGTATTCGCTGTCGCCGCTGCGGAACAATCGGCGCGTCACCGAAATTTCTCCGGCGTGGTGTTGCTGCTGATTGAATTTGCGGCGGCGGATTTTCAGTACCACCTGGGGTCCAGCGACGGCCACTGCGGCGTCGTTCGCTATGTGTTCGTTGGCCGGCGCTTCGACCGCCGATGCTGCTGAGGAGATATCGCCTTCAACCTCCTCGGTCGTTGCAATGCCGGGCTGACCTTCTTCGACGGCCCGTTCCGTTTCCGCAGCGGCCTGGGCGCGAATCTCCGCTTCGTCCCAGTCTTCGTCGTTGTTTATTCGTCCCACCGGAAGGTCGTCTTGAATCTCGATCTCGGTCGGCGCATTGGTGTCTGGGCCGCCATAAATTTCCGGATCGATCAAAGTGAGCGACACTTCCGCCATGCCCGTGGGGTTGCGGTCGCGCGTGCCGGAGAAAATCACGTCTTCCATGCGGGAGCCGCGCAGCGACTTGGCCGACTGCTCGCCCAGCACCCAGGAAATCGCGTCGGCAATATTCGATTTTCCACAGCCGTTCGGCCCGATGATGGCGGCAATGCCTTCGCCGTGAAACTTCAGCTCGGTGCGATCGCAGAACGACTTAAATCCCAGGATTTGCAGCTTTTTGAGTTTGAGCAAAGTGACTCCTTCGTAGGCGGACACGTGGTCCGCGGACTCGGTTTGCGCTGGCTGGAGTGCGCCGCAAATTCGCGGGAACCCGAGGTTAACTTTCGCGGTTAACTTCTACCTGTTAACTCCCATGTTAACTTCCAAGGTTCCTCGCTGGTCGCATCGCTGAATGCCGCCCCATGGAGCAGAACGTCATCCACGCTTTTGAGACACTCTAACGGCGAATACGGGGGTGGGTCAAGTAATAAAACACCACATATTGTGGGCCCCGTTCCAAGACCGCCTTTAGTTGCACACACACTGCAGCTATTACGCGCAAGTTGCTGGCAAAAAATAAGGAGGCGGGAGGCCGCGAGAGCACATTTACTGTAACGCTGGGGAAGGGGAGATTCAAGGGCGAGAGCCTGTATCTTCGGTAGAGACGCGGCATGCCGCGTCTCAGGCGGCGGCACGGCCCGATTGTCGGGATCCAGGAGACCAGTTTTGCGGAGTCTCGCACCGTGAGTATCATCACGTAGCGTTAGGTCGGTTTCGGCGCTAGCAGAGATGGGGCAAGCCCCGTCTCTACGGAGCTATTTCTTGCGTTCAACGAGGTAGTGGGCTAGTTCTTTCAGCGTCAATGCAGCGCCTTTGTAGCGCTCTAGTTGCTTGCATGCTTGCTCCACGAGTCTGTCGGCCTTGCGCAAAGATTCCTCGATTCCGAATAACGCCGGGTACGTTGCCTTTTCCGCTGCCCTGTCTTTGCCTGCAGTTTTCCCGAGTTGCTCGGAGGTCTGGGTCAGGTCGAGCACATCGTCCACAATCTGGAACGCCAGACCGATCGACTGGCCGTAGGTTCGGAGAGGGGCGATGTCCGTGACTCTTGCGCCAGCGTAAATGCCTCCGCTGACCACGCTGGCGGTTATGAGCGCGGCGGTCTTTGAGCGGTGGATGTATTCGAGGGTGGCGAGGTCGGGCTTCTTATGTTCGGCTTCGAGGTCCACGACCTGGCCGCCGATCATGCCGTCGATGGTGCCGGTGGCGTGGGCGATTTCCCGGATGATGGCGACGAGTGCCTCGGCTGGACAAATGAGCTGGGCCAGAACTTCGTAGGCTTGCGTCTGCAGGGCGTCGCCGGCGAGGATGGCAATGGCCTCTCCGAAGACCTTGTGGGAGGTGGGACGGCCGCGGCGCAGGTCGTCGTTATCAAGCGCGGGCAGATCGTCATGAATGAGGGAGTAGGTGTGGAGCATTTCGAGCGCCGCGCCCACCTGTTCGATGCCCGCGGGCAGCGTGCCCGTGGCGGAACGGGATGCCGCCCCGAGCTCTGCGGGGGCGAGCTTTGCCGCTGCGGGCTTTGATCCTGCGTGCTTTGCGGTTCCAAGCTTTGCCGCTGCGATCATGCGCCCCGCTTCCATGCAGAGTATCGGCCGCAGGCGCTTCCCGCCGGCAAAAACGCTGTGCCGCATTGCCTGATGGATGGAAGCCGGATGCTGGGTTGCCGGGGGCAAGAGTTGCTCGAGCGCGACGTCGGCGACTTCGCGTCCCTGCTTTAGAATCTGTTTCAGCATGGCACCGCAGTATAACAAGGCGGGTCGCGGGTCGCGGCTCGCAGGAGTCAGAAAACCCGGAAAGGCAGGTCTCCGGTATCAACAGTCAGGTATTCAGGTCTCCGGAGGCGTTTTGTTGAGTTTGCTTCTCCAGAGACCTGTCACCTTACGCCTGCCCTACGCAGCTGCGTGGTGCGGGAGATGCTGCAACACCGAGCGCACCACTTCGTCATTGCGCGGTTCGCAAATGTCAGCCGCGCCCAGGCTCATTGCTTCCGCCCATAGTTTGTCGTCGGCCAGCCGATGGGTGCCGACGATGCAAAGGCCGGGGAACTCATGATGCAAACGCTCAACCTCGTCCGGACCCGAAGTCTCCAGATCCATCACCAGCGCTTCGGCGTGTTGGCGGGCGACTGCGGGGCGGATTTCTGCACAGCTCCGTGCCAAATAAACAGACTCAAAATGTTGGGAAAGACTAACCGCCAGAGTTTGCGCAGTTCCGGGGTCATTCTGATATAGGACTACACTCAGTGATTCCATACTACCCCCTGACCTCACCGCGACCCCGCGGTGGCCTTGGCTGCGACAGCAAAACTGCTAGCACAGGCGTTGTCGTTGCTAAATCCGATCCGAGTCGAATAGCGTTACTTGCGCAACGCTTTCTCGGCCGGGGGCTCGAACGGCTCAGTTTGCAGCTTCCCGTTCTGTTTCAGCAGAATCTCTACTTTCCCTTCCGCGTCCTCCAGTTGCTTCCTGCAGGTTGCGGAAAGTTGCATGCCTTCTTCAAACAGCGTTAGAGACTTCTCCAGAGGAACCTCGCCTTTTTCCAGTTCCTGAACGATCTTCTCGAGGCGCTCGAGGCACTCTTCAAACTTCACCAATCGAATTACTCCTGCACTCTATTGTAATGCCGTTTCCGGCACGAAATGTCCAGTGAAAATTATCTAATTTTGTAATTTCCTGTGGATGGTGTTCCAAAATTAAACTGAAGCCGGCCGTTTCGAGCCCAGAGCCTCCAAAACATCCACTGCGGAGGTATATCGGCCTTGAGGAGCGCTGATCTGCGCGCCCTGCACACGGTCGCGGAGCGCCCCCAGCATCTCGCGAGCAATGGCCACGCCTTCCTCACGAGCCGCTTGCGGGCTTGCGGCCCTGGTCATCCTGTTAAGAATCTCATCAGGTACGGACACCCGCAGCTCGTTCTTCATGAACTCAGCGTTGCGGGCGCTCACCAGGGGCCAGATTCCGGCGATGACGGGAATTCGGCAGTGTTCGATCCGTTTCAGGAAGATTTCCAGCAGATTGAGGTCGAAGACGGGCTGGGTTACCACAAATTCCGCTCCCGCTTCTACCTTATATTCGAAGCGCTTGATCTCTTCGTCCAGGTTGGGCAACCCGGGATTTGCACCCACCCCGATGACGAAGCTAGTGCCGGTGCCGATCGGGTTCCCGCCCAAATCCAATCCCCGATTCAAGCTGTGGACGATATTCACCAGTCCAATGGCATCCACGTCAAACACCGCCGTGGCATCGGGATAGTTCCCCATCTTCGGGGGATCGCCGGTGATGCAGATCAGGTTGCGAAGTCCGATTGCCGCGGCCCCCAGAAGGTCGGACTGAATGCACAGCACATTTCTGTCGCGGCAGGTGTAGTGCAGGATGGCCTCAATCCCAACCTCCTGCTGCATCAGCAGCGACAGAGCCTGGTTGCTCATGCGCGCCGAGGCTCGCGGGCTGTCGGGGATATTTACCGCGTCGACGCCAACCGACTTGACGAACTTCGCGCCTTCGATCTCCTTCCGGATGTCGATTCCCTTTGGGGGCACGATCTCGACCATAGTGACAAATTCGCCGGCGGCAATCTTTGCTCCGAGCCGGGACCGCTCCGCCATAGGAATGCTTCCTGCGGCTAAGGGCGTCGCGTCGGAGTGCACTGCCTCCGTAACCGCGGTCTTACCCCGCGCTTCGCGCACCCGTAACGCCGATTTCATGGCGCGAATATGATCGGGCGTGGTGCCGCAGCATCCGCCAATCAACTGCACGCCGGCGGCAACGAATTTCCGCGTGTAGCTGGCCATGTATTCCGGCGAACAAAGATAGATATTCCGTCCTTCGACCGAGCGCGGCATGCCGGCGTTCGGTTGCGCGGCTAGCGGCAGGGAAGTGACGGCCCGAACGCGTTCGATCGCGTCCAGCATGGCGACCGGTCCGACACTACAGTTGATGCCGAGCACGTCAACGTTCCATTCCGCCAGCCGGGCGGCGAAGGCCTCGGGGTCGGAGCCGTCGAGGCAGTTGCCGTCTTCGTCAATCGTGACCTGGGCGATGACAGGAATCTTTGGATTCACATCGCGGCAGGCGAGTACGGCCTGGTGCAGCTCTTCGACGTAGCCGAAGGTTTCCAGCATCAGCAGATCGACGCCGCCCTCGACCAGCGCGGCGATTTGTTCGCGAAACGCCGTCCGAGCCTCTTCAAATGAAGTCTTGCCCAAAGGTTCGATGCGGACACCCAACGGGCCAATCGATCCAGCCACCCACACGTCGAAACTCTTGGCCGCTTCCCGCGCCACCTGAGCGCCGGCGACATTGATGTCGCGAACGCGGTCCGCGATACTATGCCGCGCCAGGCGAAAGCTGTTCGCGCCGAAGGTATTGGTCTCGATAATCTCAGCGCCCGCCTGCAGATAATCGTGGTGGACGGCGCGGATCAGCTCCGGCTGCGAAAGGTTCAGCTCGTCGTAGCAGCGATTGATGAAGATGCCCTTGGCATAGAGAAGCGTCCCCATGGCTCCGTCGCAGAGGACAGGGGAGTGCTTTAGACGTTCAATAAAGTTCTGCGCCATCTAGTTGAGAATACTAGAAGGAGTGCGGTCTCTGCATCTGGCTTGGTTGAGAAACTAGTTCTCATGCACACGATGAAGCGGTGGGCTAAGCTGGTTCCCCCGGCTGCCTTTCACCACCTCATTCTAGGCGCCCTACCATGCGCTAATACCGCGATCAGGAGATGGATATTGCAGATGGCACAGGGTAGCGCCGGACAGCCGCCGGGACGGCGGCGCTACTTTTCCCGGCGCAGTCCTGTTGTACATACCACACGGTCACGGTACTAGTTCTTATACACATTTCAGGCGCCGATATTATGTAGGCTAATCGTCTTTCTTAACCCTGCGATCGCTTCTTGACATGCTCCCACAATGGAACTAACTTAGCGTTTTCCCCGTCCCTTTATCCAAGAGCATTACATCCCGAGGCGATTATGGAGGCCAATAGCTCGAATACCGCGACGCGCCCCATGCGTCTTCTGTCCATTGACGGCGGCGGTTTGAAGGGCCTGATCCCCGCTGAGGCTCTGATTGCCATCGAAAGCCAACTCGACGCGCTCACCGGTCGCTCCCTGCCGCTCTCGGACCGCTTCGACCTGATCGGAGGCACCAGCACGGGCGCCATCCTCGCCGGGGGACTCGCTCTCGGCCTGAAGGCGGCCGATCTTCGCGACTTCTACCTGAAATTTGGCAAGCAGATCTTCACCAAGGTCTTCTTACCGGAGCGAATCTGGCACAGCTATCCGAGCGGCCCGCTCGAACAGCACCTGAAAGATGTGTTCGGCGAAACCACAACGCTGGGAAGCGACAAGCTGCGTACCAACCTCCTGATTGTCTCCAAGAACGTGACGCTGGGGACGACCTGGTTCTTCACCAATAACCCGAAAGGCAAGTACTTTGCCAACAACCGCGCTCTGCCGCTGTGGCAGATCGTGCGCGCCAGCAGCGCCGCTCCGACCTACTTTCCTCCGCGAACGATTTCCGTTCCCGACAATACTGGCCAGCCCCGGGATTTCGAGTTCATCGACGGCGGCGTCAGCAGCTACAACAACCCCTCAATGCAGGTTTTTCTCGAAGCCACCGACCCAAACTATCAGTTTGGATGGCCCACCGGAACCGACAAGCTCCTCCTGATGTCGCTGGGCACGGGCTTCAATGCGATCACCGTCCCAGCCGGCAAGGCTTCCGGCTACAACCTTCTCGACTGGGCTCGATACGCGATCACGGAACTGATGGACGATGCCAATCTGCAGCAAAACGTGCTGATGCATCTGATCGGCCAACCGCCGGCGGGGAAGGCTGCCGCTCCGGCAGCGGAAGCCAGCGCCATGCGAGCCGCCGGCGCACCCGCCGAAGATGCGCTGGATTTCATCAACCTTAGCTCCGCTGCCAACAAGGCCCTGACTTATCAGCGGATCACGGTCAGCCTGACTCGGGCGCGCCTCGATGGGCTCAACCTCGGCGACATCGACCCGGCCAAGGTAAGCCAGATGGATGCCGTCGATCAGATCGGCAATTTTCAGCGTATCGGGCAAGCCATAGCGAAGGAGCAAGTTAGAATGGATCGGCTGCACCAGTTCTTCGTCTGAGTTCGTGTAGTGACGGGGCTTTGCCCCGTCCGTGGGGCGGAGCTTCGCCGCTACCAAAAGGTCTCGAAGCGAGGAGCATCGTCGCCATCGGCTTCGCTAGCCGATTCCAACCACAATTTCTTCCTTTGTTATAATCCTCCTCTTGCATCCAAGTGATTATCCGGCATGAGGTTGGAGTTCGAAGTTTGAAAAAAGCCCAGATTCTTTTGATTTTCATGCTGCCTGCCACCCTGATGTGGCTGAGCTGCGGCGCCACTCCTTCGGGAAGCACGCAAACCAGCGGCATCAAATACCGCGCCTTCATCACCAATAACGTCAGTGCAGGCACTGCGGCTGCGGGGATATTTATCGTCGATGCCTCCAGGGACGTGCGTGCGCCCGGCGCGGCGATTTCAGCCGGCGGCACGCCGGGAATGATGGTGGTTACGCCCAACCGAGCCCAGACCCTGGTCTTCAGTGGTAATGGTACCCAATTTTCCGACAACCAGTTCAGCCTGATCAACAATGCGGGCGAATCTAATGCCGCTCACGTGACTTTACCCGGGATGACCGAAAGCTTCGTCGTTTCGCCGGACAGCTCCTCCGTCTATGTTGCCGTTCCTGCGCCGACGGTGGCGGTGGTCGGGCAGTCTCCCGGAGTTGTAGAAGTCATCAGCCTGATTTCGGGTACAGTTACCGCCACCATTAGCTGTCCGCCGCTAAACCCGAATCCTCCGAATCCTCCACCTCCGCCGACGTGTGTTACGCAGGGCCAAGGCGACCAGGGAATCAACCTGCCTTACAAGTTTCTCTCCATCGGCAATACCGGAACTCGACTGTTGGCGTTCAGCGAAGGTTCCAATCCGGTTGCGGATATGATTGCGGTGATTACCCCGTCTAGTGTTGGAACGGCGAATCCTGTCGTGACTTTTGTACCGGGCTTTGACCATCCGGTGTCGGCCTTTTTCAGCAGCGACGACAATACCGCCTATGTGTTGAACTGCGGCGCTGAGTGCGGCGGGACTCAAGCCAGCATTCAAACTCTAGATTTAAGGACGAACACCGCAGGCCCGTCTGGCGTCGTCTGCACTCCCGGCGGAAATCCACCGTGTATCGGCACGCTCGACCTGGTGGCCGGCAGCGAAGCTCTGGTGAATGGCTCGACGATGTACGTGGCGGGCACTCCCATACCCGCGTCCGCATGTACCGGCCAAACCACGGCGGCGCAGTCCTGTGGACTGCTTACCATCGTTGACCTGTCCACTATGACCGTGACAACGTCCGGGGTCGCCATTACCGACGGATATCACAATCGCATGGCGCTCGGCGCCAACGGACAGCTCTTCATCGGAGCGCGTGATTGCACCGAGATCGTTCCACCTATTCCTACGCCGCCGGGGACCGAGATTCGCGGTTGCCTTTCCATTTACAACACGCTAAGTACCAAGGTGGGGAGCGCTCCAGCCGGGGGCGTGGTAATTCCTCCCGCCAATGGAGACGTCACCGGCATTCAGCCCATCGGCATCCGTCCGGTGGTCTATGTGGTCCAGGGCGGGTCGCTCGATATCTACGACGCCACGATCGATGCGTTGGAGGACAACCCGAACGATCCGAATAACCCCGGTAAGGTCAATGCCCTCGTCGGCAATTTCATCGACGTCAAAACCGTCGATTTCTAGAGGCGCTGTTCATCGTTCGCTATTCGCCGTTCGCTCCTCGAACCACGGCGGCAGGAGCGAACAGCGAATAGGGAACGACTAGCGACCGACGATTAACGAATGCCTTCTCTACCGCGGCACCAGCATCATCTCGTGCGCCCGGTGTTGCTCGACTGCGGCCTGCGAAAAAGGAAACGCGAAGGTCGAGCCTCCGTACCATGCTGCCCATTGGTCCATGTAATACGGACTGAGGAAGATTCCGCTTTCCCCCGTCACCAGGTTAAGCGTGCTCTCGTCGAAATTCGCAAAGTTCCAGGTCGCGCGTTCGGACGGCCCAAACCCGCGGCCCACGGCCTTCACCGTGTAGTTGCTTCCGCTTAACGGATGCAATCCCGGCCCCGTGAAGCGCCCAATCAGCGGAAGCTGGCTGAGCACCAGATGGTCGATTTCAACCGGATAATTCTTGCCCCACTTCCATCGACTGAGGTCCGCAGGCGCCAGTGAAACCTCGGTGGCAGGCGTATTCGCCACGAGTGCCGCCTGCTTTACCGCATTCTCAACCGCAGCGGTCAGCACGCTGCCATAATCGGTATAGCCGGGTGGCAGCCAGCGCGCCGGTTGTTTGGTGAGCACATTTTCCAGCCAGACGGATGACATGGCCCACCGATAGCTCTTCCAACTTAGAGTTCCTGGCAGCGTTCTTGACAACGCGACCGAATTCGAACTTGAGTTCGAACTTTCCGCCGCGCCCAGCTTCGGCTCCAGCAGCAATCGCGCCAACTCCGCGCGCGCTTTTGTCTCGATCATCGGCGCCGCTGAATCCGCCGACATCCGCCCATCCCAGTCGCGCAGAATGTCGGCTGCCTGCTTCGCTCGAGGCGAGGCGCTCGCGGCATGATCGATTGCGTAGACAAATTTGTCGGCGCAGAACCGATCGTAAGTGGACGACACGTCCATCTGCAGCGCCAGCATATCCGCGGACGCAAACTTCTTGCCGGATTCGAGCACCCGGTAGATTCGATCCGTCCGCCATGGCGCTTCCCATTCCGTGCTGATCGAATATTTGTAGCTGTTCGGAGTGATGCGCCCGTTCGCGGTCGCCAGAATTCCCGAAGGCGGATCGTAAACATGCGGCATGTCGTCGAAAGGGATCCAGCCCTTCCACTCGTGCGCATCATCGCTGCCACTCACCGGCAGGCTGCCATCGCCCGACGCGCGGACGGGCACTCGCCCTGTTGCTTGGTAACCGATGTGGCCATCGACATCGGCGTACATCACATTTTGTCCGGGCGCGCCGAAGGCAGAGAACGCCTTCCGAAACTCGTCCCAGTTCTGGGCGGAGTCCACGTCGAAGAAAACCAGCCCCTCGCCGTCCTGCAACGTCCAGCGCAAGGCAATCTGGCGTGTCTCGCCCGGCAGCAGTTCGGTGACGATCGGGCCGTGCCGCGTGGTCACGACGTCGAGAACCACGTCGAGCTTGCCTTTGACGTGAATCGTCTCCTGCCGGTGCTGCGGTTCAACCCATCCCTTCGGAGTTTTGTACTGCCCCTGCGCATTGAACTCTTCGATGAAGTCGTCTTCCACGGTTGGTCCAACGTTGGTGAATCCCCAGCCGATGCGCTGGTTGTGGCCGACAATCACGAATGGAATTCCGGGCAGCGTAACGCCAGCGACGTCGAAGTTGCCGGTTGTTGTTGCTGTTGTTTTCAGGTGCGCCGCAAACCACAGGTTCGGCATCTGGTGGTCGAGGTGCATATCGTTCGAAAGCAGCGGCTTCCCCGAAACCGTATGCTGGCCGGAAACGACCCAGTTGTTCGACCCCGGGCGGAAAGTGTCGGATTCCTGCGAAGTGAAATTAGAGGACAATGCATAAGCTAACTCAGAAGTGAACTCGGAAGCTCGCGCAGAAGAACGATCATGGTCTTCCTGACCCTGAGCCTGTTGAAGGGGAAGGACCCGATTTCGTGTCAGTGCAAGAGAGAGCAGGTCCTTCGCTTCGCTCAGGATGACAACCTTAGGCAGCGCGGAAGTCACGCGTCCCCCGCCCGACGGATCAACCTCTTCCTCGTCATCCTCATCTTCATTACTGCGGTTGGCCGCAGGATTCCCCTCGATCCGCCGCACTTCGGTGGGCGGACGATCTCGCCAGGAAGAATTCACATACAAGTCCGCCGTCAGTTCCGGTCCCAGTTTCGCCAGAATTTTTTCCCGCGCCAGCGCGGGTGGATTGCTGTAGTGATTCAAATCCTGCACCATACGCGCTCCCACCAACAGTGAATCGGTCACTGTCCACGGTCGCGGCGTGTACTTCAGCAAGCGGAATTCGAGCGAAAGCCGGTCGCGATGCGATTCGAGAAACGCATTCACGCCTCTTGCATACGCTTCGAAATAAACGCGGTCGCGCGCAGAGATATTTTTCTCCGCCGCTTCGGCCGCAAGCCGCAGCCCCAGAATCCGCTCTTCGCGGTCCATTTTCACCGTGTCTTCGCCCAGCACTTCCGAAAGTTCCCCGGCAGCGGCGCGCCGCATCATGTCCATCTCCCACATCCGGTCCTGCGCGGTGACGTACCCCTGGGCGAAAAATAAGTCTTCGAGTGTAGCCGCCTCAATCGTCGGTACGCCCTGCTCATCCCGCACCACGCGTATCCTCGAAGAAATCCCCGGCACCGCAATGCTGCCGTCGAGTTGCGGCAGAGGCGAGCGCGCAATCCAATAGCGCCACCAAATGGCGGCGATAAGCGCCACCAGCAGCAAGCAAATGGCGTAGTACAGGATGCGGAGCGCAGGATTGCGCCTGCGAATTTCGGGCAAGGACGCAGTAACAGACATTACTCAAAGATTGTAGGGGGGCATGGTGTTCGTGACAACCGCGGCCGTGTTAAGAAGGACCGTGACCCGTGTCTGTTCACAACAGACTCTCACTTCAATGCGGCGGAAGCTCCTGTTCAGGGGCGAAGTCGAAGCGGACCCAGTAATTGGGCTGGGGAGGTTGCGGCAGAAACATCTTCTTGCCTACCTGGATATCCATCAACTTCTTAGCCAGACACTTCGTGAGCAAACTGATGTTTCCGCCGCCCGTCATATCCTCAATCGTGCCCTCGTTGCCCACTTTGAGCAGAAGTTCGAAGTCACGCAGATCTTTGTTCGCCACTTCTTCGACGCAGGGCTGCATCCATGTTTGAAACTTTGTCCCGAACGCTGCGTTATAACGCTGCCCTTCAGCAGTATGCAGGTTTGTCTCCGCGGATTCTTCCGCGTCATGCCTCTTCGCCAACATGGGCCCGACACGCTTGGCCCATTGCTTCATCGATTCGAAGTAAGAAGACGTTTGCCAGACGTCTTCGCTCCACTGCTCCCCGATGCGATCAAACATTTTGTCTGCTATCCAACCATCGTCAAAACTGACGGCCATATGAGCAAGTAGGTTCCAGTTTTCAAGCGACGGCCCATTCTGTTTTTCCACGGCGGCGAAACCCTTCTGGATTCTGGGCCAGGAGAGATTCAAGTGCTGGTCATCTTGGCAGCCGCAAACGAGCTTTCCTGCAACCTGGAAATACAGAATATCGCCTGCTTCTCCTCCCACCTGATCGGTGGCATGTTTTAAGAATCTTGCCACTTCACCATCTTCGCCGCCCCACTTAGGCAGGATCGAGTTGGCGTATAAACGATAGTAGTAATAGTATTTAGGCTCGAACTTGACAGCGCGTTCGAGAAGATCTTGCCGGGCGGATTGTTCCCAACCTTGGTGCAAGACCAATTCCTGCATGGCGGCGAACCACTCTGGATCCTTGGTCGAAAGAGCCGATGCTTGTTCCAGAATCTGCTTTGCCTTGCCGAGGCGTGCGGCGAGAAGTCTCCATCCGCTCTCGCTCACGGTGTCGGAGTACCCGGGTCCGCGCGCGTCCTCGCCATAACTGACATATGACTCGGCGAGTGCGATGCGAGCGGTGATCGATTCCGGACTCGTTGTCACCCAACGTTGTACAGATACAATGTGAGCTTCCCAATCCTCCTGGGTCGGGTGCAGTGGGGGCCGGGCAAGACCCAGGTAGATAGCATGGAGTTTCCACATTCCTCCTGAGAACATTTCCTTTTGAGATCGAGCCGTATCTGCGAGGCAGTCCAATTGGCCGAACTTTCCGGCTCTGAGGATGCCGTAAATGGTCTTAATGTAATTTGGCACTGCCTGGACGTCGGTGCTGGCGTCGCCGTTTAAGCCGGCAACCTCTGCTTCGGTAAGACCACACGGCAAAGGCTTTGCCTTCGGCGGGTCTGCGATGGCAAACTCGCGAAGTGCTATCAGGCAAAAGAAAAACATCAGAACGGCGTGGAACCGACGAGAGTTTGTAAGCGTTCTGGAAAAATCCGGGCAGCTCACAGGATTGGCCTCACTAAACAACGAAGATGGTTTTTTCCCACTAGTAACCTAGCGGGATACGTACTTCGATCAAAGTTACCGCGGGCCATGGGCCAGTCGTTCCTCTTTGTGATCCGGAATCGAGGCGCGCTGGCCCGGCCAATCGCAACCATCTGGCCTCGGAGGGGTCTCCCGTCCAAGCTTTGCTTGGGCGGGGATCACACCTCGGCAAACTGTAGCGAGGTGTCGATTGGCGTAACCCGAACTCGCCAAGTATCATGTCTGGAACCCTCGGCGCGCATTATCATAGTTGATGTCCGCGCCGCCCAACATGCTGCAGAAACGAATCGACGATCAGGAAACCATCTCGGGGGAAAACATCCGCGAAGCGGAAGGCATTTTCCTGCAGCATCTCAAGCGCGTGGGCTTGAAGCAGACCGGACAGCGCAGCGCCATTCTGCGGACTTTCCTGGAAACGCGCGAACATCTCTCCATTGACGAACTGCACCGGCTGGTCAAAAAAAACGATCCGCGCATCGGCTTCACCACTGTCTATAGAACGCTGAAGCTTCTGGCCGGTTGCGGGCTCGCCAGCGAAGTCGCTTTTCACGACGGCATCGCGCGCTACGAACACCAATACAACCGCCGCAGCCATCACCACATGGTGTGCACCGAGTGCGGCGCTTCGGTCGAATTTTTCGCGGAGAAAGTTGGCGAGATCGAGCAGGAGATCGGACGCAAACACCGCTACGTTACCACCCGTCACACTTTCCAGATCTACGGCGTTTGCGAAGAATGCCGAAAGAAGAGAAATGGACGCCGAATTGTCTAGTTCAGAAGAAAGTTCAGAAAAAAGTCCAGAAAAAAGTTCAGAAAATGGTCCAGCGAATACTCCGTCGAACGACGCCGCGAGTCCGGCGCAAGGTTCCGTGAAGTGTCCGCACTGCGGAACCGCGATGCCGGCGAACTCGGCGTTCTGTCCGGGTTGCGGATGGTCGATGATGCCGCTTGCTCCCGCGGAACGGGCGGCGGCGGCGGCCGCTTATCTCCCGTTCGTACCTTCCGCAGTGATCTTGTTTCTGCCGGCATTTCGCAATAACCGTTTCGTTCGCTTTCATGCCTGGCAAAGCATTTTGCTCTGGGGAGTGTTTTTCGTATTGACCATCGTCGCGCTTTTGCTTTCGAATGTCGCTGCCGCCATCGTGTTTCTTCTGTTCGGAATTCTGGCGGCGCTCGCCATGCTGTTCTTGTGGGTTGTTCTAACCCTCAAAGCATGGGAGGGCGAGCGCTTTGAACTGCCGCTGTTCGGCGAACTGGCGGCGCGGATAGGGCAGGTCTCAGGTGACAGGTGACAGGTGCCAGGAGACTCGTGTTGGTCGAACGAAGCTGATCTTGTTTTTCCTGAGACCTGCCACCTGTGATCTGCCCCGTTACAATATTGAGTTCACCGCGTACCTCAGGAGACGACCTCATTGAGCCAGCTTCAGCGCGTTAAGATCAGCGCTCTCGGCACCTACGTTCCGCCTCGCCTGCTCACCAATGCCGACCTCGAAAAGCTGGTCGATACTAACGATCAATGGATCATGGAGCGTGTCGGCATCCGCGAGCGGCATATCGTGGATAAAGGGGTTGCGACCAGCGATCTGGCGGTCGAGGCGGCCAAAATGGCGCTTGCGGAGCGTGGCATCGAGGCCTCCGATCTCGACGCCATTATTGTCGGGACGGTCACGCCGGACATGTTCTTTCCTTCGACCGCTTGCCTCGTGCAGCATAAGATGGGCGCGAAAAATGTCTGGGGATTTGATATTTCAGCCGCCTGTTCGGCGTTCGTTTACGCGTTGCAAACCGGAGCGCAATTCGTCGCTACCGGATCGCATAAGAAAGTGCTGGTGATCGGTGCGGATGTGATGTCGTCGATCATCGATTACACCGACCGCGCTACCTGTGTCATTTTTGGTGATGGAGCAGGGGCGGTTTTGCTCGAACCTGCCGAAGACGACTCCGTCGGACTCATCGACTTTCTGCACGAAGTGGACGGAGCGGGTGCGTGCTCGCTTTACATGCCGGGTGGGGGAAGCCTGAATCCTTCCACCCACGAAACGGTCGATAAGAAGATGCACTTCGTTCATCAGGATGGGGCCGCGGTCTTCAAGTTCGCGGTGCGCAAGATGGCTTTGCTCTGCGAAGAGATTCTCAAACGCAACAACATCCAGGGCAGCGAGATCGACGCTTTCATTCCGCATCAGGCGAACAAGCGCATCATCACCGCGACCGCCGACCGTCTGAGCATGCGTCCCGAGGCCGTGATTGTGAACATCGAAGATTTCGGAAATACCACTGCGGCGACGATTCCGCTGGCGATGGAAACCGCGCGCCAGCAAGGTAAGCTAAAGAGGGGGAGTCTGGTGCTGCTAGCTTCGGTCGGGGCGGGGTTCACGAGTGGAGCGACGCTTTTACGATGGGCGTACTAAGGCAGGTCGCAGGTGACAGGTGGCAGAAAACCCGTGACAGGAAACCCTTTTCTCAGACTTAACATCTTGAAGATGAAAACTTGGATCAAAGTCTTGGTGCTGGGACTTGGAAACGATTGATCAGGCCATTCAAAATTCGGCTTAGTTCTTCTGTTTCCGATTCCAGACTTTCGAATATTGGGTTTTCGATGTATTCGAGATCACGTGCTATTAAGAGTTGTGTTTCCAACTCCAGTAGCGATCCGCGAGCTTGATATAGGAAGTGAACAAAATCCTTGTGGGAGTGACGTCCTTTGCCTTCGGCAATGTTGCTGGGTATGGACACCGCCGCTCGCCGCATTTGGGAGGTGAGCCCGTAAGTTTCGCCCTTCGGAAACTCCCGAGTACACCTATATATCCTCAAAGCTATGCTCTTCGCCTTTTGCCACGCAATCAGATTGCGATAATTGCCCGACACAAAAATTTCTCGGGACTAGATTAGAAACTGAACACAGTATTTGCAGTGATTCTCGTCACGAGGAGATTGGTCGGTTTTTCCTGCGACCTGACACCTAGCACCCGACACCTAGCACCTGACACCTGTTTCTATTAGCGACTCGAAAATCTTGAAGCCATCAGTACAGCCAAGTTCCGGCTCGGCAGCTCGCTCCGGATGTGGCATCATGCCGAGCACGTTGCCTCCGGGGCTGCAGATGCCGGCTATGTTTTCGATCGATCCGTTAGGATTTGCTTCGGACGTGATCTCGCCTTGTGCGTTGGCGTAGCGGAGGACGATGCGGTTGTCGCGCTTTAACTCCGCGAGCGTCGACTCATCGCAAAAATAGTTGCCTTCCATATGGCCGATGGGGATGGTCAGCACTTCGCCTTTGCGGCAAGCATTCGTGAAGGGCGTCTCGTTGTTTTCAACCCTGACCTGCACCGGTTTGCAGACATACTTCAGACCGATATTGCGCATCAGCGCTCCGGGCAACAATCCCGACTCACATAGAATCTGGAAACCGTTGCAGATGCCTAAGACCAGTCCACCTGCGGCAGCGAACTTGCGGACGGATTCCATCACGGGCGAGAACTTGGCGATGGCGCCGGTGCGCAGATAATCTCCGTAAGCGAATCCTCCGGGAACGATGATCACATCGCAATTCTCGAGGTCGTGGGAGTCGTGCCACAGAAACGTCGCCTTCTGCTCCGCCACGTGCTCGGCGGTCCAGAAAGCATCGTGATCGCAGTTCGATCCGGGAAAGATAATGACGCCAAATTTCATCGGAAACCTCGCGTTACTCAGTCATCGTGACAAAGGTCTGGTGTGCAGGTCAAGAAGAAAGGCAGTGCGCTTGAAGGACTCTGTGGTGAAAGGAGTCTCCACTACAGAGAACACTCGGCATACAAAAACGAGCGGCTTTTATCTATCCTCGTCCGTATCTGTCGACGTCCGCGCTACTGCTGCACTGGTCTCAGAATCGGCCGCGACTCAGATTGATCTGACACGGCGAGATCCGCGCCAACCGTATTCGAGTAGCTTGCCGGCTGGTTGCTATCATCCGATGGCCTGAATGGGGGCGGGTTGTCGGACCAGTTATAACTGTCGTCCGGATAGTAGTTATATGCTGGCCACGGGGAATACCAGTAGGGATCGTATCCGTACGGGTAGTACCACCACGGATTCCAGGCGAAGGGTCCCCAGTAAGCGCCCCAGTAGGGCCATCCGAAGCCGAAGCCCCAACCCCAACCGAAGCCGACCCGGCAACAACCCCAGCCACCGGCCAAACCGCCTCTCCAGCCAAAGCCACCGCGGTTGAAGGCTGGATTCAGGCGGGCCCCGCCTACGAAACCGGCCTCGCCTCTTAATGCGCCTCCACTTGTTGAGCCAAAAGCGCGCCCACCGGTATTGGAAATTCCAGCATTGCGAGCTACGAGGGTGGAGTTCCCGGAACCTGCGGAATTGCGTCCTTCACTTGACCGCGCGGAACTGGCGGCGTTGCCGAAGGAATGCCACTGGCCATCGTTGATGGCGGAACGAATATTCGATGAACTACGATTCGACGAACTACCAGCCGACCGCATCGCCGATGAGCCCAGATTGTGGCCTGCTTCAGATCCGCCGCCTCGGCTGTAACTTCCACCGCCAAAAGATCGCGCGCCAGAGGAGCCGCCTTCGCGGGACGAGCCAGCCGCGCCGTGATAGGAGCCTCCACTGCTATGGAAGCCTCCGCCTCCACCGCCGTGGAAACCGCCGGCTCCGCCGCCATGACTGCCTCCTCCGCCGTGCTGAGCGCAGGCTAGGTTTGGGGTGAGAGCTAGACCGATGAGAGCTGCGAAGGATACCAGGGATTTCACAAGAACAGATGGGCCCATAATTTTTACCTCCCTCACTAAGTGGGAGTGCAACCTACTTAATCAGATTCTAGCGCTTGCCGTGGGGTTGCGTGGAGGTTAAATCAAATCGTCTCACGCTGGCCACAGCAGATGCGCGGTTGGACGGGCGAGGCGCCCGTCCCCACACGGGCAGCCTCAGCGGCCTCACACGAGCAACTTCAAAGGCGCCTGGCTAGTACTTCACGATGGCGGCAAAGGAATTGGGATCGAGGGAGGCTCCGCCCACCAGCGCGCCGTCGATTTCTTCCTCGGACATCAAGGCATTCGCGTTTTCGGGCTTGACGGAGCCGCCGTAGAGAATGCGGAGTTTGGCGGCGAATTCCTGACCGAAGGATTCGGCGGCTTCGGCTCGAATGATGGCGTGGGCGTCGGCGGCCAGTTGCGGAGTGGCGGTTTTTCCGGTGCCGATGGCCCAGACGGGCTCGTAGGCTATGACCAGGCTGGCGGCCTTCTTGGCCGAGACTTTGTTGAAGGCACGGAGACACTGGCGGCGCAGAACGTCATCGGTGAGCCCGGCTTCGCGTTCTTCGAGAACCTCTCCCACGCAGACGATGGGTATGAGTCCGGCTTCGATGGCAGCCTTGAGCTTGAGATTTACGATGTCGTCGGTCTCGCCAAAGTACTGTCGGCGTTCGGAGTGTCCTATGATGACGTGGGTTGCGCCAACCGCCACCAACATCTCCCCGGAGATCTCCCCCGTGAACGCGCCTTCCTTTTGCCAGTAGAGATCCTGTGCTCCGACGTCGACATTCGATCCCTTGGCCGCATGGACCCCCGCGTCGATTGCGAGGTAAGTCGGGCAGACGACAATTTCGTCGCGGTTGTGGCCCTGGACGAGAGGCAGGAAATCGAGGAAGAAGTCGCGCGCCTGGTCAGGAGTTTTGTACATCTTCCAGTTGGCGGCGATAAGTTTCTTTCTCATTAAGGACCTTTCTCGAAAAATTAAGGGTATGCCTAAACCAACTCCAATCGCTTGAGCTTCAGATGATCTGTGTCCAGGTGTGCGAGATCGTACTGCGCCTGCTGTACAAGCCAGCTTTCGGCGCTACCGCCGAAGACTTTCGATAGTCTCACCGCCATTTCGGGAGAGATGGCGCGCTTTTCGTTCACGAGTTCCGATAAGGTAGTGCGGGTTACTCCGAGGGCAGCGGCGGCCTGGGTGATAGTCAGGCCCAAGGGCTCGATGCACTGACGCAGCACGAAACCGCCGGGGTGTGGTGGATTCTTCATCGCCATCCGCGCATTCCTCCTTATCAGACCAGTTCTAGTGTAGCGTGTTTGGTTGGGACACGAAGCCATATCAAGCTACAGTTTTCGGTCTCGCAAAAGGCAAAACGTGGTAGGTTGAAGCGGTGTGGATTGTGCAAATCGTTGATGTAAACCTATCAACCGAGATCCGACCAACCCAATGGACGTGCTCAAGGCGCTAGTGAAGCAACCGTACTGGGTAATAGCGCTCATCCTCGGTGTGGCGCTCGTGGCGCTCCCCTGTGTAACAGTTGATAAGGACTACCATTGGGCGACACATCCCCCGAACACTTCTCTGCTCGTCGTGGTTGGCATTGCACTATTGCTGCTTTCTTCTGTGGCTTTTGCCTTTACGCTCATGGAGAAGCGGGCAACAGATGCGGATGATTTCGGCGGCCTCGACCTCAAGCGTGTCAAAGAGGGTAACGGCGTGTTGTGGACGAATATCGGCGGCTGCGAGATTCGGGTCGTCAATGGGCGTATTGAGGAATACTCTGCCGAAACCGGAACCGCGATGGTTCTGCCCTGTAACGAATATTTCGTCGACTGTTGCGTTAACGACCCGAGGAGCGCGCTCGGCGCATATGTGAACCGTGTGTTCGATGGACAAGCACTGGAGTTTGTCTCACTGATCAAGGAGGAATGCCGAAAGAGGATGGGCGCTGGGGTCGAGGAGCAAAAAACCGACGAAGAGTGCGCGGAGAGCTTCGGTGCCGGTCGATGCCTGCTGCTCATGAAGCCCCTCGGTCGCTCGATTCCCGTTGCTCTCGTGTCCACCACGACGCAGAGAGCCGGCCAGGGACTTGCCAGCCGGATATCCTACTTGTTCGATGGAATGCGCGAACTGGCCACACGCTTAGCCGACGCGCGAATCAACGAGGTCGTGATGCCTATATTAGGGGCCGGCCACGGACAGATTGACGCGCCATTAGCGTTCGTGGGGCTTCTCTTGGCGGTTGCCGAAGTCGCACGTTATGGGCAGGGTGGGCAGCGCTTGAAAAGAGTGACAATTGTCGTGTTTAGGCGGAACGAGGACAGCCCCGCGGAGGTCGATAGAGTTGTCGTGCGTCGCGGATTGGCACTCATAGGATCGCGAGACTGATCAATACGCTGGCGGGTATTTTTCTTGAGTGTCGGTGGACTCAATGAACTTGGGAACTGATCTGATTAACGCTCACAATCTGGAGCGTTTCGTCCGTGCCCAGAATCCGGTGTTCGAGCAGGTGCGCTCAGAATTGGAAGAGGGCCGAAAAAAGGGTCATTGGATGTGGTTCATTTTCCCGCAAATCAGAGGCCTGGGGTATAGTGACATGGCAACCGAATTCGCAATTTCTTCACGAGAGGAAGGCGAGGCGTATTTGAAGCACTCAGTTCTTGGCCCTAGGTTGCGAGAGTGTAGTCGATTGGTGATTCTTGTGGAGGGACGCCCGATCGGCGACATTTTTGGCTATCCCGACAATCTGAAGTTTTGGTCTTCCATGACGCTGTTTGCCGAGGTCACATCTGAAAACCGGATCTTCAAGGATGCCTTGCAGAAGTATTTTGCAGGCGAACTCGACCAGTTGACGCTTGAACGCCTGTGAGCGGCAAGGCGGCGCGTGCTTGCGAAGTCGGCCCCTAAAGGGGCAGTCGATGAAATGCGAGTTTCGGCATCGCTAAGGCGATGCCCTGATACGAAGCAAGACAGGCTACGAGCTACGGGCTAAGAGCCAACAACCAAGAGCCAAAAGCAAACCTGATACCTACTTCTTATCCGTCAACGCTTCCACTCCTGGCAGCTTCTTGCCTTCCAGAAATTCCAGCGAGGCGCCGCCGCCGGTGGAAATATGGGTGATCTTGTCGGCCACTCCGGCGGCTTTGACGGCGGCTACGGAATCTCCGCCGCCTACGATCGTTGTGGCTCCGGCATTCTCCGCCACGGCCTGGGCGATCTTGAATGTGCCTCTGGCAAACGGCGGCAATTCGAAAACGCCCATGGGGCCGTTCCAGACGATGGTGCGGGCGCGGGCTACCTCTTCGGAAAAGGCCTCGATCGTTTGCGGGCCGATATCAAGCGCCATCATGTTGGCGGGGATGGGCTCGCCCGGGCCGACGAATTTCACCGAGGCACTGGCTTCGACGCGGTCGGCGATGACGTGATCGGTAGGCAACAGGAACTTGACCTTATGAGCTTTCGCCTGCTTCAGAAGGTCGCGGGCGAGCTCGACCTTGTCTTCTTCAACCAAACTCTTACCGACGGATTCGCCTTGCGCCTTGAGGAAGGTGTAGGCCATGCCGCCGCCGATAATGAGAACGTCAACTTTGCTGAGCAGGTTTTGGATGACTCCGATTTTGTCGCTGACCTTGGCGCCGCCGAGGATGGCGACGAAGGGATGCTCGGGGTGCTCCAATACGCGGCCGAGATATTGCAGCTCCTTTTCCATGAGTAATCCGGCGGCGGATTTCTGTAGAAACTTCGTTATGCCAACCGTCGAAGCGTGGGCGCGATGGGCGGCGCCGAAGGCGTCGTTGACGTAAAACTCGGCGAGCTTGGCGAGTTGTTTGGAAAAATTCTCGTCGTTCTTTTCTTCTTCGGCGTGAAAGCGCAGATTTTCGAGCAGCAGTGCCTGGCCTTTCTCGAGCTTGAGCGCCATTTCTTCGGCTTCCTCACCAACGCACTCGGGACAGAAGCCGACATTCTCTCCGCGCGACAATTCTTTGTCTAATAGCATACGCAGACGCTCGGCGACCGGCTTCAGGCTCATCTTGGGATTCGGTTTGCCTTTGGGGCGGCCGAGATGAGATGCGAGGATGAGGCGCGCGCCGTGGCGCAAAGCGTACTCGATGCTGGGCACGGTCTCGCGGATGCGCGTGTCGTCCATGACGCGGCCGTCGTCGAGCGGGACGTTAAAGTCGACACGCATGAAGATGCGATGATCGTTTAGAGGAAGGTCGCGAATCGAAAGCTTGGGCATAGGAACCCCGTCGCTGGTCGTTGGTCGTTAGTCGTTCGGCATTGTGGCTGGAGCGCCGTTCGTCGTTGGGTGCCCGAATTCGCTTTACACCACGCAGGTTTGGCCATTGGTGAACAGTCAATAACGAACCGCGAACGACCAATGACTACCGACTAACGACGATTTATTTACAGCCCCTTGGCCGCCATCAGGTTGATCAGATCGCGCACGCGGCAGGAGTATCCCCACTCATTGTCATACCAGGAGATCACCTTGACGCAGTTGCCGCCGACTACCAGGGTCATGGGCGCGTCGACGATGGAGGAGCGGGAGTCGCCCTTGAAATCGGACGAGACGAGTTCATTCTCTTCCACGCCGAGATAGCCTTTCAACGGGGCCGCCTCCGATGCTTTTTTCAGGGTGGCATTGACTTCTTCTTTAGTGGTCTTTTTTTCCACCCAGACGACGAGGTCGACTACCGAAACGTTGGGCGTGGGCACGCGCATGGCGAAGCCGTCGAGCTTGCCGGCCAGATCGGGAATGACGAGCTTGAGCGCTTTGGCGGCGCCCGTCGAGGTTGGAATCATGTTGATCGCCGCCGCCCGGGCTCGCCGCAAATCTTTGTGCGGAAAGTCGAGGATCACCTGATCGTTCGTGTAGGAGTGAATGGTGGTCATGGTGCCGCTGACGATCTTGTAGGCGTCGTTGACGACCTTGGCGACCGGAGCCAGGCAGTTTGTGGTGCAAGAAGCATTTGACACGATGTGGTGCTTGGCAGGATCGTACTTCTCTTCATTCACGCCGAGCACGACGGTAAGGTCTTCGTTCTTCGCGGGGGCAGAGATGATGACTTTCTTCACCGTGCCGCGAAGATGTTTCTTCGCATCATTGGCGTCGGTGAAGTGGCCCGTGGACTCGATGACGACCTGAGCTCCCACGGACTCCCAGGGCAAGGCAGCGGGATCTTTTTCCTTAAAAACCTTGATGACTCTGCCATCGATTGAAATACTGTCGGCGCCGGCAGTGATTTTATTCGGCAGGTTGCCGAGGATCGAGTCGTACTTGAGCAAGTGAGCCAGTGTCTTCGGATCGGTGAGGTCGTTGACGGCGACGAAGTCCAGATTCTTGTCGGCGAGCGCGGTGCGGAGAACGTTGCGTCCAATGCGTCCGAAACCATTAATGCCGACCTTTACGGGCATGTTGCCTCCAAAAAGAAAGTTTGCCTAAGGATATTGGGCTTGAGATAACTATCGATGGTAACAGGGGGAAGCGGCCAGCGTAAATATCATGCGCCCCGTTGGCGCGTTATTCATGCCGGCGTGATTTCGACGTAGGTGTCGGTGTTGCGCCACAAGAATGGAAGACGGGCGAGCCAGTATTTTGCATTGATCAACTGGCGGACGCGGCCATACTCTTCGGGTCGCATAATGCGCACTGTGGCTGGAAATTCCGGGCCGGTAATTTTTCCGCGCATCGTGCAGGGCGCGATCTTGACTTGCGGGTTGTTGCGGATGCGCTTGACCTTTCCCAATTTACTGTTCGTCATGAAGTACAGTTTGGCGCCGTCCTCAGCAAACCAGATGGGCGTGTACACGGCGACGCCATTCTTTCGGAATGTTGCGAGGCTGATATAACGCTGGCCGTGGATTTCGGCGGGGATGGGCGTCATGCGGATATTGTAGCGCCCCGAGGTATTCTTGCGGGAGAGTGCATTCGGCGATCACGAGGAACTTCCGAGTCTCCCGCTTTTGACCGGTTTTGCGCGGGCTCGCTTACAATAGCGTGCTATCGAGACTCCGGATGTACGAGACGTGCGAGACGATATGAACGAGAACTTTAAAAGATGGGAGGGGCGCACTGTCGATGGGAGATTCCCATTGCAAAGCTATTTGGGCGGTTCCGATCACAGTGCTGTGTACCTGACCATTCGGCAGGGCGGTGCGGGCGATTCCGAGAAAGCCGTCATCAAGTTGATTCCCGCCGACGCTGCGGATGCCGAGAAGCAACTCCTGCGGTGGAAGGCGGCTTGCGAACCAAGCCATCCGAATCTTATTCGTATTTTCGAGGCGGGTCGCTGCGAACTGGATGGACTGGATCTGCTTTATGTCGTGGAGAAGTATGCGGAGGAGAATCTTTCGCAGATTCTGCCGGAGCGGGCGCTGACGGCTGAGGAAACGCGGGGGATGCTTCCGCCGCTTCTGCGCGCTTTGCAATACTTGCATGAACGGGGATTCGTGCATGGTCATATCCAACCGTCGAATATTCTGGCCATTGCGGACCAAGTGAAACTATCGAGCGACACGTTGGCCGAGGCTGCCGGCAGGAGCGGAAGCGCGATCAGCGCTTATGACCCTCCAGAAGCCGCGACGGGGGCGATCTCGACGGCAAGCGACGTTTGGCAGCTGGGGATGACCTTAGTCGAGGTGCTGACGCAGCACTTGCCGGATTGGGATCGCGGGCGGCCGAATGCGCCGCAAGTACCAGCGATACCGGCTCCATTCCGCGAAATCGCCGAGCATTGTTTGCAGGTGGATACTGGGAAGCGATGGAAGGTTGAGCAGATTCTTGGCCGACTGGGATCGGATGGGCCAGTTTCGATGTCAACGTCAGCGCAGGGTAAAACCATTGCTTCTGCGTCAGCGATCCCGGCTCCGCCGAAAGCATCCGCAAAATGGCCCTACGTACTGGCATTGGCGGGATTGGTTGCGGTTGCGTTTTTCTTGATTGCGAGACCGAAGCCGCCAAGCCCTCCGGCAGAAGATCAGTCGCCGCAAGCTCAGCAGAGTGCGACTGCCGAAAACACTCAGGCGGCAAACTCTCAGTCTGGGCAGGTCGCACCACGGGCGGAGCCAAAGCCGAGTCCGTTGACGCCAGAAGAGGCAAAGGCCGATGATGAAAGAGCGCCTGCGAACGCTCACGAGAGCGGTGTCGTGCGCAGAGTTATGCCGCAGATTTCGCCGAGCGCGCGCCGCACGATTCAGGGCACAATCAAGGTTCGAGTGAAAGCGGAAGTGGATCCTGCGGGCAATGTGACGGAAACGAAATTGGAGTCTGGCGGGCCAAGCAGGTATTTTTCGCGGCTCGCGCTGGAAGCCGCGCGGGAGTGGAAATTTGCTCCGGCACAAGCCGGTGAATCCGGCGCACGAGAATGGACGCTGCAGTTTGCCTTCAGCCGAGCGCGGACCGAGGTTTCTGCTGTGCGCACAAAGCGCTAGGGCGGCCTCTAAGTCCAATCTGCCGAACTACGCTCAGCCGGACGGACGAATGCGTCCGTCCCTACGTGGGCTTGTGATGGTCTATGAATTCCTACCGCTGTTCATTCGACGGCGGGCTTCTTCGCAGGCTTGCTGCGGATCGCGTCCGGTGAGTTGCTTGTACCACGCGGGATGGAATGTCCATGCCCAGGCTTCGCTTACCGCGCCGCGGATCATTGCCTGGAACGTGCCTGGCTCGCCGATCGTGCTCAGGTAAATGTGGATGAAGATTCCGCCGAGCATAATAATGGCGGAGATATCGTGCAGCACGTAGCTGATGGCGACGGTGATTCTTCCAAATGTTTTTGCTCCCGCCCACAGGATGATCCCGGTGATGAGGAACACGATGGAGCCGACGACGATCTCCCAAAACTGAGCTTTCTGTCCGGCGTTGAAGAAGCCAGTGTCGGGCGGATCCATTTTTTCTTCGCCGCTGACGATTTTCTTTATGTTGCGCATCCAGCGCGAATCGGCCGCGGTCCAGATCATGGACTCGAACCAGTTCAGCGCCTGCAATGCGAAGAAGAACACGAAAGCCACGCCGAAATAGGGGTGCAGGATGCGGCTGAGTTGTCCGCCGCCGAAGATGGGAGTGAACCACCGGAAGAGCCAGGGAAGATAGATGCCGAAGCCGGTGAAGAGCGCGAGGAAGAAAAACAACGCCACCGACCAGTGGAGCACGCGAGTGTACACGGGATGACGCAGCAACTCTCCCCGATAGACAGTCGTTTTGCCGGCATGTTCTAAAGTCTGTCGAGCCTTGTCGTCGAAACGCTCTACCACGCTAGACGTTGACATTGGTTTCCTCCTTCTTCGGAGGTTCCGGCTGCGGCAGGCGCGGGCCGGTGGTCACGTGATGAAAGAGGACGCCGAGCAGACCGAACAGGGCGAATGTGCCGAGCACAGGCTTGAACAGCCACTTCCAGACCGTGTAGCTCCACGGAATTGTCGGATTTTTCGGCAGGCCGCCGTAGCGCTCGGGATCGGTGGCATCGTGGAGTACGTAGATCACATGGGTTCCACCGACGGATTGCGGATCGTAGACGCCGGCATTCTGCCAGCCAAAATTGTCGCGCAGTTGTTTAGCACGCTCCTCGGCGATGAATTTCATGTCGTCTTTGGAGCCGAACTTGAGACAGCCGGTGGGACACGCCTTGATGCAGGCGGGTTCCAGACCCTCGCCGACGCGGTCGGAGCAGAGTGTGCACTTGTACACGCGCTTGGTCTCGGGATTGAAGCGCGGAATATTGAAAGGACAACCGGAAACGCAGAATTCGCAGCCGATGCAGTTTTCCTGGTTGAAGTCGACGATGCCGTTGGCGTACTTCACGATGGCGCCGTCGGCCGGGCAAGCCGCCAGGCAGCCGGGGTCGGCGCAATGCATGCACTGATCTTTGCGCATCAGCCACTGGATTGTGCCGTCCGGATTCTGGTGTTCGTTGAACTTGATGAGATTCCAGAAATTCCAGCGCGTCTCGGGCATCGTCTGGTAGGTGTTGTCGAAAGTGGTGAGCGAGAATGGCATGTCGTTCCATTCCACGCACGCCACTTCGCACGCCTTGCAGCCGATACAGGTCGTGGTGTCGACGAGCTTGCAGACTTCGAGGTCGCGCTGCATACCCAGGCCGGGCGAGGGAGTGGTGTGGCCCGAGATCATTTCGGCTTGTAATGCCTTGCGGTCTGCCATCATGCTCCCTTTTGTAGCGCCGGCATCTTGCCGGCTGTTGCGAAGACGTCTCGCCCTCGCAGCGGCGGGCGAAGACGCCCGCCGGACAGCCGCCGGGACGGCGGCGCTACAACTAAACCTTTTCGATCTTCACTAAGAAGCCTTTGAATTCTGGCGTAAACGCGTTCGGATCGATTACGGTCGGCGTCAACTGATTCGCCAAAGTCTTCGCCGTCCGGTCTTCATCTTCCACAATGCCGCGGAATCCCCAGTGAATGGGGATACCGATCTGGAATGTCTCTTTGCCGTCAATCTTCATGGGCTTAATGCGGCGCGTCACCATGGCTTTCGCGATGTAGTGAGCGCGCGCGCTGGTGACTTTTACTTTTTCGCCGCCCCGAATGCCCATCCGATCGGCCAGTTCAGCCGGAACTTCTATGAACGGCTCCGGCACGAGCTGGACGTTCATCGGATTATTTTTTGTCCAATAGTGATAGTGCTCGGTGAGACGGTACGTGGTGCAGATGATGTTGAACTCCGTGTCACCGGTTTTCGCGTACTTGTCCATGTCGGTCTTATATCGTTTGACGACCGGGTTGGTGGACTGATTCGGGTGCAGGAGATTCGCGAGCGGGCTCTCGATGGGCTCGTAGAATTCGGGGAACGGGCCATCCTGCATTCCGCCCAAGGGCACGAACAAACGTCCGATGCCTTCGGGGTTCATGATGAATGGGCCCATGTGATCCTTGGGCGGCGAATCGACCTTGAAATCGGGAACATCGACGCCTGCCCAAGTCTGCTTGGTTTCATCCCACCAGACTTGACGACGCGACGGATCCCAGGGCTTGCCATCCACATCGCAAGACGCGCGATTGTAGAGCACGCGGCGATTCGCCGGCCACGACCATCCCCAATTCGGATAGATACCGAGACCAGACGGGTCTTCGGTTCCACGGCGCTGCATCATCGCGCCCGCTTCCGTCCATGATCCGCAATAGAGCCAGTTTCCGGATGTAGTCGTGCCGTCGTCTTTGAGCCAGGCAAAACCCGGGAGTTGCTGACCGGCCTTGATGGTAATGTTCGTCTTCGGGTCGGTGATGTCGGCTAGCGCCTTGCCGTTAATTTCTTTTGCGACCTCGGAGAGCGACGGATTGTACGGGTTGGTGTAAGCGAACGACGCGTTCAGAACGGGATCGGGGAACTTGCCGCCTTCCTTCTTATAGAGGTCGCGAACTTTGAGGAAGATGGTGGCGAGAATTTCCTGGTCGAGGCGCGCCTGGCCGGGCGGGGGAACGGCTACGTTCTTCCATTGCAGCCAGCGCGCGGAGTTGACGAAGGTGCCGTCTTTTTCGGCGAAACCCGCTCCGGGCAGGCGGTAGACGGTGGTGTTGATCTTCTTCTGATCTTCGGCGGTGATACCGGGGGCGCGCCAAAATTCGCTCGTCTCGTCGGGATAGATTTCGCAAACGACCAGCCAGTCGGCTTTTTTCAGGGCGTCGATGTTCTTGTTCGAATCGGGACCGATCATGACGCCGTTCATGCCGAAGGCGAAGATGCCTTTGACCTTGCCTTCGTACATGTCGTTCCAGATATTGACCCAGGAATAGTTGCGGTCGATCTTGGGCAGATAGTTGAAGGCCCAATCGTTTTCTTTGGTGGCAGCCGGGCCGTACATCGCTTTCAGGAACGAGACCATGAACTTCGGCGTGTTCGACCAGTAATTGAATGAATCCCACGGATCGGGCTTGGACTGGGTGGGTGTGGAGCGCTTCAGAAAGGCGGCCAGGTCGACGTCGGCGGGATTCGGCATCTTTAAATAACCGGGGAGAATGTCGAAAATCCCAGCCATATCGGTGGCGCCCTGAATGTTGGAGTGCCCGCGGAGGGCGTTGACTCCGCCCCCGGCGCGGCCGACATTACCCAGCAGCAGTTGTAGCATCGCAGCGGTGCGGATGATCTGCGTGCCGAAGCTGTGCTGCGTCCATCCGACGGCGTAGATGATGGTGGCGACTTTCTTCATGTCGCCATCTTTGCGGACGGAGGTGAAGAGGTCGGCGGCCTTAACGAATTTATCCCGTGGAATGCCGGTGATACGCTCGACCATTTCTGGGGTGTAGCGCTCGTATTGTTTCTTCAAGAGCTGGTAGACGCAGCGCGGGTGCTGGAGCGAGAGATCAAAGGCAATTTTCGGAGGCAGCGATGGCGCTGCGCCCGCGCCTCCGGCGGCACCGACGGGACCGCCTGCCTGATGTCCCTGGCCGCCGCCGGTGTCGCTGGTTTTTTGCGCGGCGGCGGCGGGAGCGGGGTGCACATTTTGCGCTGCCGGGGTCGGGACTACTGGTTTGCCGGTGAGGTCTCCACCTTCCTCATAATTCCAGGTGAATTTGTCGTAAACCTTTTTCTCAGGATCGAATCCAGAGAAGAGGCCGTCCTCGGGCAGATTGAATCCGTCTTTAATAATGAAGGAGGCGTTGGTGTAGTTGAGGAGATAATCTTTGGCGATGCGGCCGTTGGCGACGGCGAAATTGATGACGCCGCCGAGGAAGGCGATGTCGGCGCCGGCGCGGATTTGAAGATACATGTCCGCATTCGCGGCGGTGCGGGTCAGGCGCGGATCGACTACGATCGTCTTCGCGTTGCGGTGAACTTTGGCTTCAATTGCCCACTTGAAGCCGCAGGGGTGATTTTCGGCGGGATTGCCGCCCATGATCAACATCATGTCTGTGTTCTTGATGTCGATCCAGCCATTGGTCATTGCGCCGCGTCCGAAGGTGGGCCCCAAACTGGAGACCGTTGGGCCGTGTCAAACGCGGGCCTGGTTTTCCAGGTAGCAGACCCCCAGGCTGCGCATACTTTTGACGACGAGATAATTGAATTCGTTGGTGTCGGTGCAACCGCCGGTAAAGGCCATGCCTTCGCAGCGGTTGACGGTGTTTCCTTTGGCGTCTTTTTCGACGAAGGTGTCGTCGCGAGTTTTCTTGACCTTCTGGGCGATTTCGCTGTAGGCCTGTTCCCAGGAGATGTCTTCCCAGTCGGTGGCGCCGGGACGCCGCACCTGCGGTTTCAGGATGCGGCGATCGTTGAGAATATCCTGCTCGAGCGATGATCCCTTGGGGCAGAGCGTGCCGCGGTTGATGGGGTGGTCGGGATCTCCCTCGACGTGCACGACCTGCGGGATGGCGTTCTTGGCCTTGTCGCCCAGGGTGTAGATGATCACGCCGCAGCTTACAGCGCAGTACGGGCAGGTGCTGCGGGTTTCGCTGGCGCGGGAAATCTTGAGCGCATTGGTTTGGGCATAAACCGGAGTCAGATCGAAGCCGAGGGATGAGAAAGCGGCTCCGCCAAGGACGGTGCCTTTGAGAAAAGTCCTGCGAGAGAACTCCATTTTGTTGCCCCCGGCACTGCGCTTTCCAGAAGTTACGGAGGTGATAGTTGCGGACGCCCACGAGAGCGTCCAAATTGTTCTACTTTAATGCGGAGAACTATATCCCCGTGTGACTTGTTCGTCAATCGGAGAATGCAGCTCTCGGCATACGCCAGAGGTAGTAGGACGTCGCCTGGCAACCGTTCGCTGTTAGCCTCAGAACGAAAAACGCGCTGCCAACTGGATAATCCGCGGATCGAAGGTGGAAGTGACTTGCCCGAAGAGTGCGCTATTCGGGTTGGTGCCTCCGGCGCCGCCGCTAAAGACCCCATCGCCATAGTTGGTGAGGCCAGGATTCATGAAATTCGCGTGATTGAAGATGTTGAAAAATTCCCCGCGAAATTCGAGTTTCACCCGCTCGGTAATGGCGGTGGTCTTAGAAAACGCCATGTCAAAATTGATGTAAGACGGTCCGTGGAAGTAATTGCGGGGCAAGGTTCCATAGGTTGCGAGCGCGGGATCGGCCTGCACTTGCGAATCGGACGGAAACATTCCCGGCCCGGGCACGCATGTCGGATCGTCAACGCTGCACTGGGCATTGCTGAGGCTGTTCGGATTGAAGTAGTACTGGCCGGCAGAGCCGTTAATGGTCTGGGTAGTGCGCGGGTTGAGAGTATTGAGCGGGCCGACGATGTTGGCATGGATGTTGGTGGGGTCGCCCGCGCCCGATGGACCTTCGGCGTTGTACGTATAGCGCTCTCCGAGGTTCGCGAACACATCGAAGGGCAAGCCGGTGCGCCAGGTCACGATGGGGAAAAGGCTCCAGCCTTGCGTCAAACGCTTCGGCCCAGAGTTCCACAGGCGGTCGAAAGGCATATCCCAGCCGCCGCTGAAGGTGATGCGATTGCGAATGTCCTGATCGCTCGACGCCCGGAACAGGTTGGGCTGATAAGACGGCACCTGGCTGTTTCTCTGCCGGAATCCCGAGGCATTGTCGATGCTATGTGCGTACGTGTAAGCCAACGTAAAATACGTGCGCCCCAAGTAGCGCCAGTCGACCATCTGCCGGTTAAGGCTGGCCTGCAGGCTGTTGTAGTTGGCATTGCTGACGTTCTTGAATTCCGGCGCGTTACCAAAGCTGCAGGTTCCGTAATTATTGGACGAACTGAATCCCGATGCGTCTGCACACGAACTATCCCCGGCGCCAAGGTTCAGAATTCGATCCGTGGTGCCCAGCACGAACGGGTTGACATCGATCACGGAGGTCAATCCGTGCGAGACGTTTCCCACATAGCTCAGTTCCAGCGCGGTATTTGTGGCCAGTTCATGCTGCACGCTCACGTTGTACTGATACGTGATCGGCGTTTTCAAATGCGGGTCCACGAAGTAAACGCTACCGCCGCTATTGATGGGCAGAAATCCGGCCGCGTTGAAATCAAGATTCCTAGGCGGGGGGCGCGACGGAAACGGATCGGGGACGCCTATGGTTCCGTTCGGCCCTATGGCGTTATCGAACGGGTCCGTGAAATAGGGCGAGGGGCCATTCCCGTTAAAGGTCGGAAAGTTCAACCCCACACTGGAGAAGAAGGGCGGTTGGCCATTGAACTGCAGATTGTCTTCGGCCTTCAGGATGTCATAGAACATTCCGAACCCACCGCGGATGCTGGTCTTGCCATTGCCGCGCGGGTCCCACGCGAAGCCGAGGCGCGGCGCCCAGTTTGTCCGGGTCGGAAAATTCGCTCCCCTGGGCGCGCCGGCATCTCCGGGAAATACCATTCCCGTCGGGGCCCCGGTAAAGACCGTGGACTGCAGTCCCGGAATCAGTGAGAAGGAGCGGCCTTTGGTGTCTTCTTTCGGGGAACTGTACTCGTAGCGGACTCCCAAATCTAGGGTCAATCGCTTGGTTACGCGCCATTCATCCTGCAGGAAGCCATAATAAGATTTGCTTCGGATATTGGATGGGGCGTGCGGATATTGGAAGTACTGCGACGGAATGCCGAGGACAAAGTCTGCCAGGGAGTTGTCGGTGCCGGCGCCATAGGCGTAGAAGTCGAATTCGCCATTGACGTAGTAGTCATAGACAGTATTGTCCCGGTACGCGGAAATCCCGCCCCCCATTTTCCAATTGTGCCGTCCATGGACGAAGGTGAGCGTCTCGGAGAATCCAAACGTCGTGTCCACTTCGTCGGTGGGGCCATTTTCGCTGAATCCGACATAAAAGTTATTGTCGAACCACAGGTTCGGCGGTCCTTGCGGGTCGTCCTGGTTGATTCCGATGTTGAGCTGAGAAGCCGTGGGCAGCTTCGCCGCGGGCTTGTCCTGCAGGTAGTTGCTTCTCTGCAAGAAAAGCCGGAACTCGTTCAGCAGATTCGGCGAGAAGATATGCGTGTAGGCAGCGTTCGTGTAGTAGTTGTTGTTCTGCGTCGTGTTGGGCGTGCCGGGCACGCTGGCAAACTGGAACGGATTCAATAGTGGATTGCGGAGCCCGCCGAGGGTCGCGCTCAGCTTGTCTTTGTCGCTGATCAGGAAATCAAACTTCATGGTCAATTCGTTACGGTTGTCGGTGTGCGCGCCCTTAAAATTCTGAAAACCGTTGGGATTGGTTGGAATCAGGCCGAGTTTTACGTATTCCGTGGCGATTGGATTTATTTTCGTTGGGTCGATAATCGCCTGTGCGGCCAGTGCCGGATTCGACTGAAAATAAGGGTGAGGAGGCCCCGGGATGGGATTGCCAGTAATGGGATCGGTGGCACACCCGGTCCCATCGGAGGCACTCGGGCTGTTGTAATAGTAGCCAGTCAGGAAGCAAGCTACTCCTGGATCGGGCCCGTTTGGATCAACGCCGTTTGCTCCCGCAGCTTGTGAGAAATCTCCGTTCAGTTCCGCCGGAGTAAAAACCGTTCCGGGTCCAGTGGACTGTTGGGCGGAGAGCCTTTGTCCCTGGTACCCAACGAAAAAGAAGAAGCGGTCCTTGCCGTTCAGGAGCTTGGGTAAAGTGATGGGGCCGCCAAAAGTAAATCCATACTGATTACGCTTCAGGACATCGCGCGGAAGCGGCGGCTGCGCGGCCTTATTGAAGAAAGAGTTGGCGTTGAGCGCATCGTTGCGCAGAAACTCAAACGCACTCCCATGCCACTGGTTGGTTCCCGACTTGGTAACCACACTGATCACCCCGCCCCCATTGCGCCCGTATTCCGCCGAATAGTTGCTTTCGAGAATGCGAAATTCCGCGATCGTGTCCGGGTTGGGGTTAAAAACCACGCTATTGTCGAGCAGGTTGTTGTTCAGCCCGCCATCCAGCAGGAAAGTGACAGAGTCGCTGCGCCCGCCGGCGATACTGTACTTGCCCGCTGCACCCGAGTCGCCATTGGTTTCGGTAACGCCCGGCTGCAGTAGCGCGAGGTCGAGGACGTCTCTGCCATTTAGCGGCGCGCGCTGGATGGTTTCTCCGATCACGCTGGTTCCGATGGTGTCGCTGATGGTGTCCACCAGGGTCACGTTGCCGGTGACTTCGATCACTTGCGTGCTCGACCCGACCACAAGCACCACATCCAGGCGCGCATTCTGATTGATCTCGAGGGTGATCCCCTTGTGCACGTACTTTTCAAAACCCTGCTGCTCAACCGTGAGTTCGTAGGCTCCAATAGGCACCAGAGTGAACGTGTAGTCGCCGTCCCTGTTCGCGGTAGTGCTGCGCGCAATGTTGGTGCCTGTATTCTTCAACGTCACCTTGGCGCCGATCACCACGGCTCCGGAAGCATCCTTGATCGTTCCGGTGGTGCTCGCGGTCGCCTGTTGTGCGGTTGCGTCGGTTGCGTCGCTTGCAAATATAAGGGCCATGCACAAAAACACCGCCGCTGTCAGTAGATGTCCTACTCTGCCTGTTCGGGATCGCATTGGGGAAGTGCCTTTCTTACGCCGCTTCTGGGAGTGCAAAAATCTTGTGCTATGCCTGCTGCTTTGTCAACCTGTGGGTAGCGAGCTTGTCACGCCCCGGCCAGAAATGTCGCTGGCTGTGGTTTCACGCCGAAGAAAATAAGGTTGGCGAGGCGATGCAGTTTGCCGAGGTACTTCTTAAAAAGCTTCGGAGCACGGAAATGAAAACCGCCCGCATAGAGCTAGTTGCGGGTATGTCAATAATCGATCCGCTTAATTCCGCCAATCAGATCGAAATGGCGGTCCCGGCTTAAGAGGGAGAAGGAATGCTGATGGCAAAGCGCGGCAATCCATACGTCATTGGAAGGAATTGGAGTTCCGGCTTTCCTCAGTTCGGATCGAAGGGCCGCGCAGGAGATGGCTGTCTCTTCATCCACATCGAGCACCCGGTAGTTGCGAATCGATTCTGTCAGCCACTGTTCGTAGCGCTGCCGGTCGCGTGATTGCCGAATTCCATACCGGTATTCGCCCAACACAATTACCGGAACGGCGACTTCAGTTGCTTTGCGAAGGATCGGCTCCAGTGCCGCATCGCCATCTGCGACGGCTGACAGTGCATTGGTGTCCAGGATCACTGTTGATCCTTCACTGTTGATCTTCGGTCTCGATTTGGTCGAACTCTTCTTCGATGATCCGGTTAACTCTCGCCGTTTCCTTGTGCAGGTGGCGGAGTTTGCCGAATGTCTTCATCCAGGGTTTGCGGTCTCTATTGCCTTGGGCGCGTAGTTTGTCTGCCAGCGCCTCCGAGACAAGCGCTCGAAAGGGAATTCCCCGCGCGGCCGCCACTGTCTTGGCGCGACGAAAGATGGCATCGGGAATTTCCAGCGTAGTCTTCACAAAATCATGTTCCCATATTTATGGGAGTCAGTCAATCAGGGCAAGGTTGCCATGATAGGAGATTGCGCCGATTCTCAAAGCCCTCCCAAGGGCGATCCCGGCGTTGCGTTGCGGGCAGCCGGGGCTGATAATCGGGCGATGGCGCAGAACGAATGGCAGCGGCGTATCGCGCGGGCGGAGGAACTTGGCTCGCAGTACACGTTTGCGGCCGAGATCCTGCGCTTTTATGCGGGGATCGCGCGCTTTCAGGAAAAGCTCTACGGAGAGCTCGGGCGATCTAGCGCGGGGAATAGCGGTATCGCAGCGGAGCCGGAGCCCTTCGCGCGGCCGTTACCGTCAGAACTTGCGGGGCGATTCAAAGCGTTTCTATCGGTGGTCGAAGAAAATGGTCCGGATCCCCTTCGCGAAGCGGCCCGTGAGTTGCGGGACGGCGGCGACGATTCACATTTTCAATTGCTGACGGTTTTCTGGGACCGGGCCGAGATCGGCGCGCTGCAGCCGGGGGCGAGCGATTTTTTCGCGCGCGCTTTTCTCCAGCCCTACGCGGTGAGCCTTCGCTTACGGTCAAATATGCGCTGGAGCGGGCCGACACCGTTTCTGTGTCCGTTTTGCAAACGGAAACCGGGTCTGGGCGTTCTGCGGCCCCTGGGAGATGGCGGCCAGCGTTCCCTGGTGTGTTCCTTTTGTCTGGCGGAATGGGAGTTCCGGCGGATCGTTTGTCCGGGATGCGGGGAAGAGAATTACGCGAAGCTTCCGGTGTATACGGCGGAGGAATTGAAGCACGTCCGCGTGGAGGGTTGCGACAGTTGCCGGAGCTACATCAAGACGGTGGATTTGACGAAGAGCGGACTCGGCGACCCGATAGTGGATGAGATGGCGGCGATCCCGCTCGACCTGTGGGCGCAGAAGCAGGGCTACACCAAGCTACAAACCAATCTGATGCAGCTTTGAGCGAACGATAGCCGTCTGGGCGAGACTCGAGTGTATGATGACCCTTGAATGCGCTAGCGGAACATCGTGAAGAATAGCACCATGAACATTGGCGCAGGCACGCTGATCAAAAACTACGAAATCCTTTCTGCCCTGGGCGCCGGCGGCATGGGCGAGGTCTACCTCGCTGAGGACAAGCACCTGGGCCGCAAGGTGGCGATTAAGTTTCTCCCCGCAAAAGTTGCTACCGACGAGCGTTCCCGACAACGTCTGCTGCGAGAGGCCAGGACCGCCGCCACTCTCGAGCACCCAAATATATGCGCCATTTACGAGATCGGCGAGGAGAACGGGTACTTCTTCATCGTTCTGCAATACATTGAAGGGGAAACGCTGGCAGCGCGACTCAAGCGCCAGTTGCCGGATTTGCGCGAAGCGCTCGCGATTGCGGCACAGGTTGGCGACGCCCTGAGCGAAGCGCACGCCCGCGGCATCATTCACCGCGACATCAAACCGGAAAACATCATGCTCACCCCCCGCGGACAAGTTAAAGTGCTTGATTTCGGCCTGGCCAAGGCACTGCGCGATCCCGGCAATATCGAAAGCGATGCACAAACCGGGAGCATGCTGAGCACGCCCGGAATGGTGATGGGCACGGTGCCGTACATGTCACCGGAGCAGGTGCGGGGCGAGCCGTTGGATGGCCGCAGCGATATCTTCAGCTTCGGCACAGTGCTCTATGAATTGCTGAGCGGGCGGCGGCCATTCGAGGCGAAGAGTACGGCAGAGGTCATTTCCGCGATCCTCACCAGGGACCCGCCGCCGATCAACCGGTCCACTCTCGTCCATAGCGGCAGCGGCGAGCAGACGCTGATACGAAAATGCCTGGAGAAAGACGCCGCGCTGCGCTACCAGTCGATGGGCGATCTGATCGCCGACCTGGCGCAAATCCGCCGCGAATATGAGAGCGGAGAGGTTCGGCCGGCGATTCGGCAGGTGTCTGAGACGACCGCTGAAAAATCGAAGGCAGCAATCCACGGGCCCGGGAGGAAATGGAGCAGACTTCGCATCTTCGAGGCTTGGTCTGTCCTGACGGTCGTTGTGCTAGCGGTGGCGGCAGGGGTATACACACTGTCAGTTCGCACCCACAAGCCCACGCCCGTGCAGGGCGCCAAGTCCGCCAACGCCGCTGCCTACGATGCCTACATGCGGGGCAAGGTTAATGTCAGCAGCGAGAATCCCGGGAATAATGAAGCTGCCATCAAACTATTCGAGCAGGCTATAGCCGCTGATCCAAATTTCGCCGCCGCCTATGCCGAACTGGCCCGTGCGTACAGCATCAAAGCGCGTTTTTTCGCGCCGGTGCCAGAGAAGAAAAAGTTGAATGAGGAAGCCGAAGTGGATGTGGAAAAAGCGCTCGCGCTCGATCCCAATCTCGCGGAGGGCTATCTTGCCCGTGGTCTAATCCTGTGGACGCCCTACAAGCGGTTCCCACACGAACAAGCGGTTCAGTCGTATAAACGCGCGCTGGAGTTGAACCCCAATCTCGAGGAAGCCCACCACCAGCTGGGATTTGTCTACTTGCACATCGGCTTGCTCGATAAAGGATGGCAAGAGATTCAAAAGGCATTGGCGATCAACCCCGGGAACTCTCTGGCGCGATATCGCTTGGGCGTCATCGATATGTGCCGGGGTGAGTACGAAGAAGCCTTTCAGATATTCAATAGCACTCCGCTTGAAAAGAGTCCGTCGCTCCTGGCATCTTATACATCCACAGCTTTATTCCGGCTGGGGCGGAATGAGGAAGCGTCGGCGGTAATTGAGCAATACCTCAAGGACTATCCGAAGGACGAGGGCGGCATCGTTACCAGCGTGAAAGCCATGATGCTGGCCAAGGGCGGCAAGCAACGCGAAGCCGAAGACACGATCCAGCGCGCCATCGAGATCGGCCGAGGCTACGCTCACTTTCATCACACGTCTTATAACGTCGCGTCGGCCTACGCGCTTATGAATCAGCCAGAGCCGGCAATGAAATGGTTGGAGGTAACCGCTGACGAGGGCTTCCCTTGCTATCCGCTGTTTGCGGGCGACGCTAACCTGGACAACCTGAGAAAAGATGCGCGGTTCATTTCATTTATGGCGAACCAGAAGCAGCAGTGGGAGCACTATAGTGCCACATTGTGACTGCGACTGCTACGCGGCATTGATGCGTTTCTAACCAATCCGGGTAAGCAGGCGACGGGCCCGACGATGGTCACCCCGGCGGTGCTGACTCCGTCCCGCCCGCTTGCTCCAAGTTCTTGGGCTTGCCGTCAGACCGTCATTCTCAGATAACTTAAGCTCGGATATTGTCGATTGGAGAATCGGTGCACGTATTTCACATCGTAGGCGCCCGCCCCAATTTCATGAAAGCAGCGCCAGTGATGAACGCGCTCAAAAGGTGCGAGCACGTGATCCAGACCCTGGTTCACACCGGCCAGCACTACGACGCCAATATGTCGGACGTCTTCTTTGAGCAGCTTGGGATGGCGGCGCCCGATGTGAACCTAGCCGTTGGCTCGGGCACGCATGCGCGGCAGACCGCTGAAATCATGACTCGTTTCGAGCCGGTGCTGCTGGAGCGCAAGCCCGATCTGGTGCTGGTGTATGGCGATGTCAACTCAACCGTCGCGACTGCCTTGGTCTCGGCGAAGCTCGGAGTGCGCGTCGGCCACGTCGAAGCGGGACTGCGCTCGTTCGATCGCACTATGCCGGAGGAAATCAACCGGCTGATCACCGATCAGCTCGCCGATTTGTTGTTCACACCATCCGAGGATGGAGACGTCAATCTTCAACGCGAGGGAATTCCCGCGGAAAAGATCTTTCGCGTTGGGAACGTGATGATCGATTCTCTGGTGAAGCTTCTACCCGCAGCCCAACGTCAGAAGCAAAGTGGCCTGCCCGAGCGCTATGCATTGGTTACCTTGCATCGCCCGGCCAATGTCGACGACGGCGAAATTCTGAAACGCATTCTCCATAGTTTGCTGGACGTCAGCCGGGATCTTTGCGTCATATTCCCCGCGCACCCGCGAACCCGGAAACGGATCGCCGAGTTTGGACTGCATGCCGGCCAACTCCGGCTTCTTGACCCGCTACCGTATATCGAGTTTCTGGGCGTGCAGTCGGGCGCAACCGTCGTTATCACGGACTCTGGCGGCATTCAGGAGGAGACGACTTATCTTGGTATTCCTTGCTTGACTCTACGTGAGAACACGGAACGTCCGGTTACGGTATCCATGGGAACGAACGTTCTGGTCGGACGCGATCCCGGCAAGCTGCAATTGGAACTCTCCCGAGTGCTTGCCGGTCAGGCGAAGAAGGGAACCGTTCCTCCTCTGTGGGATGGCCACGCGGGCGAACGAATCGCCGCCGTGGTGGCTGGGTGAACGGTTCGCCTTCCCCCAGAGCGTTTCAGGGGGCTGAGACGGGGGAAGCCCGTCTCTACAGAAAAACTGGTCTAGTCGACTGCCTAGTCGACTGCAATGTGCAGAATATTGCATGTTTCCTGCCATTCGGCCTATCGGCGCCATGCTGCGAGCGGCGCGGCTATCCCTCTAGGCGATTACCTTTGTTTCTAGTCTCGCGAGTGCTTTCTGGTGGATGGGGGTTTAACATAAAGGATGAGAACCCTGGATGGCAGGGTGTGTGCATGCATCTAATGACAGGTAGCTCGAGAGCCGGGGTCAGTATCCCGGACCTGGACGCAAGATAAGAAGGATGAATTAAAGATGAGATTTTCGTTAGCGGTCGCGGTTCTAGTCGTTGGTATCAGCATGAGCGGGTTCGCGCAGCAAAACACCTCGAAAGTTAAGCCTTCAACCCCCGAAAAGGCGCCAAAACCTAGCGCGCCCGTAGGGAAGATGCCGGCCACGAGTTCAACGGCTAATGCCAACCAATTGAAATCCATCGAGCATCAGACCGCCAGAACCTCCGCCACTCAACCGGCGGGAAAGAAGACTTCTGGAAAGGCGCCCGGGCTGAAGCCCGTGAAGGATAAACCCAATCCGCCCATCAATTTTGGCGGAACGGGCGGCGGGAGAACTCTTGGCACGAGCCACGGTTCGACCACGTATAAGGGGCGGCTCAAACAGAAGGGCAGCGGTCACCAATAACATAAAAAAAAGAGATCGCCCAGCCCGCGAGATTTATCGCGAGACAGCTGATCGATCCGGGCCGGGGACCGCTTGCGCAACAGTTCTTGCCCGCGGCTCCTTGATGGAATACTTCAACAGACAATACAAGGCCCGCACGCCGTCTTTCCACCCGATTTTCTTGCCCTCTTCGTAGGTGCGCCCCCAGTAGCTGATTCCCACTTCATAAATGCGCAGGTTTCGGCGCGCCACTTTCACCGTGATCTCGGGCTCGAATCCAAAACGGTTCTCCTCGATGGGGATCGACTGAATCACTTCGCGGCGGAAGACCTTGTAGCAGGTTTCCATGTCGGAAAGATTGATGTTGGTGAGGCAATTGGAAAGCAGCGTGAGAGCCCGGTTGCCCACCGAATGCCAGAAGTACAACACGCGATGCGGCGCGCCACCCAGAAAGCGCGAGCCAAACACGACGTCCGCCTTGCCTTGGATCAAGGGCTGGATCATCAGCGGATACTCCGCCGGATCGTATTCCAGATCGGCGTCCTGAATAATGACGTAGTCGCCAGTAGCTTCCTGAATGCCACGGCGCAGAGCCGCTCCTTTGCCCATGTTATGCGGCTGAAGAACAACGCGAATGTGCGGATATTCAGTCTGCAGTTCGGCGAGAATCTCGCGCGAGCCATCCCGCGAACCGTCGTCCACGCAGATCAGTTCGATGTCCATGGAAACCGCGAGAACCTTGTGGATTACCTCGCGGAGCGTGGCGCGCTCGTTATATACCGGCATTACGACGGAGAGTTTCATATCTTGTCTAAGTGAACGGTTCGACTCTTTCAAAATTCATCACGATTGTAAACTGTGCGCTTTCGGCTGGGTGGCTATCGCGGGATTGCACGGCGGGTTGTTCAAGGATAGTTGGTGAAATCGCCAACAACCCTACCGAGCCCTAGCGGTCGCGATGCACTGTCTCAGGCGAAAACGCCGGCAGGCAAAGCGCGATGTACTCAGCACCCCCCGCGAATGGAGTCGAGTAGCGGACCCATTCACCGCGATGCGCGATGACGGCTTGCCCCGCTGCCACATCCATTTCGCCAGATTGATGCTGCACCCGCAACTTGCCCCGCAAGACCACCGTGTACTCGTCAAATTCCGGAGTCTGTCCCGGTTCCTCCCAGCCTTCCGGACTTCGCATGTGGGCCACGCTAATGCCCGTGGTCGATGTGTTGATGCAGCCAACATATTCTTCAATCACCTTGGGCTTGCTTCCGGCGGATTCGATGCGCGTTGGATTCGAAATGAGAGTTGGCATGATGGTCGAAGATCGTAACAATCCCGGAGCGCACTGCACAAGCCGGCGCTGCCGCGCGCAATGATAAGTCATACGGCGGATCGTTGATGCAGCGAGATTGCAGCGCGGTCTATACTCGGATTTTGCAATAAGTAATGACTAATGAGTAATACGACGAGCGTGCGGGATACCATTTTATGAAAATCGTGAGCGCGGCGGAAATGCGCGAGATCGATCGTGCCACCTCGGAGCGGTTCGGTGTGCCTTCCATCACTTTGATGGAAAATGCCGGCTCGGCCGTCGCCCATTTCGTCCTCTCCGATTATCCGCAAGCGGAGCGCGTCGGCGTTGTCTGCGGCAAAGGTAACAATGGCGGCGATGGATTCGTCGTGGCTCGCAAGCTCGTCGAAGCGGGCCGAGCCGTCCGCGTTCTGCTCTTGTGCGATCCCGAAGAGCTTCGCGGGGATGCCGCGATCATGTTTCAGAAAATGCTGGGGAGTCTCCGGCCGCTGAATATCGCTCCTGCGCCTTTGATCGTGCGCGAGGCCAGTGGACTCGATTCATCGGAGGCGGGGGAGATTTTCGCTGCGGACCTACTCGTGGACGCAATCCTCGGCACAGGTTTTCGTCCACCAGTCAGCCCGCTCTATGCGGCGGCCATCGGCAAAATGAATGCGGCGGCAGCTCCCATTGTCGCCGTCGATATTCCTTCCGGTGCGGATGCGGACGCTATGCGGCCTCGCACCGGTACAAACGATCAAGCTCGCGTCGATGCCGTCGTGACCTTCACCGCGCCGCGTCCGGCGCACATTTTCGCCGCGCTCACCGCGGGACCCACATTGATTGCGCCTATTGGTTCGCCACCGGAAGCAATCGTCTCGCAACTCGGACTGAATCTGAGTACGCCTGCCGATTTCGCTTCGCTGCTCGCGCCCCGGGCGCGGGACGCCAACAAAGGCAGCTACGGACACGTGCTGGTCATCGGCGGATCGCTCGGCAAAGCGGGCGCAGCGGCGATGGCGGGATTTTCCGCGCTGCGCGCGGGCGCCGGTCTTTCGACAGTAGCCACGCCGAAATCTGTTCTAGCCACCGTTGCTGGCTTTCATCCTGAACTAATGACGGAACCGATGGCGGAAACCGCCGCTGGCACGATTTCATTGCGAGCGCTCGGTCCGGGCCTAAACTTGCTGCTCGAACGCAAGACGCTCGTAATTGGCCCGGGTATCTCGCGCAATTCCGAGACCGCCGATTTCGTGCGCACCATCGTCCAGGGTGTCGAGAAGTCGTCGGCCCGCGATGTGGTCGGCAATCTGGCCGGCGACTCGATCGTCAATCTGGTGGTAGATGCGGACGCGTTGAACGCTTTCGAGGGAGCGGCCGACAAACTGAATGGCTGCGGGCGGACCGTCGTCATCACCCCGCATCCGGGAGAAATGTCGCGCTTGACCGGCATGAGCATTCCCGAAATTCAGGCGAACCGCCTGGAAGTTGCGCGCAACTTCGCCCGCGAGCACGAGTTGATCGTCGTGCTCAAGGGACATCGCACCTTGATTGTAGGGCCGACGGCCACCGGATCAACGGCGGCAGCGCCCGATGCTACGGTTTGGGTGAATCCGACCGGCAATCCCGGTATGGCCACCGGAGGCACAGGAGACATTCTCACCGGAATGGTAGCCGGCCTGATCGCGCAACATCCGCGCCATGCGCTCGAAGCAACTGCGCTCGCCGTCTATCTGCATGGATTGGCGGGGGACATGGCCGGCGAATCCATGGGCGAAAATTGTATGGTGGCGACGGACCTGACGCGCTTCCTGCCTGAAGCGTTTGCGCGGGCACGGCAACAAGAATTGGGGGAGATTCGCGTCCACGCGTAGAGACGCGGCTTGCCGCGGCTCAATATCATCTCGTTGCCGGAGACGGGGCAGTCACGTCTCGACCATCGCGTGCCAGTAGGAATCAGCGCGGAATGTAGCTGTCGAACAGCGGAAGGAACTGCGATCCCAGCTTCATCAGGCGCGTCTCGGCGGCATCGGGAGACTCGTCGTCGAGCAGCGGAGTCATCAGGCGCACCAGGGCGCCGTCGCTGCGATTCATGCGAACCGAATCGGAGACCAGATAATATTTCGCCCAGTACTCGCTGGCCACCTCGCGGCCATGCGCCTGAAACCAGTAAAGCACCAATCGCTTTTCTTCCGCGTTGGAAACGACGTAGCGGTTGGCCGGGAACGACGAACCGTCCGGCCGCACAACCTGCACCACCGCCCGTGAAGTGGGAACCCATCCGGCGCCGGGCAGGCAATGTTGCGGCGAATGGATCGTATCGCCTGCCTTTTGCGTGGGGAAATAGGCAATGTAGAGATTGATCCACGGTTGAGACTGAGGCGGCTGAGATTGAGGCGTCAGAGACTGGGGTTGCGATTCCTGGGTCGTGTTTTCGTAATCCCGCACCAGAAACTCGCCCGGCCCCAGGATGTCCAGCGTCGCCTGGTCGAGCGGTTCGTCGGTTCCCTTCCAACCATCAATCTGCGAGGGCAGGGAACTAAGAGACTCGCGCGGGGGAAAATACTCAGTGCGCGAATGCGCCTGAAGGCCGATCGCCGTGGCCAACATGGGCACAGCCACAATCCCGAAGCGAAGGGGACCGAACTTCATGGAGTGATTGCCGGCGGTCGGCTGTTCCATGGGTTCGAGATCGCGGGGTTCGAGATCGCGAAGTGCGAGATCGCGAAGTGCGAGATCGCGCGACGCAACCGGGTCGTTCTTGCCGATGAGCGAAATCAGCCGGTGAACGGCGAACAACATTAATAGTGCCACTACAAAGATCAGCCATCCCCCCAAGGCATGGTAAAACCCCTCGGCTTTGTCGGGATCCCAGTATTGCACCAGCAGGCCCGTGCCAAAAATACGAAAGCTGTTGGCGGCTACCGCGATGGGGACGGCTGAACATATCAGTGCTACCCGCACCCACATCCGCGTCTCCATCAGGTATCCATAAATAATGGACAGCGTGACCAGCGACAGAAGCGACCGGATTCCACTGCAGGCCTCAGCGACGTTCAGTGGCATGGAAGCAAGAGTGATCACATTTCCCTCGCGCAGCACCGGAACGTTGACCAGTTCCAGAAGTCCGGTAGACAGCCTTGCGGCCAGTAATTGGAGGGGAAAGGTCACCTGCTGCAGCAGCAGGTTGGGGATCGGGATCATCAGGATCAGAAAAGCCCAGGGGAAGAGGACGGCGCGAAAGAACGGCCATCCCTTGAATAGGATGATCAGGCCCGCCAAAAGGATCAGAAGCGATATCCGCGAGAAAAACAACTCTGCGCCCAGGATTCCCAGAGCCAGCATGAGCAGGCTCAGTATCACCAGGGGAAGCCCCGCCCAGGATGGGGAGGACGGTATAGCTTCCAGCTTCTTGCGGTCCTGCCAGAGAACAAACAATGCAAACAGGGGAACGAAGATGCCGTGCTCGAAGTTTGGATCGCTGTGGGGCCCGACCCACTGCAGGAAAAGGCGGGCAAGAATGGAGGCGTAAAGCCAGGCGATCAGCAGCAGTAGCGCCACGGCCTGCCAATGGGGCAAGCGCGACGATAGCGGACGCTCCCGGGGGGTGGAGCGCTGCGGAGCTACCTGTACCGATTCACCCATAGGAACGGTTGAATCTGAGAATATGCGAAAGTGTGCTTTCACGCAAAGCAAAGCAGCAAGCCATTGACGCACTTCGGGGCAGGAGCCAGGGTGACCTCTGGGGCGGTTGCCGCACACTAGCACCCGCGATCTTCCAGTCGCCGCAGGCTGCGGGAACAACATGGCTGGAATAACATGGAAAGACTGGGGGCAACGAGCACGGAAAAGATTTGCCACTATCCTCACCAGTCGCAGCCGTACCAGGCCTCCGCGAGGACTCCAACTTTGCCTGTGCCTGCAGACAGTTGACGGACTTTATCCGAATGGCAAGGGGGAAGCAATGCCCGAACATTACCAAAGTGTTGGGCAATAAATTTCCCATTTGTCCGCAATGTGGTAAGGTATGAGCAATGTCAGAAGGCAGGGTTTCGTTCGCAAGTCATTGACGGAGTAGGGTATATTATTTTAGTAACTTGCAAAAATTTTGCGACCGGATTGGCAGCAAGTGTGCTCCAGACCGTGTGATGAAATTTCCCAAGACGTCACCCCCCGCTGTCTTGGGCCGTGGAACCGCGAAGCACAACAGTATGGATCTAGACAGAACCGAGCTTCTGGCTCCTGACCCAATCGCGTCGAATGAAAACGGCCGGATTTGGGTCGAAAGCGTCAGCGCGGGCATGCGCACGGTCGAAGCCGTGATCCGCGAACTGTCGCAAAATGATGTACCCATGCTGGTGGTGGCGGAGCGGGGTTCCGGCAAAGCGGCAGCGGCGGCGCGTATTCACGAACTCTCCAGCCGCGCTGCGGAGCCGTTTCGCGTTTACCAGGCCCGCGAAGTCAGCGTTCAAATTCTGGCCGCGCGCGAAGGACAGGGTGGAACCGTGTATCTGCAGGAAGTGGGGGACCTCACGGCGGTGCTGCAGAAAGAGTTGGTTCGCCAGATCGGCTTGCAGGGCAGTGGCGATGTCCTGCGCCGAGTGCCCCGTTTCATCTGCGGAACCTCGCGCGAATTGGAGCCCGAGGTCAAGGCGGGCAAGTTCCGCGAAGACCTTTATTATGGGATCAGCGGGGTTTGTTTGCGGCTGCCCCCGCTGCGCCAGCGCAAAGAGGATATTCCGGTCCTGCGCGACTGGTTTCTTTCGGCTGCGGCCCGTGATTTTTGCCGGGAGGTGCCGGCGCTCAGTCCGGAAACCAAAAACTTCTTCCTGGAGTACAACTGGCCGGGGAACATTCGCGAGCTGAAAGATGCGGCTCGAGCCATTGTCGCGCTCGGCGATGAAACGCTGGCCATGGGGGGATTGCGCTCGCTTTTGCGGCGCGTCGGCGGCAACAGCGAGAAAATTTCCCTGAAAGACGCAGCCCGCGCCGCCTCCCGCGAAGCGGAGAGGGAAATCATCCTCCAGGTCCTGACGCGCACCCGCTGGAACCGGCGCCGCGCCGCGCAGGAGTTGCAGATCAGCTACAAGGCGCTGCTCTACAAGTTGAAGCAGATCGGGTACGAAGAGTTTGGGGCGTAAAACCTTGAAACAGCGAAAGTTTGAGGCAAAGTTTGAGGCAAAGCTTGAGGCAAAGCTTGAGGCATTGAAACTGAGAGGAATCGATATGAAATTAACGTGGAATGCGGCCCTGGCCACAATTTTCCTGATCGGCGGCATGGCGCTGGCGCAGGATGCACCCGCCCCAGCCGCGGCGACTCCCGCTCCTGCCAGTCCAGTGTCCGGCCAGGCCGGTTCCGACCAGGCCGCTCCCAGTCAGGCCGCTCCGAACCAGGCCGCTCCGAACCAGGCCGCTTCCGACAAGCCAGCCTCGACCGTTTCCGACAACCAGGGGGGATCCGAATATGTCATCGGCCCCGAGGATGTGCTCCACGTAGCCGTGTGGAAGGAAGGCGATCTTAGCGCAACTTTGCCGGTACGTCCCGACGGCAAAATCTCTCTGCCCCTGCTCAACGATGTGCAGGCCGCGGGAATGACGCCGCAGCAATTGTCGGAATCGTTGACGGTCAAGCTGAAAAAGTACATTGCCGACCCGCGAGTTACCGTGGTGGTGACGGCCATCAACAGCAAGCGGATTTACGTAAACGGCGAGGTGCTGCACTCCGGGCCCATGCCGATGTTACCCAACATGACCGTTCTGCAGGCATTGTCCAGCGCCGGATTAAACCAGTTTGCCAAGACCAAGGGCATCTATGTCCTGCGCATCGAGAATGGCAGGCAGCAGAAACTGCCGGTGAACTACCGCAAGCTGATCAAGGGTGACATTGAACAGAACTACTTGCTCCAAACGGGGGATACAATCGTCGTCCCCTAAGGCGATACAATCATCCTCCCCTAAAACGTGATTCGATCATTTAAGGGATCCCCGAGGGATCCGGGGGTAAAAAGCATGGTGAGAATGCGAACAATCCGATGGGCGCTGCTGGTTTTCGGCATGAGTATCTGGGCGGCCGCGCAAAATAGCCCACAGTCCCAGTCCGAAAATCCAGTTCCAGCCCCGGCCTTCGGCCAGAACTCGCCCGTGCTGAACCCGGAAAATCCGCCGGTAACCGGCCTGGACGAGCCCGGGCTCGACCTGCGTACGGCCAACCGGAGCTTTTTCTCGCCGGCCTTGCAGGTAAGTCAATCGGCGGATACCAACGGGCACAGCCAACTCCGCGGCAACGGATTGGACTCGACCACCCGCGTGCTCGGAGCTTTCGATCTACAGCAATTCTGGCCCAAGAGTGATCTCTTTCTCGAGTACCTCGGCGGCGGAGCGTTCTACAACAATCCTTATAGCGCGGAACAACTGCAAGCCGCCGGTGTGGAAGCCGTAACCCGCTGGCGAACCGGCCAAGCCACGCTCCGCGACAGCTTCACCTACCTGCCCGAAGGTTCCTTCCAGATCAGCACCCTGGGTGGCGTCCCGGGATTCGGTCTGGCCAATGGCGGCCTGGGTACCGGAGACGCGGGCGGCGGTTTGCCCGGCACGGAACGCTTCGGCTATGGTCAGTTCGGCGCGATCGGGGACATTCCCCGGCTCGCGAACACTGCCATCCTCGATGTGGTGCAGGCCATCAATCCGCGCTCGGCGATCACCGTGGCGGGCGGATTCAGCAACGCTCATTTCTACGATCCCACGGATTTTCTGGTCAACAGCGATCAGATCACGGCCGAGGGTGGGTACAGCCATCTGCTTTCCCGCCACGATCAGATTGGCGTGCTCTACGGTTTTCAGCTGATGCAATTTCCGCAGGATACCGGCGGCCAGATTTATAACAACATCGTGAACGTGCGCTGGAGCCATTCCATCAATGGCAAGTTGAGCCTGATTATCGGACTCGGGCCGCAGTACACGGAATTCGAAGAAGGCGCGAACGTCTCGAATTGGTCGCTCAGCGGACGGGCTCAGCTGCGATATAAGGTGGGCCGCGGGTCGCTGGTTGCGAGCTGGGAAAAATTTACTTCGGCTGGCTCGGGCTTCTTTGCCGGAGCGGGCACGCAGGCGGCGCGGCTCGGATATAACCGCCCGCTCGGACGGACTTGGGTTTTGTATGGCGACTTGGGCTACTCCCATAATACGAAACTCCAGCCTGCTGACCTCGGCGCGCAGAATGCATCGAGCTATAACGAGGGCTCGGCTGGCGCCGTCGTCCGCAAACACCTGGGACGTTCCTACGATTTCTTCGCCGGCTACTTCTTCAGCATTGTGGGCTTTGACGTTCCGGTGACTCTGGGTGGCGAGACCGGGAAGACATCGCAGCGGCAGGTTGGCAGCATCGGGGTGGAATGGCATCCCCGGCCAACTCGAATCGAATAATTTTTTGCGCCGCCCTGGGCGGCCGGATTGGTGAACAGCATGAGTGAGAATCGCGAACTGACGATGGACGATTATCTGGCGATGCTACGGCGGCGCCTTGGAGTGATTTTGATCCCGGCGTTGCTCGCCCCGATCACGGGTTTTGGGGTCTCTTATGTCTTCTCGCCGAAATACACCTCTCAGTCCACGGTGTTGGTGGAAGGCCAGAAGGTGCCCGACAACTACGTCCAGCCGGTCATCACCGCCGATTTTACCCAGCGCGTCCAGACTCTCAGCCAGGAGATCCTGAGCCCCACCCGCCTGCGCCGCATGATTGAGAACCTCGCGCTGGTCAAGCCTGAAGACGAGGGCAAGCTCATCTCCGATATCCAGGCGAATATGCAGGTGGAACCGGTGATTACCTCGATGAGCGCTGCCGCAACCGCTCCCGGCGGCAAGAAGAAGAAGCCGTCGGTTACCGACGAGCCGGTGCCCGGCTTCACCGTCAATTACACCGACAGCAATGCGGAGCGGGCGCAGAAAATCTGCAACGCCTTGACCGATCTGATCGTGAATGAGAACTTGACCGAGCGCGGCGATATCGCCAAAAGCACCACCGATTTTCTCAACCGTCAGCTCGAAGACGCCAAAACGGCCCTCAACGATCAGGATGCCAAGCTCGCCGCCTTCAAAAGGCAATACATGGGTCAGTTGCCGACCGACGCCGACAACAACGCGCATATGCTGATGTCGCTGAACTCGCAACTCGATGCCACTACCCAGACCCTGGGCCGCGCCCAGCAGGATAAGGCCTACACCGAAAGCATGCTCGCGCAGCAAATCGCCGCCTGGAAGGGTGCGCAGACCAGCACAAGTCCTCAAACTCTCGAACAGGAATTGACCCAGCTGCAAGGACAATTGCTGCAACTGCAGGCGCGTTATACCGGCGATTACCCCGATGTGATCAAGACCAAGGCCGACATCGCCGAGGTCGAAAAGAAGCTGAAGGAGCTGAGCGCCGCCAGCGCCGCCAACGCCGCCGCCGTCAGCGAGAAGGCCAACGCCGCCGAACCCCCCGAAATTCGCCAACTCCGGATGCAGATTCATCAGTACCAGGGGGTGATTGACCAGGCTACTGTCGACCAGAAGAGGCTGCAAAGCTCGATCGGCGTGTACCAGGGCCACATGGCCATGAGCCCGAGCATCGAGGAGCAATGGAAGTTGCTGACCCGCGACAGCGAAAACGCGCAGAAAAACTACCAGGATTTGCTGGCCAAGAAGAGTTCCGCCGCATTGGCTTACAACATGGAAAACCAGCAACAGGGCGAGCAGATGCACATTATGGCCACGGCCGGCCTGCCCGAGTCTCCCAGTTTCCCCAACCGCCCGCTTTTCGCCGCCGGCGGACTGGGTGTCGGCCTGGGGCTTGGTCTGCTCATCGCCATCTGGCTGGAATTTAGCGACAAGTCGATCCGCACGGCCAAGGATGCTGCCGCCGTCATGAATCTGCCGCTCCTGATTTCCGTGCCCTGGTTGGGTGGGGAAGAGGAGGACGCCGCCGCTCATGGCAACGGACGGCGAAGTTTCTGGGGCCGGGATGAGACGCATCCGTCTCCGTCCAAGGACCACGAGAAGGTCGAGGTCTAACGCAAGCTTATGTACAAGGAATTTTTTGGACTTCGCGCCAACCCGTTCAACGTCAATCCGGACCCGCGTTACCTGTACTTGACGCGGCACACCGAAGAGGCGCTGGCCTGCCTCACCTACGGCATACAAAGCCGCAAGGGCTTCGTCTTGCTTACTGGCGAGGTGGGAACGGGGAAAACGACGCTGATCAATAAATTGATGGAATGGCTCCGGCTGCAGCAGGTGGCCACTGCCTTCATCTTCAACTCGCGCATGGACGTGCCGCAATTCCTCGATTTCATGATGGCCGATTTTGGCATTCCCTGCGATGCCTCGTCCAAGAGCCAGCTGCTGCAGCGCCTCTATAACTGGCTGCTCGATCGCTATCGCGCCGGTGAAACCGCGGTGCTGCTGGTCGACGAGGCCCAGAACCTCACCGATGAAGTGCTCGAAGAGATCCGCATGCTCACCAATCTCGAAACCTTCACCGAGAAGCTTCTGCAGATTATTCTGGTCGGGCAACCGGAACTCGAACAGCGCCTGAAGCAGCCCCAGTTACGCCAGTTGCGGCAGCGCCTGACGCTGCGCGCCAAGACGCATCCTTTTAATCTAGAGGAAACCAAGTCTTATGTGAAGCAGCGTCTGCGCATTGCCGGGGCCAACGGGGACCCCATCTTCGACAACGACGCCACCGTTGCCCTTTTTCGTTATTCGCTGGGCATTCCCCGCGTCATCAATCTGCTCTGCGAGCACTGCCTGGTCAGCGCGTTTGTCGATCAGAAAAAGACGGTCTCGGCCGAGGTTGTCGATTCGGTCGCGCGCGATTTCGATCTCACCGATGGCAACGCCGCGGGCGCGATGACCGCCCCGGTTCCGCCCTCCGAAAAGTTTGATCTGGTCGAAGCCTTGCGCACCCTGGCGACGCTGGCCGACCGCTTGCGCCAAAGCGAAGAACAAGATCTCCCCACGGAAAGGAAACTATGAGCCGAATCCATGACGCCTTGAAACGTGCCGAACAGGAAAGAGCAACCTCTGCGGGGACGCACGTCGAGCCCAGTTTTGCCGAGCCATTTTTCGACCAACCCGAATTGCGAAACCCCGAATTACGAAACGACGCGCAGCGCGAAAGCATGCCCGCCGGGACCCAACCCACGGGAGCCGCGGCCCGGCCGGCCATGTCCCCGGGAATGAGCTACGAATCGCTGCTCGCCCACTGCCCGCAGAGCAAATGGAATCCGGATCCGCTGACCATGCTCTTCTTCCAGGAAAACGAGAAGCGCGTCGGAGCCGAGGAGTTCCGCACGCTGCGCTCGCGTCTCTACCAGATCCGCGAAAAGATGCAGCTCAAACGGCTGATGGTGACCAGCGCGCTTCCGAAAGAAGGGAAGTCCTTCGTGGCGGCCAACCTCGCCCAGGTCTTGGTGCGGCAGCAGGGGCGCCGCGCCCTGGTGGTCGATGCCGATCTGCGCAACCCCGGCATGCACCGCCATCTTGGAGCCCCCCTGTCGCCGGGATTGTCCGAATACCTGTTGGGCGAATGCGACGAGTTCGCCGCCCTGCAGCGCGGGCCCATGGAAAACCTGTTTTTCTTGCCCGCGGGCCGGATCGTTCCGAGCGCCGCCGAACTGCTCTCCAACGGCCGTCTCAAGCAGTTCCTGCAGCGGGTCGACCCCTTGTTTGATTGGATCATTATCGACACTTCACCCGTGATTCCCGTGTCCGATGCCACACTGGTCGCCACTGCCTGCGACGGCGTTCTGATGGTCGTGCGTTCCAACTCGACGCCTTCCAATATGGCCCGTCGTGCGCGCGAGGAATTTCCGGACAAGCTGCTGCTCGGCGTCGTGCTGAACGGAATCAACGCGGGCGAGCTGGCCCAGTCGAAGTACTACTATGGCGAGGCCGTGAACAGCCAAACCTAGTATCGAAATGAATTTGAACCGAGGCCAAGTTGATTCGGCTCTTCAATGTTTATTACCCAATTCGGACTCTCGTTCTGCTGATCGGAGAGGCTCTGATCGTCTGGACTTCGTTCCTGCTGGGCGTAGTGTACGCATTTGGGCCCGATAGTTACCTGGCTCTCAACGTCCACAATGGCTATTACCAGATATTTGGACTCACGGCGCTGGTTTTGCTGTGCTCGCACGGGCTTGACCTGTACGACACGGCGCGCCTCAATACTAAAGGTGAGCTGTATTTCCGCCTGCTGATGCTGCTTGCGGGAATGGCCTTCATTCTGGCGCTCGTCGATCTGGTAAAGCCCAAGTTCTTGTTGGGGGGCGGGTCTTCGACCATCGGGCTGATCATTTTGACGTTTGCTCTGATCGGATGGCGGCTCGCCTTTACCTGGCTGGTGCAGTTGCCCATTCTGGTGGAGCGCGTTTATGTCCTTGGCACCGACGAGCGCGCCCAACGCGTGGTGCAAGGCCTGCGGCAGAATCCGGAACTTGGCGTCGAGATCGCGAACTGGACGGGCAAGATGGAGGGCGCGGTGACCAGCGAGTCCGTGGCGGCGCACTTGATGGAAGCTGTTCACAAACAAAAAGTCCATCGCGTCATCGTCGCCATGCCCGATCGCCGCGGAAAGATCCCCATGCAGGAACTCCTCGCCCTGCGCATGCAGGGAGTTAAGGTTGAGGAGGCCACCTCCTGGCTGGAAAAAATCTCGGGCAAGATCGAGGTCGAGAACCAGTATCTGAGTTGGCTGGTGTTTGGCGAGGGATTTCGACGCAGCACTGTCTTTATGATGATTCGGCGGGCCCTGTCGTTCGTTATCTCGCTGATCGGTCTCATCCTAGCGCTGCCTTTGATTCCGTTGATCATGCTCGCCATCCGCCTCGATTCCAAAGGGCCGGTGTTTTATACCCAGGACAGGGTCGGCAAGAACGGACGCGTGTTTAAAGTCGTGAAATTCCGCACGATGCGCCCGGACGCGGAAGCCGCGAATGGAGCGCAGTGGGCGGGCGATAACGATCCTCGCGTGACCCGCGTCGGCCTGTTTCTGCGCCGTTCCCGCCTCGATGAGATTCCGCAGTTGTGGTGCGTGCTCAAAGGCGAAATGGCTTTCGTCGGTCCGCGGCCCGAGCGCCCGGAATTCATCGAGATGCTCTCCAAAGAGATCCCCAATTACGAGGTTCGCCACATGGTGCGGCCGGGAGTCACGGGTTGGGCGCAGATCAAGTACAAGTACGGCAGCACGATCGAGGATGCGCGGGAAAAACTTCAGTACGACTTCTTCTACATCAAGAACGCTTCGATTGGCCTGGATCTCCTGATCATGTTCCAGACCATCAAGACGGTTCTGTTGCGCCGAGGTGCCCAGTAATGGGGAGCGCATTCATCATGAAGATCAAATACATCTTCTGGATCGCGGCGGCGCTGGTCGGTTACTCTTACCTGGGCTATCCCGTGTGGCTTTGGCTGCGCAGTCGATGGTCGCCGCGTCCGGTGCGCCGGAACGCCGGTCTAAGTTCCGCCGCCGCTCCCGCAGTTTCGGCGGTGATGGTTGTGCGCAACGAGGAAGCCGTCATCGCTCGCAAGCTCGACAACCTGCTGACGCTCGAATATCCCCAGGAAAAATTGGAAGTCGTCGTCGTCTCCGATGGCTCCAGTGATCGCACGTCCGCCATACTCACCGATTATGCGCGCGATTCGGGGTTGCCCACCGGAATGCCAGACGCACGAACCCGCGTGCGAACTTTGATGAAGCCCGTATCCCAGGGCAAAGCCGCGGGCCTCAATGATGCAATCCAATTGGCCACCGGGGAGGTGCTGCTGTTTACCGACGCCCGCCAGCAGATCGAATCCGGCGCTCTGCGTTTGCTGATCGAGAATTTTGCCGATCCCGATGTCGGCGCTGCCAGCGGCGCGTTAATGCTTGGCGATGCCGCCCGCGGCGAGACTGGAAAGGGAATGGGCGTCTACTGGCGCATCGAAAAGAAGATTCGCGAACTGGAGTCGGCCTCCGGTTCTGTCGCTGGCGCTACCGGCGCCCTCTACTGCGCCCGCCGGAGTTTGCTCGCCGCATCGCCCTTGCCCGCGGGCACCATCCTCGACGACGTTCTGCTACCCATGCGGATCGTGCGCCAGGGCTTTCGTGTGGTGTTCGACTCCCGCGCTCGCGCCTGGGACTCGCCCGACTTGGGCGACGGCCGTGAATTTTCCCGCAAGGTTCGCACTTTGAGTGGCTCCTATCAGTTGTTGCAACTTGCGCCCTGGCTGTTAAGCTCCGAAAACCCGATTCGATTCGAGTTCGTAAGCCACAAGCTCTCGCGATTGGCTGTGCCCTTCGCCTTGCTGGCGCTTCTGATTGCCTCGATGTTCCTGCGCCAGCCCTTTTATCGCGCGGCGCTCGGTACTCAGATTCTGTTTTATGCGCTCAGCCTGGCGGCGCTGGCGGACATCAAAATCGGCCCGCTCGCCCGCATTGCCGATCCGGCACGCACTTTCGTCGTCCTTAATTCCGCCGCCGTGGTTGCTTTTGTCAACTTTGTTACGGGCAGAAAGGCAGTCTGGGTGCGCTGAACTGGATTTGCTGAACTGGATCGCTGAATAAGGTAAGGGGAAAAGAAATCTCTCGCGGTACCGGCCATGCCGGCGCGCTTAGCGGAAAAGAAAGCTTCAGGGAAAAAGAGGAACTGGTGGCCATCGGCAATAACGGCAGCAACGGCAACAACGGCAACAACGGCAACATAGCCACGGCGGAGGTTGCCGGAAGGCGCATGTCGGTCCAGATAGCAGACCCGACCAAGAATGCGTTTTTCTGGCTCCTCGGTTTTTTCGTGGTGTATTGCGCCCGCCCCGAAGACTACATTCCCGGCCTCAAGTACCTCCCGATGGCCAAGATTACCGCTATCCTGGCGATGTGGGGCCTGTTCACGGCCTTGGGTAAAACCAAACGCACATACAAGGATGTACCTAAGGAAGGGAAACTACTCTTAGCCCTGATCGCGGTTTATTATCTGGGCGCCTTTCTGTCGCCGGTCTGGAGAGGCGGCGCCCTCTCTCACACCATCGATTTTTCCAAAGTCTATGTCGCCTGGGTGCTCACCTTCCTGCTCATCACCACCTTTGATCGCCTACGCCGGATCATCTATATCCAAGCCGTTTCGGTGGCCGTGATCTGCGCCATCTCCATCATCAAGGGCCACGACCAGCCGCGGCTGGAAGGTGTGATCGGCGGCATCTATTCCAATCCCAATGACCTCGCCTTCGCCATTGTACTGTCGCTGCCCTTCGCACTCGCCTTCATGGTCACTAGCAGAAACGTATTCAAGAAGGCATTGTGGGTGGTGGGGATGCTCATCATGCTGGCCGCGCTGTTTCTTACCGCCTCGCGGGCCGGCTTTATTGACTTGGTGATTTCGGGCACGGTCACCATGTGGCATTTTGGCGTCCGGGGCAGACGTCCTGGGCTGATCGCTGGAGTCGCGCTGGCCGCCGTCCTGCTGATGGCGACCGCTGGCGGAAAATTGTATGACCGCTTTCAGGCCCTGTCGGGTGAAAACACCGGTCAGGACGAGTCGGCGTATGGATCGTACCAGGCTCGCATGGAACTGATGAAGCGGGCGCTCGAAGGCATCGAGAATTATCCCGTCTTTGGTATTGGCGCCGGCAATTTTATGTCCTACTCGCCGGACTGGCACGAAGTGCACATGACGTATTTGCAGATTTGCGTGGAAGGCGGCATCCCGGCTCTGATTCTGTATCTGATGTTCTTTTACCGTGGCTTTAAGAACCTCCGTACCATGCGAAAGGCCAAGAATCTCGACGAGCACACCGTTTTGTTCGTAGGCGCCCTGCATGGTTCCTTGATCGGCTTCACTGTGGGCGCCTGTTTCGCGCCCGAGGCTTATCAGTTTTTCCCGTACTTCGCGGTAGCGTTTACTTCGACCTTGCTGCAGACCCTAAGAGAGAGGGAGTTGGAGCCCAGCACTGTATCTCCAGGTCCAAGCAAGCCACGACATTTCCTGGAGGTTTATGCCGATTACGGAAAGACCGATGCCGTCGCCCCTGCCTGATATTCGCACCCTCGACCAGGCACGCGCGCTGAAGTCCCCGCATGGGCAGTCGACGGAAAGATGGGACCGGCGTTCCACCGGCCTGCTGCTCGCCGTGCTGGTCCTGGCGACGGCGGCGATACTGCACGGTATCAGCGTGGGCGAGTTTAGTTACAACGTCGACGAATCGCAGCACGCGGTCACGGGACTCTATGTTGCAGATTTGGTCCGGGACCATCCTTTTGCGCACCCGGTAGCGTACACATACCGCTACTACGCGCAGTATCCCGCACTCTCCGGAATCATCCACTGGCCACCACTTTTTTATTGCATTGAAGGCCTATTTTTCCTGGTTCTAGGCCCCACGGTGCTCGCCGCGCGCTTGGCGATCCTGTTTTTTGCCCTGCCCGGCCTGGTCTTCTGGTTCCTGCTGGTAAGAGAGCTTTTGAACGAATGGGCGGCCGCATTTTCCGCGGTTCTGCTCGCATTACTGCCTTCCGTGCTCCTGTTTGAAAAAACGGTGATGCTGGAGATTCCATTACTTTCATGCTGCATTGCCGCGAGTTTCTTTTGGATCCGGTACCTCCTCAAGGGCAAGAAATCCGACGTCTATTGGTTTGCACTGTTTGCCAGCGCCGCCCTCCTGACCAAGCAGAACGGAGCTTATCTCATTCCATTTTGTGCCCTGTCGGGCCTGCTGTGCGGAGGCTGGAAGCTGTTTCGGCGCAAGGAACTGCTGCGCGCCGTGGCCATCTGTTTCCTGCTGATTTCACCCTTCTATACCCTCGTTTATGTGGTCCATCGGAGGACTATTGCCATGGATCTGACGGAGACAAGCGTCCAGGGCGGCAGTCGCTGGCTCTTTTATCTGAAAGCGCTGCCGGGACAACTAGGCTGGAGCCTTCTGGCGCTGGGAATCCTCGGCATTCTGACCAGTCGTATGTGGGGACGTCCGAAGGTATCTGGCATCATGTTGAGTTGGATTGTGGCTTGTTATGTGACCTTGACCCTCATCGGGCACAAGGAAGGTCGATACGTAATCTACTGGATCCCGCCGTTTCTATATTTTGCTTCCGGATTGCTGTTTCGCTTCTTTCGCAAGCCCCAGCTCAAAGTAGCGGGAATAGCCGCCGCCGTGCTTTTGCTGGGGACAACAATGGTGTCCGCGTGGTCGTTCCGCCGCCCCTACGTGACCGGATTTGCCGAAGTGCCGAAGAAGATTCTGGAGGAGAGCAAGTCCGGTGTCATCTTGTTTGATGGACCGCTGGCCGGCAATTTCATCTTCTTCATGCGTGCCGATGACCCCGACCGGCGATTCTTGGTGTTACGAAAGGCGCTCTACGCGTACCAAATCAAGAAAAGCGGCGGTAGCGTGGAGTTGGTTCACAGCCCAGAGGAGCTCGAGGATCTGTTCCGCCACGATGGCGTACGATTCATTGTTGTCTCGGATCGTGCTCCCGTCAATTTTGAATCGCAGAAAATGTTGCGTGATTTCTTGAAGACTCCTTCCTTCAAAGAGCTGGGCAGATTTCCGCTGGGAGGAAACGATCTGTACCCTCCGAATAGCAGTCTGGTTCTCTACGAGAACCTGAAATGGGCGCCGCCGGAGGGGAAGTATTTGCGCATTAAGATGCTGACTATGGACCATGACATTGTGGTGCCCTTCAGTCAATTTGAGCTGGATGGAGATCGGCCACTGCAACCGCAAAGCCCCGATCGGAAGTGACCGCATTTGCGGGAGCTGGAACCGTTCTGCCCTCATGCAATAGCAAAATGGCAGTCAATCGACTTAAGCTCGTTATCTTTACTTCAGTTCCGCCCCGCCAGGTGGCGCGAATTATGGCGCGCATTCGCCGCGACGCTCCCGAAGCCCAAGTGATGGGCGTGCTTTATGAACGGCGGCCCCCCAAGACTCTGCCCGAGCGGATGACGATATGGCGCAGGAAGATGACGCGCCTGGTGTACTGGCGCTACCTGCTGCATCGTGTCTTCGGCATGGTCAATGGCAAGATGACCGCCCTTCTCGACGCGGTCATTCGCTTCATTCATGCGGCTCCGAAGTGGCCGAATGGCAAACCAGGATACGCGCTTGACGATTTGGCCGCGACCTGCAAGGCCGGCGAAACTGAGCTTTTCATTACTCACGACATTCACTCCGAGGATGCGCTCGCCTTTGTGCGGCGCCTCAACCCCGATCTCGGCCTGGTGTTCGGCACCCGCATCCTGAAGCCCGCTCTGTTCCAGATTCCGAAGCGGGGGTCGATCAACATTCACAAGCGCAAGGTGCCGGACTATCGCGGAGGCGGCGCCGTCGGACTCTGGGAGTTACTCGACGACCGGAAGGAAATCGGAATCACCGTTCACCGCGTCGAGGAAAAAGTGGATGTGGGAGCCGTGATCCGTTCGGCATCGATTCCGATCGAACCGCTCGACGTTCTGGAGAGTCTGGCGCTGAAGGCCGATGTGGTGGGCGCGGACCTCATCGTGGCCGCGATCCGCGACTTCGCCAACGAAACGGTCGCGGAAACCCCGCAGGCCGGTGCCGGCAAAACGTTTCGGAGTCCGGCAGCCGAGGATTTGCTGCAGATGAAAAAGAAACTTGCGGCACGGCGCATAAACGGCAGCAATCCGTTTCGCCGGCCGGCCTGGAAGCTGCTCGTCAAATCTCTGCTATACGCCGTGCCGGTCGCGCTTCGCAACCGGCGGCATCGGCGACAGGGTGACTATCCGGTGATGATCCTCTATCACCATCTGGTTTCAGACCGCCCGCATTACTTCGGAAATTCGACGGCATACTTCCTGGCGCAGGTCAATTATCTCCTGCGGCACTACCGCGTGGTGAGTCTGAGCGAGGCAGTCGAACTGGTGCGAAAAGGCGGGGTCAAGATGCCCACCGTCGCCATCACCTTTGACGACGGGTACGCCGACAATTTTGTCAACCTCCGGGCCATCACCGAAGAAACCGGCGTGCCCATCGGATACTTCATCTTGACCGAGCACATTTCGACGGGGCATGAATTTGTCCATGACCAGTTGCGTCATGAACATGGGTTTCTGCCCAACACCTGGGAACAGGTCGAGTTTCTACAGCGCTGCGGTTACGAAATCGGCAGCCACACGCGCAGTCACGCCGATTGCGGCTCGACCGATGAGGAGTTTCTGCGCCATGAGATTGTGGGTTCGGGCGAGGATATTCGGCGGAAGCTGGGGCCGACCGAAAATTTTTCCTTTCCGTTCGGGCAGCCCGAACACATTTCAGCCCCAGCAGTGCAGATTGCCTGCGCCAGCTACAAGAATGTTTTTTCCGCATACAGAGGCGGTAACCTCCACACCGATGCCAGGCGAATTCTGAAGCGCGAGAATTTTTCGCACACATTGTGGGAGCTCGAACTCCAATTGCAGTCGGTGCTGACTCCGGAGGCAGTAAAAGAGGGGCCACACCTGAAGGTGCGTATCGACGATCGGCCGTAGTTTGTGGGAGGCTGATTTGACCGGAGCAGCCTTGGTTCTCTTCCGGCTGGTTACCAGGGTTACCGCGGGTGATTCTTAGCGAGCGGGATATACTTGAGACGGGGCATCGCTGTTTTCCTTGGTATTGACGACAACATTGTTGCAGTAGGACAGTCGTGGAGGTTTATGCCGATTACGGAACCACCGGTGCAGTCTTCGCTGGCCGCGGACCTGCAGGCGATTTTGCGCTGCCTGACCTGCGGCGGGAAACTCGAAAGCGATCGTTCCGGAGGCTATTCGTGTCCTGACTGCAAGCGCGTTTATCCCAACGTGCAGGGCATCGCGCGTTTTGTGGACGCGCAACACTACGCCGCCAGTTTCGGTTATCAGTGGCACCGGTTTCAGAAGACGCAACTGGACAGTGATCAAGACGAGGTCCGCGAATCCGAGCGCCATTTCCTGGCGAAGACCGCGCTTCGCCCCGAAGATCTCCAGGGCAGACTGGTCCTCGACGTGGGTTGCGGCATGGGACGCTTTGCCGAAGTTGCGACCCGCTGGGGCGCGCGCGTGGTGGGTGTTGACCTGAGCGCCGCCGCCGAAGTGGCCGCCCGGAATCTTGCCGGTCGCGACTTCGTCGCTTTCCAGTCCGATGTCTTCGCCCTGCCCTTCGCCCCGGAAAGCTTCGACGTCATCTACAGCATTGGCGTGCTCCATCACACGCCGGATTGCGAAGCGGCCGTCAAGACGCTGGACAAGTTTCTGAAACCGAGTGGACTCCTGGTGGTCTGGCTCTACAGCGGATATAACAAGTGGTACCGCTTCAGCGATTTCTGGCGACGCTACACCCACAGGATGAAGCCTGAGAACCTCCACCGCATTCTGAGACTTGCGGTCCCGTTCTTTTATAACTTGCACCAGGGACTGAAGCGCGTGCCGCTGCTGGGTCCCCCCGTCGCTGGCCTGATTAATCACGTGTTTCCAGTGAATCGTCAAAAGAATCCGGAAGCCCGCATGCTCGACACCTTTGACTGGTATTCTCCGAAGTATCAGTCCAAGCACACCTACGAACAGGTGTTCAAATGGTATGAAGCGATGGGCATGGAAGACATGCGGGTCGGCGAGATTTCCATAGCCGTCCGCGGCCGCAAACCGGCACGAAGATGACGCATAGGTGCGTGTGTGGTGGCGGGGCTTTGCCCGCCCCGGACGGGGCAAAGCCCCGTTCCCACACTAAAGCAAGCGCAGTCCCGATTCCAAATGGGTCTAAAGAAACAACTCGCCTATGCCAGAAAGGTCTTCCCGTCCGCGACCTGGCGGGCCCTGAAATCGCCTGTCCGCGGCCCCGTGCACCTGATCTTCGCCCTCGCCGATCACTTCGAACCAGCGATTGATCCCGAAGACAGCCAAAAGCGCGTTCCTCGCGCGGAGCAGGAGCGCCGTCTGGAATGGTGGGCGCGAGAATATCCCAAAGTCGTTGAGGACCGGCGAGACCATGATGGCCGTCCCCTGGTCCACACTTACTTCTATCCCGCCGAGCAATATGACGAAGGTCTGCTCGAGATGCTCGCCGATCATTGCCGTGCCGGTTGGGGAGAAGTTGAGATCCACCTGCACCACGGATTCTTGCGTCCCGATACCGCCGAAAACACGCGCCGCGTGCTCACGGAATTCCGCGACCGGCTTGCCTTTCGCCATCGTTGTCTCGCAACAGAGGCAGGTTCAAGTCGGCCCGCCTACGCTTTTGTGCATGGAAATTTCGCGCTTGCCAACTCCGCCGCCGGACGCTTTTGCGGCGTCGATTCGGAAATGCAGATTCTTGCAGAAACCGGCTGCTACGCCGACTTGACCATGCCGAGCGGTTTCTGGCATCCGGCGCAGATCGATAAAATCAATTCCGTTTATGAATGCGCGCTGCCGCTTGATCGGGTAGCGCCGCACCGTGAGGGACACGACCTGGCTGCCGGACGCATGCCCGACACTTTTCCCCTTATCGTGCAAGGCCCGCTCCTTACCGACCTCCGTCGCAGCTTGCGTTCTGCACGGCCAGTTCTCGAAAATGGTGGCATCACGGAAGCCAATCCTCCCACCCTGCACCGGTGCTCTCTCTGGAAGCAGGCACAAGTCCGCGTCCTCGGACGTCCGGACTGGCTGTTCATCAAACTGCATTGCCATAGCATGGATCCGAGCCAGAAAGACGCTGTGATCGCCGCCAGCTTTCGCAACTTTCTTACAGCCTTGGTCGGCGGAGCGGCCGATAGAAAAGAAACGCTGCACTTTGTGACCGCGCGCGAGATGGCCAACATTCTGCTCGCCGCCTGCGACGGGCGCGAAGGCAATCCCGGTGCGTACCGCGATTATCGCTTCAAACGCATGATCGATTTGCCGCTATCGGCAGAAGATAAAGGTTCCGTCCGCGTGGGGATTGGGTAGGACACTGCTTCACAACTTTGCAGTTTGCCAGGAAACGAGTTGCTGAGAAATACGCTTCTTATTGTAGTTTGCCAAGAAACGGGTTGCTGAGAAATAGGTTTCGTATCAGGGCATCGCTTTAGCGATGCCGCAACTGCCTTAAATCAGACGCCCCTTTAGGGGCTGGACGGCTTGAAAGGCAAGACGACCATGTGTGGAATTGCCGGAGTGGTGAGCGCAACTCGCGAGAGCAATATCACCGAAGCTCTCGTCCACCACATGTGCGAGCAGATCGTGTATCGCGGCCCCGACGATGAGGGAATCTACGTCGCCGACGGCGCCGGTCTCGGCATGCGCCGCCTCAGCATCATCGACCTCTCCGGCGGCCATCAGCCTGTTTTCAACGAAGATCGCAGCTCCTGGGTCGTTTACAACGGCGAGATTTACAATTTTCCCGAACTCCGCCCCGAGCTCGAGAGCCGCGGGCATCACTTCCGCTCTCACTGCGATACCGAAGTCATCATTCATCTCTACGAAGAAGTGGGCGCCGACTGCGTGAAGAAACTGCGGGGCATGTTCGCGCTCGCCATCTACGACAAAACCAAGCGCAAATTGACCCTCGCCCGCGACCGCCTGGGCAAGAAGCCGCTGCACTATGCGCTCCACAAGGGCAATCTCTACTTTGCCTCTGAAATCAAGTCGATTCTCGCCGTTGCCCCCGAACTTGCCGAAGTCAACTCCCAGGGCCTGCTCGAATATCTTTATTACGGATACGTCCCCGATCCTATCACCGCCTTCACCGGAATTCAGAAGCTCCCGCCCGGGCACCTGCTCGAGTTTCAGGATGGCAAGATCCACATCCGTCAATATTGGGACCTACCCGAATACAACACGCACGCGCCGAAGAACGAAGAAGAGTGTCTGGAAGAATTAGAGGAACGTTTATTGGAAGCGACCAAAATCCGCTTGATCTCCGACGTTCCACTGGGCGCTTTTCTCAGCGGCGGCACCGATTCTTCCACCGTTGTCGCCTTGATGGCGCGCGCCAGTTCTGGCCCGGTCAAGACTTTCTCCATCGGCTTCAGCAAGGACGATTTTAACGAGGCTCACTACGCCCGCATCGTCGCGAAAAAATTTGCTACCGATCATCACGAGATGGTCCTCGAGCCCGACGTGGTTCAGACCGTCGAGCATCTCACCAGTTCGCTCGAGGAACCATTCGGCGACTCCTCCATGCTGCCCACTTACTACGTTTCGCAGATGGCTCGGCGGCATGTGACCGTGGCTCTTTCCGGCGACGGCGGCGACGAAATGTTTGCCGGATACGATCGCTACCGCATTCACGAGGGCCGACGCATCTTCGAACACATTCCCGGCTGGGCCCGCAAGTTTTTCCGCGACCAGGTTTTCCCGCGCTTGCCCAACAGTATGCAGGGCCGCAAATTCAGCTACAACGTCTCGCTGCCCTGGCAGGAACGTTACATCGACCACCTTGCCTTCCTGCCCGCCTTCGAGCGCGATATTCCGCTCCTCTCCGAAGATTTTCGCCAGATACTGGACCGCAGCGACGATCCCGCGAATGTTTTGCGGCGTTACTTTGCGCAGGCGCCCGCTAAAGATCGTGTGGACCAGCTTCTCTACGTGGATACCAAAACCTATATGGTCGCTGACATCCTCACTAAAGTCGATCGCATGAGCATGTTAAATTCGCTGGAGGTCCGCGTCCCCATCCTCGATCACGTCTTCGTCGAGTGGGTAGCCGGCCTGCCTCCCGAATGGAAACTCCGCGGCCATCAGCAGAAATACATTCTCCGGAAACTGGCGGAGCGTGTCGGCGTGCCGCGCGAAGTGCTCTATCGCGAAAAGCAGGGATTCTCGCTGCCCCTCGTTCACTGGATGCGCAACGAACTCAAAGATGTGCTGATGATCCTCCTCGAACCCCGCACCCTCGATCGCGGCTACTTTGCCGCCGACGGAGTTCGCAAATTAATGGACGACCACCTTGTGCGCGGCAAAACAATGACCGGACGCATCTGGCGCCTGCTGATGTTCGAGCTCTGGCACCGCAATTTCCTGGAAAAATACATCAAGCCCGCCGGCCTCTTTTCCCTCCCCGTGGTCGCCGACTCACGCCGACAGGTCCCCAATTCCACCGCCGCTCTAGCCTCCGCTCCGGTGGGAGGATGATCGGGTGCACGCCACCACAGGCTGCGCAGAAACACAAATCTTGACCTCAGTTTTGAAAGGGCGCGGCTTTAGCCGCGACGTCAGTCCCGCGAAACTAACGCCGGCCTTAGCCGCTGAGGGCCGCCTGCCGATCCGCCTGTTTCTAATGACCAACACTTTTGAAACGGGAGGTTCCGAGCGCCAATTCACCGTCCTCGCACAGAACCTCGCGCCTCCAGAATTTCAAATGCATCTCGGCTGCGTCAGCCGGCATGGCCCACTCGCCTGCAACTTCCCTAACGTCCCGGAATTCCCTCTCGGCGGCAGCCTCTATGGATGGCGGTCGCTGCGCACGCGCCTCAAACTCAGCCGCCATCTGCGACAGTATCAGGTTCAAGTCGCCCACGCCTTCGATTTCTATACCAACCTCACCCTCATTCCCGCTGCCAGGTTCGCCCGCGTGCCGGTGGTCATCGGCAGTCATCGACAACTCGGAGACCTGATGACTCCTACGCAGTTCCGCGCGCAGGCCGCCGCTTTTCGCTGGTGCGACGCGGTTGTCTGCAACTCGCAAGCCGCAGCTGATCGCCTCATCGCTGCCGGCCTCTCGCGTAACAAGATCGCTATCATTGGAAACGCCCTGCCGGACGCGGCTTTCACCGCGCCGCCGCCGGCTCTGCCGAAGCGTCCCGCCGTGCTGCGCGTCGCCATGATCGCGCGCATGAATCATCGCTACAAAAATCAGTCCGGATTTCTGCGCATCGCCGCACAAATCCATCAGCGCATGCCGGATGTCGAATTTGTCCTCGTAGGCGACGGCCCCTTGCGTCAGGAACTGGAAAACGAAGCCTCGACGCTCGGACTAGGCCCGTCCGCCATCTTTCTCGGCGATCGCCAGGATATGCCCGCGGTGCTAGCATCCATCGACGTCGCGGTCCTCACTTCCGACTCAGAAAGCCTGTCCAACGTCATTCTTGAAGCCATGGCCGCAGGTTTGCCCATGGTTGCTTATGATGTCGGCGGCAATTCGGAATTGCTCCGCGATCGACGCGGGACCCTGGTTCCCGCTGGTAACGAAGCGGCCTTTGCCACTGCCGTCCAGATCCTGCTGGCCGACTCTGAGCGTCGTGAACAAGTAGGCCGAAGCGCCCGGGAGTTCGCACAAGAAACCTTCAGCCTCGATAGCGTGCGCCAGCGCTACGTAGAACTCTATGTCGCGCTTCTTCAGAAAAAGCTGGGCTAGCGTGCTTTCCCGCCCAGGAACTTCACCAACTCCTCCGCAAAACGTTCTGTGTTCCGGCCCATGTCGTAATCGCGCACGACCCGAGCCCGCGCCTGCCTTCCAATCTGCGCCGACCGCTCCGGCGACTCCAAAAGATTGCGTATCTGCTGCGTGAGATCCTCCACATCCGCCACCGCAAACAGCATCCCATCGACACCATGCTCGATCAACTCGGGGATGCCCGTGATGCGAGGCGCGATACACGGTATCTGCATCGCCATGGCTTCCATCAAAACCATCGGAATGCCTTCGGCCAGGCTGGGCAATACGAACAGATCCGCTTCGGAATACAGCGCCATCAGCTGACCTTGATCGACCCAGCCCGCGAATTCTACGTTGGAAGCGACTCCCAGTTCGGCAGCGCGGTTCTCCAGCCATGCGCGGTCGGGCCCATCGCCCACGAGCCGCAAACGCACCGGTCGACCCTCCGCGCTCAAGGCCGCGATGGCCTCGAGGAGCAGCGCCTGGCCCTTCTCCGGCGCCAGCCGGCCCACGCACAGCAGGCGCGGCGGCGAGGCGACAGTTCGGGGCGGTCCCAGCACAAACTCGGCTGCGTTGATGCCCAACGGAACGTAGATCAGCTTCGACCATTCACTTCGCGGACAGGAAAGCATCAGCTGGCCGCGCCCGTGCCGGTTGATCGAACGCACGAACAGCGCTCCTTGGATGCGCTCGGCCAGACGCGAGCCCACAGGATCGTGCAACTCCCCAAAGCCATACACTGCAAATGACATCGTTACCGGGAACGTGCGCGCAACCAGCAGCGCGACAGTCGCGGAAAAATTCGCGTGCACATGAGTAACGCCACATTGCCGCATCCGCCGGCCAACTAGAATTGCCTCGACAAAATACGCCAGATAATAGGCCTGTCGCTTGGGGCTCGCGCCGGCCAATCTCAGCGCGAAGATCAGTCCTCGCAAGTAACGCAGCGGATGCCGAAGAAACTCGCCCAGGTTCAAGATTGCAATCTGCGCGGCCGGCACGGCCTTGACACAATAAGTCCGCGCTGCTTCTTCGCGTTCAACCGGGCTGAGCTTTTCGAGCGGACGATCCGGCGGGCTGATCGACACAACCGCCACTTCGAGGCACAGGCTTCGGAGATGCCGGACTTCAGACAGCAGATAGCTGTGATTGATCGCCGGGAATTGACCGACCAGATAGAGGACTTTAATCGGGTCAGCCACGTGCCGCCCGCTCCGCCGCGACCACCGCGGCAATGCCCTCCGCTAATAAAGTGTGCGGCCGCCAATCAAGTTCCGCGGTGGCGCGCGACGTGTCGGCAATCACATCCAGAATTTCACCGGGCCGGGGTTGGTCGGCGCTCACCACCTGTTTGCGGAGACCGGCAGCATGGTTGACCAGTTCGGCCACTTCCGCCACGCTCGCCGAGCAACCACTGCCAAGGTTATAGGTGCCGTGCACTCCAGGCCGTAATGTGGCCAGCAAAAGCGCGACCGCGTCGGTCACATAGACGTAGTCGCGCTTGGGACGGAGGTCCGTGACCCGCACCACCGCTGCCGATGGGTCAAGCACCTGGCGCACGATTGAAGGAATCAGGAATGAATCACGCTGTCCCGGCCCGTAAATGTTAAAAGGGCGCACGATGGTGAGCGCAAGTCCAAAGCGCTCCTGATAAAATCGCGCCGTGTGTTCGGCGAGAATCTTGGTGTGCGCGTATGGATTCGCCGCCGCCAGCGGATGATCTTCCGCAATCGGCAATCGTTGCGGCTCACCGTAAACGTACGAACTGATCAGCGTAAGCGCGGCCTGATTTCGCCGGCAGTGTTCGAGAACATTCACCGCGCCCATCACGTTTGTGCGGTAAAAAGCCTGAGGATTCTGCCAGCTTTCCGGTACGTAACTCTCCCCGGCCAGATGAAACACGTGGCTCACGCCTTCCATCGGAAGCGGGCAATCTGCGATATCTCCGTCGGCGCTCGAATGCGTGCGCACAGCGCGGCCTTGCGCTTCCAGGGCTGCGACCAGATGGCGGCCCAAAAAGCCTGTAGCGCCAGTTATCAGGATTTCATTTTTCATCGGGCAAGAGTTGCGGCCGACGTTCTTCAAATTCTTCGATGGCGCGCATGTAATCGTCCACCCGCCCAATATCCAGCCAATAGCCCGAATAGCGTTCTACATGGGTGGCTTCTTTGTGCGCCAGCATGTCGAGCATGAGATCGTCAAACCCGTACTTCTGTCCCACCGGCACGCGATCGAGCACCGATCGACTCACCATGTAGATTCCCATGCTCACCAGATACTGAATCTTTGGCTTCTCCTCAAATCCGGTGAGCCGGTTTTCGCTTACATGCAGCACTCCGTAGTCGACGATGTGCGTGCGCTCGGACGCGGCGATGGTGAATTTCCGTTTCTGGCTAACGTGCTCCTCGTACAGCTTTCCCATCGGGAGATCGGTGAGCACGTCTCCATTCATCAGCAGGAAATTTTCCGGCAAGTCGCCGATCAACTTTAAAGGAGCGATCGTGCTGAGCGGTTTGGTTTCAAACGAGTAATCGATACTGATTCCCCATTTAGACCCGTCGCCACAAAACGCGCGCACAATTTCGGCCTGGTGGTTTACCGCAAGTGTCACGCGATCGAAACCCTGCGCCGCCAACTGACGAAGGATGACCTCAAGGATAGGATATTCGCCAATCGGCATCAGCGGCTTGGGAAGCACGACCGTGTAGGGACGCAAACGGCTGCCCTTGCCACCCGCCAGAATCACCGCGCGTTTAGACATTGTAGAGGTTGCCCTTATACCGGCGCAGATTCTCCGGCTGGGTAAACCAGCGTACGGTACGCTCCAAACCTCCGCGCAGCGGAATCTGCGGTAGAAAAGCGCTGGCATCCCGCAGTTTCGAGTTGTCGCACTTCAGCCGTTGGACTTCGCTTTTTTCCGGACGCAGTCTCCGTTCATCGCAAACTACGCGGACGTTGGCGCCCATGGTCTCGCCGATGAGCTTAACCAGATCGCCCACCGAAATCTCGTGGTTGGATCCGATATGAAAGACTTCGCCTTCGCCGCCTTCCATCTCGGCGATTGCCAAAAAACCGCGGCACGTGTCTTCGACATAAGTGAAATCACGCGTGGCCGTCAGGTTCCCCAAAGAGATTGTGGTCGCGCCGCCCGCGATTTGCACGATGATGCTGGGAATCACCGCGCGCGCCGATTGCCGCGGGCCGTAGGTGTTGAACGGACGCGCCACCACGACCGGTACGCCAAAGGAATAGTGAAAGCTGAGAGCAATGCAATCCGACCCGATTTTCGTAGCGCTGTACGGGGACTGCGGCTGCAAGGGATGTTTTTCGTCAATCGGCACGTACTGCGCTGTTCCGTAGACCTCGCTAGTCGAAGTCTGGATGAATCGCTTCACTCCATTTCGCCGCGCCGCCTGGCAGAGATGCAACGTGCCCTTTACGTTCGTATCCACATAACTGTCGGGTGCGCGATACGAGTAGGGAATCGGAATCAGGGCTGCCAAGTGAAACACAATATCAATGTCACGAGTAAGCTCATCGCAGAAGTTGGAGTCGCGAACATCTCCGGTAATAACTTCGATCTGTTTGAGGCAGCCGACCTGTTCCAGCCAGCCCCAATCGTTGAAGGAGTTGTACTGACTCAGCGCCCGCACCCGCGCTCCGGCGGCGACGAGTTGCTCGGCGAGATGCGAGCCGATAAAGCCGTCCGCTCCGGTTACCAGCACGCGGGAATTGCCGACCTTCGCCATTCAATTTTCAGAATAGCACGCAGTTTGAACTCGACTGTTTCGAACGGTGGTACCGAAAGTCACCGGGCGAACAGTCGAACTTATGTGGTGACGGGCTTTGCCCCGTCCTGGCGGGGCAAAGCCCCGCCACCACGCACTTGTCAACCTTGCCGTCGCGGCCAAACCGCCGACACCACCAGCGCGACCGCGATTCCCAACGACACTTCCAGGAAACGATGCACCCCGATAATCCACGGAGGGCTAGTATGCGGAATCAGCAAGACAATACTCAGCGTGATTCCCGCAAACCGGTAAGCGCCGCCCACGCGCAGCAAGAACGCCAGTAGCCCGCATAGCAGGATTCCAAGTCCGTAGACCACAATGCTCGGACTGAAGTATGTGGCCAAAGCCGCACCCAGGACGGCGCCGAGCGCAGTGCCCACAAAGCGTTGCCACCCGAGCGTTCGCGGAGGAATCGTCGATTGAATGATCACAATCGCGGAGACCGGAGCCCAATAAGACTCAGGCATTTTAAGCAGCCGAGCCAATAGCAAGGCAATCACGGCTGCAACCGTAGTGCGCACCGAGTCCTGAACAGAATCCCGATGTATTCCCGAGAAAATCCCTGCACTCGCCATCGACCCTCCCCGCGACCCCGCCAAGAGCCGTTATTGTATCGTGGCGTCTTCGTGTTCACGATGCAGCCGGCGAAGCCGGGAATAGGGGCGATGGCAGGCCTGAATCGTCCCGAGGGGAAGGTCTTCGTCGCTGCGTTCGTTTTCTTTGTCTTCGTCGGTTTTGGCTGAGACGTTGACTGGCGGAGGGGTCGGTTCAGATTGCTCGCTCGCCGAACTCTCACGGGCGGTTTGGTCTTCAATCAGGGCGGCCATGGGAGTTTCCGATTTCGATTCCGTTACGAGATCGGTGACAACCTGCTCTGGCTGTGGCTTTTCGAGTTCGATACGCTTGAGATTTGAAGAAGCGATCTGGAGCGCGTAGAGCAGGAGGCTGGCGGTTTTCCGTTCAAGTCTCTTTTGCAGGACCATCTGCATGACCTGGCGAATGACGGTCTGAATGGAGTGCGCATCTTCAAAAGCGGGGAGGGCGATTTCGCCGGTTGCGTACTCTTCTGGGTTGTAGTAACACTCGACGGTAATGGGACGATTCTGCTGGTGGTAGAAACAGAAATTCTTGTTGCGGAGGGCGGGCGAACCGCATTGGGTTCCGTTGACCTTGATGTGTCGGCAACGAGGTGCTGCTAGGGATGACATAGTTGCTCCTGGATTAGTACTTATCGGCTGCTATCTACTCGTCGACTGATGTTAGTAAGGGGTACCCCCCTGTTGTCCGGTATATTGGAATCATCGGCTTAGCGCCTAGTGGGCGGCAAAGTCTTGAAAGGAAGATAGTTATAGGTAAAGTATTGATTCTTCACGGGTTGGTGGAATCGCGTCCTTCTCTGCCGGATAGGTCACGGCTGGCGCGGAGTTGTAAGTGGATAGACTGCGCGCGCCAAATTGTTGTTTTGCCTTTATTTCTATTATTAGGACGGGTTGTCAAGTGTTATTTGCGGGAAAAGTCAAGGGCCCCGCCCAAGCGGAGCTTGGACGGGCCAACCTCGAGGGTAGACTGGATGCGATAGGCAGGGCCACCCGCGGCGTGGCCTTCGACGGAAGCAACATGTGGGTAGCGAACGGCGGGGGGAGCTACGTCGTCAGCAAGATTCCAGCCTTTTGACATTGCAGGTGGTCCCAAGTTTATGCCGTCACAATCGTGCAGTGGGTGCCCCATCCTTCGCGTGCTCTTCGCGAAGGCATCGCTGTGGCGAGCACGGGACGAGGCGCATCCCCGGCACACAACCTGAGTTCCGGTGCTCATGCCGCCGACGCTGAAACCGGGCCGGGCTCGACATAACTGAGCACGGCTTGCTTCAATTGCGAGTCCACTTCGTCCGCGATGGTAATCACGTCTCGCAACACTGTGCTGAAATCCACTCTGTCTAGATTGTTTTGCAGGGTGTTAAAGATACTGACCTGCAGGATTCGCGATTCCTCCACCACCATCGCGGCGGTGTAGCCCTGTTGACGGCGTAGATCTCCGTGCTGGCGTGCTGGGATGGAGAGGGCCGCTTTCTCAGGTTGAGACAGGCGTAAGCGGAAAATCAAATCGGCGATGAGATTGGGAAGATGACCCGTGCGGTCCTCAAAGCTCAAGGGGATACAAGTCAGCTCTTCGTCATCCTCCACCAGTGCCATCCAGTCCTGAATCGTCGTATCGAGGTTATGCTCCAGTATGGTCGCCACTGTTTGAGTGGGTAGCAGACTGTGGGGGACGGGATTAGCGAGTTTTTCGCGGATAAGTTCCCGGAGTGTGGAGATTTTGGTGGGTTTAATAAGGACTGCGTCAATCTGTAAGCGGATGGCGGACAGCGCTTCGTCGAGAGCTGGGTACCCGCTAAGTACCAGCGTCACCGCCTCCGGGTGGGTGTGTCGCATGGCGCTGACCACGGTAAACCCATCGCCGGCCTGCGGCATGTGCAGGTCAGAGAGAAGTACATCAAAATTTTCTGCAGCGATGCGGTTGAGCGCTTCGCGCACGCCTGCTACGGCGACTACGTCGAAGCCATCGCGTTCCAGTGCCGTCCGCAGCATTTCGCGGACAGCGTCGTCGTCTTCCGCCAGTAAAATTCTAGGCATAACCAGTACTTCTTTGCTATCCCTCCGACAGGTTGGATTTCAGAAAGGATAAGGGAATGCCTCGACTCTGTCTGTTCAATACTGCACAGTATTAGGTGCAAGGCTAGTTACACAACAGGTTCTTCGGCCCCAGCTTCTTCGCCGTAAAGATTCCCTCCTCACTTAACTGAGCCGGTTCGAGTTCCTGGTCCACGGGCCCCAGTTTCGGCACAAGGCTGGGGACGACTGCTTGTTCTGATTTCGTAACAAATATAAACTTGACAGCGCATTTCATAGCTGTCGGGTCCACGATTCTCATCTCGGGGTTTATTACCCGCGCGGAGCGTCGTATGTCATCTAGCAAAGCACGGACATTTGATCCAAAGGCGTTCCTCGCCAAGACCGGACTGGGAAGAATAATCCAGCAATACCCAAAGAATAAAGTGATCTTCAAACAAGGAGATCCTGGCGATGCCGTTTTCTATATTCAAGCAGGTCGAGCAAAACTCACGGTCGTTTCTTTGCATGGCAAAGAGGCTACCATCGCCCTGCTAGGAGAAGGGGACTTCATCGGTGAGGGGTGTATTGCCTCTGACCAGCCTATGCGAGCTGCGTCTGCCACCGCTATTACAGATTGTTTTGTCCTAAGAATTGAAAAGGACGCGATGCTGAACGTACTTCACCGTGAGCACGAGTTTTCGGACCTATTTGTCGCGTACATGGTTGGTCGTCACAACCAGACTCAGGAAGACTTAGTTGACCAGCTTTTCAATTCCGCTGAGAAGCGGTTGGCTCGTACCCTTTTGTTGCTGGCCCGCTTTGGGAAGGAAGGGAGATCGGAGAACGTAATTCCGAAGATAAGCCAAGAAACATTGGCGGCAATGGTCGGTACGACCCGAGCTCGAATTAACTTCTTTATGAATCGGTTCCGCGATCTGGGCCTCATTCACTATAACGGCGGGTTGGAAGTTCACAGTTCGCTGCTCGACATCGTGCTCCACGAGTAAGCTAGAATTCCGTTTTACCGCCCAGGTTTCACAAGCCGGAGGCCCGCATTTACGACCCAACCCTGTCACTATTTGGCGGCATCGTCCAGATCGATAACTCGTTTGCGTTGTTGCACATTAGCCGTGCTATACGTACATAAATATGAGTATAAATAGACAAGTACAGTGTTTCACGTGAAACACTCGCTTTTGCAGCCTACCTAAGAGCGAAAAAAGGCCCCGCTCTCGCGAGCAGGGCCTTTGATTTAACTGAGAGCTGACAACTGAGAGCTGACAGCTAACCTTAGTACATGTCGCCCATGCCGCCGCCGTGGCCGCCGGGCATCGGAGCATTCTTCTTCTCTTCCGGAATGTCCGCCACCAGCGCCTCGGTCGTCAGCATCAGCGCGGCGATCGAGCCGGCGTTGGTCAGTGCCGTGCGCACTACCTTTGTCGGATCGAGCACGCCCGCCTTGACCAGGTCTTCGTACTCTCCGGTCAGGGCGTTGTAGCCGTAGTTGTTGTCCTTGGAGTCGTGGATCTTACCGATCACGATCGCACCTTCTTCGCCGGCATTCTCGGCGATCTGGCGCAACGGCTCGGTGATGGCGCGCTTCACGATGTTTACACCGATCTGCTCGTCACCCTCCAGCTTCAGCTTGTCGAGAGCTGTCACGCAACGCGCCAGAGCCACGCCGCCGCCGGGGACAATACCTTCCTCGACTGCCGCACGGGTAGCGTGCATCGCATCTTCCACACGCGCCTTCGTTTCTTTCATTTCGGTTTCGGTAGCGGCTCCAACTTTGATCACCGCCACGCCACCGACCAGCTTCGCCAACCGCTCCTGCAATTTCTCGCGGTCGTAGTCGCTGGTGGTCTTGTCGATCTGGCTGCGAATTTCCTTTACGCGGCCCTGGACATCACCCGGCTTGCCCTTGCCTTCGACGAGGGTCGTGTTGTCCTTGTCGATGGTGATCTTCTTGGCTTGTCCGAGATCCGCCAGAGTTACATTCTCCAGCTTGATGCCCAGATCTTCCGTGATCGCTTTGCCGCCGGTCAAAGTTGCGATGTCCTGCAGCATTGCCTTGCGGCGATCGCCGAAGCCCGGAGCCTTGACGGCCGCGACCTGCAGCGTGCCACGGAGTTTGTTCACGACGAGAGTTGCGAGCGCTTCGCCTTCCACGTCCTCAGCGATGATCAGGAGCGGCTTGCCGCCCTTGGCGATCTGCTCCAGCAACGGCAGCAGGTCTTTCATCGAGCTGATTTTCTTTTCGTGGATCAGGATGTAAGCGTTCTCCTGCACGGACTCCATCCGCTCCGGATCGGTGACGAAGTAAGGAGACAGATAGCCGCGGTCGAACTGCATGCCTTCGACCACGTCGAGCTGCGTTTCAAGCGTCTTCGACTCTTCGACGGTGATGACGCCGTCTTTTCCAACTTTCTTCATGGCTTCGGCAATGATCTTGCCGATGGTCTCGTCGTTGTTCGCCGAGATCGTGCCGACTTGCGCAATCATCTCGCCACTGACGGGCTTGGAGAATCTGTCGAGTTCGCCCTTCTCCCGGTTGCCGTCCTTATCGACTCTGCCGGTAATGAGCAGAACCGATTTCTCGATGCCGCGCTTGATCGCCATTGGATTGGCGCCAGCGGCAACCGTCTTCACGCCTTCGCGATAAATCGCCTGGGCAAGAACGGTAGCCGTGGTGGTGCCATCGCCAGCGACGTCCGAAGTCTTCGAAGCAACTTCGCGGACCATCTGCGCGCCCATGTTCTCGATGCCATTGGGCAATTCGATTTCCTTGGCAACGGTGACGCCGTCCTTGGTAATGGTGGGCGAACCGAATTTCTTTTCAATTACAACGTTGCGGCCCTTGGGGCCCAGAGTAACCTTCACAGCGTCAGCCAGCAGGTTGACGCCGCGGAGAATGGCCTGTCGCGACTCTTCTCCGTGAACAATTTGCTTTGCCATTTCGTTTGCTCCTAATTTTAATTTTGTGCAAGCGCGTGGCTTGCGGATCTGGTTTGGCTGCGAGTTTCGAGTTGCGAGCCAGCAATTCAATAACAGTTACCGGAACAGTTACCGGCGTGAACCGGCCAATTCCTTTTCCTTCTTGCTTGCGCCCGAGGTCGTGCCCGAAAGAGTGCCGAGCACTTCTTCTTCGCGCATGATGATGAAATCCTCACCATCGATCTTGATCTCGGTGCCGGAATACTTGCCGAACAGAATGCGGTCGCCTTCTTTCACATCGAGCGGCCGGATCTTGCCTTCTTCGTTGATCTTGCCTTTGCCGGCGGAGATGACTTCTCCCTCCATCGGTTTGTCTTTTGCGGAGTCGGGAATAATGATTCCGCCACGGGTGGTATCGGCTTCCTCTACCCGACGGACCAAGATGCGGTCATGCAGCGGGGTAAATTTAGTTGCCATAGTTGCGTACTCCTTTCAAGAGTTGGGTTGGATAGGTTGAATTCGAATTTTCGGGTTTGCCCGAGAACCGACGGATTTATTAGCACTTGAGCTGTATGAGTGCCAATTATAGGAATGTGAGTGGGTGGTTGTCAAGCAGTCAGAGATAATATTAGATAACTAACTTATAATCAGTATATTAGACGGTTAGAAATCCTTGACGTTCTTTGTCAAGAATGGGACTCCGCGGTAGTGTCCCCTTGGGAATCCATGGCCAACAGCTCTCGGTGCAGTTCCTCCCAAGGGACGGTCACTGCCTTGCCCGCCTTCAGGTCTTCGATTCGGCGCGCCACCTCCGCATCCCAAGCCTCGCGCACAGAGTGGGATTCAGCCGTACCGTCGGGAGTGTCGAGCAGGGTGTTGCCCAAACGTCGCGCGGTCGTCGAGGCGGAGCGCGAGGGCTCGTTTGAGAAGATCGGAAATCTCCGGATTCATAGCCTTATTTTATCCCACGTGTGGACGCTAAATGCGCACGGCGAGCCCTCAGGATGAAGATGAAGTTCGACCATCGTCCGCGTAAGACCGGAGTCCCAAACCCCTGGTTGTCCGGCAAACCAATACTCAAAAAGCGTGAGAGGTGGCGTACCCCTAAGTTATTCGTGACAAGGTTCAAGACAGCCCGCGTTATACTTCTTCGCTAAAGTAGCAAACCCGCCGTGAGGTGCAGAGGATGAGAATCCATGCGATTCGCGCACTTGCAATAGCCTTATTCTGCTCAAGTGCAGTGGCTCAAACCAGTCAAAAAGAAGCCTGTCAAAAATATGCTGATGTCGTCGTGCGAATCGACGCCCACACGCAACTCGATACTGACCAAGTATCCCGTGGCACAGGCTTTCTGGTTTCACCGGACGGCTGGATTTTCACAGCGGCTCATGTCGTTATAATCCAGAGACCGGTAAAACCTATCAAGGAATTGCGGTTACCCTGGCCGACGGTTCGATAAGAATCGCGCAGGTTATTCCAGTCGAACCTAAGATTGCAGTACAGATAGCCGCACAAGAGGTTGCAATTCTCAAGATTGATGGGGAGAAACTTCCTAGTCTCGATCTCGGCGGGGATAAACCCGATAGCATCGTTCTCGGCTCCGATTTGACAATTATCGGGTTCCCATTCAGTGCGATAGCGTTTCATTCTAGCGGGCCTAGCGTAAAAGACAAGTTCTGCCTGTTGGGGATGGTTGCGTACTCCGGAAACACAGATGTATCGATTTCGAGCGAGACAGGTAAAGAACTCCGTACAGTCAACGTCGATGTGATTTATTTTCAAGGCCCCAGCATAAAGGGATTGTCCGGTTCTCCCGTCATATCTAGAGACACCGGACACGTCGTCGCAATTCTTACTAGCAAGCTGACCGGAATTAGCATAGCTCTTGCGGCAACCCGACGGAACATTCCCGGAGGCGGCGAAATGATCTTTGGAGGCGTCCCGATTATGAAAACAACCGCTGAACTCATCGACACCCTCGACGTGCAACTGGCCAATGGTCTCGGGGCTGGGACTGGAATTGAAGAACCGAAATATGCTCTTCGGCACATCTTGCGCCAGCATCGTACTCACAAATAAGACGACGGTAATCACTGTCACAGCACTTGCGATTGTGCAATTCCTAAAATTGGATAAACCGGAGACACACGGGACGTTCCCTCAAGCAAGAATGGCGCGAACTTCCCATTTGTCCCCGAGTTTCGCGGATTCATAGCCTTATTTACCTTACGCGTGGACGGTAAATGCGCGCGGCGAGTCCTCAAGATGAAGGTTCGGCCGTCGTCGCGTAAGAGCGGAGTCCGTTACTGCTGGCGGTCTGGCAGACCACTTCTCAAAAAGCGTGAGAAGCGGCGCACCCCAGTTATTTCGTGACAAGCTTCAAGACAACCCGCGCCATACTTCCCATCCGAGTCGTCCAGCCGCCCTTGAAAAAATCCCATGATGCGAGCGGTCCGGTACCCACCCTTCGCGAAAACCGAAGCTGTGAAAAAATCATCGAAGAAGTTAATTGACGGAACAACAAAGCAGGGTAAGCTGGGGGCATGAGCAAGGCCTTAATCCGCAGGATCAATCGCGAGCAGATGATGTGGCGGGCAGTCGCGTGGACCAGTTGATCGGAGAAGATCACGTCGCGCGGGCGATCTGGTGGGGCGACTCCATCTGGATGGTTTCTATCAAGGGATAGAGTGCAGCGCAGAAGAAGGTGGGCGGCCGGCGTATGATCCGCGGCTGCTGATTAGTTTATGGATATACCCTACAGCCAGGGGATTGGATCGGCGCGAGAAGTGGCGCGGCGCTGCGAATGGGAACCGGCACTGCAATGGCTGATGGGGTGCGAAACCGTGAACTACCACACACCGTCCAGTTTTCGGTTGGAGTATCGGGCGGAGTTGGACGAGTTGTTCACGCAGGTGTTGGGGCTGATGAGCGCAGAAGGGCTGATCACGCTGGAGCAGGTAGTGCAGATGGAACCAAGATCAAGGCGCAGGCGGCCAGCGACAGTTTTCAAAGCGAGGCGAAGATCGGAGAACACCTGGAACGAGCCCGGAAGCGGGTTCGGGAAATAGGAGAACCGGATCCGGAACCCAAACCGAGCCGGGTGGAACAGGCGCGGCACCGAGCGCGACGGGAGCGGCAACAGCGATTGGAGCAGGGACTCGAAGAACTGCAGAAACTGCGTCCCAGCAAACCGTGGGCGCGGGTCAGCGTAAGCGAACCGGAAGCGCGCCGGATGCGGCAGGCCGACGGCGGCATCGCACCCAATACAACGTGCAAATCGCGGCTGACGCGGCGCAGTCGCTGATCGTGGACGTGCAGGTGACGCACGTGGTCGCTGCTTGCTACGCACGGAAGAAACCGCGGCCATGATCGCTTTCCGCCAGAAGATGGCCACGCCCGAGGCACAGAAACAATATCGCCGACGCAGCCGGGTGATCGAGTTCTGCCACGCCTGGATCAAAAGCAAACTCGGACTGCGCCAGTTCCACCTGCGCGGCCTGGCCAAAGTGCAGATGGAAACGCTCTGGG
>Ga0182024_10000675_pt1 | contig 88637 bp, 74 predicted proteins | sample P32metaG_FD_120480 | JGI IMG/M metagenome (GOLD analysis project Ga0182024, IMG submission 120480) | Permafrost microbial communities from Stordalen Mire, Sweden - P3-2 metaG (Illumina Assembly) | ecosystem: Environmental > Terrestrial > Soil > Wetlands > Permafrost | place: Sweden: Stordalen... | reverse complement strand
TGATCTCGGCACTCGTCAAGACGCTGGCGGGGCGCTGTGAGGGTGTGGAGTTCGAGTCGGCCGGGTCGCTTGAGCTGAAGGGCTTTCCCGAGCCGGTGGAGGCATTCTCGGTTTCGTGGGCGCCGCTTGGCGAGGAGGCTTCCGGGGCTGGCGGCTGGCCCCTGCCCGCGGTGCTTCGCTCGGTGCCGCCGGTGTCCTACGTGGGCCGTCTCGGTGAGCGGGGGATGCTCGAGGAGGCGCTGGTTCTCGCGCGTGACGGGGCGCGGCAGGTGGTGCTTTTGTGTGGCGAGCCGGGGATCGGCAAGACCAGGCTCGCCAGCTATGCGGCGCATCGGGCGCACGCGGAGGGGGTGGCGGTGTGCTGGGGTGGGTGCTCTGAAGAGCTGGCGGTGCCGTATGAGCCGTGGATCGAGGTGTGCTCGCAGCTGGTGGAGCACGCACCGGCGGAGATGCTGTCCGCGCATGTGCAGCGCCATGGCGGTGAGCTGGGCCGTCTGGCGCGCAACTTGTCAGCACGAGTGAAGGGGCTGCCCGACCCCCAGTCTTCTGATCCTGAGACCGAGCGGTATCTGCTGTTCTCGGCCGTCGCGGGATTGCTGGCGGAAGTCGCGGAGAGCGTCCCCGTGTGCGTGGTGCTCGACGATCTGCACTGGGCCGACGGACAGTCCGTCGCCCTGCTGAAGCACCTGGTGCGCACGGTGGAACACGGAGCGCTGCAGCTGATCGCGACGTACCGCGACTCTGATCTGGGCAAGGAGCACCCGCTGACCGGGGTGCTGACGGACCTGCGGACGCTCGCGGGCGTGCAGCGTGTCGCGCTGCGCGGCCTCGGTGTCGATGAGGTGGGGCAGATCATGACGGCTGTCGCTGGGCATGAGCTCGATCAGGACGGGCTAGAGCTGGCAGGGGAGATCGCTCGGGAGACAGACGGAAACCCGTTCTTTGTGGGGGAAATCCTGCGCGGACTCTCCGAGTCCGGGGTGACGGTGTTCGACGAGGAGGCGGGCCGCTGGCACGTGGATCGCTCCGCGGGACTGGCGCTTCCAGAGAGCCTGCGCGACGTGATCGAGCGGCGTGTGGAGCGCCTCGGCGAGGAGGCGCTGGAGGTTCTGCGGCTCGCGGCGGTGATCGGCCGCGTGTTCGACATGGAGCAGCTCACGGCGATGCTCGAGACCGACGAAGGCCAGCTGCTTGACCATCTCGAGGCGGCGGTAGCCGCCTCTCTGCTGGGCGAATCCGAGGAGCGGGCGGGGCAGTTTCGCTTCGCTCACGCGCTGATCAACCAGACGCTGTATGACGGGCTGGGCGTCACACGCCGCGCGCGGATGCACCAGCGCGTCGGGCACGCGCTCGAGCAGCTCTACGGCGAGGACCCCGGGGAGCACCTCGCGGAGCTGGCGCTGCACTGGCGGCTCGCGGCGGTCTCGGTCGACAGGGGCAAGGCCGCCGACTACGCCTGCCGCGCAGGTCGGCGGGCGCTCGACACCCTTGCCCCCGCGGAGGCGGTGAAGCTGTTCGCCGACGCTGTCGAGCTCATCGGGGATACAGACAGCGCCGAGCGATGTGAGGCGCTGATCGGGCTCGGCGAGGCGCAGCTCCAGACCGGCGACCCGACGTACCGCGAGACGCTGCTGGAGGCCTCGCGAGTCGCCTCCGCGCTCGGCGACGGCGAGCTCGCCGCACGAGCTGTCCTGGCGAACAACCGCGGCTACGCAAGCGTGATCGGCGAGACCGACGAGCAGCGGCTCGCTGCCATCGAGCGAGCGATCGAGCTCGACGACCCGCCGCACCCCGTCCGCCGAGCGCGCCTGCTCGCGCTGCAGGCGCTGGAGCTCGCGTATCACCCCGACTTCCGGCGTCGCTGGGCGCTCGCCGACGAAGCCGTCACCCTCGCCCGGAAGACCGGCGAGGCGACGACACTTGCCCAGGTTTTGCGGATGGTATGGAGCGCTTACTGGTCCCCTCAAACGCTCGAACTCCGCAGTGCGCTCAATACCGAGCTTGCCGGGTGCGCAGCCGAGGTGCAGGACCCGGCGCTTCAGTGGTGGGCGCACACCACCGACCTGATCGTCCGCGTCGAACAGGGGGAGCTCGACCAGGCGCAGGCTGCGCTGGAACGCGGGCAGCAGATGGCCGAGGAGCTCGGCCAGCCGACGCTCAGATGGTTCTCCACCTTTTATGGCGCGACCTGGGAGCTGCTGCACGGCGATCTGGTGGTCGCAGAGCGCTCGGCCGAGCGGGCGTTTCAAATCGGGCAGGAGGCGGGCGAGCCCGACGCGCTCCTGGTCTACGGCATCCAGCTTTCTTTTGTCATCCGGGTCCAGGGCCGTGGCCAGGAGATCATCGCGATGATCGAGCAGAGAGCAAACGCCTCACCCAACATCGCGGCCCTTCGCGCCGGTCTCGCGTGGACCCTGTGCTGGCTCGATCGCCGAGCAGAGGCCAGGGCGATCCTGAAGCAGGCAGCGACCGACCGCTTTGAGCACGTTCGGCCGGCGGCGGACGAGCTGACAGCGCTTGTGCTCTACGCCGACGCCGCGGTGCAAACGGGCGACAACGACGCTGCGTCAGTCCTCCACGAGCGCATCGAGCCGTTCGGTGATCAGCTCGTCTGGAATGGTGCCAGCGGCTGGGGATACGCACGCATGTATCTGGGCCTGCTCGCCGGAGTCCTCGGCAAACACGAGGAAGCCGATCGCGAGCTGGCGTTCGCGTGCGAGTTGCAAGAAGCGAACGGAATGCCACTGTGGGCTGCCCGCGCGCATCTGGGATGGGCGGAGGCGCTCGCTGCACGAGGCGATCCTTCGGGAGCACGCGACCACGCCGCCCGCGCACTCGAGCTCTCGCGCGAGCACGGCTACGGCGCCTTCGAGCCACGCGCAGCGGCCCTGGTCGAGACCGAGTCAGCCGCCGGGACCTGACACACCCCACCCATATCGGCAAGTCGCTCGTTTGCGCAATGCGCGAAAAGCAGGCGTCCCCATCAGACGCAGTTCACTGCCGCTGGGGACGACGAGGAGGCGCAGAGGGAGTTGTCATGCGCACGCTCGCTTTGCGTGCGCTGAGTTTGATGCAACCGGCGCTATGAGTCCGGTCGCGTGGCCACGAAGACCGGAATGATTCTGCCCGTGTTCTTCTGGTAATCCGCGTAGCTGGGATAGGCCTCGACGGCGCGCTCCCACCACAGCGCCCGCTCGTCGCCATGGACCTCGCGTGCGACGAAGTCCTGCGACTCCGCGCCGTCCTGGATCATCAACGCGGTCGGGTCGGCGATCAGATTGGCATACCAGGTCGGGTTGGTAGGCGCGCCTCCCAGAGACGCGACGAGCGCGTACTCGCCGTTGTGCTCAACTCGCATGAGCGGGAACTTGCGAACGTTCCCGCTCTTGCGCCCTCGGGTCGTGATGATGACCACAGGAAGCCCGGTGTCCACGAGGGTGTTCGCACGCTCACCATTGCTCGCCTCGTACTCTGCGACTTGCTCGCGCACAAGCTCATATGGGCTGGGCGCGTACTCCCCTTCTAGTGGCATTTCCACTCCTTGTGCGGTTTGGTGGGGGTGCTAACCGTCTGTCTGACGACGAAGCCGCAGTCATGCCCGCGATCATAATAACCTTGCGCCGTAGCACGCCCAGACGCCTGCTCGCAGCGGCAAGCAGTAGTCCGCAGTGCGCGGCCACCGGCGATCGCACTGGACGACGTCCGAGCGCGTGGGCCGAGGACCAGTAGACGCTCGCTTCCTCGGCGCATTGCAGGGGTCTCGGGGCCCACGAGCGTCCGTGCTCCTGCTCGTCCGAGGCGATAAAGGCACGCGATCCCGTGACGCTCGCTTGGTCTCGCCGATGCAGTCGCGAGCCCTGGGATGCGGGGACGCGCGGATCCGTCGCTTCAGAAACCCCGGCGTGCTGCCGATGTAGGGCGGATATGGGCGGCGCAAGCGTTGGTTGGGGCAGGAGCGCCTTTGTCGGGGCGTTTTTGGCGTGTGTTCTTGGGTTTTCCGGGAATGCGATAGCGGCGTCACCTGGCGTGATCACCGAGCACTCAAGCGGCCTGAACACAGGCAGCGGCCCGTACTCTCTCGCGGCGGGTCCGGACAGCAACATCTGGTTCACCGACATCGGCACCACGCCCGCGATTGGGCGGGTCACGCCGAGCGACACGATCACCGAGTACTCGAGCGGCCTGAACACAGGCAGCGATCCGCAAGGGCTCGCGGCGGGTCCGGACGGCAACATCTGGTTCACCGACCGTGGCACCACGAAGGCGATTGGGCGGGTCACGCCGAGCGGCACGATCACCGAGTACACGAGCGGCCTGAACGCGGGCAGCAACCCGGTCGACGTCGCGCCGGGTCCGGACGGCAACATCTGGTTCACCGACATCGGCACCACGCCGGCGATTGGGCGGGTCACGGCGAGTGGCACGATCACCGAGTACACGAACGGCCTGAAAACGGGCAGCCGGCCGGGCTCGATCGCGGCGGGTCCGGACGGCAACATCTGGTTCACCGACGAGGGCACCACGAAGGCGATTGGGCGGATCACGCCGAGCGGCACGATCACCGAGTACACGAGCGGCCTGAGCACGAGCCCTGCCCCGTACTCCATCGCGGCGGGTCCGGACGGCAACACGTGGTTTATCGACTACGGCAGCACGCCGACGATTGGGCGGATCACGCCGAGCGGCACGATCACCGAGTACACGAGCGGCCTGAACACAGGCAGCACCCCGGAGTCCCTCGCGGCGGGTCCGGACGGCAACCTCTGGTTCACCGACGAGGGCACCACGCCGGCGATCGGACGGGTCACGCCGAGCGGCACGATCACCGAGTACACGACCGGCCTGAACACAGGCAGCGGCCCGTACTCCCTCGCGGCGGGTCCGGACGGCAACATCTGGTTCACCGACGAAGGCACCACGAAGGCGATTGGGCGTATCACGCCGAGCGGCACGATCAGCGAGTACACGAGCGGCCTGAACACGGGCAGCTACCCGGGCTACGTTGCGGCGGGTTCGGATGGCAATATGTGGTTCACCGACGGCGGCACCACGAGGGCGATGGGGCGGGTTGGTACCGGTGTGCCGGCGGCTTCGCTGCTCGCGCCGGTCGTCGCTGGTGGGGGTCAGGTGGGCATCCCGCAGATGTGTGAGGGCGCGGAGTGGGCGAGCTTTGCCTTCCAGCAGCCGCTGCCGTATCTATTCGCTTTCGACGGCTTCGAGTGGCTGTTGAATGGAAGCGTCATCGCGGGGCAGACGACCGACAGTTTCACGCCAACGGCCGGCGAGGTCGGGGATACGCTGGCGTGCGAGCAGACGGTCAGCTATCCACTGACCGCTGTCACGGTGCCAGCGCCGAGCGACGTCAACGCGGTCACAACGAGCGCTGCGGTCACGGTGATCTCACAGAACTCCGGGCCCGCCGGCGCCAACGGCGCGCAGGGTTCACCCGGTACCAGCGGTACCAACGGCACCACCGGCGCGAACGGCAGCAACGGCAGCAACGGCAAGATCGAGCTCGTGTCGTGCAAGAGCGTCACGAAGACGGTCAAGCACAAAAAGAAGACGGTGCAGAGGTGCGCGACGCAGCTGACGTCCTCGCCGGTGAGCTTCACCGCGAGCGCGGCAAGCGCGACTGTTTCGCGGGCCGGCCACGTCTATGCGACCGGATCGCTACGCGACGGCAAGCTCTCGTTGCACACGTCGAAGACGTTACGCGCGGGGCGTTACACGTTGAAGCTCACGACCGGCAGCGGCAAGAGCAAGCACACAACGACCCAGTCGCTCACGGTCGCTCAAACGATCATGATCGACTGAGGCTCGACCTCGATGTACTGGCCCGGGATCGTGACGGCCACCAGGACCGCCTTTTCGCGGACCACCTTGAGCTGGGGCCGTCCGCTTGCGCGCGAGCCGGCGACCTGAGCAGCCATCCCAACGCAGCAGGCGAAACGTCCGCCTCTCGTCAAGCGTATGGCCACCGCCCCGAGTTGCACGAAGCGTCGAGCGGCACCGCTGCCCTCCAAACATCCGGAGACGAGCACGACCGTCTCCACACGCGAGCGGCGCAGTGCATCTGGCAAGCGCCGCTCTCGCTCAGGATGATCTCCGAGCGCCCCGGCCGGGGCTCGGGAGACGATCGCTTACTGGGCGCAATGCAGCCGTCTCGAGATCGACGCGCCTCTGTACTCCTGCTCGTCCAAACCGAGCGTCTGATGCGGCGGCCATGAGACGCTCCCTCGTAGCCCAAAGCGGAAGTCTGCTTGGCCCACGCACGGTCTCCGGCCGGTCAAGGCCCGGTCGCGGAGCTCGGCGGGAGGCGAGTGCAGGCATAGACACGAGATTAGAAGTAGCGGCCAAACGTCGTGTCGACGTCGGCCTTACGCGGCCACGCCAGACTCTCGGCGGCGACATACAGCATGAGCCCGAATGCGATGGGCGCAGAGGTCAGACCGCGTTGCGAGCCGCTCTTGCCCTCTAGGACCACGACCTCATTCGCGCCCGCATCCTCGACGAGCCGGTTGACGGCTACGGGAAGCGAATGTGTAAAGCCGCTTGCGTAGCGGAAGATTCCGGCGTATAGGAAACGGAACACGTGTCCCGTGCCGCTACGGTCGTGTCTATTTCAACGCTGGGGATTGCCTCTCGCCGACAGCCGCTTTGGCGCACACGCATGGTAGCTCCGCGTTCCCGTGAGCTGCTGCCCGGTGGTGGTGGTGACGGTGATCTTGACCGTATACAGTCCCTTGGGAAGCCCGCGCAGGTCCACTGGCGCACTGATCCTGTGTCCTCGGCGGACATCGACTCGGTGGCCGTTTACGTAAACGGTGACCTGCCGGTAGGTGAGACCCGAAAGCTTGCGGATATGGATCGTGAATGAGCGCTTGCTCACGCACTGCTTGTTTGAGGGGGCTCGCACAATCCCCCTAGGTCCAAACACTTCCGGGCTTGCTCCGGGACGTGCTTCCCAGGTGCCATTCTCCGGCACGTCTGACGCCTTGTAGACAATGTACGTGCCATTCATGACCCCTTGCGGGCCCACCGTACCGGTAAAGACACCAGACCGGCATTCACCAGGGCAGAGGTTCGGGGTCGTGCTTGCCACAGCGATACTGATAGAGCTACCGCTCACTGTTCCTGTAAACGGCCCACTGCCGTAAAGGGGCGGTTCAATCGTAATCACGCCGCCTATGATCCCCTGAGAGCTCTCTGTGATTCCGGTGAGGGCGAGGTCTGCGGTCAAGTCGTAGGTGGCGTTGTGGATAGTGCCGCTATACGACGACGCGAGTTGCTTGGCAGCACTCGCCGCGTTTGCGCCCGGCCCTACGAGACCCAGCGCGAGAATCGCAACCAGGGGCAACAGTCGCCACCGGTTCTGCGATCCCCCGCCTCCGCTGTTCATGACTCCATTCATGGTGTTCTCCTATGTTTCGTCGGCGGCCCGCGGACCCGATCCGGGGCGGGCTTAGTTCCCTGGGACGCGACCCCTCCGGTTCGTCAGGGCTGCTCTCGCCCTGAGATGCCCCTCCATCCAAGAGGGGCCACCGATGACGGTCGTCGGCCGAACGTATCAGAACCTCACAAATCCTCGCCAAACGCGTTTGGAAAGCTCGCCAGCGCGCCGCTCAGGGGACCGCGACGTACTCCCCCGATGAAGGCGCCGCCGCGATGCTCCGAGCCGCCACCGAGAGTGCTCCTTTGCCGCATGAGCGGAAGCGGTCGGCGATCGGGCCCGACGCTGTCACTCGGGACGAGGAGGAGCAGCCCGAGCCGGACCTGGAGCCACGCTCGCTTTGTGCCCCCAAGCAGCGGTCTGCACGCAGCAGTCGAAAAGGACGTGGCGGGCCCGCCACGTCCTTAACCCGCGGGTAACAACAGCAATCTACGGGTATCGACGTGGAGCAGACGCGATCTGCGACCCGCCGATTTGCAGGACTTTTGTGGCTTTTCCGGCACCAATTACCCGTCCCTGAAAATCGTGGTGTCCCCGGTTCGAGTCCGGGTCTCGCCATTGCGTTTTGCCTGCTCAGGGGGATGTTCTGAAGGGCTTCGGGGGGATATCGTCGCTCAGTCTCGGTACCAGTTCGGTACCAGTTGGCGCGCCGAGCGACGTTAGGACGCCGGTGATCACGACCTTCCCGTTGTTGTGCTCAGGCGGCGAGTTCATTCGACGAGGTAGGTCTCGTAGATCACACCTGTGGGCTGGCGGGCACCGACGCTGATAAAGACGCCCTTGTTCAGCCAGTCGAGCTGGGGAGCCGCGGTCTCGATTTGGGTTGAGGTGCGGAAGGTGTACTCGCTTGCGTCAACGTCCTCACCGCGAGCGAGACGTGCGAGGACCTCGGCGCTTCCGTGGCGCACGCCTCGTGACTGGACGTAGAGCAGATCGCCGCCCTCGGTCTGCAGCGTGTAGCGGATGTCGCCGAGCGCGGTGCCGTCGGGCAGGACGGTCTGCCAGTCGGCACTGGCGCCCGGTAGCAACTTGCCTTGCAGCTCAGGTCCGGTGAACGTCCCGCCCGTCTGGGGCACGATTCGCCGATGGACCTGCGCGACCTCGCCGAGATCCAGCGGTTGGCCGAGCGTGGCCTCCAAGCGGTAGACCCGAGTTAGGCGAGGCTCGGGAAGGTGATCACTACTCATCGCTGGCTCCGAGCGGCTGCGGAGACGGTCGGCTGGGGTACCGGATCGTTGGGGTGGGGCTCGAGCGGGGTGAGCGTGACGTCCATCCAGTCGTAGAGTGGCAGGGCGCCGAGTAGACCGGCGAGCTCCGCTTCGCTGTCGGCGCGGTACAGGCCGAGGGCCTTGGTCTCGCCGGGCGCCGCCGGAGACTTCCACAGCCGGACGAGATGCCCTTCGTCGACCAGCTTGGCTGCGGCGGATGCCTCGGCGCTGTTACGGACCTCCACTTCGCTCGCCGGTGCCCCGTCCGGAACGTGGACCTCGAACTCAACTAGGAACTCCATGGCTTCTCCTCCATCAGGCGACGGACTCGAGGGCAGCTGTGGTGCCCGCGAGGAAGCCTAGAAGCGCTCGGTTGACCTCCTGGGGGTGCGTCCAGCCGATGTTGTGAGGGCCACCCTCGACCGGCACGACCGTCACCTCCGCGATGAGCTCGCTGAGCCGTTCGGCGGTAGCCTCGAACGGCAGGATGCGGTCCTCCGTACCGTGTACCACCAGTGTCGGGACGTCGATCTTGGGCAGGTCCTCACGGAAGTCCGTCAGCCACGTATCCACGCAGGCGTAGGCCGCATATGGTGATGAGCCCACCGCGACGTTGAAGCTCGCCTGCCACGCCTGGTCACTGATGCGGTCGGGGCCGAGGACGTCGACGTTATAGAAGTTGTCGAGGAAGTCCTTGAAGAAGGCGTAGCGGTCCTTGACGATCGCCGCCTTGATGTCCTCAAACACCTGACCGTCCACGCCCTCGGGGTTGTCCTCGGTCTTGAGCAGGAACGGCGGAATCACACCGAAGAGGGCGGCCTTGCGCACTCGTGCGGAGCCGTACCTGCCGAGGTAGCGCGTGACCTCGCCGGTGCCCATCGAGAAGCCGCACAGCACGACGTCGCGCAGGTCGAGGTGCTCCAGCAGCGCGCCAAGGTCGGCCGCGAAGGTGTCGTAGTCGTAGCCCACGGTCGGCTGGCTTGAGCGGCCGAACCCGCGGCGGTCATAGCTGACACAGCGGTAGCCGGCGGCCAGCAGCTCGCGCTCCTGGCGCTCCCACGAGTTGCCGTTGAGCGGGTAGCCATGGATCAAAACCACCGGCTGGCCGCTGCCGTGGTCCTCGTAGCAAAGCTCGATCGGGGCGTCATTCTCGGTTCCGACAGTGATGCGCGGCATGTCATGCTCCTTGTCGTTGGGTGTTGCGATAACAGTCGGGTTTCGAGCATCCGGTCTCGTCCGTGCAGGGTCCTGGCCGGTGCCCTGTTTGAGTCAGTGAGAGTCCTGCCTCGAGGAGGCTGATCTCACGCATCGCGCGCGGTCGGCCCTCACGATGGGCCCATTCCCCTGGCCGCCGCGTCTCGGCGGCCAGGGCAGAGCTATGAATCCGTTATGAGGGCAGGTCCGTCCCGGCCTGCTCGGCCACCATGTAGGAGGCGTACCAGGCGGGCCAGTCGTCGTCTTGGCCCGACCGGCGCAGGAGGTGCGAGCTCCCCGTGTGCTCCTCGTGCTCACGGTGGGCGGCCTCGGCACGGCGAAGCGCGGCCTCCAGGTCCGCGGTGGATACGTAGCCCGTCTCAGCGGCGCTCATCCGGCCGGGGAGCCGAGTCGTTACCTCCTGGACCAGGTACGTATTGCCATCGGGATCGTCGAAGTAGAAGAACGACCCGTAGCTGGTGCGTTCGGGGTCGGGACCCGGCTGACGTGCCTCGGCCGGGAACGGTGGGCCGTGCCAAATGTCACTCACCTCGATGCCATGGCCGACGAGCTCATCACGCGCCGCCTCGATGTCGGAGACGATTACCCCAGCCTCGGCTGCTCCAGGCGCGGCCGTGGTGAGTCCGTTGCCGAACGTGATCGAGGTCCCGGAGCCCGGGGGTGTGAACTGGACGATGCGGAGGCCGTCCAGCGGGGCGACGTCATCGTCGAGCCTCCAACCCAACTGCTCGTAAAAGTCCTTGGCTCGGTTGACGTCGGACACGGGGATGATCTGGACCTCGAGCTTCATGTCGACTTGCCCGACGCCGGGGTTGTCGCTCGCGTTGTGCGCTTCCGTGGCGCTCATGTCTGCCTCCTGAGGGTGTTCGGGAAGACCTCAGTGGGTCTTCGTATTGGTGACGCCATGAAGCGTGACCTTCGCGCCTGCCCGTCGCGCCCGGCGGAGGCCCGGGTCAAGCCCCGGGGGTCCCGTGGTCACGGGGGCACGGGCGCGAGCTTGTCCCTACGCTCAGCGGGTGGCAAACTCGACTGCTGTTTCAGCGCGGCGGCTCCTTGGCCGGCGCAGCGAGTGCGCGGCGTTGGATGAGCTGGTGGCGAGCGTGCGCACTGGTCCGAGCCGAGCGCTGGTGCTGCGCGGGGAGGCCGGGGTCGGCAAGAGCGCGCTGTTGGGCTATCTGATGCAGCACGCCTCCGGGTGCGCCACAGCCCGGGCGAGCGGGGTTGAGTCTGAGATGGAGCTCGCCTACGCGGGGTTGCAGCAGCTGTGTGCGCTGTTCCTGGATCGCCTGGATCGCCTTCCCGGTCCGCAACGCGATGCGCTTGGCACAGAGTTTGGCTTGCGCGACGGCGATCCGCCGGATCGGTTCATCGTCGGCCTGGCGGTCTTGAGTCTGCTGTCAGACGTGGCGGAAGAGCGGCCGCTTGTCTGCATCGTGGACGACGCGCAGTGGCTCGACGCGGCCTCGGCGCAGGCGCTGGCGTTCGTCGCGCGCCGCTTGGGGGGAGAGTCGGTCGGGCTGGTCTTCGCCGTGCGCGAGCCGGGCGGCGAGCCGCATTTTGAGGGGTTGCCGGAGCTCGCCGTGGGCGGACTCGACGACGGCGATGCCCGCGAGCTTCTCGGGACAGTTGTGGCTGGCCCACTCGACGAGCGGGTGCGTGATCGGATCATCGCCGAGACCCGCGGCAACCCGCTGGCTCTGCTCGAGCTGCCCCGACTACGCCGAACCCTCGCCGAGCTCGCGGGCGGGTTTGGGCTGTCCGACGACCTGGCCTTGTCGGGGCGGATCGAGCAGAGCTTCGCAGAGCGGTTGGCGCCGCTGCCCCCACCTACACGACTGCTGCTTCTCGTCGCGGCGGCCGAGCCGGTGGGGGATCCGATGCTGGTATGGCGGGCGGCCGCGAAGCTGGGCATCGGGCCGGACGCCGCGGCGCCGGCCACCGCCGCTGGACTGGTTGATTTCGGGGCACAGGTGCGCTTCGGTCATCCGCTCGTCCGTTCGGCGGTCAAGGGTGCGGCAACGCCGGAGGAGCGCCAGCGCGTCCATCGCGCTCTTGCCGAGGTCACCGATGCCGATCTCGATCCGGATCGCCGCGCCTGGCACCTTGCAAACGCGACAGCCGGGCTCGACGAGGACGTCGCCACCGAGCTGGAGCGCTCGGCGGGACGAGCGCGGGCACGCGGTGGCCTTGCGGCGGGTGCGGCGTTTCACGAGCGCGCCGCCGAACTCACGCCGGATCCGAAACGCCGGGCCCAGCGTGCGCTCCTCGCCGCAAAAGGCAAGCACCAGGCCGGCGCGAACGACGCCGCATTGCGGCTGCTGGCGGTCGCGCAGGCGGGGCCGCTGGACGAGCTCGAGCAGGCCCGTGCCCAGCTGTTGCACGCGCAGATCACCTTCGCGATAACGCGGGGTCGCGATGCTCCGCCCCTGCTGCTCGAGGCGGCCAGGCGACTGGAGCCGCTGGATCCGACGCTCGCGCGCGAGACCTACCTCGAAGCGTTCGCGGCGGCCCTTTCCGCGGATCGCCTGGTGCGCGGAGGCGATGCGCATGAGGTCGCGGCGGCCGTTCTGGCGGCAGACTGGGAGCCTTCTACGCGTGCCTGCGATCTGCTGCTCGACGGGCTCGCCGTCCTTTCCCACGAGGGCTACGTTGCGGCGGCGCCGGCATTGAAGGTCGCGCTGCGCGCGTTCCGTGACGAGCGGATCTCCGAGGAGGACGAGCTGCGCTGGCTGTGGCTGGCCTGCCGGATCGCCCGAGCGCTGGTCGACGATGGGGCGTGGGACGAACTCAGCGCACGCCATCTCGAACTCGCGCGTCGCGCCGGCGCGTTTACCGCGTTGCCCGTCGCGCTCACCGACCGCGTCCTCGTCGAGCTGTTCTCCGGGAGGATCGGGGTGGCTATGTCGCTGGCCGCCGAGTCGGACGCCGTCGTCGAGGCCACCGGTAGTCACATAACGCTGCGCACTTCGATCGTGCTGGCGAACTGGCGGGGACGCGACGCCGAGGCAGTGGCGCTCATCGAGGCGCGCCGGCAGGACGTGCTGCGACGCGGCGAGGGGCTCTGGCTCGCCGCCAATGACTGGGGCAGCGCGATCCGCTACAACGGACTCGGCCGCTACGAGGATGCCCTGGCGGCGGCCGAGCAGGCTGCCGAGGCAGCGGGCGGGCTGGGGCCGCCGATATTGCTGCTGGCGGAGCTGATCGAGGCTGCCGCGCGCAGCGACCAGGCGGAGCGCGCGACTGGTCCTCTCGCCCAACTCGCGGAGATTGCGCATGCCGCCGGCACGGACTGGGCGCTCGGGACCCATGCGCGCGCGGCGGCGATGCTTGCCGAGGGAGAAGCCGTCGAGCGGCTCTACCGGGAGGCGATCGAACGGCTGTCGCGCGTCAAAACCCGCGCGACACTCGCCCGCGCACACCTCCTGTACGGCGAATGGCTGCGGCGCGAGCACCGTCGCGTCGACGCCCGCGAGCAGCTTCGAGTCGCGTACACGATGCTCTCGGAAATGGGCGTGGAGGCGTTTGCCGAACGCGCCCGTCGCGAGTTGCAGGCCACCGGCGAGACGGTACGCAAGCGCACCGTTGAGACGCTCGACGAGCTGACCTCGCAGGAGGCGCAGGTGGCGCGCCTAGCCGCCGACGGGCAGACGAATCCCGAGATCGGCGCCCAGCTCTTCCTCAGTCCGCGCACAGTGGAGTGGCACCTCGGCAAGGTGTTCGGCAAGCTCGGGATCAGCTCCCGTAAGGAACTCCGCTCGGCGCTGTCCGACATCGGGGCAAACGTCTTATCCGCCTAGCAGCCCTCGCTCGGGTCCGCGAGCCCCGAGCGGAGTACGACCCAAACAACAGATCGCCACTTTGACACCGGGCCCCTTTTCCATGGAGACGAGCAGAAGCAGTCCGACTCGAGGCCAGCCCTTCAGTCGGTATGAGTGCCAAGGAGCAGTCTCGACGAAGCTGGAGAACTGGTACCGGTCCGCCGTGCCTGTACCAGCACCCCCGCAAAACCCCTCCACACCGATGAGACGTCCGTCAACGCGCTCGCCAGCAGAAGTCCTGCAAATCGGGGCTTTCGAGGGGGTTCTCGGGCCCTTCTGAAAATCGTGGTGTCCCCGGTTCGAGTCCGGGTCTCGCCATAACAGAAGGCGCTGCACCTCGAGGCTTTCAGGTCAGCCAATGCTGTTCAGCTCGGTGAGCTCGTTCTCGGAGAGGGCGAGCACCGCGCCTTTGATGTTGCCGTGCAGGTGCGCGACCGATGAGGTGCCGGGGATGAGCAGGATGTTCGGAGACCGCTGTAGCAGCCAAGCCAGCGCGACGGTCATCGGTGTGGTGTCCAGACGGGTGGCGACCGATACGAGTGTGTCGGACTGCAGCGGGGTGAAGCCGCCGAGCGGGAAGTAGGGCACATAGGCGATGCCCTGTTCGGCGAGGGACTCGATCAGGGCATCGTCGACCCGGTGGGCAAGGTTGTAGAAATTCTGCACGCATACGATCGGCGCGATCGACTGCGCTTCGGCGATCTGCTCCGCGGAGACGGTGCTGACGCCGAGATGCTTGATCAGGCCCTCCTGCTGCAGCTGCGCGAGGGCGCCATAGGGCTCAGCGAGCGACCCCGGCTCGGGGCTGTCGAACCCGCCGACGCGTAGGTTGACGACGTCGAGTGCGTCGAGGCCCAGGTGAATGAGGTTGTCGTGCACGGCCTGGCGGAGCTGCTCGGGAGACAGCGCGTGTGGCCAGCCGCCATTTACGTCGCGATACGCCCCAACCTTAGTAACGATATGCAGCTCGTCCGGGTAGGGGTGCAGGGCTTCCTTGATGATCTGGTTCGTGACGTGCGGGCCGTAGTAGTCGCTGGTATCGATGTGAGTGATGCCCAGCTCCACCGCCTCGCGCAGCACGGCGATCGCGGCGTCACGGTCCTTCGGCGGCCCGAAGACGCCGGGGCCGGCGAGCTGCATCGCGCCGTAGCCCATGCGGGTGACCGTTAGACCCTCGGCCATGGTGAACGTGCCGCCGGGAAGTGTCTGCGTTGCCATCAGCAATCCTCGTTTCGTAGTGCTGCTTGGGCGGGTCAGGAATTGGGCGGCCCGCGCGCTCCACTCGGCCGCGATGTCAGTGTCCGGCGCTCTGGCCGCCGTCGATGTGCAAGAGCTCTCCGGTCACAAAGGGCGCCGACTCGAGATAGAGGACTCCGCCGACCACATCCTCGACCTCGCCCACCCGACCGACGGGGTGCAATGCGCCCATCCCCGCGTAGGAGCTCGTGTCTTGACTCGCCGTTTTGATCACGCCCAGAGACACGGCATTCACCCGTAGACCACGGGAGGCATACTCGATCGCAAGCGATTTGGTGACCGCGGCCAGGCCCCCCTTGGTAAGGACGGACAGTGCGGCAGGTCTGCTGCTGTCGGCCTGCTCAACGAGCGACGTCGAAACATTGACCACGTGCCCACGGCCCTGGTCGAGCATGTGCTTGATCGTGCGCGTCGTGATGTGAAAGAAGCCCGCCAGGTTGACGGCGACCAGGGCGTTGAAGTCCGCGAGGGTGTAATCAGTGAAGGGCTTGCCGATGTAGATCCCGGCGTCGTTGATCAACGTGTCGATCCGGCCAAAGCGCTCGACCGCCTCCCCCACCACACGCTGCGCCGTCTGAGGATCGGCGATGTCGCCTTGCACAGCCACGATGCCCGAGTCCGCAGACGACGCGATAGACCGAGCGGTCGCGATCACGTTATATCCGAGCTCACGGTAGGCCCTCGTCAGACCCGCACCGATGCCCTGCGAGGCGCCGGTGATGATCGCGACCTTCTCCTTGTCGCGCTCAGGCGAGGGAATCATCCGACGAGGTAGGTCTCGTAGATCACGCCTGCGGGGTGCCGGCCGCCAACGCCGATAAAGACGCCCTTGTTCAGCCAGTCGAGTGCAGGAGCCGCGGTTTCGATCTGGGTTGAGGTGCGGAAGGTGTACTCGCTGGCGTCGACATCCTCCCCGCGCGCGAGACGTGCGAGCACCTCGGCGCTGCCGTGGCGCACAGCTCGTGATTGGACGTAGAGCAGATCGCCGGCGTCGGTCTGCAGCGCGTAGCGGATGTCGCCTAGCGCGGTGCCGTCGGGCAGGACGGTCTGCCAGTCGGCACTGGCGCCTCCGAGCAGCGTGCCGTGCAACTCAGGTCCGGTGAACGTCCCGCCGGTCAGGGGCACGATGCGGCGGTGCCCTTGCGGTCTTTCGCCGAGATCCAGCGGTTGGCCGAGCGCGGCCTCCAAGCGGTAGACCCGGGTCAGGCGTGGCTCGGGAAGGTGGTCGCTGGTCATCGAAGCGGCTGCGGAGATGCTCGCCCGGGGTGGGGGATCGTTCGGCGAGGTTAGCGCGGGGCGCCGGTCTATCCGCCGACGATCGGCAAGACGGGCCCACAGGATGGCGCCTGTGCATGCGCGGGGTCGAGCGCGTTGAGCACGTCGCGAAGTGCGACGTGGTCGAACGGAGTCGCGAGGTGCTCGCTTGCGTCGAGCGGGCATTGCTGCTGCAGATCAATGTTGGTGACAGCAGGCCCCGACAGGAAGGCCGAGGTATACGGCGTGACGACCTCGTCGTAGCTCGTCTCGATCACCGTGTAGCTCACCCCCGGCACCGTGTCGCCGCCCGCGTTCAGGTTGGTCAAGAACGTGGAGCCCTGGAACTGTTCTTCGCAAGCCGGCCCGCAGGCGAGTTCGAGCGCGTGGGTTTCCGGGCCGCCCGGTAGTAGGGCGAGCAGGCTGGTGAGACCCTCGACGGTCGTCCCGTGGTTGGACGGTGAGAGGCCGACCAGCGAGTGGACCTTTTCAGCGCCGCCCAGGAACTTCAGGTAGTAGCGAGGCATCATCCCGCCCTGGCTGTGCCCGACCAGGTCCACCTTCGCCGCGCCAGTCGCGGCGAGCACGCGTTCCACGAAAGCCGCGAGTTCCCCCGCCGACGCGGCGATGTGACCGGTCCCGCCGGGCGGCAGCGCACCTGGGAACCCGACCACGCGCCCGGCTTCCTGGCCGTAGTTGAGCGCGAACACGCAATAGCCTTCGTCGCTCAGAAGCGAGGACAGCGTGTACCAGTTGCCGGCCATGTTCTCCAGCGTGCCGGGCACGAGCACCACCGGATGGGGATGCTGCGCCGACGGGCGGCACGACCAGTCGTTGGCGCCGGGCGGGGGTCCGTTGACGTGATCGGACGCGTACAAGTCGCCAGCCACGCTCGAGTAGACGACCGGCAACGTGCCGTGCGCCACCGCCCGCGTGGGCAGCGCGGCAGCCGCCAGCACGACCGAGAGCCAACCCGCCCCGATGAGCCTCAAAGGCCCTCGCATTATCCCGCCCGCTCCTGCACGACCAGAAGTAGATACCCGCGATCGGCGAGGGATATGCATGCCCGTGTTCGCTGCCCGCCAAGCCGTCGGATAACCGGGCGAGGCGTGCGGGCGAGAGCAACCTTGCCCGCCTCACGCTGCCTGGCGGTCGCGCCTAGGATGTCGAGTCTATGCTCATGCAAGACGACTGTTGCTGAGGAGACTTCATGCATGGACCGGTGTTGTTCTGCTACGACGGATCGGAGGGGTCGCGAGCGGCGATGGCCGCGGCGGGGGAGCTCGTCGCCCATCCGGCGCCTGCGGTTGTGCTGACGATCTGGCAGCCCGCGTCGGTGCTGCTTGCGCGGGCCGGGGGCTTTGGCGGGGGCTACTTCAGCGACGAGGAGCGGGTTGACCGGGACCAGGCGCAGTTGGCTGGGGACGCTGCTGAGGAGGGGGTGGAGCGCGCGCGTGACCACGGCTATGACGCCAGCGCTCGCGTGGAGGAGGCCGCGGAAGGCGCGGGGCGCAGGATTATCGAGATCGCCGAGGAGCTCGACGCGCGGCTGATCGTGTGCGGTCGGCGCGGACTCGGCGCGGTCGCCTCGGTGCTGCTCGGCAGCGTCTCGCACGTGGTGCTCGCGCACGCCGGGCGCCCTGTTCTGATCGCGCCGGAGCGGTGAGAAGGGTGTATGCCCATACCCCGGGGCGGCTTCAGCCGCCGGCAAGGGAGTTGACGCAATGCCCACACTGACCCGCGACGCCGATGTATACGTGCTCGATCTCGGCGCTGACGAGAATCGCTTCAACGCCCAGTCCCTGGACGCGATCGAGGCCTGCCTCGCCGAGGTCGAACGTGCCCCGCCGCCGCGTGCCCTCGTGACGGCCGCCACGGGAAAGTTCTGGTCGAACGGGCTCGACCTCGAGTGGATGGCGACCCTGGGCGAGGCGGCGGTTCCGTTCGTCGCGCGAGTCCATGAGCTGTTGGCCCGGGTCCTCGCGCTGAACGTGCCATCGGTTGCCGCGCTGCAGGGACACACGTTCGCCGCAGGCGCGATGCTCGCGCTCGCGCACGATCAACGCCTGATGCGAAGCGACCGCGGCTTCTTCTGTCTTCCGGAGGTGGACATCAACATTCCCTTCACCCCCGGCATGAGCGCGCTCATCGCGGCCCGGCTCCCCACGCAGACCGCCCACGAAGCGATGACGACCGGCAGACGCTACGGCGGCGTCGATGCCGCGGGTGCAGGAATCGTCCGGGCAGCAGTGCCGGACTCGGAGGTCCTGTCCCGCGCGATCGAGCTCGCCGCCGGGAGCGCCGCCAAGAACCCCGACACCCTTGGAGCGATCAAGCAGCGCCTGCATGAGAAGACGTTGACCACGCTCCGTGCCCCGCATGCGCCAGAAAGCTGAGTCCGTGGCCCCCGTCCCACTCCGACAGCGAGACTCCTTCCGTGCGCTGCAGGCCCACCACGAGCTCATGCGCACCCGTCACCTGCGCGAGCTGTTCGCCGAGGACCCCCAGCGCGGTGAACGCCTGAGCACCGAGGCGACGGGCCTCTACCTCGACTACTCAAAGAACCGGGTCACCGACGAGACGCTGCGCCTGCTCGTCGAGCTGGCCGCAGAGTCGCGTGTGCCGGAGCGGCGCGAGGCAATGTTCAGCGGCGAGCCGATCAACGTCTCGGAGAGCCGCTCGGTGCTGCACGTTGCGCTGCGCATGCCCAGAGGGGCCTCGCTGCTGCTCGACGGCGTGGACGTGGTCGCCCAGGTCCACGAGGTGCTGGACCGCATGGCGGCGTTCGCCGAGCGCGTTCGCGCGGGTGACTGGAAGGGCCACACGGGAGAGCCGATTCGCAACATCGTGAACATCGGCATCGGCGGCTCGGATCTCGGACCGGTGATGGCCTATGAGGCGCTTCGCGCCTACTCACGCCGCGATCTGGAGTTCCGCTTCGTCTCGAATGTTGATTCGACGGACTTCGTCGAGGCCACACGCGATCTGCGGCCCGAGGAGACGCTTTTCATCGTGTCCTCAAAGACCTTCACGACCCTTGAGACGCTCACCAACGCCGCCTCTGCCCGGGAATGGGTGCTCGCTCGGATGGGTGAGGAGGCGGCGATCGCCAGGCACTTCGTGGCGGTCTCGACCAACGCGGAGCGGGTGGCCGGGTTCGGCATCGACACGGCCAACATGTTCGGCTTCTGGGACTGGGTGGGTGGGCGCTACTCGATGGATTCCGCGATCGGGCTCTCGACGATGGTGGCGATCGGCCCCGAGCAGTTCGCGGAGCTCCTCGCCGGCTTCCACGCCATGGACGAGCACTTCCGCAGCGCGCCCCTGGCGGAGAACATGCCGGTGCTGATGGGCCTGCTCGCCGTCTGGTACAGCAATTTCTTTGGCGCGCAGTCGATCGGCGTGATGCCCTACGAGCAGTACCTCAAGCGCTTCCCGGCGTATCTGCAGCAGCTGACGATGGAGTCCAACGGCAAGCATGTGACGCTCGACGGGACCACCGTCGACTACCAGACGGGCCCGGTCTACTGGGGAGAGCCGGGGACCAACGGGCAGCACAGCTTCTACCAGCTTCTGCACCAGGGCACGAAGCTGATCCCGGTGGACCTGATCGGCTTCGCCAAGAGCATCAACCCGCTGCGTGACCACCACGACATCCTCTCCTCGAACGTCTTCGCACAGGCGCAGGCGCTCGCGTTCGGAAAGACCGAGCAGGAGGTGCGCGCCGAGGGAACGCCGGAGGCCGTGGTGGCGCACCGCGTGATGGAGGGCAACCGCCCCACCAACGTGCTCCTCGCCGAGAAGCTCACACCGGGCATCCTGGGCTCGCTGGTTGCGCTGTATGAGCACAGCGTCTTCACCCAGGGCACGATCTGGGGGATCGACTCCTTCGATCAGTGGGGAGTCGAGCTCGGCAAGGCGCTCGCCAAGACGATCATCCCCCAGCTCGAGAGCGACCCCGAGCCCCAGCTCGCCCACGACTCCTCCACGAACACGCTGATCGGCCGGTACCGGTCGCTGAAGGCGCGACGCTGAGCGCCATGACAACGCCGCCGATTCGCGCCGTCCTCGCCGACGTGGACGGCACGCTCGTCACCCAGGAGAAGGTTCTGACCGATCGCGCGGTGGCGGCGGTCGCACAGCTGCGCAGGGCCGGCATCGACTTCGCCGTGACCAGCGGCCGGCCCCCCCGCGGAATGTCGATGCTGATCGAGCCGCTCGCGCTGACCACGCCGATAGCGGCGTTCAACGGCGGGGTCGTCGTTCGCCCGGACATGTCGGTCATCGAGCAGAAGACGATCCCCGGGGCCGTTGTGGCGAGCGCGATCGAGCTGCTCGCAGGCAGCGGGCTGGACGTTTGGGTCTACAGCGGCGCCGACTGGCTCGTGCGCGACCGGAAGGCTCCGCACGTCGATCGGGAGGCGGCGACGGTGAGGTTCCAGCCGACCGTCGTCGACAGCTTCGACAGCGTGCGGGACGTCGCCAAGATCGTGGGGGTCTCCGACGACCACGACCTGGTTGCCGCAACCGCGCTGGAGGCGCGCAAGAAGCTCGGCGACCACGTGTCCGCCGCCGCGTCCCAGCCCTACTACCTGGATATCACCCACCCTCGCGCGAACAAGGGTGAAGTGGTCGTCTACCTGTCGGCGAAGCTGGGCATTCCCGCCGAGCAGTTCGCGACGCTCGGGGACATGCCCAACGACGTCCTGATGTTCGCCCGCTCGGGGCTCAGCATCGCGATGGGCAATGCCGAGCGCGAGGTGCAGCGGGCCGCCCGGCGCGTGACCGCCTCAAACGAGGATGAGGGCTTCGCCAAGGCGATTGAGCAGTTCGTGCTGCCCGGTGGCTCCCAGTCGTAGGCCGGGCCGCCGCGGGTTCGCCGAGCGCGGGGCGAACGCGTCGCGTCCCACGTGGCCCTGCCCTACCGGGGCGACTCGCCGATCAGAATCTCCGACGGCTCGGGGGGGAGGGAAAGATGAGGGTGCTCACCGGGGCCTTGGGGTGAGAACCAACGCTGGGCGATCGCGGTCGGGATGATCGCCGATAGCACGACCACGGTGACGAGCAACGAGAACTGGCTGCGGTCGATGATGTGTGCCGTGAGGCCGTAGAGCGCGCTGATCGTTCCGAACGTCAGCCCCGTGCTCATCAGCAGCGTCGTGAACGTCGCATTCGGTCCCGTGTGGCGGCGGGCGAGGGGGTAGATCAGGCTGAGCTTGGGCACCATCTTCGCCGCGACCAGCACGCCGAGCACGCCGAGATTTGCAAACACCGCCGCCAGAGAGACGTTCATTCCGCCGCGCAGGAAGAAGAAGGGAGTGAGAAACGCAAACGCCACCACCCGGAGGCGCCGTTGCTCCTCCTGGTGTCGCTGATAGTGGCGGGACATCACCAGGCCGAGGATGAACGCAGGCAGCACCGCCTGGCTGTTCGCCTCGGTGCCGAGGACCATCAGGACGAGGAGGATCGCGAACACGAGCTTGATCTCAGGCTCGATCACGCGGTCGCCATAGCGCGCGAAGAACCAGGGGGAGGCCTTCGGCAGAAGCACGATCAGCGCCACCGACACCACCAGGAACACCGGAAGCCAGGCGGTCGGCTTGATGAAGATGACCGACAGCGCGATCACCGTGCACATGTCGGTCACGAAACAGGCGCTCATGATGAGCTTGCCGACGCGGACCGTGTTGAGCCCGGTCTCGACGAGCACGGCGTAGACAACGGCGAGACTGGTCGTCGACAGAGCGGTCCCCGCGATCAACGACGCTTTCGTGGTCCACCCGAGCGGCCCGATCGCCACCAGCGTCGCCGCGACGAACGGCCCGGCGAAGGAGACCACCCCGATCGTCATCGATGCGGCGAAGCGTTCGCGGAAATCGTCTGGGTCAACCTCCGCTCCGGCCAGGAACGTGAGCACCACCGACGCAAAGCCGGCGAGGAACACGAGCCAGCTCTCGTTCGGATTGAGGTTGAACGTGTTGCCGAGAGCGATCCCGAGCGCCAGCTCGATGAGCGCGACCGAGATGCCGACCTCGACCGAGACCATGCTGGCGAGCAGGGCCGCGCTCATGAGAATGGCTGCGAGCTGTATGGCTTCCATCTGCGACCTCCACGATGCGTCGTTGGACGTTGTCGTAGAGGCCATCAGCGGCGCCGCCGCGGTTCAGGGTCGGCCACATCGCCACGGACCCCTGGAGCGAGCCTCATCGCTCACCCGCAGCCTAGTCGATTACGCCGGGTCGCTCGCTGCTAGCGGTTGAACACCACGTTGGCGCTCGCCGCCGCTCGGGAGGCGCCCCTGCGAGAGGGTAGGAACCCGACGGTGGCGTGAATCTTCAGCGCACGGCCTCGATGCAGGGCCCTCACGCTGGCGGGTGATAGACGAATACCGAGCCTCACGCTCGTCGCCTTGCCAACCCGGCGAAAGACCGTGCGCAGGTCCTTTGCGCGCACCGCGATGCGACCCGCCGCAGCCGTCTTGACCGTCAGGATCAGCTCGTGGCCCACGATCCTGTGGCGAAGGATCTCGATCTCGCGAGGCCCGCAGCCGGCGACCGCGAGTCTCGTGTTCTGTTTGATCCGCGCGCCGTTTTGCCCGGTGATCGTCGTCGGCATGATCAACGGCTTTGCGCACAGGCTCCCGCTGGCCGCCAGCGCCGAGTATGGGCCGGCCGGGAGGTCGAGCGTGAAGCTCGAGACGGGCACATCGGGGATCGTCGCGAACGTGGATGTGGTGACCCCCCGCCGGATGTTCGTGTTGCCGACCACGATCACGCGGACGCCCCTGTCTTCGAGCAGCAGATCGAGGTCTGGGAATCCCGCGCCGCCGTGCGAGACGAGGTAGGCCGGCCCGGTGAGCTTGCCGGAGAGCACCGGCGTTGCGACGACGGTGCTACCGACCTTGGAGCCCTTCGGGCAGGCGTAGGGGTTCGCCGCGTAGGTCGCTTCAGGACAAGCCTGTTGGAGCGTCGTAAGGCGCGAGGGCATCTGCTTGGGCAACTGGACGACCACCGAGCGCATGTTGGCCTCATGGGCAGGCTGGGAGATTCTCACCCGCAGACTGGCGCCGGTCGCTTTGGAGGTCTTGCCGCTGGTGGCCGCCGCGAAGGACGGTTTGAACGCCAGCGCAGCGCAGTCGGTCACCTGGAAGGGGCTCGACAGGGCCTGGGTCGCCCCGAACGTCGAGGTGAGCGTCGTCTGGGTCGCCAATGCGCCGCAGTTCGTGGGATTGAACAGGAAGCTTGTGCGGTCGACGGTCACGCTCAGGCTCCTGAGCCGCAGCGGCACCCCCTTGACGATCGTGGGCAGGCCGCTTGTCACGACCACGCTGGCGCTGTGCGGGTCGACGTTCACCCCGGCGCGCGTCAGCACGCAGTCGCACGTCCCGCCGCCGAGGTCGAACGGCCCCGCCACAGCGGGCAGAGCGATCGACAAGCCGTACGGTGCGCCGTTGTATGGGCCTGTCAGGTAGACCTTTCCGGTGAACACAAAGGGTTCGGGTCCAGAGCCGACGCCGGCGGTCGCCGTACCGATCTCGTTGGCCGATGAGCACGTCCCCGCCTGGGCGCTTGGTTCACCGCACAACGGCACCGATGGGATCGCGCCGACGAGCCCGGGAGGCAGCACCGTCCTGACCTGCGATAGGTACTGCTGCCCGTCGTCCCGGCCCAGGTTGAAGGTGTAGGAGGTGTAGCCGCGTGCCCGTGAGGAGGAGCTCTGCGTGCTCTGTCTGAGTGAGAACGGGAGCGGGGAGGGACACCCGGTCGTGGTGAGGAGCGAGGAATTCGCCCACGGCGCCCCGGCGGTGAACGGGGTGAAGACGGATTCCGCCGGCGCCTCTCCGCACACGAGCGGATTGGCCAGGGGCGCCTGGGCTCCTCCCTTCATCGTCAGGACCAGGGCGCTGAACGGGAGCTGAGGGTTTTCCGAGAAGGTCGCTTCCAGCCTGCCCGCGCTGGGGTTCGGGTTGACGAGACCTCTCAGCCGGACAGACACGCCATAGACACTCTCGGCATCGATGTAGATCGTGTAGGGAGGACCGGTGATCGGGCCGCCGTCCGGACTGCCCAGATAGACGCCGCCCGTGAGCGGCGCCGGCAGGTCGCTGTAGATCGCCACCGTGCCCACGCTCGATGCCGCCGGGCAGCCGACCGCGTTGGTCGTGCCGATTCCGATCTGGGCGGCGGTACATGCCTCGCTCCCAAGCCCGCGCGCCGCCGGGGGATTGAGCGTGAGGCCTTCTGGAAGGGTCAGATGAACGCCTTGGATGTCGGCCGTATCGATTTCGCCGCCACCCCCGTGCTGCGGCGCGCGGATCTCCACGGTTCCCCCGTCGGGCAGGTCCGACTGAGCGGTTTCTGCTTTGACTTCGCTCGTGGGCTCGAAGGGAACGTTCTGGCAGCCGTCCACCCCGACCGGAGTGTGGGTTTGGGTGCGCGCGACCGCGCCTTCCCAGGATTCGACTTCGATGGTGGAGACGGTCGTGCTCGAGCACTCGCTCGGGAGGGTGAGAAAGCCGCCTCCGGAGCGACCGTCGAAGTTCAGTTTGGACTTCAGCACCGCCAGCGACGTCTTGATCCCGCCGAGGAGTTCGGCTTCCGTGGGGATGTTGTTGATTTCGAAGTACTCGTGGTAGTCGCTGCTCCAGCTGACGTGGCCTTCGAGATACAGGCGCACCGGCGTGATGAGGGGCGCGAGCGGCGCAACATAGATGCCGAAGTCGAGCGGCAGGCCCGGCGGCTGTGAGAGGTCGTAGACGGTTCCTGAGATGGCGAGGTCGTTTACGCCGTCGTAGACCACCATTTCGGTCGTCCCCACCACCGATCCGGCGCCGCAGGCGTCGACCTGGAAGGCCGAGGCTGAGCACTGTTCGGGCGGAGCCTGCGGATCGGCGGCCAAACCCGCCGGAAGGTCGACGCGGACCCGCTTGATCGCGCCTTCGGGTTCTTCGCCGAGCAGGCCTTTCCTGTGGTTGAGTTCGAACGTCGTAAGCCCCCAGGGCGGGTGACCGGCGGCCTGCGTATAGAACTCGCTTTGCGGGCTCGAGTAGGTACACGAGCTCACCGTGCAGGTGCCGGCTTCGAAGTTGTGTTCTTCCACGCCGAAGCCCGCCTGCGCGGCGGGCGCGGCGATGGCGGGCGCGGCACAGGCGAGCAGCGCGGCGAGCCAGGCGCGACCGGGGTGGCTCATCCGCATGCGAACGCCACATCTACCTCCTTGTAGAAGCATGGCCCCGCTCAATTACCCGTTCTGGCCCCGCCTTATTCCCACGAGCCCCGTGGGACGCTCCGACCAAAGGCGTCAATGGGCCTTGTCGTGGCTGCGCCGCCGCCTCACCAGTAACCTCCGTCGGCGCACGGTGGCAGCGGAAGCGACCGGCTCCGGCTTGGGATTTGGCTTGGGCGCGTAGCGATCGATCTCAAACCACATGCATGCGGGGTGCTCGTCGGTATCGATCGCCCAGCGGTCCGCGACCTGGCCGAGCAGCATCACGTCGTAGTCGGGTACGCGACGCTCGTCGAGGGGGAGACAGAGCAGCTCACGGCGTGCCCGCAGCTCGACGCGCACCACGTCGCTGGGCATCCACACGCGCAGCTCGACCACCTCGGTGGCGGATTGGCATTGCTGGACGGCACGGGTGACCAACTCGCTCGTGAGGAGCACGACGGCATCCCGCAAGTCCGGGCCCGGCCGATCGACCCGAGCCACGTGGTAGCGCGCCGCACGGGGGGCGTGGGCATCGAGACGCAGAGAGGCCTCGAGATCTGGATCGGCGGACTCGATCGGCACTCTGAGCAAGAGATGCCCGCGTGTGCGAGCCTCAAACCCCGCTTGGACGCCTCCGGACCACAGTTGGCGGGATCGAGCAGACAGCTGCGGCGGTGTGGTGCGCGATAATTGGTGGATGAGCGACGCCGCACAGGCACCCGAGCCGCCCTATCACCTGCTCCTTCACCCGGACGAGGTGCCGGTCACCGGCGAGGCGCTGCGGCTGCTCATCTCTGATGAGGCGCACCAGCTGCAGATTCGCCGTCTCGCGCGGGAGGTTCTCGCCGAGCTCGAGGCGAAGCCCGACGCCGAGGGCAGGTTGACGGTGTCGCTCGCCCCCGAGCAGATGAAGATCACGCACAGCGCCGTGCGCCTCCTGTTCGACGACCTCCAGCGCGGGCAGGCCGCCGAGCGCGAGCTCCTGCGCGGGATCCTCGACAAGCTCCCCGACGAGCACACGATGCGCTCGATCGTGCTGCGGTAACCACCGGGAGCTCGCCGCCTGCAGCGGGGTTTGCCGCTCAGTGGTCGGCAAGGCGCCTGAGCAGCGGAACCGCACGGGCGAGCACCTGCTGCTCCTCTTCAGATAGGCCCTCGGCTATGGCTCGGATGAGCCAGCCCTCGCGCTGGCGGCGCTCGGCCTCGAGCGTCTGGCGCCCCCGGTGGGTGAGCTCGAGCAGCGCGCGGCGTCCGTCGGCGGGGTCGGGCCGCCGGCTGAGCAGGCCGTCGGCCTCGAGTTCTGTGACGATCTGGGCCATCGACTGCGGCCGCATCCGCTCGGCGGCGGCCAGGTCGCTGGTACTGCTTGCGCCGTCACGGTCCAAGCGCCCCAGCACGGCGCCCTGCGCCAGCGAGAAGCGATGCTCGGCGCGGAGCCTTCGTACCAGTTGGCCGAGCACCACGCGTAGTTCGCTGGCGACGAGGGAGACGTCGGACAAGACGTGGGGACTATAACCGTAAGACAGGCTATCTGTACAGGTTACCTGTATAAAGTGTGGGGATGAGGCGAACGCGAAGCGCCCCGGCGAGCGCCGATGCGGAGATGGTCCAGATCAACGGGGGCCGGCCCTCCGCAGACGGCTACAAGTGGATCGCGCTGTCGAATGTGACCCTCGGGGTGCTGCTCGCGACGCTCGACGGCTCGATTGTCCTGATCGCCATGCCCGACATCTTTCGGGGCATCCATCTCGATCCGCTGGTGCCGGCGAACAGCTTCTACCTGCTGTGGATGATCCTCGGCTTCCTGGTCGTGACGAGCGTGCTGATCGTGAGCTTCGGGCGGCTCGGCGACATGTACGGCAGGGTGCGCATGTACAACCTCGGCTTCGTCGTGTACACGTTGGCCTCGCTGGCGCTGACGGTGGATTGGATGACCGGCCCAGCGGGGGCGATCTATCTGATCGCGTTCCGGCTCGTGCAGGGGGTGGGCGCGGCGCTCCTGTTGGCCAACTCCGCCGCGATTCTCACCGACGCCTTCCCCACCAACCAGCGGGGCATGGCGCTGGGTATCAACAACATCGTCGGAGTCAGCGGGATGTTCATCGGGCTGGTGCTGGGAGGCATCCTCGCCCCGATCGATTGGCGCCTCGTGTTCCTCATCTCCGTGCCGGTCGGGCTGTTCGGGACCGTGTGGGCCTACCTGAAGCTCGAGGAGCGCAGCAAACCGCGCCCGGCATCGATCGACTGGTGGGGCAATCTCACCTTCGCGCTCGGGCTCGTCCTGATCATGGTGTCGGTCACCTACGGCATCCGGCCCTACGGCGGCCACGCGACCGGCTGGGGCAGTCCTCGCGTGATCGCGCTGCTGCTGGGCGGAGTGGTGTCGCTCGCGGCGTTCGCGGCGATCGAGCGAAACGTCGCGGAGCCCATGTTTCGCCTGCCCCTGTTTCGCATCCGCGCCTTCACGTTCGGGACGCTCTCGACGTTCCTGTCGGCCGTTGCCCGGGGTGGGCTGCTGTTCATGCTGATCATCTGGCTACAGGGGATCTGGCTGCCCCAGCACGGCTACGATTTCACCGAAACACCCCTGTGGGCGGGCATCTACATGCTGCCGCTCACGGTCGGGCTGCTGATCGCAGGCCCCACCTCCGGGTATCTGTCCGATCGCTTCGGCGCGCGCTGGTTCGCGACCGGGGGAATGCTCGGCGCCGCCGTGAGCTTCTTCCTGCTGATCCTGCTGCCCACGAACTTTCCCTTCGCGCTGTTCGCGATCGTGCTCGCGCTCAACGGCATCTCGATGGGCATGTTCGCCTCACCCAACCGGGCGGCGGTGATGAACAGCCTGCCGCCTGGAGACAGGGGCGCCGGGGGCGGCATGAACCAGACCTTTCAGAACTCGGCGCAGGTGCTCTCGATCGGGATCTTCTTCACCCTGATGATCCTCGGTCTCGCCACCAGCCTGCCGCACACCATGACCGCGGGCCTTGAGGCGCACGGCGTGGCTGCCGCCACCGCTCGTCATGTCGGCGGTCTTCCGCCCGTGTCGATCCTGTTTGCCGCCTTCCTGGGCTACAACCCGATCCAGAGCCTGCTGGGGCCGCACGTCCTCGCGACGCTGTCGGCCGTCAACCGAGCGACGCTCACCGGCCGGTCGTTCTTCCCGCATCTGATCTCATCACCCTTTCGCAGCGGCCTGCACGAGGCCTTCACATTCGCGATCATCGCCTGCCTGATAGCGGCTGCCGCGTCGCTGATGCGGGGCCAGACGTACCACTACTCGGTGCCCGTGTCTCGACACGACTCCGGCGAGGGCCCGCCGCTCGGTGACACGGAACCGAGCGCGACGGCAGGAGCGGATCCTCAGCCGGCGGTCGAGCGCATCGCAGGGCACTCGTAGCCGCACACGGTCAGCGAGAACTGGACGAGGTCAGCTGAACGGGTCTGATTGGCTGCAGAAGGTCTCGGCGACCGGAGCGGCGATCGCCCGCCACCTCACCGTCGCGAGCCGCTGGATCCCATAGGAGTCCCAGTCGATGCCCGCGCCGTCGGGGATGATCGAGGTGATCTCATCGTCGCCCGAGCGGATGAACGTGTATCCCGCGCGCTGCACCTGTCCATGGCGGTAGCGCGTGAGGCGGTCGAGGTGCGGGTTGGCCGATGGGTCGCATGCATGCAGGTAGGCGTACAGCCACGGCCCGGCGAGCGCCGGCGAGACGAATTCCGGCGGGCAGACGTTTCCGGCTCCCCCCGTCTCCTGGTCGATCAGCTGAGGGCGGCCGCCCAGCGGCTCGAACCACAGCGTCGACTCGCCGAAGGTCCCGATCGAGTTGGCCGTGACGTAGGCGACCTGCCTGCCGTTGAAGCTGAGCGCGGTGATGGAGCCGGTCAGGCCCCTCGGCCACGTCCCGCCATCGCTCTGCGCACCTCGAGAGCTGGGGAGCGCGAGCGACTTCACGCTGCGGCTGCCGATCTGCCAGAGGAGCAGATCATCGGGCCGGCGCCTGGCGCCCGAGGGGTTGCGGCGCAGGAACACCAGGGCACCGTTCCAGACGGCCGGCTCATGGTCTGAACCGCCGCCGGGCGGGGCCAGTGCGCGCTCAGCCGCTCCGGCCACGCCCAGTCGAAGCTCAGCGACGTGGCAGCCCTTGCGAGTTGCGGTGCTCGAGCAACGCGAGTACACCGCGGCCACCCCCGTGCCGCCGGTGGGCCCCAGCTCCACGTCGAACGGCGCCGCGTTCTCAGCGATCGCCGCGAGGGAGATCGCACCCTGGGGGGAGCGCAGCACTAGCGCGTAGCGGCCCGTTGCGCCATCAGGGCGGCTCCATGCGGCCCAGCCTCCGTACGCCGCCACCGACACGCCCGTGGGATCCAGCACGACGGGCGACTCGGCGCCTGCACCGGGCGCGGTGCCCGCGAGCGCGAGGACCACGGCCCCGGCGCTGAGGACCATTCGAGCTACCGCGGTCACGTCGCTCAAGGTACCCACGTCTCGGCCAGCGGCGTCACCTGCAGCTCATGCGTCGCCGCCCTCGAGCCCTGCTCGGCGAGAAAGCGAACGGCGTCGGCGATCTGGCGAGGATCGGCCATCGCCTCGCGGTTCCCCGGACCCGCCGTCGCGTCCACGGGCTCGATCCCGGCGTCGACTATCAGCAGTGCGACATGGATGCCCTGGCCGCGCAGCTCGAGTGCCGCGGCCTGCGTGATCGCACGCACGCCGAAGGCTCCCGCGGCCCACAGCCCGCGGCCCGGCATCGCTCGCCGCGATGAGCCGCCGGTCACCTGGATCGCGGTCGCGGCGCCTCCCTGGGCCACGAGGAAGCTCGCGGCTCCGGACAGGAAGGCGAAGGCCGAGCGGGCCGGGGCCACGGCCCAGGAGTCGAATGCGTCGGCGCTCGCCTGTGCCATCGGCCCTCCGCCGAAGGGGCCTGTTCGAGTGCCGCCGTAGGCGGAGGCAGCGTTGACGACGAGATCGACCCGCCCGCGCTCGGCCGCCACACGCGTGAGCGCGTCGCGGACGCTGGCCTGGTCGGTCACGTCGGCGCGCAGCGCCAGCGCGCCGGCTGCCGTGATCTTCTCGAGTGTGGCCTCCGAGCGGGCGACTCCCGCCACACCCCAATTCTGAGCGATTAGCGCCTCGATGATGGCGCCTCCGAGATTGCGCGCTCCGAACACCAGCGCGCTCCTGGGCTCCTGTGTCGCATCGGCCATTGCGCTCCTCCTCATTCAGCCCGCCGGGAGTCCCACGGGTCGGCTTTACCGGTCAGCGTCCGCCTGGATCATGCATACAGTGCGAACGCATCGACATGCTCGTCGATGCGGGCGCTCGCGGCTGTGCGCTGCTCACGCTCGGCCCGGTGCGGAGGACAGTGCACTCCGCGGATGCCTCCGTCCAGGAGGCCGTAGGCGAGCCAGACGTCGTTCTGCCAGGTGAAGCGAAAGAAGCGATCTGCGAGCACGTCGTCCTTCTCGAGCTCGTGCTTCCAGGCCGCGGTCACGACGCCCTCGGGGATGCTCGACGTGCACGAGCAGCCGCTCGCCGGGTCGCCGGTCCAAACGCATCGCAGCTCTGTCTGGGTGCTTGAGATCTGCGCGTCCGCGTTCTCCTGTCTGCCCGAAGAGGGCGACGTGGCGGGCGCTTCATCGGCACCTATCGGGCATTCCATGTCGATATTCTCGGACGACGGGAGGGATTGAACCCAAGATCGCGACGTGTTTTGGACGCTTGTCCGAGAGGGCGCCCCCGGTTGGGACGTCAAGCAAGCCCCGTGGCGGCGATCAGCTGGGGGCGGTGAGGAATTTCGCGCGCGCGCCCTTGGCGGAGTAGAGACTGGCATCGGCCGCAGCCATGAGCGCCTGAACGTCCTGAATTCCGTCCCATTCGGCGATTCCGACCGAGAAGCTGTGGTCCTCGGGGGTCGCCTCGACGAGTCGATCGACGAGCTTCTTCGCGTCGTCGAGCCGGCAGCCGGTGAGGACCGCGGCGAACTCATCGCCCCCGTAGCGTGCCAGCAGATCGACCGGGCGCAGGGCGGAGCTCCAGGCTGCCGCGTTCTGCTTGAGCAGCTGGTCGCCGGCGTGGTGGCCGTGCGTGTCGTTGAGCTTCTTCAGGCCGTCGATGTCCAGCATGGCCACGCACAGCGGCCAGCGCTCGCGCTTGGCTCGAGCCATCTCGCGGGGAAGCTCCTCGCGCCACGCGCGACGGTTGGGCAGCCCCGTCAGCTCATCGGTGTGGGCGATGCGTTCAAGGCGCGCCAGCAGGTCGACGCGCTCGATTGCGATGGCCGCCTGTGCCGCCAGCAGCACGATCGTGGCGCGCACGTTCTGCTTGGGCGCCGCCACCGGCTCAAGCCAGTACAGGGCCAGCACCGCAACCGTGGCCTGGTCTCGCAGCACCGGCTGCCACAGCGCGCACCGGACCGTGTCGCCCTCGCCGGGATCGAGCTCGGTGCCGTGTTCGCCGGTGAGGCGCACGAAGCTGGCCTCACCGGTCGAATAGGCCTGCGTCGCGCCGGCGAGCGAGTCGCCGAGCAGGAGCTCCTCCGCGACGAGCGTCTCGCCGGCCACCGCGGCGGGCACGAGGGCAGTGTCGTCTGCGCGGGGCTCCCACAGGGCCGCGCTGTCCGCGCGCGCCACACGTGCCGCGGTGCAGCACAGGTCGTTGCGCGTCGCATCCGCGGTGGGCTGCTGGAAGATGCGATGCATGGCGTTCACCACCGCGGCGAGGTTCTCCGCGTCCTCGGCGGCCTGGCGGCGCTGGCGGCGAACCCGGCGAACAAGCGCATCGATGAACATGCCCGCGATCACCAGGGAGGCGATCGTCGTCACCCACCGTCCCGGTGCATTTGGCTCTCCTCTGACCGCAAGGACGATCGCATAGGCGACGCCCACCACGGCCACGTGCAGCGCCGCCTCCCTTCGCCTGAAGAACGAGAACGCGAACAGCGCAACCCACACGTACCAGATGCCGTAGTAGCTGACGCCGTCGCCGCTGTAGTAGAGGGCGCGCGTGATCAGGGCCGTACCGGCCAGGATCGCCAGGTGGAACGTCCAGGCCGGCAGCCGCCGGAAGACGGTCAGGACGACCACGCCACCCACATACGCCATCGCGATGTTGACCGCGAGCGCACCGACGTTGGTGTGCGGCGCGCGGGGCAGCAGTATCGAGATCAGCCCGATCGTGGCCCCGGCGTTGAACAGCCAGCCGAGGGTCCGCGCCATCAGGGCGGGCTCAGAAACGGCAGGGTCTGTCTGCTCGCTGTGTGCGCGCTCGTCTACAGGCTCCATCGCCTTGCAGATCGGCAGTGCCAGAGTCCGCCTTGAGCAACGCCGCAGGCCCTCGTCCAATGTCGCTGTTGGCGCCTGGGGGGCGGGTTATGCGCGGTTATGGATACCGCTGCGTCGCCGGGCCGGACGGCTAGGCCGCGGCATCGCCGGCCCTGCGGGAGCGGGGCGAGCGTCTGGCCAGCACAGCGCCCCAGTCGGCGTCGTCGATCCTGCCCGGCTGCGTGTCGCGCATGAACTCTCGCAGCAGCTGTGAGAGGCCGTCGGGATCCTCGAGGTGCGGAAAGTGTGCGGCGCCGGGAAGCGTCCGCAGGCGGCTGTGCGGGATCGCCGCGTGGGCGGAGCGTCCATGGCCAAGCGGAATCGTCTGATCGCGCTCGCCCCAGACGATCATGGTGGGCAGCGATTCGAGCAGATACAGGCGGTCGGTGGCGCTGACCCGCTGACCATGTGTGTCGATCACCGCACGAAGGGTCTGCAGGAAGGCCTCCCGCGCTCCGGCGCTCTGCAGCGGGCGAAGCGCTCGAGCGAATGCCTGCAGATACACCCCGAGGCGGGCGTTCCGCCGGCGCAGGTGGCCGCCCCCCTGCCAGAGTGCCTCGATCAGCCGCGGGTGGATTGTCATCGACAGCAGGGCGCTCATGCCGGGCAGCGTGGCGCTGCGCAACAGTGGACTCACCTCGTGACCGAGGCCGCCGCTTGAGATGAGCACGAGGCGTTCGACCCGTTGCGGGAACTGGTAGAAGAACTGCATCGCGACGCCGCCGCCGAGCGAGTGCCCCACGATCGTCGCGCGGTCGACCCCGGTCGCGGCGAGCAGGTCGCGGATGCTGGCGGCGTGCGCGCCCAGCGAATAGTCGCCGCGCGGGGCCGCCGAGTCCCCGTGCCCGATCAGGTCCGGCGCGATCACCGTGAACTCGTTGGCCAGGTTCAGCGCCACCGACCGCCAGTGGCTGGAGGAGTTGAGCATTCCGTGAATCAGGACGATGGGCGGTCCGCTGCCCGCCACTCTGTAGATCACACGGCGTCCATGCAGCTCGATCTGCCACTCGTCGAACTGCGGCGGCAAGGTGGTCACGGGCGCGGGAAGCGGACGCCCCTGTGCCCGATCCTGGCGCTCAGACCCCCCCCTGCCGGGTTTGGCCTGACTGGATGTCAGCGTCCCACCTCGCGGGCCACACTAGCAAGGGTCGTCCCGCTAGATTTGGGCCCGTGCCGATTGACGCCGACTCCAAAGCCCCGGTCGCCGGGCATTGGGGACCGCGCCCCGGTGCGGATCGAGCCGAGGAGGCCGGCGTCAGTGTGCGCGGGCTCGTCAAGTCCTACGGGGCGGTGCGCGCGCTTGCCGGTGTCGATCTCGAGGCGGCGCCGGGCACGGTGCTGGGTCTGCTTGGACCGAACGGCGCCGGCAAGACCACGATCATCCGCATACTGACGACGCTGCTGAAGCCCGATGGCGGAACGGCGCGGGTCGCCGGTCTCGACGTCGTGGGGGATGCCGCGAGGCTGCGTGAGCGGATCGGCCTCGCCGGCCAGTACGCGGCCGTCGATGAAAACCTCACCGGGCTCGAGAACCTCACGATGGTGGGGCGCCTTTACGGCGAGCCGCGTGCGAAGGCCAAGCAGCGGGGGCGCGAGCTGCTCGAGCGCTTCGAACTGCTCGACGCGGCGGGCAGGCCGACCAAGACCTACTCCGGGGGCATGCGGCGGCGGCTGGATCTGGCGGCGGCACTGGTGGCCAGGCCACCGGTGCTGTTCCTCGATGAGCCGACCACCGGTCTGGATCCGCGCAGCCGGCTGCAGCTGTGGGAGACGATCGAGCGACTGGTCGCCGACGGCACAACGGTGCTGCTGACGACACAGAACCTCGACGAGGCCGACCGGCTTGCAACCGAGATCGCGGTCATAGACCGGGGTCGTGTGCTGGCGGAGGGAACTCCGGATGAGCTCAAGGATCGTGTGGGCGGTGAGCGCCTGGAGGTACGGCTCGAGGACGCCGCGGCCGGCCAGGTGGCCGTGCGCGCGCTGGCGTCGATGACCGACGAGCCGCCGGACCTCGCGGGTGATCTCCTGACCGCTCCCGTCCGCCGTCGCGGCGGTGCGATCGTCGAGGCCGTGCGCAGGCTCGACCAGGCGGGCGTCGACATCGAGGACGTCGTGCTGCGCCGTCCCACGCTCGACGACGTGTTCCTGGCGCTGACCGGGCACGCTGCGGAAGCGACGGGCGACGACGCGCAGGAGGCCTCGTGAGACGGCTGGTGACCGACACGCTGGTGATCGCTGAACGCAATCTGGTGCGGCTGCCACGCGCGCCGGAGCTGCTGCTGGCGTTCACGGTGCAACCGATCATGTTCGTGCTGTTGTTCCGCTACGTCTTCGGTGGCGCCATCAAGACACCCGGCTTCAGCTATGCCGACTTCCTGATCCCCGGGATCATCGTGCAGAACATCGCCTTCGGGGGGTTCGTCACGGCGCTCGGCCTCAACGAGGATCTCCACAAGGGACTGATCGATCGCTTCCGCTCGCTGCCGATGGCGCGCTCGGCTGTGCTCGCGGGCCGCACGCTCGCCGACGTCGTCACAAACGCGCTGTCGGCGGCCATCCTCATCGCCACCGGCCTCGCTATCGGCTTCTCCTTCCACACGAGCGCGGCCGACGCACTGGCCGGCTTCGGACTGCTGTTGGTGTTCGGCTACGCGTTCTCCTGGGTCTTCGCGTTCCTCGGGATGCTCGTCTCCTCGGCGGAGGCGGCGAACTCGGTCGGATTCATCGTCGTGTTCCCGCTGACGTTCATCTCCTCTGCATTCGTTCCCGTCAGGTCGATGCCGGAACCGCTGCGCGCGTTCGCCGAAGTCAATCCGTTCACGATCATGGTGGATGCGATGCGGGCACTCTGGCTGGGCGCTCCGGCTCACAACAACGTCTGGGCCGCATTCGCCTGGTCGGTGGCGATCGTCGCCGTGTTCGCGCCGTTGGCCGTCTCGCGCTACCGGCGCGCCGCGGGTCAGTAATGCGTAAGGGGTGCCCGCGATGATCCGCCGGCTGACGATCACCTGGGCGTTCAACACGGTCGCCCTGTTTGTGGCGTCGTGGCTGCTGTCCGGCCTGAGCTACGGCAGCGATTGGTGGGCGCTGCTCGTCGCAGGGTTGGTGTTCACCCTCGTGAACTTCCTCCTGAAGCCGGTGCTGACGGTCCTCTCGGTGCCGTTCATCATCGTCACGCTCGGCCTCTTCTACCTGCTCATCAACGTCTTCATGCTCTACCTGACGCACTGGATCGTGCCGCAATTCACGATCGCGAGCTTCTGGTGGGCGGTGCTCGCGGCGATCATCATAAGCGTCGTCAACGCCAGCCTGAGGATGTTCTTCGGGCGCCCGGGCTCCCACGGCGAGCGCGGTTGACCGCCTACTGCAGATATTTCTCGACGACGGCGGGGTCGCGCGCCCGGGCCTCCTCGGGATCCTGCCCCGCCTCGCGGCGGGCCCTGCGCTGGCGCAGCAGGTCCCAGCATCGGTCGAGCTCGATTGAGACCTCACGCAACCGCTGCTGATCGGCCTCGAGCGCCTCACGATCGACCGCGTCGGCGGCCTCCCGGTCCAACAGGGCGTGCTCCTCGTCGATCAGCGAGTCGATGCGGTTGAGAATCGACTGATCGTTCATGACCCATAAGGCTAGCCGAGGATCCCGAGCGGTGTCCGGACGCATACAGGGGCTACTGCGGCTCCCTCTCCTCGGCGCGCCGAGGTGCGAGATCGGCGGCGTGATCGACCACCTGAAGTCCACGCAGCAGCGTGTCGGCGGCGATCTTGTGGGCGTCGCAGATCCGCCCGAGATGCAGCAGCGAATCGGTCTCTGCCGCAACCTCTCCGTCACCCAGGCGCAGGATGACCGGCACGCCTGCAGCAAGGTCGCTCGCGGCCAGCCCGACGGCGACGTTGACGAGGTCCGCGGAGGTCACGGCCGCGATGGCCGCACAGCGGCGGATTCCAAGTCGTTCGAGCGTGGTGCGGTCATCGCCGCGCCCGATCGCCACCGGGATCCCCGCGGCGCGGGCAAGCCGGACGCAGGGGGCCTCGGGATCTCGCTCGACGGCCAGCACCGCGATGTCACGTCTATGCAGCTCCTGGGCGAGACGGAAGCCGACCTGGCCGAAGCCGACGAGCAGAACGTGTCGTCGCGCCGGCGCCGAGCGTGCTCCGAAGAGCGTCGTCAGGCGGGGCCGGCTGAGGCGGCGCACGAGCGCTGCGGTGAACACCGCGACCAGCAGCAGTGCGGCAAGCGTGTCGAGTGTGGAGAGCGCCTTGAACCACCAGGAGCCCGACGCCGCGCCGGGCGTTCCCGCCACCGTGGCTACCGATCTCGTGCTGAAATAGAGCGCGTTGACGGCATTCTCGTGGAGCGCGATCATCGAGATGGCGCCCTCGAAGAGAAGGGCGAGCAGAAGCCCTGCTCCCGCGCGCACGAGAAGTCGCAGCGAGTCGTCGACGAGGCGAACCCCGCTGCGCCGGCGCGATGCGCCGCTGCCCGCCGCGGCGATGCACTGCTCGGCAAGGTCGGCGGCCACGAGTTCTGATGGCGACAGCACATGTACCGCCGGGACCACGTGCCCGAGCTCCCGGGTGATTGTCCTGTCGAACATCGTCACCCACAGTGGAAGGTCCGGTCGCAGGTGCGCGCTCAGCAGTGTCAGGCGCAAAGCGAGGACGTCGTCGCGCGTCACGACGGCCACGGCTCCCCATCGCTCCTGAGCAAGGTATGCCGACGTCTCGCTATCGCTGAGCGAGGTCGCCGGCTCGACGCCGACCCCCGTCTGTGTGAGCCTGCGCACGAGCGCCGCGCCGAGCCCTCCGGGTTCGCCGAGAACGAGCACCGCTTTGCCATCGCCTGGGTTGGTGCTCGCGCTCACCGCGAGTCAGATTATGCGCCCCATGGCGGTCTCCGGCTCGCCTGCCCGGCCCGAGCCGGGGCTCCCGTGGCGGCGCTCAGACGGCCGGCCTCGCGCCCGCTAGGCCCTCTGCAGGTGCAGGTCGAATTCCATGGTCGCTTTTTCGGTGACGTTGACGAAGCCGCCGACGCTCGGAGCGCTCATGCCGAATTCGCTCCACGGGAACGTGATCGAGCCGGCGGCCTCGAGGGTTGAGCCCGACAGGGCGAATTCGACCGGAAGGGTCCTGCTCTTGGAGGTGCCATGGATCGTGAAGACACCGGTCACGGACGCGCGCGCGACGTGGCCGGAGACCGCGCTCGTGGTGAAGCCGACGGGCGCCGACATGACGAACGTCGCCGTGGGGTAGCGGCTGCTTTCAAGGCCGATTTCATGAATTTTTTCATCGCGCATCGAGCGGTCGCTCTTGAGCGTGTTGACGGCAACGTTGAACGAAGCGGTGGTGATCGTGATCGTCCCCCTGGACTCGCCCAGCTGCGCGGCGCCCGTGATCGACGACGTTCGCCCGACCGCGTCGCTCTCGGCAGGCAGGAACGCGAGCTTCTCGCGCACCCGGTAGCCGGCCTCCGACCCCGCGGCGACGCTCCAGCGCCCGCCCACGCCGCCCGTCGAGGCAGACGCCGAGCTCGTCGTGGCGGCCGAGCTGGTGCTGGAGATGGCCAGTTTGAACGGCTTGGGCGAGGAGGTGGGGAAGATCACGAAGTACACGAGCAGGAAGATGGCGACGATCAGCGTGGCGGCGCCACCGAGGACCAGCAGGGCCACGCGTTTGCGGCTCGGGTTTCCAGGCAGCTTGATCATCATTCTCAGATCCTCTCGGTGGAGCAATTGCCGTAGGGGAGACGGAGACCATCACAGGGCACCGCCCTGCGGAGGACCTTAGGGCTTCGTAGGAGTTTGCTAAGGGAGCAGGCGCCACCGAACGGCAGCCCTCTCACGGGTGCGGCTCGGCGCCGGGCGGATCCAGCGATCGCCCGTTGGCACAGCCGGGCCGTCAGATCTCGCGGTTTTCGGTCTTGAACGGCGCTGTCGGGGGTGAGGTCCGATTTCCGCTAGACGCGGGCCCCTGCGTGTGCGACGGTGTGTCGATGCAGGCCGACTCTGACCGCGTCTGGCGGGCCATCGAGGCGTGTGACCCGCGCTTCGATGGGTGGATCTTCTGCGGCGTGAAGACGACCGGCATCTACTGCCGCCCGAGCTGCCCGGCGCGAACGCCGAAACGCGAGAACGTTCGCTTGTTCGCCTCCGCGGCGGCCGCGCAGTCCGCGGGCTTTCGTGCCTGCAAGCGCTGCCGCCCGGATGCGACGCCGGGCTCGCCCGAGTGGGATCTCCGCGCCGATCTCGTCGGACGCGCGATGCGGCTGATCGCCGACGGCGTGGTCGACCGCGAAGGCGTCAGCGCCCTCGCCGGCCGCCTCGGCTACACCGAGCGCCACGTGCATCGCCAGCTGGTGGCCGTGGTGGGCGCAGGACCGCTTGCCCTCGCACGTGCCCAGCGCGCGCAGACTGCGCGCATCCTGCTGGAGACGACGTCGCTGCCCATGACCGATGTGACGTTTGCCGCGGGCTTCCAGAGTGTGCGGCAGTTCAACGCGACCGTTCGGGAGGTCTTTGCGCTGACGCCCAGCGGCCTGCGGACGCGAGCGCGGCGCCATGGGCGCGAGGCCGGCAGCGGGGCCCTGTCGCTGCGCCTTCCCTACCGGGCGCCCCTGGACGCGGTAGGTCTCGTCGAGTTCCTCGGACTGCGCGCCGTGCCCGGCGTCGAGGAGGTGCTCGACGGCGCCTATCGCCGAAGTCTGAGCCTGCCGCACGGTAGCGGCGCCGTTGAGCTGCGTCCAGCCGATGGCTACATTCGCGCTCGCTATTGGCTTGCCGACCTGCGCGACCTCGGCGCGGCGATGCAGCGCTCGCGTGCGCTGCTCGACCTCGATTCTGACCCGCGCAGCGTCGCCGATGTGTTGGGCGCGGAGCCGCTGCTCGGCCCACTGGTGCGCCGCGTCCCGGGCCGGCGCGTTGCGGGGGCCGTCGACGGCCACGAGCTCGCGGTGCGCGCTGTTCTGGGCCAGCAGGTCTCGCTGCGAGGCGCCTCGACCCTCGCCGGCCGTCTGGTTGCCGCTCACGGTGAAAAGCTCGAGCGCCCGCTTGGCGCGGTCACGCACGTCTTCCCTTCTGCGCAGGTGCTGGCCGAGGCGGACCTCGCCAGACTGTCCATGCCCGTTGCTCGCCGCCGCGGTCTGCTTGCGCTCGTGACGGCGCTCGCGCGCGAGGAGCTGGTGATAGACGCGGGAGCCGATCGGGTGGATACGCGCCGGCAGCTGCTCGCCCTGCCGGGCGTCGGACCGTGGACGGCCGAGTACATCGCGATGCGCGCGCTGCGTGATCCGGACGCCTACCCGGCGAGCGACCTCGGCGTCCGCCACGCGCTCGAGCAGCTCGGCCTGGACGGCCGGGCGGCGAACGCGACTGCGCTTGCAGAGCGTTGGCGGCCGTATCGGGCCTATGCGGTCCAGCATCTCTGGGCCTCGCTGGCCCCACCCGGGCGGGACAGGCGGGCGCCTGCGCGCATCCGCGCCCGCCTGCTCGCTGCCTAGAGCGGCCTTTGCACCCGCTGGGGGAGGCCCGCGGCGGGGCAGAGGAGCCCTCGACGCGGGCGTCCGCTGGGCGCTTGCGGTGCTCAACCAGCGGCTGAGCCCGCCGATAGGAGGATATGCGCTCCCAATCGACGTCCTCCGGCTTCGCGCGGGCGAGGATGGGCCCCGTTGCGGGGCTGATGTTCCTGGTCGGGTCGGCGATTACGGTGGTGGCGATCCTCTTCCCGCACTCGCCGAAGGCCGACATCAGTGGCTTCTGGTGCATCGCCGCCGCCACCGCGATGCTGGCGGCGGTGCTGCTCGGCTGGCACGAGCGCCTCCCGGCATGGGTCTATCTGGGCGTGATGGTCCTCGGCACGCTGACCATCTCCCTGACCCTCTACTTCAACGGCGAGCGCCATGGCGGCCCGGCGGCTGACAACGAGGTGCTGTACGTGTGGGTCGCGCTGTACTCGGGCTACTTCTTCACGCGCGCACAGATGACCGCGCAGCTCGCGATCGTCTCCGCTGCCTACGCTGTGACGTTGCTCGTCGTTCACCCCGGCGAGATCGGCTTCACGCGCTGGTTCATAACCGTCGGGATGGTCGTGCTGGCGGGGAGTCTCGTGCATATCATGAAGTGTCGCAACGACCAGCTCGTGGAGAGACTCTTCCAGGCCGTGCGCACTGATCTGCTGACCGGGCTGGTCAACCGCCAGGGCTTTGACGAGCGCTTCGAGGTGGAGCTCGAGCGGGCTCGGCGCACAGCACAACCGGTTGCGCTCGTGCTGGCCGACATCGACGGCTTCAAGGAGCTCAACGACCGCTTCGGGCATCCGGCCGGCGACCTCGCCCTGGCCGCCGTCGGCCGCCTGGCAAGCGGCGCGGTGCGCACGATCGACACGATGGCGCGGATCGGTGGGGACGAGTTTGCCGCGATTCTCCCGGCGACCGGAACTGCCGGTGCGTTCGAACTGGCGGAGAGGCTGCGTGACGGGGTCCCGCACCTGCGCGACCGCTACGGCGAGCCGCTGACGATGAGCTTCGGCATCGTAGAGTTTCCCCTGCACGGTCAGACGCGCGAAGCGCTCGTGCGGGCAGCCGACCGGGCGCTCTACGAGGCCAAGGGGCTCGGCCGCAACTGCAGCGTCGTTCACCGGGCCCAGCGCGATGACAGCCCGCTGGGTTCCGCCGCGGTCAGCTGACGCGCGTATCATCGTTGCAGAGGACTTGGAAATGACCGCGCTTGGCTTTGCGCTTCTGCTCATAGGTGCCACCCTGGTGGTCGCCGAGGCTCACATGCCTGGCGCTGCTCTCGGCGTGTTCGGCGGCGTGGCGCTGATCGCCGGTGCGATCATCGTGATTGCGGCGTTGGGCGGTGGCGCGGCGATCGCGGTGCCGGTCGGCGTTGGGCTCGGCGCGGCGGCGGGGGGATGGGCGGTTGTGGTGACGCGAAAGGCGGCCGGCGCGCGAGGCGCGCGCGTTCTGGCGGGGACCGAGGCCTTGTGCGGCCGGGTTGGCGTGGTGCGCCGCTGGAGCGACTCGGCCGGTCAGGTCTACGTCGAGGGGGCGCTGTGGCGCGCCCGCCATGGATGGGCCGACATCAACCCGGAGGAGCTTCACGAGGGTGATTCGGTCGTGGTCGAGCGGGTGAGCGGCCTGACCTTGTCGGTGCGCCGCGCCGAGGAGTGGGAGTTGATCGGATGATCCTCGCGTTCGGGCTCGCTCTGATCTTTCTGGCGGTGACGGCGCTCGCGATTGCTGGTGCGTCCGTGCGCGTGCTGCGGGAGTACGAGCGCGCCGTCGTCTTTCGTCTCGGGCGTGTGACCAGTCAGCGCGGGCCCGGGTTGATCTTTCTGACGCCCGTGGTCGATCGCATGGTCCGCGTGAGCCTTCGCACGGTCACGCTCGAGATCCCGGCGCAGGAGATCATCACCCGCGACAACGTACCTGCGCGCGTCACCGCGGTGGCCTATTACCGGGTGATCGATTCCACGAAGTCGGTGATCGAGATCGAGAACGTGCTGGCGGCCACCTCGCAGATCGCCCAGACGACCCTACGCTCGGTCCTGGGCAAGGCCGAGCTCGACGCCCTGCTCGCCGAGCGCGAGCGCTTGAACGAGCATCTCCAGCACATCATCGACGACCAGACCGAGCCCTGGGGGGTGAAGGTCACGGCGGTCGAGATCAAGGACGTTGAGATCCCCGAGCGGATGCAGCATGCGATGGCGCGTCAGGCCGAGGCCGAGCGCGAGCGCCGCGCGAAGATCATCAACGCCGAGGGCGAATTCCAGGCCGCAGCCCGGCTGAACGACGCCGCCGACGTGATAAGCCGAAACCCCGTGACGATCCAGCTGCGCTACCTGCAGACGCTGATCGAGGTGAGCAACAACCAGAGCTCCACGATCGTGTTCCCGCTGCCGATGGACGTGCTGCAGCCGCTCGTCGCCGCCGCGCAGAATCGCCGCGCCTCTGCCACGGACGGTGCCGAGCGCTCGTCCCTGGATGAGGCGCTGGCTGCCGCGCGCGAGGCGCTCGACGGAGCGACGCATGAGCCGACGGCGATGGAGCCGGCCACCCAGTCCAGCCTGACCGCGCAGTCATCCGAGACGCCCGTGTCGGCAGAGACGGATACGTAAGCTGGACGGGTGACCGCCCAGCCGCCGGATTTCGGCCTCACCGCCTCTGACTACGCGCGTCACCGCGCCGGCTTTCCGGTGGAGCTGCTCGATCGCCTCGCCGCCCGCGGCATCGCAGGGCCAGACGCACGCGTCGTCGATCTCGGCACCGGCACGGGAAGCCTCGCGCGCCTGTTTGCGCAGCGCGGGTGCGAGGTCACGGGGGTCGACATCGCGCAGTCCCTCATCGAACAGGCAAGGCGCCTGGATCGCGAGGCGGCTGTGCAGATCGACTATGTCGAGCGGCCCGCCGAGGCCACCGGCCTGCCGGGCCGCGCGTTTGACGTGGTGAGCGCGGGGCAGTGCTGGCATTGGTTTGACAGACCCGCGGCCGCACGCGAGGTCGCGCGTCTGCTCGTGAGCGGCGGCGCCGTCGTGATCGCCCACTTCGACTGGCTGCCGATCACCGGCAACGTGGTCGCCACCACCGAGCGGGTCATCCTGCGTTACAACCCGGAGTGGCCTTTCGCGGATCGCGCGGGGCTGTACCCGCGGTGGCTCACGGACCTTCAGACGGCTGGATTCCGGGACATAGAGACGTTCTCCTTCGACGTGATGGTGTCCTACTCGCATGAGGCCTGGGTCGGTCGCGTGCGGGCGAGCGCACCGATCGCCGGGACGCTCCAGGCAGACGCCGTGCAGGCCTGCTCGAACGAGCTGACTGCGATTCTCCGCGAGAGCTTCCCCGAGGATCCGCTCGCCGTGCCTCATCGCATTTGGGCGGTGACCGCGAGGGCGGCGTGAGCGGGGCGGATATTGTCCGCTCATGGCAACCGGTCCGCGGGTCGTGTGGATGCCGGGCGGCGTTCGCACAGAGATCCACCTGGCCGCCGAGGACACCGGCGGCGCATTCTGCCTGCTCGTCGACCAGCCGCCGCCGGGCTGGTCTCTGCCGGCTCACCGGCACCGCAACGAGGCCGAGACGATCCACATACTCGACGGGGACTTCGAGATGGAGGTCGATGGGACACGGTTGCGCCTGTCGAGTGGACAGACCGTGCACGTACCCCGGGGCGTGATCCACTCGGGCGCCAACATCGGACATCTGCCCGGCCGGCGGGTCCTGCTGTTCAGCCCAGCCGGGATGGAGCGCTTCTTTCTCGAAGCCGGCGCGCCGGTGCCGGGCGGAGAGCTTGACGCCGCCGGTACCCTCGTCCATGCCACGCGCCACGGCTGGGAATTCATGGCGCCGGGCTGAGCTCTTCGCGGCGGATGGGGGGGTTTCCCCGGTAGGGTTCACAGCCTCCCCTCCGCTGCCCCGTCGTGCACGTCACAGGCCAATCCAAGGAGACGCAGATGAGCGATTTCAAGGTGCAGGCAGCGGGCGCCCTCACCCTCGCGGGCGTTCCCTTCAACGACGGCGATCTGGATGTTCTGGAGCTGGTCGCGCAGGTGTTTGAGCCGGCGATGCGCGCGCTCGATGACGCCCCCCTGGGGGAGCTGCCGTTTGAGGCCGGGGTCGACCCGAGCGGCGCCCCGGCGGCGCAGGCTCGCTCGTGACGCACCCCCAGGATCTGCCGCTGCGAGAGCAGGCTCGGCTCATCTCGGCAGGCGAGCTCGACCCCGGCCAGCTGCTGGACGCGACACTGGCTCGCATCGAGGAGCGCAACGGCCCGTTGCGGGCGGTCGTGGCCACGTTCCCGGAGCGCTCGCACGCGATGCTCGCCGCGGCGCCGCCGGGGCCGCTCCATGGCGTGCCCATCACGCTGAAGGACATGTTCTCCCTGCCGTGGCGCGGCTACCACAACGGAACCCGCCACGAGCTCGGCGCCCCAGTTGCCTCGGGGGTATACCGGCGGCTGCGCGACGCCGGAGCGGTTGTGGCCGGCGTGGACAACCAGCACGAGATCGGCATGGGGACGACCGGGATTGCCTCTCCCCACGGCGCTGCGCGCAATCCGTGGAACCCCGAGCACTGCACCGGTGGCTCCTCGAGCGGCTCCGCTGCGGCGGTTGCGGCGAGGATGATCGGGGGCGCGGTGGGCAGCGACAGCGGTGGGTCCACCCGGCTCCCCGGCGGATGGTGCGGAGTCGTCGGGCTGAAGGTCACCTACGGCGCCCTCCCCTACGACGGTTACACGGGGGCCAACTCCTCGTTCTCCGGTCCCGGTGCTCTCGGCCGCGACGCCGCCGATACGCGCCTTCTGCTCGAGGCGCTGCTCGCGCGGCCGCTGCCCGCGCGCGACGCCGCGTCGCTGCGCGTCGGCATCGTTCGGCGCCCGTATTGGGAAGACCTCGACGCCGGCGTGGAGACGAGGTGCAGCGACGCGCTCGCCGAGGCCGGGTTCGCGCTGAGCGCCCTGGAGCTGCCCTTCGCCGAGCTCGGCTCGCCCGCCGGCGCGGTGCGCCTCGGTGCCGAGCTGGGCGCGGCCGTGCCCCCCGCCGTCGTGGGCGAGCTCGAGCCGATCACACGCGGCCTGCTGCTGTTCGGAGCGCTGCAGCCGGCGCAGCGGCTTGTGCGGGCCGACCGTGTGCGCGCACGGCTGCGCCGGGCGATCGCTGATGCGTTTGCGAAGTGCGACCTTCTCGCCTGGCCGACGAACAGCGCCCCCGCGCCGCGGATCGACGCGCCGCTGCTTGAGCTTCCGTCGGGTCCTGCGCTACCCGACGCCCCGAATATCCGCCAGGCGATTCTCGCGAACATCACGGGTGTCCCGGGCGTGTCGGTGCCCGTCGGCTTTCACTCAAGCGGCCTGCCCATCGGGCTCCAGCTGCTCGCCCCCTGGGGCGAGGAGTCCCGGCTCCTCGACGCCGCTGAGCGAATCGAGGTCGCCTCCGGGGAGCGCTGGGTGAAGGCGGCTCCGGCGCCGGCGGGCTGAGCGCGGCCGGCTCAGGGGCGCTGTTCGTGAAGCTCCGCGCCCCTGCGCCCGCCGGGAGACACCGGCGCGCCTAGCGTCGAGCCTGCGGGAGGGACGCGTCGCACTCGGCCGCCCGCCGGCGCAAACGCGGCGGAGGACGTGTTTACTGAGCCGTTGATGAGGCGCCGCGACGCATCAACGGCAGGCGCGCGAAACTCCCTGAGAGCCGGCGTGCACGTCGCGCTCTGTGCGGCGCTCGTGTTTGCGCTTGCACCTGTCGCGGCCGCCCAGGCGGCGAAGCGCTCTCCGATTCCGGTGGCGGTCGCGATCGATGAGACGCGTCCGGGGAGGGCGGTTCCCCCGGAATTTCTCGGGTTGTCCTTCGAGCTGTCGAGCCTCGCCCAGATAGCGAGCTACGCCGAAGGCGGCGATCTCGTCACGCTGCTGCGCTCGCTCGGCCCCGGGGTGCTCCGCTTCGGAGGGGTGTCCGCCGACACCCGGGTGGCATGGACCGACGAGGCGACGCCCCGTCCGTCGTGGGCTTCGAGCGTCCTTGAAGCGGGCGAGCTTCGCGAGCTCGGAACGCTCGCGGCCAGGAGCGGCTGGCATGTCCTGCTCACGATCGGCCTCGGCCACTACGAACCCGAAGCTGCCGCGCGCGAGGCGGCGGCGGCGAAGGCGGCGCTGGGGCCATGGCTTCAGGGAATCGAGCTGGGCAACGAGCCGGACGCATACGCGCTGCACGGGCTGCGCCCGGAACCGTGGACGTTCGTGCAGTACGACGCCCAGGTAGCGGCCTACCGCGGCGCGATCGAAGCGGCTGCGCCCGGCATCCCCCTGGCCGGACCTGATGTGTCGGGGTCGAGCGCGTTTGAAAGCTGGGGGCTGGGCGAGGTCGTCAACCAGACGCCTGCGCTGCTCACGGGGCACCACTACCCGCTGGGCTGCAAACAGACCCCCGCCCCGACGATCACGCGGCTGCTCAGCCCGCAGATCCGCCGCCTCGAGGACTCCTCCCTGCTCCGTTACATGTCGATCGCGAAAGCGAGCGAAGTGCCCTTCCGCCTCGACGAGACGAACACCGTGTCCTGCGGCGGCGAGGCGGGCATAAGCAATACCTTCGCCTCCGCTTTGTGGGCCATCGGCTACCTGACGCAGAGCATGGCCATGGGCGTCGAGGGGATCAACCTGCAGGGAAACCCGGCCAACTGCGCCGGCTACACACCCGTGTGCGCGCCGACGGCAGAAGGCCTGGCTGCGGGCGCCCTGGACGCGCAACCTGAGTGGTACGCATTGCTGCTCGCCAAGGCGCTGATCGGCGACCGCCCGCTTCCCGTCAGCAGCAGCGCAGCGCACCCGCTGAACCTTCAGGTGAGCGCCCTTCGCGCCCGCGACGGAGGGCTTCACCTCGTGATCGTCGACGACGATCCGCCCCGAGCGCGCAGCGTGGCCGTGCGCCTGCGGGTGGGACGCGGGTTTCAGGGCGCCAACGTCCTGGCGCTCAGCGCGCCCTCGCCGGCCGCTCTCGCGGGCGTCACGCTGGGGGGTAGCGCGGTGGCGGCGGACGGATCGTGGAGCGAGCCGTCGAGGCTGCCGCGAGCAGCCAACAGGGACGGCGTGATCACTGTGCAGATCGCGCCCAGCAGCGCGGTGCTGCTCAGCGTGTCCAAGCGAGCAGGCTGAGCAGCCGCCGATGCGCCTCCGCCGATCCCGAATGGCCATAATCGCAACCCGTCGAGCGGGAAAGGAGCAGCATGGAGGTTGAGTGGTATGGCCAGTCGGCGTTTCGCCTCGCCGCATCTCAGGCGACCGTGGTGATAGACCCGTTTGACGACATGTCAGGGCTCGCGAGCCGCGGGCTGCAGTTCGACTACCCGGCGATCGAGGGTGTCACGGCCGATCTGCTGCTCGTGACCCATGAGCACCGCGACCACAACGGTGTCGAGGTTGTCGCGGGAGACCCGGTGATCCTGCGCTCGACCGCCGGCCGCCATTCCTCGCCCATAGGCGAGGTCATCGCAGTCGCGTCAGAGCACGACGAGGCCGCCGGCACAGAGCGTGGAGGAACCACGATCTTCGCCTTCGAGCTCGACGGGTTGCGGGTCTGTCACTTCGGCGACTTCGGCCAGGGCGCGCTGCGCGAGGAGCAGGCAGCCGCGATCGTCGATCGCATCTCGCCACGCTGGGTCGTGCCCATGCACTACCGCACGCCGCGCATCGGATTCCTCGAGACCGCGGACGCATTCCTCGAGGGCCAGGCGTACGTGGAGCGCCTGCAGGGGTCCGTGTTCGACACAGCCGCCCTGCCCGTGCAGGACGATGCCGTCGCGGTGGTGCCGGCCGCGCCGTAGCCCCGGGGCCTCTGCCGTGTGAGCGCCAGCCGCTCCCCGATTGACACTCCAGCGCGCGCGAGCCCGGGGTCTGACAGGATGGTGTGGGTTCTCAAACGGAGCGAGGAGATGGGCGGATGGCCGTAACTGTCGGTGTACTGAGCGACACACAGCGGCGGGTACTCGGGGCGGTGTGCGACACGTTCGCACCCTCGATCGACGCCGCGAGCGATGACGAGGTGCTGCGCGACTTCTATGCGCGATCCGCCTCGGATCTGGGCGTCGCCGGGCATATCGAGGAGCTGCTAGCCCAATCGATGATGCCCGAGGAAATCGAGGCGCTGGGCCAGCTCCTGGACGGGTTCGCCGAGCACGACTTCCACAACCTGCCGCTAAAGGCACGCACCGAGATGCTCCACGGTTTCGCCGCCTCGAGCCCGGCCGCCAAGCTGGGTGTGCGCCAGCTGCGGGCGCTCACCTTCCTGTTCTTCTATGCCCTGCCGGACGAGCTCGGCCACAACCCGAACTGGGACGCGCTCGGCTACCCGGGCCCGATCTCGGCCCCGCCGTCGCCCGAGCAGGCGCCGAAGACGATTGCGCTCGAGCGCGTCTCGGGCGGGTCGGCGACGCTGCAGGCCGATGTATGTGTGGTCGGCTCGGGGGCCGGCGGCGGCGTCATCGCCGCCGAGCTGCAGAAGGCGGGCGCCTCCGTGGTCGTGTTGGAGATGGGCCGCTACCGCAACGAGTCGGATTTCAAGCAGCTCGAGCTGCCGGGCATGCTCGAGCTCTATCTCGGCGGTGGTCTGACCGGATCCGAGGACGGTTCGATCTCGATCTTCGCCGGCTCGACGCTGGGGGGCGGCACGGTGGTCAACTACATGAACTGCATTCGCACTCCCGAGCACATCCGCCGGGAGTGGGCCGCTGCCGGCATCGAGGGAATCGATCAGCCGGGCTATGACGAGCACATCGAGGCGGTCTGGGAGCGACTGAAAGTCAACGACACCGCGACGTCACACAATCGCACGCACAAAACCCTGATCGGCGCATGCGAGAAACTCGGCTACGCGCACCGCGACCTCACCCGCAACGCGGACGCCTCCTGTGAGGATCCGCGGGTGTGCGGCTACTGCTTCGTCGGCTGTCAGAAGGGGTGCAAGCAGTCGACGCTGAAGACGTTCCTGCAGGACGCGGCCGACACCGGCGCCCGCTTCGTGGTCGGCTGCCGGGCCGAGCGGATCCTCGTGCGGGACGGCCACGCCGCCGGCGTCGAGGCGACGGTCACCCATGACGACGGTTCGACCACCGCGCTGACCGTGAGCGCCCGGACCGTGGTGGTCGGGTGCGGCTCGATCGAGGCCCCGGCGCTGTTGCTGCGCTCGGGCATCGGCGGGCCGGCTGTCGGCAGGCACCTGCGCCTGCATCCCGCGTCGGTCGTGGTCGGCGCCTACGAGACGCCGATCGAAGGCTGGATCGGACAGATCCAGTCCGCCCTCTCGGACGAGTTCAAGCAGTGCGAGGGGGAGTACGGCTTCCTGATCGAGGCCATCGGGCTGACGCCCGCGATCCAGGCGATGTCCCTCCCGTTCATCGACGGCCGCCGGCACAAGGACACGATCGGGCGCGTCTTCAGGTACTCGGCCCCGTTCATCTCCGTCGCGCGCGACCACGGCGAGGGCCGGGTCGTGATCGACGACCACGGCCGCGCGGTTACCCGCTGGTCATTCGACGACGACCTCGACGCGCGGCTGTTCCGCCGCGCGATGGCCGAGCTGGCAAAGCTCCACCGCGCAGCCGGCGCCAAGGAGATCATCACCTTCAGCCAGCTGCCGCTCAGCTGGCGCGAGGGCGATGACTTCGATGCGTTCCTGGCCGAGATCGAGCAGTGCTCGCTGCAGGCCAACGACGTCGCCGCGTTCACCGCCCATCAGATGGGGTCGTGCCGCATGGGCTCGGATCCGGCGGATTCGGTCGCAGACGGCCGCGGAGAGCTGCATGACACAAAGGGCGTCTGGATCGGCGACGGCTCTGCGTTTCCGTCGGCGCCGGGAGTGAATCCGATGATCTCGATCATGTCGCTGGCGCATCGCACCGCCGCGAACATCGCCGCCGGGCTCAGCTGACTTCTGAGGCAACGGCGCCGCGCGCCGTGCGGGGGCCCAGCAGGCCCTCGATCAGCCCTGCCGGGCTGGGCTTTGCGATCAGGAAGCCCTGGGCCATCTCACAGCCCATTTCTTCGAGCATCGCCATCTGGCTCTGGTGCTCGATTCCCTCGGCGACCACGGCCAGCGAGAGAGCCTGCCCGACGCCCAGGATGGCTTCGAGCAGCTCGCGGCTCTGGCCTCCGTCGTCCAGCGCCGCCACGAAGCTCTTGTCGATCTTGAGAATGTCAACCGGCATCCGCTGCAGGTTCGACAGGGACGCGTAACCGGTGCCGAAGTCGTCGATCGCGATGCGCACGCCGAGGGCCTTGATCTCCCTGAGCTGCTCGACGGCGTCGGGGACGTTGCCCATGAGCGTCGTCTCGGTGATCTCGAGGGTGAGCGACGAGGGCTCTATGCGGGACTCTGCGAGCGCGCGGCGGACGTCCTCGGCGAACTCCCGGCGGCCCAGCTGGTACGCCGACACGTTCACCGAGACCCCGATCCCGAGTCCTTCCGCAGCCCATGCGGCCGCCTGGCGGCAGGCCTCATCGAGGACCCAGCGGCCGATCGGCACGATCAGGCCGCTGTCCTCGGCAAGTGGGATGAAGCTGTCCGGAGGCACGATGCCCCGCTCCGGGTGCTGCCAGCGGATGAGCGCCTCGACGCCGACCACCTCTCGGCTCGGCAGGTCGAAGATCGGCTGGTAGAGCAGGAAGAACTGCCCGTCCTGCAGCGCCGCGCTCAGCTCGCCCGCCAGCTCCATGCGACCCTCCACGCCCTCGTACATGCTCGCCTCGAACAGCGCATAGCGATCCTTCCCGGCCGCCTTGGCTGCGTACAGGGCGAGGTCCGCGTCGCGCAGCAGGGCGTCCGGGGTCGCATGTTGGCCGACTGCCACCCCGATGCTCGCCGTCACCGACAGGATCTTGCGGCCGTCGTCGAGCTCGATCGGCTGGCGCAGGACCTCGGTGAGGCGGTCGGCGAGCGAATCGAACGAGCCCTCCTCGGCCGTCGCCTCGACCAGCATGACGAACTCGTCTCCACCGAGACGACCCACCGTGTCCTGGTCGCGCACGGCGCCCTGAAGTCGTTTGCCGACGATCCTCAGGAGCTGATCTCCGGCAGCGTGGCCGAGGTTGTCGTTGACGTGCTTGAAGCCGTCGATGTCTATGTACAGCGCGCCGGCGACAATGCCCGGCTGGCGGGCCACCCGCGCGAGCAGCTGCTCGGCGCGGTCCAGCACGAGGGCGCGGTTTGGAAGGCCGGTAAGGGTGTCGTGCAGAGCCTGATGGGAGAGCTCGCGGGTCTTCTCGCGCACCAGCGACAGCGCCCGGCGGCGTCCCGTTCCGAGGACCAGCATCAGCAGGCCGACCACGAGGCTCAGGAGCGTTCCGCCGATCAGCAGCGCGAGTGAGTTCCAGTTCTCGAACACCCCGCCCGCGACCGTGGCCGCGAAGCTCTGCACGCTCCATCCTTCGGGGAGCGTGATCGTCGTGCTATGCGCCCCCGCGGGCGCGGTGCCGCTCGTGAAGGCCACGTGCGAAGCGCCCGAGCGGTAGCGGAACGTGACGGCCATCTTCGGATGACCGTCCAGCGCGCGCTGCAGGACCACGTCGGGCACGAGCAGCTCTCCGAGCCAGCCAACGAACGCCCGCTTGCGGGCCGCGACCGTCGATGGCGAGACCCCGCCGCGGTAGACGGGGGTCTCCACTCCCAGCGTCGTGGTCGTTCCGTCGACGAACGGCGCGTAGCTGACCAGTCCCGAGCTGCGCCCGGTGATCAGCGCCGGGGCCAGCGCACAGTAATCGAGGCCCGCGGGAATGTAGCTCTGGGCGCTCCTTGCCAGCCCGGCGACTGCGAAGCAGTAGTACGGCCGGCTACCCGCCGGCTGGATCTGGAGCGCGCCCTTGAATCCCGCCGAGTCCGGTCCCAGGGGCAGCACCGGGTCGGCCGCCAGACGGGCCTTGAATGCCGCAAGATCGGACGCTGAGACAAGTCTCACGAGGCCGATGTTCCGAAGCTCGGGGTAGCGCTGCATCGCGTGCACCGATTCCACCCAGCGGTCGAAGCCGGCGGCCGTCGCATTCGGGTTGCCGCTGATGAAGGCGCTGGCGCTGACGACGAGGTCTTCCTCGTGCTGGATCGCCAGCTTGAGGGTCGAGGCGATCTCGGCCGAAGCCAGGTGGAACGCCAGCCGCCCCTGGTCGGCATCCGAGCGGGCCACGGCTCGCGCGCCGAGCACCGCCGCGATCGCTCCAGCCAGCACCAGCAGCGCCGTGATGGATGCCCATACGCTCTTGCGGCCCGGTCCCAGCTGCCCCAGGCGGTTCCGCCCCGGACGCCCGAGCGTGCGCCTGCGCGAGGGCGACGGCGCCGGCGTTCCGGGCTCTCCTACGGTGTTTGGAATGGGGGTTTTGCTTCCGGACACGCGGTCTTGGCTTGGCTTTTCAGATACGCCCATGCGTCCACTCCGAGATCGGGTTCGCGAGTGGGTTTTCTGTCGAACTTCAGCCCCGTCTGGACGAATGTCGGTGTGTTTGCCCGCCCGATCTCGGTCTGGCCGTCCGATCACGCGTGTACATTGCGCGCGATCTGACCGCAAGCCGCGAGGCGCCAACACTGGAGGAGCTCGATGATCCGACTGCTTCGTTCCGGGCCGAATCTTGGCGAAAGAGAGGCTCTGCGGTCCGCCCGCCTGGGGTCGATGGTGATCGCCGGGATCCTGGTGGCCGGCGTGGCCGCCGGTTGCGGCAGCGGCAGCAAAACAGCGTCGACGACGACCGCCGCGATCACCAAGGCCGAGTTTGTCGCGAAGGGCAACGCCATCTGCGGCAAAGCCGACCCCGTGCTCAGCGCGGCCGGGGCGAAGCTTGAAGCACGGCCCCCAAAGGCGGAGATCGAGGCACTGGTGAAGGGGACCTATGTGCCTTCCATCCAGGCTCAGGTCACCGGCATAAAGGCGCTCGGCGTACCGGCCGGCGAAGAAGCCACCGTCACGAAAATGCTCGCGCTGGTGCAGGCTGATCTGGAAAAGATCAAGGCCGACCCGGCGCTGATTGCCACAGATGTGTTCGCCGACTTCGCAAAGGTCGCCCACCCCTACGGGCTGACCGCCTGCGCTCCGACGAGCTAGCCGCCCTGGGCGCGAGGAGACGCTGAGCGCCTGCGCTCGCCGAGGCGCCGCAACGGCTCGCCCAGCCTGACGCCGATGCCCGGCGCGAGGCCGAGCGCGCGGACGAGAACCGCGCGATGCCTGGGCAGCGCAAGCACGATCCGTCGCGAGTCGAGAAGCGCCAGCGCGCCCTCGGCGACCTCCTGCGGCGTCAGCAGGCGCGAGCCAGACCAGATGATCGCCGCTTCGCGGTCGCCGGCGCGCTCCTGCACCATCGCCGTGTCGGCGCCGTCCGGGCACAGCGCATGCACCCGGATCGGAAGCCCCGCCGAGAGCAGGTCCCCCTGCAGCGAGGTCGTGAAGCCCAGCACGGCGTGCTTCGATGACGCGTACACGGCGAGACCGGGAACGGGCCCGAAGGCGGACATCGACGAGAGGTTGATCACGTGCTGGTCCCGGGTGGGGAGGGTGCGCATCGCGTCGATCGCCGCGCGGGAGCCCCACATGACGCCCAGTACGTTCGTCTCGACGATCAGCCGGACATCGGCGTCCGAGTGCTCCCACGCCTTTTCGGTGCGCAGGATGCCGGCGTTGTTGACCCACACCGCCAGGCGCCCGCGTTCGGCCGCCTCCGCGGCGGCGGCGCGGTGTGCCTCGGGCTCGCGGACGTCCAGGACCCTGCTCCAGGCTCCGCCACCGATCTCGCGTGCCGTCTCATCAGCGCTCGCGGCATCGACGTCGGTCACGAGAACGGCGTAGCCACGGCCGGCGAGCCGGCGCGCGATCTCGCGTCCGAAGCCGCGGCCGCCGCCCGTTACGACGGCGACGCGGCTGTGATCCGTGCCTGCGCTCATGGTCTGTCAGCGCTCACGCTCTCGCGCGGGCGCGGTACCTGGTCCTACGGCGTGTCAGCGGGCGCCGGCGCCGCCTCGTAGATCGATTGCAGCTGAAGGAAGGCGGTCATCCCCTCCGGGCCGAGCTCGCGTCCAAGCCCACTGGCCTTCACGCCGCCGAACGGACCGGCCGGGTCGAGCATGTAGTGGTTGATGCCGATGCTGCCCGTCTGCACACGCTTGGCCACGGCTTCGCCTCGCTCGTAGTCGTTGGTCCACACGCTGCCGCCGAGCCCGAAGTCGGAGTCGTTGGCCATCGCCACGGCCTGATCGACACCGTCGTAGGGGATCACCGCGAGCACCGGCCCGAAGATCTCCTCGCGGGCGATGGTGTCGTGGTTGTCGACGTCGGCGAAGATCGTCGGTTCGACGAACCAGCCTCGCTCCTGGCTCTCGGGGCGGCCCCCTCCGGCGACGACCCGCGCGCCCTCGGCGCGGCCCTTCGCGATGTAGCCCTCGACGCGCTCGCGCTGGCGTGCGCTCGCGAGCGGACCGATCTGCGTGGCGGGATCGAGCGAATCGCCGACCTGCAGCGCGCCCGCAAGGCCGCTGAACACTTCGAGGACCTCGTCATAGCGCGAGCGGGGTGCGAGTATCCGCGTGCCGATGTTGCAGGTCTGCCCGTTGTTCGCCAGGGTGGCGGCGAACAACGCTTCGGTGGCGTTTGACAGGTCCGCGTCGTCGAGGACGATCGCGGCGGACTTGCCGCCGAGCTCGAGAGTGACCGGGCGCAGCAGCTCGCCGCAACGGCGAGCGATCAGCCGCCCAGCCGCGGTGGAGCCGGTGAACGCGACCTTGTCCACGCCCGGGTGTTCCACCAGGTAGGCCCCCACCTCTCTGCCGCCCGGCACGATGTTCACGACACCGGCCGGCAGGTCGGCCTCGATGATCGCCTCCGCGAGCAGCAGGCTGTCGAGCACGGTCTCCGGGCTCGGCTTCATCACGACCGTGCAGCCCGCCGCAAGCAGCGGCGCGAGCTTGAACAGGGCGAGCGTCTGCGGGTAGTTCCACGGCACGATCGCCCCGACCACCCCGACCGGCTTTGAGACCACGTGCACGGTCCCGCCGAGCAGCCCCTGGCGGTCCTCCTGCAGAGGTGTCTGGCGGATCAACCCCGCGTAGTAGCGCGCGAGCACCGCTGGGAACACCGCCTCCACCATCAGCGCGAAGGAGATCGGCATGCCGTTCTGCAGCGACACGCGGTGGGCCGCCTCCTCGCCGCGGCTTTCCAGCGCGCCGGCGAACCGCTCGAGCGCCTGTGCGCGATCCTCGACCGACCAGGAGGACCACCCGCTGGGGTCGTCGAACGCTGCGCGCGCAGCCATGACGGCGGCGTCGATATCCGCGTTGGTGCCGTCCGGGACCGACCCGGCGGGCTCCTCGGTGCTGGCCGAGGTCACATTGATGCGCTCGGTGCCAAGCGGCTCGGTCCACTCGCCGCCGATGAAAAGCTCGTTGCTGTCGATCGTCGTTTGCGTGCTCATCGCAGTCTCTCCTCTGAAATGGAAGGCGGTATCTGAAGCTCGGGTCCCCTGCTGATCAGACTAGTCCGTTGCGCGCGATCGGGTCGTGCGAGCAGAAATCATGGTCGCGCCCGGAACTCACAGTCCATCCGCTTGACGCCGTGGACGAAGGCGCTTCGCAGAAGCTCGGGCTCCTGCGCCTGGATGTCGGGAATCAGGCGCAGAAGCTCGCCGAAGATCGAGCGCAGCTGAGCGCGCGCCAGCGAGGCGCCCAGGCAGTAGTGCGGCCCGCCGCCCCCGAAGCCGACGTGGCGGTTGGGGTCGCGGGTGACGTCGAACCGCCACGGCTCCTCGAACGCGCGCTCGTCGCGGTTGGCCGAGTGGTAGAAGAGCACGACCTTCTCGCCGGCCGGCAGCTGCTCGCCGTGGAGCTCGACCGGGCGGGTGGTGGTGCGCCGGAAGGTCATCACCGGAGAGGCCCAGCGGATGAACTCCTCGACCGCCGCCCCGAGGCGCCCGTCGAGGTCCTCGAGCAGCAGCGCGCGCTGGTCGGGGTTGACGGTCAGCGCCCGCATCGCGTGTGAGGTGGTATGGCGGGTGGTGTCGTTGCCGGCCACCGACAGCAGCACGAAGAAGGCCGCTATCTCTGCGTGGGTCAGGCGCTCGCCGTCGATGTCAGCCTGGACGAGGGCGGTCATCAGGTCATCTCCGGGGCTGCCTTCGCGGAAAGCGGCCAGATCGGTGGCGAACTGCGTCAGCGTCCACAGCGCCTCGCCCAGCACCTCGATCGGCGGTCGCTCGCCGAATGCCTCGGGGTCCGAGGCGGTCACGAGCAGATCGGCCGCGGCGACCACGCGCTCGCGATCGGCATCCGGCACCCCGATCATGTCCGAGATCGTCACCAGGGGAAGTCGTTTGGCGACGAGCTCCACGAAATCGCCTCCCCCGCTCGCCGATGCCTCCTCGACGATCCGCCGTGCGTTCACGCGGATGCCCTCCTCGATGCGCGCTACCTGCCGGGGCGTGAACGCCGCGGACACCAGGCCGCGCAGCTTGGTGTGGCGCGGCGCGTCCATCGCCAGAAACGACATCGAGGCCTCCAGGAACTCGGGCGGGGCGTCGGCGAACTGGGTGCCCTGGGCCGAGCAGTAGGTCTCCGGATTGCGAGAGATGGCGCGCACGTCCTCGTAGCGCACGATCGCCCAGTAGCTCATGCGCTCCTGCTGGGGCAGCCCCAGGATGTCCTCCGGTGGCTCATGACGCGAGATCGGCGCCTCGCGGCGCAGCCAGGCGAAGTAGCGATCGCGCTCCTCGGCCGGTTTGCCCCAGAAGTCCAGGGAACCTAGATCCACCTCCGGTGTATGCGGGCCCGGTGAAACCGCCACAAGGTGACTCTACTCCCAGTTCGCGGGCGCTGGCCCCATGTCCGAGTCAACCGGCTTCAGAGGTTCGACCCCGTCGGTCGCCGAGGCCCTGGAGCAGGGCTCTGCCGATCGTGAGCGGATGGCTGATGAGTGTCGTTGCGCGGCCGGCGATCGTGTTCGGGTCGTGGGCGACGCCGAGCTGGCGCATGATCGTCATCTGGTCGAAGTACACGCGCTCGTTGGTGATGCGATCGCCATCGAAGACGAAGAAGGCGCTCATGCGACAGCGGAAGGTGCGGCCCGTGGCAGGCAGGGCTCGCAGCGGGCCGAGGTGGGTGCCGAGGAGGTCGAACTCGACAATCACGGTGTCGTCGGAATGGTGCAGGGCGATCAGCTCGTTGCGCTGATCGGGAAAGGCGCTGCGGCTGTCGGCGTAGTAGCCGCGAACCTCCTGCTCGCCGTCGTACACCTCGCCGGTGGCGATGAGTTCGTAGCGGGGGTGAGAGAAGGTGCCGATCGTCGTGTCGAAGTCGTGGTGGTTCTCGGACTCCATGTGCTCGCGCACGATCGCCTCGCGCCGGCGGCGCAGCTCAGCACCTCCTCCACTGCGCTCAGAATCTCCCACGCCCGCACTCTAATGGCAGATCGATAAGACTATGCCGTCGTGGCGCGAGCACTCAAGCTTGGTCTGAACACCGGCTACTGGGCCGGCGGACCTCCACCCGGGGTGGTCGAGGCGATCGCCGAGGCCGAGCGCCTGGGCTTCGACTCGATGTGGACGGCCGAGGCCTACGGCTCGGACTGCCTGACGCCGCTCGCCTGGTGGGGGGCGAGGACCGAGCGAATCAAGCTCGGAACGGCGATCGTGCAGATCTCCGCACGCCAGCCCGCCGCCACCGCGATGGCCGCGATGACGATGGACCACCTGTCAGGTGGTCGCTTCATTCTCGGCCTCGGCGCCTCCGGTCCGCAGGTCGTCGAGGGCTGGTACGGGCGCCCTTACTCGAAGCCACTCGCGCGCACGCGCGAGTACATCGGGATCCTGCGCGACATCTGGGCGCGACGCGGGCCGCTGGAAAACGACGGGCCGTACTACCCGCTGCCGCTCCCGGATGGGACCGGGCTGGGGAAGCCGTTGAAGTCCTCGATCCATCCACTGCGCGAGGACATCCCGGTCTTTCTCGGCGCCGAGGGCCCGAAGAACATCGCCATGTGTGCCGAGCTGTGCGACGGGTGGCTTGCGATGCTCTTCTCCCCCGGCCACCAGGACCTGTACCTTGGCCCGCTGCAGGAGGGGTTCGCTCGAGAGGGCGCCAGGCGCAGCATGGAGGACTTCGAGATCGCGGCGACCGTGCCCGTGATCGTCTCCGATGACCTCGCGGGCGCCGTCGATGCCCTGCGCCCGTTCTACGCGCTGTACTTCGGCGGGATGGGCGCCAAGGGCGCCAACTTTCACGCGAACGTGCCGATTCGCATGGGTTATGAGAAGGAGGTGCTGGAGATCCAGGACCTCTACCTCGCCGGGCGCAAGGATGAGGCCGCGGGGCGGATCCCGAGCGAGCTGATCCAGCAGCTGTCGCTCGTCGGCTCGCGCGAGAAGATACGCGACGACCTCGCCCGTTGGCGGGAGTCGATCGTCACGACGCTGCTCGTGTCCGGCGACGCCGCCACTCTGCGCGACGTCGCCGAGCTGGTGCTCTCCTAGTCGTTGGCCGTGACCGTCTCCAGCAGGTGGCTGAAGCGCTCGCGCGACTGCTCGCGGCGGGTCGGCAGATGTTCGCTGGGGACGCCGTCGGGCGGCGGCTGATATCCGGCGAGGACATGACGGGCCACTGACTGGCGGTGGACCTCGTCGGGGCCGTCGTAGATGCGGGCGGCTCGTGCAAAGCGATACATCTGCTCGAGCGGCAGGTCGGTGGAATAGCCGAGCGACCCGTGCAGCTGCAGCGCCCTGTCGACCACGTCGTGCAGCACCCTGGCGCCGTAGAACTTGATCAGGGCGATGTCGGTGCGGGCGGCCCTCGCCCCCTGGCTGTCCATCACCCATGCGGCGTGCAGGGTCATCAGCCGCGCGGCCTGCATCTCGGCGGCGCTGTCGGCGATCCAGTTCTGGATCGTCTGCTTGTCCGCCAGCAGCGATCCGTGCGCGTAGCGGTAGGTCGCTCGCTCGCACATCATGTCGAAGGCCCGGCGTGCGACACCGAGCCAGCGCATGCAGTGATGGATGCGACCCGGGCCGAGCCGCTGCTGGGCGAGCACGAAGCCCTCGCCGTCGCCGCCGAGCAGGGCCTCGGCGGGAACCCGCACGCCGTCGTAGCGGATTTCCGAGTGCCCGCCGTAGTCGCCGAACCGCTCCCACGGATGCTCCATCGTGGGCACGTCGCGAAGGATCTCGACGCCAGGGGTGTCGCAGGGCACGATGAACATGGATGCCCGCTGGGAGGGACGGGCGTCCGGATTCGTGACGGCCATGACGATCAGGAAGTCGGCGATGGACCCGTTTGAGGAGAACCACTTGAGTCCGTCGATCACCCACCCGTCGCCGTCGGCGACGGCGCGGGTGCGCAGCTGCGTGGGATCGGATCCGGACGTGGTCGGCTCGGTCATGCTGAACGCGCTGCGAAGGTCGCCCGCCAGCAGGGGATGCAGCCAGCGGTCCTTCTGCTCGGGGGTGCCTGCCATCGCGAGGATCTCGGAATTGCCAGAGTCCGGGGCCGCGTTGCCGAAGGCCAGCGGAGCGATCGGAGACGTGCCGAGGATCTCGTGCATGAGACCCAGGTGAACCTGACCCATGCCCTGACCGCCGAGCTCGGGCGGCAGGTGGGTGGCCCACAGCCCGCGTGCCTTGACCTGCTCCTGCAACGGAGCCATGGCCGCGTTCAGGCCATCGGGTGAAAGCTCGTGCCAGATGGCCTCAAGCGGCCAGATCTCCTGGCGGACGAAGTCCGCCATCCAGTCGAGCTGCTCCTGGTAGTCGGGATCGGTCGAGAAGTCCCAGCTCATGACGTCGTGTCCTTTCGGTCGGGCGGAGGCGACGGGACCCGCTTTGCGGGACGTCGCGCGATTCGTTCGTTGTTGGGCGCAGGCGCCACTCTTCAGCTCGCCGCGATCGGGGGAATCCGAAGTGCATTCGTCCACAGCCGGTTGAGCGTGGCAATCATCTCAGCGCACCCACCGCGCGAGCAGCGGATCCTCCGCGGCGGCAGAGCGCAGACGGGCTATGGTCGCTCCGCGCAGCTCGAGCTTGGTGCGCGCGTAGACATCTGCGGGGAAGGCCGCGAGGCCCGCGGCGAGCTCGAGCGCCCGCGGGATCACGTGTTCGGGCTCGACGACCTCGTCGAAGGCGCCCAGGCGCAGGCACTGGGCGCCGTCGATCAGCTGGTTGCCGAGTGCGAGCGCTCGCGCGGCATGCGGCGCGAGCTCCGCAGCGACCACCCCGATCGCCGCCTGCGGGTAGGGGACGCCGACCTTGACCTCGGTCAACCCGTAGCTGCCCGCGCTCGAAGCGATGCGGATGTCGGTGCAGAGAGCGAGCACGAAGCCGCCGGCGATCGCGTGACCGGTGATGGCGCCGACGACCGGGCAGGGCAGCTCATACAGGCCCAGCGCCATCTCGTTGATATGAGTCACCATCCGGCGTTGGTCCTCGGCGTCGTAGCCCGGCATCGCCTTGAGATCGGCGCCCGCGGAGAAGAACCCGGCGCGGCCGGCCACCACGAGCGCACGGGGCAGGTCGCTCGCCACCTGCTCGACCGCCTGCAGGATGTCACCCAGCAGGGTGACGTCCATCGCGTTTGCCGGCGCGCGGTCGGCGGTCATGACCACCACGCCGTCGCCGCTGTCGTGCAGGGTGACGTGCTCCATGGCAGCGGAGCCTATCCCGCTTTCCGCGCAGTGGCGGGGGGGCAGCTCAAGCAGCGCGTGCGTGGGTCGATGGCATCTGTATGTCACGCGCGGCTCCACAGCACGGCAAACGTGCGGGCCGGGCACGAGAACTCGCGAGTCGCCGCACGACTGCGCCCAGGCCCAGGAAGCCCTCGGTGGCAGAGTCCGCAAGGCTCGTACGTGCGCTGGAGCTCGTGGCCCTCACCGAGTCGGCGAGCGACGGGGTCATCGCCGCGACGCTCACGGGCACCCTCACCGGCTGGAGCGAGGGCGCCGAACGGCTGTTTGGCTATTCGCGGGCCGAGATCGTCGGCAAGAGCCTGCTCGTGCTCTCCCCTGAGGATCGTGCCGATGAGACCACCGCCTTTCATGACGCCATCCGAGCGGGCAAGCGCGCCGAGGTCGAGACCGAACGAGTCGCCAAGGATGGCCATCTGGTGAAGGTGCGGATATCGATGGCGCCGATCCTGGACGACGACGGAGAGGTTGCCGGCGGTATCGGGATCTATCGCGATCTGAGCGAGCAGCGCGCCACCGAGGAGGCGCTGCGGGCAAGCGAGCAGCGCTACCAATCCGTCGTAGAAGCTCTCAGCGAGGGTGTGATCATGCGCGGCCTCGACGGGCACGTCCTGGCATTCAACAGGAGCGCGGAGCGGCTCCTGGGAGTGTCTGGCGATGACCTGATCAACAGCGCCTCGGATCGACCGCTCGCCCATCTCATCCACGAGGACGGTTCGCCGTTTCGGGGTGAGGAATACCCCGTGGTCGTGACTCAGCGCACGGGCGAGCCCCAGCATGGGGTGATCATGGGGGTGGAGAGTCCCGGCGCCCCGGTCCGCTGGCTCTCGGTCAACAGCTCCGCGGTGGTCAATCCCGGCGAGCAGGAGCCATACGCCTCAGTGGTCTCGTTCACCGACATCACCGAGCTCCGATCGACGGTCGAGGAACTGCAGGCTGCCCGGCTCGAGGATCTCAAGCGCCTGGCTCTGGTCAGCGAGTACCGCGATGACGACACCAACAAGCACACCGGGCGCGTCGCCCACACAGCGGGACTGCTCGCGAGCAAGCTGGGTCTGGACAGCGAGCTGATCGCAACGATCCGTAGCGCCGCCGCGCTCCATGACGTCGGCAAGATCGGCATCCCTGACAGGATCCTGCTGAAGCCCGGCAGGCTCACGGCCGAGGAGTTCGAGTTCATAAAGACCCACACCGCGATCGGTGAGCGCATCCTCAGCGACAGTGATTTCCCGATCCTGAAGATGGCGAGCGAGATCGCCCTCGCCCACCACGAGCACTGGGACGGGAGGGGCTACCCGTCCAACCTGCGCGGCACGGCAATCCCCGTCAGCGGACGGATCGTGGCCGTCGCGGACGCCTTCGACGCGATGACCCATGCACGTCCGTACAAGAGCGCGTTCTCGGTGCGCCACGCGGTGGCCGAGATCAAGCGCTGCAGCGGCACCCAATTCGACCCGCAGATCGTCGAGGCGTTCCTGACCCTGGACCATCGTGAGCTCGTGGACGCCGACTGACTAGGATCTGCGGCCGATGGCCGAGCAGGAGCAGATCGGCGTCCGCTGCGCCGGGCGCTTCACCACCTACCCCGACCTGTTCGAGCGGGCGCTGCGCGCAAGCACAGGCCTGCTCGAGCTGGGCATCGGCGCGGGCGACCGGATCGCGCTTCTGCTGCGCAACTCGATCGAGTTCCTCGAGGCCTCGATCGCGACGGTGCCCCTGGGCGCCAGCGCCGTGCCGATCAACTGGCACTGGCGGGGCGATGAGATCGCCCACGTGCTTATCGACAGCGGCGCCAAGGCGCTGGTCGTGCACGCCGACCTGTGGCCGGCGATCGCGCCGAGCGTGCCCGAGGGCCTCGTCCTCATCTTCGTGCCGCCGGGCGGGGACGGCGCGAGGGACATCCCCGCCGCGGGCCTGCCCGACGGCGCGTTTTGGTGGCCCGACTGGTTGACCGGCCATGCCCCGTGGGCGCAGCCGCCGGAGGATGCGCCGGTGAGCATCATCTACACATCGGGGACGACAGGAAGACCGAAGGGAGTCGTGCGCACGCCCGCCACCGACGCCCAGCGCGAGGGGACGCGAGCGCTGCTCGGCGAGATCTTCCAGCTCGCGCCGGGCGAGCGCACCGTGATCCCCGCGCCGATGTACCACACGGCGCCCAACGTCTATGCGATGGTGGCCGCGACCCACGGCATGGACATGACGATCATGACGAGGTTCGACCCCGAGGAGTTCCTTCAGATCGTCGCCGAGCATCGCGTCACCGTCGTGCAGATGGTTCCCACGATGTTCGTGCGCCTGCTGTCCCTGCCCGAAACGGCGCGCGGCCGCCATGACCTATCCTCGCTGCGCTGGGTCGTGCACGCAGCGGCACCCTGTCCGCCCGAGGTCAAGCGGGCGATGATCGAGTGGCTGGGCCCGATCATCGCCGAGTACTACGGCGGCACCGAGACGGGCCCCGTCGTGTTCTGTACGAGCGATGAGTGGCTCTCGCACCCGGGCACGGTCGGCCGGCCGATCGAGCGGGCAGTGATAAAGGTCCTCGACGCCGATGGGCGGGAGCTCCCCACCGGCGAGTCGGGCGAGGTCTTCATGTGGCTCGACGTGTGGCCCGACTTCACCTATGCCGGCGACGAGGAGAAGCGCCGCTCGGTCGAGCGCGACGGGCTGATCAGCTGTGGCGACATCGGCTACCTCGATGCCGACGGCTATCTCTATCTCAACGATCGTCGCAGCGACATGGTGATCAGCGGCGGCGTGAACATCTACCCCGCCGAGATCGAGGCCTGCCTGCTGTCGCTGCAAGGTGTCCGCGACTGCGCGGTGTTCGGGATCCCCGATGACGAGTTCGGCGAGGCGCTCGCGGCCCACGTCGAGCTCCACGATCACGCGCAGCTGACCGCCGAGGAGGTGCGCGATCATCTCAGCGCGAGGCTCGCGGGCTACAAGACCCCGCGCGTGGTCGAGTTCAGCGAGTCCCTGCCGCGCGAGGATTCCGGCAAGATCTTCAAGCGCCGCCTGCGCGAGCCCTACTGGCGCGGGCGCGAGCGCGCGATCTAGGATGCAATCGATGCCCTCTGCCAAGATCCTGCGCGCGGCTGCGGGGCTCGCCGCTTCCGCTGCCGGCATCGTGTGCCTGTCGGCCGCGGTCGTCTCCGCGCCCGCGTCGGCGCTGGCCCGGGGAGCCAAGGACGCTCACGCCCACTACGCGTGCAGCGCACCTCACAGCTCGACGGTGCCCTGCCACTTCTCCACGCCGAGCGGCAACATTCGCTGCCTGTGGACGCCCTCTCCGAACAACGTGGCCTGCGAGCGTCTGGCGACCGGGCGCGCCTACAGGCTGAGGCCCACCGGGAAGGCGAAGGCGATCAAACTCAGGCTCAGGCGCAGGGGTCAGACGCTGCCCACCAACCAGCAGGTCGTGTTCCCGGAAAGCCTCTCCTGCCATGACACGAACACGACCATGACCTGCAACCAGGACTACGGCCTCGGCGAATTCAAGCTTGCGCGCAGAGGCTCGCATGCCGCCTGAGCACGGCACCGCCGCGCGCATCCCGCTCGAGTCCTGAGGCCGGCCCTCAGGCCACCTTGCGGGCGCCAGGCCCGGGCACGGCCGCCACGTCGCGCACGGTCAGGGGGCCATGACCGGCGCCGCAGCTCATGATCATCTCGAGCGGCTCGCCGCAGCAGCGATGAGTCAGCTCCACGGCGGGGCCGCTCGGGTCGGCCCTCCAGCGGTCGCCCCACTGCATCAGGGCGAGCAGGGCGGGGAACAGCTCGAGCCCCTTCTCGGTCAGCCGGTACTCGCTGCGGACGCGACTGCCCGGCTCGCGGTAGGGCTCACGCTCGAGGATCCCCTCGTCGACGAGCGTGCGCAGGCGTGCGCTCAGGACGTCGCGCGGGCAGCCGAGCGTGCGAACGAAGTCCTCGAAGCGCCGCACGCCGTAGAAGGCCTCGCGGAGCACGAGCAGGGCCCAGCGCTCGCCCACGACCTCGAGGCTGCGATGAATCGAGCAGTTCTCGGCGCTGTAGCTGAAGCGGTCGGGGTGCATGACCCCCAAGGATAGCTGAGTTTGACAACTGGACTACGCTCCGCTAGGCTGCGTCCGCTTTTACAACCCAGCCGTCCCCCAGGGCGGACCAGAAGGAGGCCGAGAAGATGCCGATGTGTGACGCCTACATCCCCAAGGACGCGCTGGGAGCCGATGCCGAGCGCCAGCTGCTCAGCCGGGTCACCGATCTCCTGCTCGAGCACGAGGGCGCCGATCCGAGCAACGAGCAGGTCCGCTCGATCGCGTGGCTGTTCGTGCACCGTCCCGAGGTGTATGTCGCCGGCGCGCCGGCCGAGGAACCCCACTACAAGTTCGTCTGCCAGGTTCCCGAGGGTCAGTACGACGACGAGCGCAGGGCGGCGGTCACCGCCGAGATCACCCAGGCGGTCGTGGAGGCCGAGGCCGGGCGCTGGCCCAACCCCGAGTTCCGCGTGTGGGTCTTCAGCCTGGAGATCCCCGACGGGACGTGGGGCGGACTCGGCAAAATCTTCCGCCTGCCCGACATCGTCGGGTTCGTCTCACCAGAGGGGCGCGAGGCGGCTGAAGAACGTCTGTCGGCGCGGCGCCGCAGCGAGGCCGCCGCGATACTCAAGGCCGGAGCCGAGCAGGCCGTGGCGAGCGTCTGACCCCTCCTGCTCGCAGCTTCGGGCTGTCGGCGCGAGCGTCGCGGAGGCGGCTCATCGCGCCGACAGCAGTCCGCTGACGGCCTGCTGGAAGGCGTCGGTGGTGAAGCACTGCGGCTCGGCGAACTCCTCCATGGCCAGCGTGCTCTCCCAGCTGCCGTCGGCCGCTGCGCGCAGCAGCGGCTTGGTCATCGCCAGGGCGTGCGCGGGTAGCGCGGCGATGCGCGTGCACCAGCCGTCCGCGGCCGCGAGCAGCTGATCGTGCGGGACGACTTCGTGCACGAGCCCGAGCTCCTGCGCGCGCGCCGCGTCGAGATGCTCGCCGCCGGCGTAGTAGGCGAACGCGCCCTGGTAGCCGAGCCGTCTGGTCAGCGCCCACGAGGTCCCCACCTCGGGCAGGAGCCCGAGGCGCCCGAACGCCGGGACGATGCGCGCCCGCTCGGAGGCGATGGCCAGGTCGCATGTCAGCGCCCAGGCCAGTCCGACGCCTGCGGCGGGGCCGTTGATGGCCGCGATGAACGCGGTGTCGCTGCGGGCGATCAGCCTGACGATCCCACCGAACTCGTAGCGGATCCAGCGCCAGATGTCCGTCGTGCCCTGCGGCGAGGCGAGCGCCTCGGGCGCGTCACCCATCATCCGCAGATCCCCGCCCGCGGAGAAACCGGGGTCGGCGCCGGTCAGCACGATCGAGCGGATCGCGCGGTCGGCGACGAGCTCCTCGAGTGCGCTCTTCAGCTGTTGCACGAGTGCGGCCGTCAGCACATTCAGCTTCGCCGGATCATCGAGGGTGACGACGGCGCGGTCGCCGCGGCGCTCCACCCGGACGACGGGCTCGGTGTGCTCGCGCCCGCTCGAGACGAGGTCCTCGTAGAAGGTCATGGGGTCTCCTTTGCCTGGATGAGATAGATCGTGCCGGTCGCCCAGTCTCCTACGAGCAGCGAGCGATCGGGGCCCGCCGCGATCGCCAGCGGGTTGCGGATGCCCGTCAGAAATGGCGTGACAGAGCCGCTGTAGGCCATGCCGGCCCGGGTGAGTGCAACCTGCTGCACCTTGGCCGACTGCCACTCTGTGAGCAGCGCCCAGCTCCCCGCGGAGTCACCCGGGAGACCGCTGCCGATCACCAGATCGCCCACGGCGGCGTGCTTGTCGAGGACGGCGATCGGCGACGGCACCCCCCTGCAGGCTGGACCTCCCTGTCCGTAGCAGCCCGGGAAGCCCCAATCCTGGCCCTCGCGAACGAGCGCCAGCCAATCGCCGGGGGTCGCGGCGCCGAGGTCGTCGCGCTGGTTCATGGTGACCAGCAGATCGCTTGTGTGAGGGAAGAAGGCCAGACCGACCGGCGCACGTATGCGCCCCGCGAACACGCGCAGATCGCCGCCGTCGGGGCGGAACGAGACGACCGCACCGGAGAAACGGGAGGGCGGGCTGCAGTGGTCACAGGACGCGGTGACGCCCATCAGGAAGCGGCCGTCCGCCGCCATCACGAGTCCGTTGTTCTCGCCGTGGGCGACCGGGCCTTCAAGGACTCTCCTGTGCGTGGTGAAACGACTCCCGTTGAATCCGCCGAATGCGTCCACGCGTCCGATCGAGGCCACGTACAGCTCGTCCCGATACCAGTCCAGGCCGAGGGGGTCGGACAGGCCGGACACGACCTTGACCGCCGCGCCGCCGGGCTTTGAGATCTCATACACCCCGTCCTCGGAGTGGGCTTCAAGCCCCGCGGCCGTCAGCCACAGCCGCCCCTGCCGGTCGAGCAGGATGTCCGCGAGGGTGGCCGGCCCCTTCGCATACACGCTGGCCCTCAGTCCCGCGGGGCCCCTCAGCCCGGCGCCGATCGCCACGAGCCCACCCCGCGCAGGAGACCTGCTCGCCGAGCCGCACCCCCCCATCGCGAGCAGCGCCGTCGCCAGCGCGACGATTTTCGCCGCGCGGCCGATCAGCTTGTCGTGAACCGCGAGGCCTCCTCGGAGCCGCCAGTCGCGTCTCCGGGACTGTAGGAGTGGGCGCCCGCGCCGGCGAGCTTGCCGTCGTCGACGATCAGGTACTCCTCGCGGATCGGGCGGCCGTCCAGCCAGCACTCGAGGATCTCGCGCGTTCCGGCAGCGTAGCGAGCCTGGGCCGACAGGCTGGTACCAGAGATGTGGGGCGTCATTCCGTGGTGGGCCATGGTGCGCCATGGATGATCCACCGGGGCCGGCTGGGGAAACCACACGTCGCCCGCGTAGCCGGCGAGCTGGCCGCTCTCGCAAGCCGCTGCCACGGCGTCCCGATCGCAGATCTTGCCGCGTGCGGTGTTCACGAGATAGGCGCCGCGCTTCATCTTGGCAAGGAGCTCTGCGTCAAACAGGTTCTCCGTCTCGGGGTGCAGGGGGGCGTTGATGGTGACCACGTCGCAGACGCTCACCATCGACTCCACGGTGGGGTGGAAGGTGACGCCCAGCTGCTGCTCGACCTCGGCGGGCAGCCTGTGGCGGTCGGTGTAGTGAAGGCCGACATCGAACGGTGCAAGGCGCCGCAGCACCCCCGAGCCGATGCGCCCGGCAGCCACCGTGCCGACCTGCATGCCCTCCAGGTCGTAGGAGCGCGACGCGCAGTCGGCGATGTTCCAGCCGCCGTCGACGACCCATTTGTAGGAGGGGATGTAGTTGCGCACGAGCGCCAGGATCATCATCACGACGTGCTCGGCCACGCTGATGCTGTTGCTGTAGGTCACCTCGGCCACCGTCAGACCGTGCTCGATCGCCGCCTGCAGGTCGACGTGATCTGAGCCGATCCCGGCGGTGAGCGCCAGCTTCAGCTTGGGCGCCTTGGCGATGCGCTCCGCTGTCAGGTAGGCGGGCCAGAACGGCTGGGAGATCACCACATCCGCCTGCGGGAGCTCTCGCTCAAAGACGGAGTCCGGACCGTCCTTGTCGGAGGTCACCACGAGCTCATGTCCGGCCTCCTCGAGAAACCTGCGCAGGCCGAGCTCGCCCGAGACGCTGCCCAGCAGCTCGCCCGGCTTGAAGTCGATCCCCGTCGGGGTGGGCGTGGTCTGGCCGTCGTGGTAGCTCTTGATCTCCGGCACGTCGTCTCGCGCGTAGGACGGCGGGTAGCCGTCAACCGGGTCTTCGTAGAGCACGCAGAGAATCTTGGCCATCAGATGGGTCCTTTCCCTCGAGGTTCGCCCCCAATCTATTCGAGCGGGGTGCGCTCGAGCGGTTTCCCGAGCTCGCCCCACCTGGGGACGCCGCCGTCGATCACATGAAGGACCTGCTGGGCCCCGTGGCGGCGCAGCAGGCTGGCGGCGGTGGCTGCGCGCAGGCCCGCGGCGCAGATGACGGCGACCGGGCGGGCCGCGTCCAGGCCGGCTGGAACATCGACGATGTCGTGCCAGGGCACGCAGGTCGAACCGGATATGTGACCGGCGTCCCATTCCGCGTGCTCGCGAACGTCGAGGACCTGCAACTGCGCATCGGCGGCCATCCGCGTTGACAGGTCCTCCACCGTCAGGCGCTCGGTCTGTGACACCGGATGGCGTTCCTGGCGCCAGTTGGTCATGCCTCCGGCGAGCAGGCCCGCGATGTTGCGAACGCCGACGGCGACAGCGAGCTCGGTCGCGCGCCTGCCGTCGGCGTCGTCGCGCCCGATGAACACGATCTCCCGGTCGTGGTCGGCGAGCCATGCGAGCTTCGAGCCGAACCCCGAGCTGAACGAGGGAATGCAGATCGAGCCGCGGATGTGGACATCGTCGAACTGAAGATCGGTGCGCACATCCACGAGCAGCGCACCCTCGTCGCGCTTGAGCTCCACCTGGTGGGGGTAGAGCGCCACCGCCTCGACCCCGCTGGTTATCAGTGCACCGCGGTTGAGCTCAACGATCTTCTCGAAGTTCGGCGGCTGGGGCCCGAGCTTCGCGAGCGCCTGGGAGACGAACTCCGCCTCCTCCTCGAGCGAGAGCATCGGGTTGTGGCGCTTCTCAAAGCCGACGGTCGAGCAGATCTTCATGTCCATGTCCGGTCCGCCGCACATCGAGCCGCCGAGGTGGGCGGGCCAGACCTCACAGTCGTCCGGGAGGGTGAGGAGCTTCTCGTGGAGCGAGCGGAAGATCTGACCGGCGCCCTCGGTCTTCTCGATGGCCAGATCCGGGCGGGCGACGTCTCCGACGAACAGGCTGTCGCCGCTCAGCACAGCCCACGGGTCCCGACCGCGCCTTGAGTCGATGAGCGCGAAAGCCGTGTGCTCGGGCCGGTGCCCGGGCGTGTGCAGCGCGCGCACGATCAGCGAGCCGAGTCGCAGCTCCCAGCCGTCCTCGAACGGCTCGTGTCGATAGTGCGGGCGAGCGTCCCTGTGTATGTGGATCACCGCGCCGGTGGCCGCGACCAGGCGGCCGTGGCCGGAGACGTGGTCGGCGTGGTTGTGGGTCTCGAGAACGTGATCGATCGTGACTCCGCTATAGCGCGCGAGCTCGAGGTAGTCGTCGATGTCGAAGCGCGGATCCACGACGGCGGCGTCCCCGCTGCGCTCATCGCCGATCAGGTAGGAGGCGCAGCCCAGATCATCGTGGGTGATCTGGCGAAAGATCATCGCCTCGCCGCATCCGGGCCGCGCGGAGTCCGAAGGGCTTGACCGAGGAGGAGCACCATCGCGAGTCTAGTTGCACTTCATCTAGACCACCGGTTTACTGCGGTTGGCCTAGGAGATGCCGGTTCGCACCGCTTGCACGGCCGCCTGGATGCGATTGTCGAGGTGAAGCTTGGCGAGGATGCTGGCGATGTGGTTGGAGACCGTGTTCGTGCTGAGGTCGAGTTCGCCGGCGATCTCGTGGTTGCTTTTGCCGCTGGCGAGCCGGGTGAAGATTTCGAGTTCGCGCGCGGTCAGGGCGGCCCGGATGGCGTTGGCCGTGTCGTCGCTGTCCGTGGCGATGGGGATGCCGAGATCGCGGATGCGCTTGAGCAGCTTGCCGGCGATCTCCGAGGAGATCACGGATTCTCCGGCGGCGGTTGCCTTCACCGCCGCGACGATCGTCGCGGGGTCTGCGGTCTTCAGGATGTAGCCGCTGGCCCCGGCGACAATTGCCTCGACGACGCGGTTCTGCTCGGTGCGGGTGAGGATCAGCATGCGCGAGGCGGGCGCGAGCAGGCCGAGTGCCTCAATCGCCTGCACGCCCTGGCTTCCGGGCAGTTTGACGTCCATGAGAACGACGTCGGGGCGTAGGTCGACGACCAGCTTGACGGCGTCGGCGGTGTTCGCGGCCTCACCGACGAGATCCAGCCCGCCGGCAGCCAGCGCCTGGGCGAGGGCGCTTCGAATCAGCTGCTCGTCGTCGACCAGGACGACCGTTGTCGGCCGCATGGGCCCGGCGGGTGCGTCTTGCGCTGCTGGCATTAGGGCCGATCCACGAGGTCAGCTTCTCCCTTCCCGGAAGTCTACTTGTCCCACCAGTTGGAAAGGGCAGGGGGTTCCGTTATGACCCCCGGATTGGGTTCGAACGGACCATCTACCACGATGTTGGTGTGACCGATGTGTAGGCATGGTCAGTGCTGGTCCACAGACGGCCACCTCTTTTCCCGACGATGGAGCGGTCAGATGAGTGAGATGAGCCGGGCGGCGATGTCGGAGTGGGACCCCCACCGCCCGGCCCCGGGGGGCGCGTGATGGCAGCGCCTCTCCCAGCGGGAGATTCAACGCAGGAGACGGCCCTGAATCATCGCTCCGATGAGCTCGACGAGGCCGTGCTGCTGACGGTGCTCTCCGATGTCAAGAGGGGCGACTTCGGCGTGCGCATGCCGCTCGCCTGGACGGGCGTGGCGGGCAAGATCGCAGACACGCTCAACGACGTGATCGCGGCGAACCAGACGCTCGGCGACGAGCTGGCGCGAGTCAGCCGCGTCGTCGGCAAAGAGGGCAAGCTCTCCCAGCGGGTGGCTCTGGGGGGGTCCGACCGTGTGTGGTCGGAGAGCATCGAGTCGGTCAACAGCCTGATCGAGGACCTCGTACGTCCCACCACCGACATGCAGCGGGTCATCGGCGCGGTGGCCGACGGCGACCTCAGCAAGAAGATCACCGCCGACGTTCACGGGGAGGTGCTCGAGCTGAAGAACACCATCAACGCGATGGTGGACCAGCTCAACCGATTCGTCTCAGAGGTGACCCGTGTCGCCCGCGAGGTCGGGACCGAGGGCAAGCTCGGCCAGGCTGCCGCGGTGACGATCGAGGTCGGAGGAGTGTGGAAGGAGCTGACCGACAACGTCAACCTGATGGCCGGCAACCTCACCGGGCAGGTCCGCGACATCGCCGAGGTGACGACAGCCGTGGCCAACGGCGACCTGAGCAAGAAGATCTCAGCGGACGTCAAGGGCGAGTTCCTGCAGCTGAAGAACACTGTCAACGCGATGGTCGATCAGCTGAACCGGTTCGCCTCCGAGGTGACGCGCGTCGCCCGCGAGGTCGGCGTCGAGGGCAAGCTCGGCGGCCAGGCCCAATCCGCCGAGGTCGCCGGGGTGTGGAAGGACCTCACCGACAACGTCAACCAGCTCGCGGCCAACCTGACCAACCAGGTGCGTGCGATCGCGGACGTGGCTACAGCGGTTACCGAGGGCGATCTGACACGGCAGGTCGGAGTGGAGGCCTCGGGCGAGGTCGCCGTTCTGAAGGACAAGCTCAACGAGATGATCCGGAACCTGAGGGAGACGACCCGCGAGAACACCGAGCAGGATTGGCTGAAGACCAACCTCGAGCGCTTCACCCGCATGCTCCAGGGCCAGCGCGACCTGGCCACGGTGTCAAGCATGATCCTGTCGGAGCTGGCGCCGCTCGTGTCGGCTCAGCACGCGGTCTTCTACACGCTGGCCAGCCTCGACGACAGCGGCGAGCCCGTTCTGATTTACCAGGCCGGCTACGGCTACAAGGAGCGCAAGCACGTCGCGAACCAATTCCGTCTCGGCGAAGGCCTCGTCGGCCAGTGTGCCCAGGAGAAGGAGCGCATTCTGCTGACCGATGTCCCGGGCGACTACGTCAGGATCAGCTCGGGGCTGGGCGATTCGGCGCCGCTGAACATCATCGCGCTGCCGATCCTGTTCGAAGGATCGGTCCGTGCCGTCGTGGAGCTCGCATCCTTCAGCCCGTTCAGCCTCACCCACCAGGCGTTTCTCGATCAGCTCACCGAGAGCATCGGGCTCGTGCTCAACACGATCGAGGCCAATACGCTCACCGAGAACCTGCTGAAGCAATCACAGTCCCAGGCGCAGGAGCTGCAGTCCCGCCAGGAAGAGCTGAGCACCTCCAACGAGGATCTCGCGAGCCAGGCCGCCCGCTTGGCCGAGCAGTACACCGAGGTGGAGCGCAAGAACCAGGAGGTGGTGCTCGCCAAGCGACTGGTGGAGGAGAAGGCCGACCAGCTGGCGGTCTCCTCGAAGTACAAGTCGGAGTTCTTCTCGAACATGTCACACGAGCTGCGCACGCCGCTGAACAGCCTTTTGATACTCGCCGGTGAGCTGGAGGACAACCAGGAGCAGACGCTCACCGAGACGCAGGTGCAGTACGCGAGTGTGATTCGCTCCTCGGGCAACGACCTGCTGCGGCTGCTCGACGACATCCTCGACCTTGCGAAGGTCGAGTCGGGCACGGTCACGCTCGAGTGCGACGAGGTGGAGCTGGTCGAGGTGAGGGACGCGCTCGATCGTGACTTCGCCCATGTCGCCAAGCAGCAGGGCCTGTCCTTCTCGGTGGAGCTTGCACCTGAGGTCTCGGGCGCCGTCACCACCGATGCCAGCCGCCTGCGCCAGGTGCTCAAGAACCTGCTCTCGAATGCCTTCAAGTTCACCGAGGAGGGCGGCGTGAGGCTGCACATCGGGGCCGCACAGGGGGGCTGGAGCCCGACCAACGAGGGGCTCGCCCGCGCGGAGTCGGTGATCGCATTCAGGATCAGTGACACCGGGATCGGCATCACGCCCGAGCAGCAGCACCTCATCTTCGAGGCGTTCGCGCAGGCCGACGGATCGACGGCGCGCCAGTACGGCGGCACCGGGCTCGGCCTCTCGATCAGCCGCGAGCTGGTGCGGCTGCTCGGTGGCGAGGTCACGCTCATGAGCACGCTCGGCGAGGGCAGCACCTTCACTCTGTATCTGCCACGGTCGCCCGGGGTTCAGGCGGGCGTCGTGGACGCACCCGTTCCGGACGCGCCGTCACAACAGCCTCCGCCTCCGCCCGAGGCCCTGCGCTCGGCTTCCAACGGTCATGCGGCTGCGCCCCCGAGCGCGGTGATCGAGTCGCTTGCTCGCTTGCCTGCGGCGGAGCTGCATTCGAACGGTGACGTGGAGGTGGCGGGCGGCCCGGCGAGAGCGGTTCCAGCCCTGACGCCGATGCCCCCGCTCACCCACCCGGCCGGCACGAACCTGCAGGGCCGCAAGGTCCTCGTGGTGGATGATGACTTCCGCAACATCTTCGCCCTCGCCGCGCTGTTCAAACGGGTCGATATCGAGGCGGTCTCGGCTGAGGGCGGGCAGCAGGGCATCGACATCCTCAAGGAGACGCCGAGCATCGACCTCGTGCTGGTGGACATCATGATGCCCGGAATGGATGGCTACGCGACTATGCGAGCAATGCGCAAGCTGCCCTCGGGCGGTCGGGTCCCGCTGGTCGCGTTCACGGCGAAGGTGGGAGACGGAGAGCGCCAGCGCTGCATTGAGGCAGGCGCCTCGGCATATGTCCCCAAGCCCGTTGACACCTCCCAGCTGTTCGGCGTTCTCGGCGCGTGGCTCCCGGCTGCCCCGGTCGCGCGGGCGCCGAAAGCAACGGTTGGCTGATGGCGACCCGGCTGGCCGTCGCAGCGCCACCTGCGATCTCCGAGCCGGGCCCGCAGGCGCCCGGCACGAGGTCCACGGCTCCGGCAATCCTCGTCGTCGATGACAACCCCGTCAAGCGCGTCGCGCTGCGGGCGATGCTTGCTCCGCTCGGCCATCCGGTCATCGAGGTCGACTCCGGTCGCGCCGCGGTGAAGGCTCTCGGGCATCAGGACTTCGCGATCATCCTGATGGACGTGCGCATGCCCACGATGAACGGATTCGAGACCGCCAAGCTGTGCCGCAGCCAGCCCCGGGGAGGACGCACGCCGATCATGTTCATCACCGCCATCGGGGGTGATGAGGGAGAGGTGGCCAGCGCGTATGCCAGCGGTGCGGTTGACTTCGTCTTCACCCCGGTGCAGCCGGACGTGCTGCGAGCCAAGGTCACCGCGTTCGTTGACCTGTTCCTGCAATCCCAGGAGCTGCACCGTTCGCTCGAGTCGATCACGGCTCTCAACGGTGCGTTGCGCGACAGCGATGTCCGCACGCAGGCCGTGCTCGACAACGTCTCAGACGCCATTTTCATCTTGGACGACAGGGGTGTCATCGAATCGGTCAACCGGTCCGTGGGTCAGCTGTTCGGCTACCACGCGATGGAGCCGGTGGGACATCCCTTCACGTTTATGATCGCGCCCGATCGCCGAGATGAGTTACGCGCCCTGAACGTGGCGTCGGCGGGGGCGGTCACCGACCCAACCCAGTCCTCCCGGACGATCGAGACCGTCGGTTGCCGCAAGGACGGTTCGACGTTCGCGATGGAGCTCGAGCGCGGTGAGATGCAGCACGAAGAGCGCACCTTCACGCTCGCCTGCGTACGCGACATCTCCGAGCGCCGGGCGCATACCGAGGCGCTCGAGCATCTGGCGCTGCACGACGGTCTCACGGGCCTGGCCAACCGCACTCTGTTCAGCGATCTCCTATCCCGAGCGCTCGGGTCGGCCAAACGGGCCAACGAGGCGCGAGCCGTGTTGATGATGGATTTGGATGGGTTCAAGCATGTCAACGACACCCTCGGACACGACCGTGGCGATACCCTGCTCAGGGAGGTCGGCGAACGGCTCATCGCCACCCTGCGCGAGGGCGACACGGTCGCCAGACTCGGCGGAGACGAGTTCGCAATCCTGCCGGCCGGCGTAGCCGATCTGTCGGCGGCGGTGGCCGTGGCGTTAAAGATCCAGCAGGTCTGCGAGCGCGGGTTTTCACTGGACGGTGAGACCATTCACGTATCACCGAGCATCGGGATCGCCCTGTTCCCCGAGCACGGAGACACCACGACAGACCTGCTTCATCGTGCCGATCTGGCGATGTACTCGGCCAAGCGATCCGGTGAGGGTCACGCGGTATTCACCGTGATGCAGGAGACCCAGACGGCCGGTCACCTGGCGCTGCTGCTTGACCTCCGTCATTGCGTCACCCGCAACGAGCTCATACTTCACTACCAGCCGAAGATCGATCTCCTCACCCGTGCGATCACCGGTGTGGAGGCATTGATTCGCTGGCAGCATCCGACGCAGGGCCTGCTTCCCCCCGCCAGCTTCATGCCCGAGGTGGAACGCACCCACCTGATTGCTCCGGTGACGAGATGGGTGCTCGACACGGCTCTGCGTCAGCAGCGGCTGTGGCGCGACGCGGGATTCGATCTCACCATGGCGGTGAACGTCTCGGCGCGCAGCCTTCGTGAGGCGAGCACGCTCCCGGACACCGTGGCCGAGTTGACCCAGCTGTGGGGGACGCTGCCCAGCTCGCTGACGCTCGAGCTCACCGAGAGCGCGCTGATCGGAGACGCGGCCCCCGGCGTGCTGACCCGCCTGCACACGATGGGAGAGCTGTCGATCGACGACTTCGGCACCGGATACTCATCGTTGGCCTATCTGCAGCGCCTGCAGGTGAATGAGATAAAGATCGACAGATCCTTCGTGATGAACCTCGCATCGGTCAGTGACGACGAGATCATCGTGCGCTCGACCATCGACCTCGCACATAATCTCGGCCTGACGGTCGTGGCCGAGGGAGTCGAGGACGAGCGCGTCGCCGAGATGCTGATCGGCTACGAGTGTGAGGCTGCTCAGGGCTATCTCTTCGCGCGGCCGGGTTCCGCTGAGCAGATCGCCGGCCTGCTGACTGAATCGGCCTCAGCGAATCTGCGCCCGGTGCCGGACGGCCGTGAGCGTGGAGGGGCGTCCGCGGCCCGACGCCCCTTGCCGAAGGCGGAGCCGCGAAGGACAGCGGCAGTCTAAAGCGCACCAATTACCTTGCGAATCCAAGCAGAAACCGGAAGACACGAAAACTATGCATCTCCATCTCTCCAATCCACACCAAGGCACTCCTGAAGGAGGCGATGAACCGATGACCCCCGAAGCCACCGCCGGTCATCGGCCCCGGCTGATCATTGCCGACGATGACCCGGTGATCCGCTCGATGCTGGGCATGTCGCTCAACGGCGGGTTCGAGGTGGTCGGCGTTGCGGCCGACACCGAGGAGGCCATTGAGCTGGCGAGGATCAACCAGCCCGACGCCGCCATAGTCGATGTGGACATGCCGAAGGGCGGCGGGATTGGCGCAGTGCGAGGAATCGTCGAGGTGGCTCCCGGCACCGCAATCGTGGTGCTGTCCGGTGATGAGTCGGACAGGCTGGTCCGCGAACTGATGCAGGCGGGAGCGGTCGCCTACCGCCGCAAGGGCGTCACCCCGCGTGTCCTGGCGGAGTCGCTCACCGAGTCGATAAGGGCGCACCTCGATGGGTGTCACGGGCCTTCCTGAGGTCAGGCCGGGCAGAGGCGTAAAGGCGAGCCGATACGCCCCCGAGCCGATCGAGTCCTTCCGCCGCGCAGATCTGAGCAAGGTGCTGTTCGGCGCCTTCGGCGGCTCCCTGGCGATCGTCGCGGGAGCCTTCGTCGTGCTCGCACTGAGCGTCCGTACGCACACAGCCGCAGTGCTGGCCGGGAGTGGATTTGCCTTGATCGCTCTGCTGCTGACGCTGCTCGCGGCCTATCTGGCTCGGGCGGGCGCTTTCAGCTCGATGTCGGCAGCGCTCGAGGAGCGAGAACGGACCCTGCGGATCACGAATGAACGGTTTCAGGGCGTCCTCGACAACGCCAACGCCGCGATCTATATCAAGGACCCGTCCAGCCGCTACCTGCTCGTCAACCGTGAGTTTGAACGCATTCGCGCAGTGACGGCCGAGGAGGTCCTCGGCCGCAGGGGAAACGAGCTCGGTTCAGCCGAAACGGAGGAGGAGGTGAGGGCGACCGACAGGGCGGTAATCGAGGCCGGTGCTCCCATCTCCTTCGAGCAGGAGGTGCAGTCACCCGAGGGCCGGCGCACCTATCTGGCGGTCAAGTTTCCGGTTCAGGATGAGCAGGGCTCGGTTACCGCCGTCGCAGGGATCTCTACGGACATCACCGACCAGAAGCTCGCCCTGGCAAAGGCGATGGAGGCTTCGCGGCACAAGTCGCAGTTCGTTGCCAACATGAGCCACGAGATACGCACGCCGCTGAACGGCGTGGTCGGGATGACAAGTCTTCTGTGCGACACCCCATTGAATCCCGTTCAGCGCGAGTACGCCGATGCGCTGGTGTGGTCGAGCGAGGCGCTGCTGTCGGTGATCAACGACATCCTCGACTTCTCGAACATGGAGGCCGGGCCGCTCGAGCTCGATACGACCGTATTCGAGCTTCGCGGCGCCGTTGAGGACACCTGCCGCGCGCTCGGCGAGCGGGCCGGCGCGAAGGGCTTCGCGATCAGTCATTGGGTGGACCCCGACGTGCCGTTTACGGTCGTGGGAGATCAGGGCCGCCTGCGTCAGATCCTGCTGAACCTCCTGTCGAACGCAGTCAAGTTCACGCTCGCGGGTGAGGTCGCCGTTTGCGTGTTCGACGACGGCGAGGATGTGGTGCGTTTCGAGGTTTCGGACACCGGGGTGGGCATACAGGAGGGTCAGGTCGCGCAGCTGTTCGATTCGTTCGTCCAGGGCGACCAGTCGACGACCAGGCGATACGGCGGCACCGGGCTCGGGTTGGCGATCGCCCGTGAGCTCGCGCATCGCATGGGCGGCGAGATCGGCGCCGAGCCCGGCGAGGAGTGCGGGAGCGTGTTCTGGTTCACCGCCAAGCTGCCGGCGATAGCGCCGAGCGCCGAGCCGGTTAAAGCCCGTCCCGAGCTGCGCGGCCTGAGAGCGCTGATCGTCGGCGACGACGCCACCGACCGGGCGACCTTCGAGAACTACCTGGGCTCTTGGGGCCTTGCCTGCGAGTGCGTGGAGCAGCCGAGCGCGGCGATCGAGGCGCTCGAGCGCGCATCGAGGTGTGGTCGGCCGTTCGAACTGGCGCTGCTGGATCTCAGGGTGGCGCGTCCGGACTGTGCCCAGCTGGTGCGGGACATTCGCGAGCGCCCCGCCCTGCGCGCGCTGCGGATCGTGATCCTGAGCTCATCGGCGCCGGATCGCGAGACGCTTGAGGGCAGCCCGGTCTCGGCGCTCCTCGCAAAGCCCGTTGGCCAGTCGCAGCTGTTCGACGCTGTCGCCGAGGCGATCGCCGGCGCAGCTCCTCAGGTTGGGAGGCGACCACGGGCCAAGACCCGCGCTCAGCCGCGTGCCCCGCGGGTTCTGATCGCGGAGGACAACGAGGTCAACCACGCCGTCGCGAAGGCCCTGTTGATCAAACAGGGCCTCCAGTCAGCCATCGCCCACAACGGTCGCGAGGCGGTCGAGATGGCCTTCTCGAGCGACTACGCGGTGATCCTGATGGACTGCCAGATGCCCGAACTCGACGGCTACGAGGCGACCAGGCGGATCCGTGCGGCCGAGGGCGCCCGTCACGTTCCGATCATCGCGTTGACGGCTCACTCGATGCCCGGCGACCGCGAGCGCTGCCTGGCCGCCGGGATGGACGACTACCTGAGCAAGCCCGTGAGAGCCGAGCAGCTTGAAAACGCCATCAACAGGTGGCTGCCTCCTCTGACGCCGGCCGCTGAGCGCCCCGACGAGCCCTCCGCCGCGGCCACCGCCTCCGAGCACGGCGCCATGGACGCGGTCGAGCTGCTCGATCAGGCGACCATCGTTCAGCTCCGGGACACCCTCACCCTGGAGATGCGCGAAAGCCTCACGGAGACCTTCGAGAGGTCGCTGCCGAAATGCGTTGCGGACATCGTCGGAGCGGCGCAGCGGGGTGATCAGGTCGAGCTCAGACGGGCTGCGCACCTGCTCAAGGGCAGCGCGGCGACGCTTGGCGGCGCACGCCTGAGGGGGGCCTGCCAGCGACTGGAACGCACCGGCGGAGACGGGGATCCGGACATCGACCAGGCGCAACTCGACGCACTGGCGCTCACGGTCGCAGAGACCTGCCGGGAACTGCGCGAGCAGCTGCTGGCCGTGTGATCACGGATTGAGAACCGCGCCCTCTTTGGCGACGATCACGTGGGGAAAGGCTCCGCGGAAGCGCTGCGCGAGGCCGTCGAGTGTCTCGTCGGTGCGGTCCTGGCGATGGTGGAAGAGAACCACCGACCTCGTGCCGGCGCGGCGGGCGAGCTCGACCGCATAGTCGGCGACGGCGTGCCCGAAGCGGGCGTCCGAGGCGAGCTCCTCGGGAAACAGCTGGGCGTCGTGGACGAGCACATCGGCGCCGTGGGCCAGCTCGATTGCCGCCGGGTGGTACTCGCCGAAGCCGTCCTCGCCCGGGCCCAGCGCGGTGGGGCAGTGATCCGGCATGTAGGCGAGCGTTGAGTGTCCGTCGCTGATCCGGTAGCCGAATGTCCGGCCTCCCTTGTGCGGGATCTCGCGGGCGAGCACGTCAAAGCCCTCGACGCGGAGCTCCCCCGGTGCGATCGCCGAGAACGTCCAATCCCCCTGCAGATCGGTGGGACCGATGGGGAAGAAGGGCGGGGACATCACCCGCGCAAGCACGCTGGCCGGCGTCTGGCCTCCGTCCTGCTGGGGCAGGAGCACGGCGACGCGCGCGTCGGGACGGTCGCCTGCCGCGAAGAACGGAAGTCCAAGAGTGTGATCCCAATGCAGGTGGCTGAGAAGGATGGTGCCCGCGAAGGGCGCCTCGCCGAAGAGGTGAGAGGCCGACTGCAGCCCAACGCCCGCGTCGAGCATGAGGGTCGGCCGCGCCGCGCCGTCCTGTGCGAGCGCGAGGCACGAGGTGTGGCCCCCGTAGCGGACGAAATCGATGCCGGGCGCGGGGGTCGACCCGCGCACGCCGCAGAAGTGGATCCGCAAGCGGCTCAGCTCCGGTCGGGGCTTGTGCGGCGGTGATCCTTGGACAGCTCGTGCAGCGCTTCACGATCGAGCTCGGCCGCCTCGACGACCGCCACCCTGCACGGCGTCACGGCCACGAGCGTGGAGGTTCGCTGACCGCCCTCGAGGTGTGCCCGCTCCCCGAGCAGCGCGCCCGGCCCGTACTCGGCGAGCCGGCTGCCGTCCTGCTCGACGCGCAGCACGCCGTCGAGCAGCAGGAAGACCTCCGAGCCGGCCTCTCCCTGCCGCACCAGCGCCGTGCCTGCCTTCAACCGGCGGATGGCCGGCTTTGAGCCTCCCTGCATGATCTGCGCCGAGAGGCTTCGCTCGAGCGCGGTCTCGACCGCCGTCACCAGCGCCTCGGAGTCCGTATCGCCCCAGGGGGTGTGGCGGCCGAAGGACTTGCGGTACCAGTCCTTGAAGTCGGCCAGGCCCGACTTGTGGGTCAGGTGTCCGTCGTCGCCGTAGATCCAGTGGCGGGGGAAGCGGCTGTGGCCTGTCATCGCACCCTCGGCCCTGCCGTCGCCGTGGATGGTCAGCGACAGCGTTGTCCAGACCAAGGGGGCCTGCCACTGAACGAACGGGCGCCGGCGCACCCGGCGCGGGGCGGGCACGCCCGTGCGTCCCCCGGCCGTCTGGGTGAAGCGAACCCAGCCGTCACCCTTGACCGGCTCGTGGGCGATGTCGGGCAGCCCGACCGCCTCGAATGTGCGCGCCACCGGGCCGAGCTTGACCGTGGTACTGCCCATGAGCCCGCCCCCCTCGCGGCCGAAGCCCGTGATGGCACCCGAGTCCTCAGCCTCCACCCAAGCCCGCAGCGCGTTTGCAAAGCGGAAGCGATCCGCGGCGCGCAGCGCCTCCAGATCGTCGATCACTTCGGGCGGGGGCGGGTCGTAGTGGGCCATGCCGGCGTCGAATGCCAGCCGCTGGGAGCCCTCGATGGCCTCGGAGGGGATCCACGACAGCGAGGTGATCGAACTCTGGTGGCGCACAGGCGCCATTATGCGCGATTCTTCCCAGCCCGGCGGCGGACCTATGCTTGCGCCATGAGCTATGACGCGCTGGTGGTGGGGTCCGGTCCCAATGGCCTGGCGGCGGCCATCACGCTGGCGCAGTCGGGTTGGCGGGTGCTGGTGCTGGAGGCGGCCGAGTGTGCCGGCGGCGCGGTGGCGACCGAGGAGCTGACGCTGCCGGGATTCCGTCACGACACGTATTCCTCGGTGTACCCGGCGGGCGCGGCCTCGCCGGTGTTCTCCCGGCTGCCGCTGGAACGCCACGGGCTGCGCTGGATCCATCCCGCTGCCTGCTACGCGCATCCGCTGCCCGGCGGCGGCGCCGCCGCTCTGTATCGCGATGTGAGCCGCACGGCGGAGAGCCTCGACCTTGTTCACTCGGGCGACGGTGAGCGCTGGCGCGCGTTCGCCGCGCCGTTCATGCGGCAGTTCGACGCCCTGCGCCGGACGACGCTCGGGGGCTTCCCGCCGGTGAGGGCCTCGCTGCGGCTCGCGGCGGGGCTCGGGCCGCGGGCGACGCTCGACTTCGCCCGGCTGCTCCTGATGCCGGCTCAGGCGCTCGGCGAGAAGCTGTTCGATGGGGACGGCACGCGCGCGTGGCTGTACGGCACGGCCATGCACTCCGATGTGCCGCCGGCGCGCTCGGGAAGCGCCATCGCCGCCGCTCAGCTGAATCTGCTCGGTCATGGGGTGGGCTGGCCGAGCCCCGAGGGCGGCGCCGGAAATCTCGCCGGGGCGCTGATCTCCTACCTGCAGGAGCTCGGGGGAAGCGTGCGCACCGGCGCCACCGCCACCCGGTTCGCCGTGGAGCGGGGACGGGTCGTGGGCGTGGAGCTGGCGGGGGGTGAGCGGCTGACAGCACCCGTCCTGATCGCCGACGTGATGCCGGTGGCGCTGGCAGGCCTCGCGGGCGACGCGTTGCCGGCCCGCTACATGCGGGCCCTGCGCCGCTACCGCTATGGCCCGGCGACGCTCAAGATCGACTGGGCGCTCGACGGGCAGATTCCCTGGGATGCGCCGCAGGCCCGGGAAGCCGGCACCGTCCACGTCGGCGGGTCGGCGCCCGAGATGCTCGAGTCAACGGCGACGGCAGGCGGTCTGCCCGAGCGTCCGTTCCTGCTGGTCGGCCAGCAGTCGATCGCCGACCCCTCGCGAGCGCCGGCCGGCAAGCACACCGCATGGGCCTACACGCACGGTCCCCACTCCGTGGACTGGGGGCGTGAGCGTGACGCGCACGTGGCGCGCATGGAGGCGCAGGTGGAGCGCTTCGCCCCCGGGTTTCGCGAGCGGATCCTCGCGCGCCATGTCCTCGGTCCCGCCGATCTGCAGCGGCGCAATGCAAACCTCGTCGGCGGAGATGTGGGTGGCGGCAGCTACTCGCTGAACCAGATCGTGTTTCGTCCCGTGCCGTCGCTCGCCCCCTACCGGACGCCGGTGGGGGGCCTGTACCTGGGAAGCGCTGCGACCTTCCCGGGCGGCGCGGTGCACGGCGTGCCGGGCCACGCGGCAGCCCGTCTCGCGCTGGCCGAGGCCCGGCTCGGTCGCCTCGCGCGCCGGCGCGGGCGCTGAGGTCTTCACTGCGCTTCACCCCGGCCCGGGGATCGTCCACACGGGCACCGCAGCCAGGCGTCCGCGTACCTCGAGCTCTCCGACGAGGATGAGGTCCTCGGGTGGGCTGTGCATCCGCTCGCGGGTGGTGTCGGCGATGAACAGCATGTGTCCGCTGCCCTTGGTCATGCCCTCAAGGCGCGAGGCGGTGTTGGTGGTGTCGCCGAGTGCGGTGTACTCGACGCGCTTCTCCGATCCGATGTTGCCGGCCATCACGGGGCCGCTGTTGATGCCCACGCCCATCGCGAAGGTGTGTTCGTGGCCCTGCTCGGCAAGCCAGGCGTTGAAGCGCTCGAGGCGCGGGCCGATCATCTTCGTGGCTGCCGCGAGCGCACGGTCGGCGTGATCGTGCTGCTCGAGCGGTGCTCCGAACACGGCCATGATGCCGTCACCCATGTATGCGATCAGGGTGCCGCCGGAATCGAGGATCGCCTCGGTCATCTCGTTGAGGTAGCAGTTGACCACCTCGATCACCCGTTGGGCCGGCTGCTTCTCGGAAAAGCTCGTGAAGCCGCGCAGGTCGGAGAACAGCACCGTGCAGTCGCGCTCGACCGCGCCGAGACGCAGATTGTCATCCGCGCGCGCGACCACCTGATCGACCACGTCCGCGGGCACGAACCGGGAGAACAGGTCGTGCACGCGCTCTCGCTCGATGGTGGTGATCAGATACAGGACGGCGAGCGTGCCGAGCGTCCCCAGCGCGAGCGCGAACAGGGGATAGACGAAGGCCACGATCCAACCCTGATTGAACGCCAGCTGGGTGGCGATCGTGAAGAGGACGGCCGCCGCGAGCGCGTTGAGGAATGCACGCAGCGATCGCAGGCGCAGGCTGCCGAGCGGGGCGATCGCGCCGAGAAGCACGATCAAGAGCACGTCGAGCCAGCCGGGCACGTCTTGCAGCGGCGCTCCCCGCAAGAGCGTGGAGACCGCGTTGCCCCACACCTCTTGCCCCGACATCGTGGCGCCGTTGGTGGTGGCCGTGGCGTGAACGTCTTGGAGGATCGGCGCTGACGCGCCGACGATGACGATCTTGTTCCGGAACAGACTTGGATTAGGCTTTCCCACGAGGACGTTGAAGAACGATTCGTGGTGAAGGGTTTCGGGCGGGCCGGCGAAGTCGATGGGCAACGTTCCCGAGCTGAAGCGCGAGGAGGAAATCCTCCGTCCGGTGGCCAATTCGGCCGTCGCCACCGGGAAGCTCCTGAGACCGTTTGTGTCGTAGCCAAAGCGTCTGATCTCGCCGTCGGTGTCGAGAATCTCGACGTCGCTCGCTGCCCGCGCTCCCAATTCGTTGTGCCCGTGATCTTCGCCCATCACCTTGGTTTCGCCGTTTGCAGCCACTTCCGAGGTGGCGAGGATGATTTTTCCGTGGGCCCGTTCGATGGCTTCGGCTAGGTCCTGGTCGTCGGTCGGGTCGGTGGGCTGCGTGAACTGGATGTCCATTGCGATCACCTTGGCGCCGGCTTCACGGAGGTGATCGATCACGCGCGCCTCGTAGGCCCGGGGGAAGGGGAAGCGCTGACGGAGTTTCTGCAGCGTCCCGGGATCGATCTCGACAAGGACGATGTCCGACGGCGTCCGCTGCGTGCCCCGGATCGAGAAGCGGGCGTCGATCGTCTGCAGTTCGGTGCGCCTGAACAGGTGCGTTGCATACACGACGACGCCGAGCCCGGCGGCCAGAAAGGCAACCGCGATCAGCAGAGCCGTCTTCCGTCGCCTCCACGCCGCTCGACCCATTCTCAGCCACTCCTGTCAGAATCCCGGGTTCGGCAAAGGCATTGATGCTAACCGCAGGAGCTCACATCAGGGGATTGGTTATGCGGTCCAGGGGGATCGTGCATGTCGCTGGGATGATTGCGGTGCTGATTCTCGCCGCTGGCTTGGCGCTGCCGGCATCCTCCCGCGCGAGCCGGCCGACGGGAGCGCTGTCGCAGCTGCCGGCTCCGTCCAACTGCGTCGGCGAAGAAGGATTCGCCCTCGCCGGCGGCTGTGGCACGAGCGTGCCGTATGGGCTGAACTTCGCCTACGAGCTGCAGGTCAGCCCCGATGGCAGAAACGCTTATTCGGTGGCGGGCGGGGGCGATTTGCTCGAGTACTCTCGCGACCCTGCGAGCGGAGCCCTCACGGTGATCGGTTGCTTCTCCTCGCAGCCAAGCACGGAAGCTCCGTGCGCACCGAAAAACGCGAACCTGAATGTGACCGCGGTGGACGAGCCGGTGGCGCTCGCGATAAGCCCGGACGACTCCGACGTATACGTGGTCGCCCAGGGGGGTGACGCGAACGACCTCGTCACCTTCAGCCGAAACTCAGAGACCGGCCTGCTGACCAAACGGGGATGCATTGCCCACGAAGCGCCCGGCGGGGAATGCGAAACCCGCGGGGCCAAGGGCCTCAACACGCCCTACGGGGTCACGGTCAGCCCGGACGGAAAGAATGTGTACGTGGCGAGCTACACAGACGACGCGGTGGCGGAGTTCTCGCGCAACACCGAATCGGGCGAAGTCGAACAGCTTCCTTCACCGAACAACTGCATCAGCAGCGCCGAAGCGAGCGAATGCGGCACGACGTCCGCCATCGGGCTCGAACGCGCGATTGGAGTCGTCGTGAGCCCCGACGACAAGGATGTCTATGTGGCCGGCGGCGGGGAGAGCGGGGAAGGCGCGATCGCGGCCTTCGAACGCGAAGCCGGCACCGGCGCACTTATCCAGCTTCCCGGGGAAGCGGGCTGCATAAGCACCTCCAACGAGTCATGCGCCGGGGCAGCTGCGATCAACGGTCCCGAGGACCTCGTGGTGAGTCCGGACGGCAAGAACATCTACGCGAACTCGTACAACGACGACGCGGTGATCGAGCTCGATCGCAACCCGGAAACCGGTGTCGTCAAAGAATTGGGATGCATCGCGGGCTCGCTGACGACTAACACGGAAACCTGCAAACAGGTCAAATCCATCGGCGGCGCGCTCGGCGTGGCGATCAGCCCGGGCGGCCAGAATCTCTACGTGAGCAGCAACAGCGAAAACGCCGTGGCGGCGTTCGAACGCAACCCTGAAACGGGGGCCCTTGCGCAACTGGCCGAACCGTACGGCTGCGTGACCTCAAACGCGAGCGGATGCGCCGAAGGGTCCACCGAACTGGCCGGGCTTGACGGCCCGCGGCGCCTGACGGTGAGTCCCGACGGTTTCAACGTGTATGTCGCCGCACAGAGCGCCCACTCGATCGTGGAGCTCGCACGCGCTCAGTCGACGCCGGTGATCAGCTATCCGAACTTTTCGGGTGCCACGGGTCTGCAGCTGAACGGGGCTGCATCGCTCACCGGCTCCTCGTTGCAGCTGACCCCCGCAGAAGAATTCGCGAGCGGCACCGCGTTCAGCCGCAACCGGATTCAGACCTCCGGATCGTTTGAAACGGAATTCGAACTGAAGATGCACGGGAGCAACACGCTGGGAAGCTTTGGCACGTACGCGGATGGCATGGCGTTCGTGCTGCAACCCGACTCCGCCGAACAGCTCGGCCAGCCGGGAGGCGACCTCGGCTACGCGGGCATCACGCCGAGCGCCGTCGTCCAGTTCGATATCTATCAGAATCAATACGACCCACCGGTTCCCTACATCTCCTTCATGGAGAACGGCAATCCGGAAGTGCATCTCGCGGAAAGCGGGACGCTGCCGTTTGAACTGTACGGCGAAACCCCCGTCCACGCATGGATCAGCTACGACGCCGAAAAACACGAACTCTCGGTTTACGCAGCGCCGTCCCCCTCGAGCAAGCCGGCGACACCTCTGTTCACCTACAAAGTAAATCTGGCTGAACTGCTCCATAGCAACTACACCCTGGCGGGCTTCACGGCGGGCACCGGCAGTGGCGACGCTGTCCAGGAAGTCCTCAATTGGCAGCTTGACAGCGAACTGCCCGCTGGGACCGTCGGCCGGCCGACCGTTGAAAGCATCACCCCGTCTTCTGGCCCGTTCGGGCATGGCACCCCCGTGACGATCACGGGCACCGGCTTCCTTCCCGGGGCCAAGGTCGAAATAGGCGGCGCCGAATCGGGGGAAGTGGTCGTGGTGTCCGAAACCGAAATCACGACCACGACGCCTCCGGGCCTCGATATGCCTGGCGAAGTGGTGGTGCGCGATGCGGGCGGCAACTCCACGGGCGGTCCTCAATTCACTCCTTCCTTTGCCACCCCGACCGTGGAAAGCATCACCCCGAACACCGGCGCGGCGGCCGGAGGCACCCCCGTGAAAATCGAGGGCACGGGCTTTTACCCGGGCGCGGAAGTCACGATCGGCGGTTCTGCCACCGAAGTGGATGTCGTCTCTGAAACCGAACTGACGGCCACGACCCCGCCGGGAGAAGGCTCACCCGAAGTTGTGGTCACCGACAAAGGCGGTAGCTCGACGCTGGGGCCCACGTACACCTACGAACCGCCGCCCTGCACGATCAAACCGGCGGTCGAAGAACAGCCCAAAGCCCAGACGGTCACCGAACCGGCCGGCGTGAGCTTCAAAGCAACCGCCTCGACGCCCGCCCACTGCGAAGCCCCGACCGTGCAGTGGTCTGAGAAGGCGCCCGGGGCCACGAGCTTCACCCCGATCCTCGGCGCCAGCTCTGACACCTACACGATCGCGAGCACGAGCACGAGCGAATCGGGCGCCGAATTCGAGGCCACCTTCAAGAACGCCTTCGGTTCCTCCACGACAGAAGAAGTGACGCTGACGGTCAACCCGCCGCTGGTCAAACCGGAAGTCAGCAAACAGCCGGTGGCCGCGACGGTCACCGCCCCGGCGACGGCGAGCTTCACCGCCGAAGCCAGCGGCAACCCGACCCCGACCGTGCAGTGGGAGCTCTCAGAAGGCGGCGGCGCCTTCAAAGAAGTGCCCGGCGCGACCTCGGACACCTACACCACGCCGGCCACGAGCACCGCGGATTCAGGGGACCGCTATGAGGCCGTCTTCACGAACACCCAGGGCAAAGCCACGAGCGATCCGGCCACGCTGACGGTCAACGCCGCGCTGCCAACGGTTGCCTCGATCGCACCCGAAGGGGGCACGACGCTTGGGGGCAACGTCGTGACGATCGAGGGCACGGGCTTTGTGGCTCCTGCGACGGTTACCATCGGAAGCCAAGCGACAGCCGTCGAAGTGGTCAGCGCAACCGAAGTCAAGGCCACGACCGCGGCGACCTCGGCCGGCCCCGACAAAATCGTGGTGAAAGACGCCAACGGCACTTCCACGGGTGGGCCTGTGTACACCTACGTGACCACTCCCCCCGCGCTGGTGACGAAAGCCGCCTCGTCGGTGGCGCAGACAGTCGCCACGTTGGACGCCACCGTCAACCCCAACGGCGGGGAAGTGACCGAATGCAAGTTCGAATACGGCACGAGCACCGCC
>Ga0182024_10000674_pt1 | contig 88666 bp, 63 predicted proteins | sample P32metaG_FD_120480 | JGI IMG/M metagenome (GOLD analysis project Ga0182024, IMG submission 120480) | Permafrost microbial communities from Stordalen Mire, Sweden - P3-2 metaG (Illumina Assembly) | ecosystem: Environmental > Terrestrial > Soil > Wetlands > Permafrost | place: Sweden: Stordalen... | reverse complement strand
GCCATCAACGTTCAGGCCCGCCATGGTCACGACGTCTTTGCTGCTGGCAGATAGATCGAGCGTCAAGGCGCCGACCATTTTAAAGGTGTAGGAGTTATAATTTGTGCCATTCACGTTAATCTTCGTACCGGCGCCAATTACCGTGAACGCGTCGTGGCCTTTCTGCACGACCGTCAAATAGTCATTGCCCGTACCAGAAAGCGTCAAATCGCCTCCTATTGTGTTGTCCCAGCCGGTGACGGATACGGTGCCGGCACTAAGCATTGATCGATCTTCCAGTCGCTCAAATCCAAACTTCGAAGTCGTTCCAGAATACCTGTGCATCGTACACCTCACATAGTTTGGTGAGTGAAAAAATAATCAGGAGGTTTTTTTGCCATAATGCCTGGCAGCGTCTACTCGCTTCAATCTCTTAATGGGTTCTGTCTGAGAAAAATCATACCCCGAAGGTTTCCGCATGCTATCAGACCATACTCAAATTGCAATTGATCGGGGGCATTATTTTTGGGGTTCCTGCTCCGGCTTGAGCTCGATCGAGAATTTATAGCCGGCGCAATTCTGTTGTTTGACTTTCATTAAGATCGGAACCAAAAATGGGGGCTTAGATTTTGAGCATTGCAATGCAGTCGGCCATCCCTGTCGGATAACGCTGGTTATGTGCGGCGGTTGCATCACAATATGGCCGCAGTCCGCTCTAAATACTTGTGGCCAATTCCACGTGGGCCGTTGGTAATGCGCAGGAATGAAATCCTTACCATTCTACATCTTGGCGCTGGTCTGATTCACACACTCGTTCCAAGGAGATGTTTGCCTTCACCGGATGAGGTCAGCGGTCGCTCTGACGATAGCGCTCGTGTAAATAGTCGGTAATGGACTGCAACAGCTTGCGGCGGGGAAGTCGTCGCGAAAATGTGTGATCGCTATCGGGAATCGTACACACATGCAGCATGCCCGATTGCTGCATCCGTTTGACCTGTTTTCGGGCCTGGCCGATCATAATCACATAGCCTGGATCAAGCGATGCCAAGTTTAGGTAACAGTTTAGGTAACAGTCGGTACTTTTGAGGGGTCACAGAACGAAAAGAGCTTCCGAAAGTTTAAATCGGAAGCTCTTTTATTTTCGGTACTTAGGGCAGCGGAGGGCACGGGATTCGAACCCGCAACCGGTTTCCCGGCATCTGATTTCGAGTCAGACCGCTAACCATTCGCTTACCCTCCGAAATTGGTTTACACCAACATCGAAGCGCATGCAATGGGCAGTTCGCCAAACGGATTAGCGGTCGTGCGATAGATCTTACTTCGCAGTTAAAATGAGTAAAGACCAGGGCGCGACTGCTGCGATTTTCGTGATATTTGTAGAAGAGCGATGATCGTGTGAACTAGTCGCCCTTCACACGTTCAGTGCACTGTCTTTCCGATCTCGTGCTCTTCAAGCGCCGCTACGTGGGGTAAGTTGCGGTAAGCATCTTGATAATCCAGTCCGTAGCCGACCACGAAGGCATTCGGAATTTCAAACCCGACATATTCGGGTTCTTTCATCACAGCTTGCCGACCTTGTTTTCGCAGCAAAACGGCGCAACGCACGCTTGCCGGTTGGTGTTTTTGCAATTCGTCGACCAAACCCACCAACGTTTTTCCGGTGTCAAAAATATCATCGACCAACAGCACGTTTCTTCCTTTTACATCGGGCAGTAGATCGAAGTTCATCGTCAACTGTCCTGGGTCGATGGCCGTGCCTCGATAGCTTGAGGCTTGCACAAGGCCCACGCGTAAAGGCATCGTGAGGCGGCGGATCAAATCAGCCAACAGCACAATGCTGCCGGTCAGCACGCCGACAATCGTGAGTGGCTGGTCGCCATAAAACTTATTGATCTCCTTTCCCAGGCGATCGACGCCGTCATGTAATTGTTCGGCAGTCAAAAGCGTTTTCACAGCGAATCCTTTGCAGCGATATTAAAAGGGCGAGCAAGCGAACACGAATTGGCTATTTTAGGAGTCCGCGGAAAAAATACGAGGAGTATCCCGCGGCGTCGCTCAAGATTTACATTTACCCGCAGCCCGACTCCACGGTTCACCAAGCCATGGCAAATCGCAATGGAGCGTCTTGTGACCGATATTCCGGGCACTTATAGTTTTTATTGGGGGTTATTATGGACAGCTTCTCCATATCCGCAGAGGGATGCCATGAAAACCGCCAAAAAGCAGCCGTTCTTTTTTCAGCTCGTTTCGATTACCGCCTCAGCGACTGCGATTGTGGCGGCAATGATCATCGCAAGAAGCGATTGGGCAGCAGATGGCGCGGCGGGAGAAAAATCGACCGCTGACCAATCGGTCACGCAAAACGACATAAAAGACAAAGCCGCGCCAGAAAAGCAAGCCTCAAGCGGCGGCATCCAATCGGCTGCCGATCGCAACATTGCGGCCGGACCTTTCCAGCCCACGTGGGAGTCGCTGGAACAAAACTATCATTGTCCGGATTGGTTTCGCGACGCGAAATTCGGCATTTGGGCACACTGGACGGCCCAGTGCGTGCCGGAACGAGGCGATTGGTATGCGCGCAAAATGTATCTGCCCGGTGATCCTGATTACAAAGACCATTTGCAGCGTTATGGCCATCCGTCAGAGTTCGGCTTTAAGGATATCGACAATCTATGGCATGCCGAGAACTGGGATCCTGAAAAACTAATGCAGCTTTACAAGGCTGCTGGTGCTAAATACTTCGTCGCGCTGGCAAATCATCACGACAATTTCGATTGTTACGATTCCAAATATCACGATTGGAACTCGGTCCGCGTCGGCCCGCATAAAGACATTGTCGGCACGTGGGCCAAAGTCGCGCGGGAAAATGGTTTACGCTTTGGAGTCTCGAATCATTCGGCGCACGCTTGGCATTGGTTTCAAGTCGCGTATGGCTACGATCCAGACGGTCCCATGGCAGGCGTTCGATACGACGGTTTTCTGACCAAAGCCGACGGGAAAGGCAAATGGTGGGAAGGGCTCGATCCCCAAGAGTTGTACACCGGCCAAAACATGGTGCTACCGGCCGGACTGACCACGGCCCAGGAAGTGAACGCGTGGCACGAACAGAACGATCGCAAGTGGACCGAAGAGCCGCCGCCGGATAATCCTGGGTTTGTGAACAGTTGGTTTTTGCGCTGCCAGGATTTAATCGATAAATATCATCCCGACTTAATCTACTTCGACGATACCGAATTGCCGCTGGGGCAAACGGGTCTGGACATCACTGCGCATTATTACAACGCCAATTCGGCCTGGCATGGCGGCAACCTGGAAGCGGTGCTAACTGCCAAAAAGTTGCAGCCGGCGCATCGGGCCGCAGTCGTGGAAGATTACGAGCGCGGCTTCAGCGATACGATTCAGCCAGAGCCCTGGCAAACGTGTTCTTGCATTGGCCAGTGGCATTATAACCGCACGCTGTTTGAGCATCACAGCTACAAGAATGTCGGACAGGTCCTGCGGATGCTCGTCGATATCGTCAGCAAAAACGGAAATCTGTTGTTAAGCATTCCGGTGCGCGGCGATGGAACCATCGATGATGACGAGGTGGCCTTCCTGCACGGAATGGCCGATTGGATGGCAATCAATGGCGAAGGTATTTTTGGCAGCCGACCCTGGAAAGTATTTGGCGAAGGCCCGACACAAATTTCCGGCGGTATGTTCAATGAAGGGAAAGTGAAATACACCGCCGCCGATTTACGGTTTACTACGAAAGACGGCGCTCTTTACGTCTTCGCCTTAGGCGTACCGACAGATGACATCGCGGTGAAAGCATTGGGTCGGTCGTCGGCCACGACCCAGCCAGTTTCCAAAATAAAACTACTTGGCTCCGATGCGCCCATCACTTGGGATCAGGCCGACGATGCGCTCACAATCCACAAGCCGAATCAATTCTCTAGCCAAGATGTCGTGGCCTTCAAAATCGACTTCCAGTGAGTTATTCGCTGGCCTGCAGTAAGTCCGATTCCATCGCACTTAGCCGCTGAGTAAGTGACTGTTTGACCGCTACCAATTCCTTGGTTTTCTCAGGCGGCTCGTAGGCAAATAGATAGAACTTCAGTTTCGGCTCCGTGCCGGAAGGTCGCACCGCGGCGCGGTTGCCCGGCGGAGCCAGATCGAAAATCAACAAATCGCTGCGCGGCACATCGCCAAGCAATTTCCGATCCTCTGCCACCTGCCAATCATGGATCGCGTCTGCCTTCTGTTTTCCCCCTTCCATCTTCGTAAGGACTTGTTGTTGCAGATAATCTCGCACCTGAGCGACACCCAGACCGCCAATTTGTCGTGGCGGATTGGTTCGCAGCCGCTGCATCACCGCTTTCATCTTGGCTAAACCATCGGCGCCGGGAAGCGTATGGTTTACCGTGCGTTCTAAATGACAGCCGTATTGCAGAAATAATTGATCCAGCTGATCGTGCAACGTGCGCCCTTGCGATTTGCACTCGGCCGCCAACTCGGCCAACAACATCGCGGCGACCGACCCATCTTTATCTCGGGCATAAGTTCCGGCCAAATAACCGTGGGCTTCCTCAAATCCAAATATAAACTTCGCCGGCCCGACTTCCTCGATTTTGCTACCGATCCACTTGAAGCCCGTGAGTAAATCGCCGTAGGCGCGAACGCCAAAACCTTCGGCCACTCGGCAGATCATGTCGCTGGTGACCAAAGTTTTAATTACATAATGTTCGGGAGTAAGTCTTCCGGCGGCTTTCAAACGGCGGAGCAAAAACTCTCCCAACAGAGCGCCGATTTGATTGCCGGATAGGGTGGACCACGATGAGCCACCGGCCGCCAAGCGCGAGATTGAAATGGGCGCCGCGCAGCCGATGCGGTCCGCATCTGGATCGCTGGCCAAAACCAGTTCCGCGCCACTGCTTTGGGCGTACTGGATCATCGCATCGAAGACAGCCGGATTTTCCGGGTTGGCCACGTGCCCTGGAACGTTTGGAAAATCACCATCGGGCTTTGCATGCGGCTGGTAAACTTCAATGTCCTGGAAGCCGTCGGCTTGCAAGATTGGCAGCACCGAAGTCAGCCCAACGCCGTGCAAAGGTGAGTACAGAATTTTGACATTTCGAGGACCTGGCTGCGCTTGGTTCAAAACCGCCGCTTGATAGCGCGGGTCGATTTCATCCTGGCAGAATTTCACTCGGCCTGACGCCAGCGCCTCGGCGAAGGGGAGGCGGCGGATTGCAGTCACCCGGGCAACGCATTGAATTACTCCTTCGTCGTGCGGAGATCGCAATTGCCCGCCCGTGGACCAGAACGCCTTGATGGCATTGTCGCTGGGCGGGTTGTGGCTGGCGCTAATCATAATGCCGCAGTCGCACTTCCGATCGCGCACCGTGAACGAAAGTTCCGGCGTGGGACGGAAACCATCGAACATCAACACTTCAAAGCCGCTGGCGGTCATGATTTCCGCGCTCAGTTCAGCGAAGTGCCGTGAGCGGTGACGGGTGTCGTAGGCAATGGCGCAGCGCAACCCCCTCTCCCCTTGGGAGAGGGCTGGGGTGAGGGTGCCTGCCTGCAGAGCGTTCCAAATCGCTTCCAATACCGCATCCGTATCGCTCAGGACTTCGTGATTCCAGAAGCGAAGTTCGCGAATTCCATTCTTGTTCAGAATTCGCGATCGTCGTTCATCATGTAAATGGCCTTCTTCGGTGTTATGTTGACCGCCATCCAACTCAATCACTAAATGTGCCTGATCACAATAGAAATCGAGAAAGTACCCTTCTAACGGATGTTGACGTCGAAACTTGAATCCGCCGAGACGTCGATCTCGAAGCACTTCCCAAAGTAACTTTTCGGCATCCGTAAGGTTTTGGCGCAATTCGCGGGCAAATTTCAAAGTGTCTGAGCTTAGGAGTGGTTTGGGGGGAATCCCTGCACCCTCACCCCGGCCCTCTCCCAAAGGGAGAGGGGGAGCTGAACGAACATAATCGGCCAGGCCCTGCACGCTTTCGCCCATCGTGCGGTCGTTAATGGCATTTGTGCCGATGGGATACATGCAGCCGCGGCGGCCGGCGGTGCCGAAGGGGATGACGGTCCAGAAGGCGTCGTCCAATTCGCGCCATTGTTTGTTGGCAAGATGTTGAATCACCAGCGGCGCGTAATCGGCATATTGCGGTTTGGTTAGCCAGCCGCTGATATTCTCCACGGCGCTGGCGGAGACAAGACCTACAGACCCAGCAGTCTTAATCGCGCTTAATGCCGATTCAATTGCGGCGGGCTCAATTTTTACAGTGGTATCGGGCATGAGGAAGTGTTTTGAGCTGCTAGGAATATTGTCAGTTTTGTCCCGAATTTAAATTCTCCAGACAAAATAGAGTCTTTTTGTCATGCGGACGGCATAGCCCGCTCGGCAAATTCGCGGACTGGCGTACCGTGTCTGCGACAAAACCGAACGAGTTTACGTCCGAAAGTGTTCATTGTTGGCAAATTGCGGATGGTGTTTTCATGGTTTGAGTACTGGCTGGCGCCGGAACTAAGAGAACTGTCGGCAGAATCAACCTAACAAAAGTGCGTGAAGATTCAACGCAATTTTTAGGGCCAGCAGATGGGAGTGTTAGAGTTGTCGTGTGGCGCCGGTGGCCTCTTAAGTCAATCCGGGAGAAGCACCAGCTTAGCTGGTGCTCGCGCTTCTGGCTGTATTGGCACTGATTGTTGTCTGCATTACGGTTCACATCGGCGCCATTGCCGAATGGTCGCGAGTTAGGCAAAACTACTGAGCTGGATATTTCGAGTTGGCTGGTGAATTGTCGTGCAAAACCCCGGGGCGACTAAACACCAATTGAACTTTTTCGGCCTGGACTACGAACATCGGCCCGTGAACGGCACAAGACCACGGACTTGGTGGGCGAATAGTTTGAGGCGAGGTGAACCATCTCCACCCTTCGGGAACCAGATACGCCCATCGGCAAGTAAGGCCCGATAGGTCGGTTCTGTCGCGTACCAAGACCGGCCTCGTGGCGGACGCAGAACCTGCCCAGTTGGTGTAACGATGTTGTATTGCTGCGCTCTTCGATACCCTGGAGCCGTGAACGGTGCATCTGCCCAAGGCCCTCGAGGATCGTTATCCCTGTTGAGCAGATGCGCGTTGTCCCGCGCGAGGAGGTTCCTCGACGTCTTCCACTTTATCGGTCCGCTTGGCGCGTACACGAGAATCGTGTCGTGGTTTGTAGAAAAGGCTGCTCGTGAATCACGAGTGGTCTTCTTCTGCCACACGACAGAGGCGACGAACGCGTTTTCGCCAAAAACCTCGTCCATGACGGCACGAGCGCGATGCACCTCGGTGTCGTCCAAGTGAACCCAAACGCTCGCGTCCTCAGCGAGGAGCGAACGAAGTGCCACAAGGCGATCACGCATCATACTCAGCCACATCGACCGTTCCATCGTGTCGCGATACTGGCGGAATTTCACCTGCGTGTTAAAGGGCGGGTCAATATATACGAGGCGAATCGCTCCTCTGAAGATGGTCGTTCTTGTTCTCAGCGCCTCCAAGACGTCCAGTCCGTCGCCGATGGCCAGCACGTTGCTTCGGGCATTCAGTGGATGCTTTGTGAGCGACTCGAAGTCAAGCGGATCATTTGATCGGCAGTCTATTGGTTGCACCCATTTGTAGCCAGTCTCACCTGCGGCATGTAGCGTCAGGTTCTTGTTCGGCCAAACGAGTTGGATCTCAGACATGCGAACCCCCGAGATTATGGGTGTTGAACACGCTACTTAGGTGCCGAACAATACGACACACCTGTACGCCCAAGACAGTATTAGCCACCCGATTGAGCGCTGTATTTGACTTCCATCCCGGCCACTGTACAAAAACTCACGCAAGCATGTCTACCCTAGCATGGAGATGGTTAATGACTTGTCCTATTGCCGAGGCTGCTCTACCGCCCAACAGAATCAATTGCTGAATCTGCGCCTGCTAGACGAGATTGATCAGGAGTCCTTCTCTTCAAAGGGCACCGAGCGACGCGGCCGAATTTCAAGCTCTCGATTCTGGTCGACGGTTGGACAGAGCCCGGATCGAACAGAGCGACATTGGTCTCCGCCGCAAAGTAAGCATTGACGCAACAGACTCTTCTACTTGCCGCAGTAGTCGATGGCGCGGGCGATTTCGGATTTTAGATCGGCACGGTTGACGATGCGGTCGATGAAACCATGTTCCAGCAAAAATTCGCTGGTTTGGAAGCCCTTGGGCAATTCGATGCGGATGGTGGCCTTGATGGTTCGCGGGCCGGCGAAACCGATCAGCGCTTTCGGCTCGGCGAACACTAAATCGCCCAGTGAGGCAAAGCTGGCGGCCACGCCACCCATGGTCGGATTGGTCAGGACCGAGATAAACAGACCGCCGAGATCGTGGTAGCGAGCCAATGCCGCCGAAACTTTGGCCATTTGCATGAGCGACAAAATGCCCTCGTGCATGCGAGCCCCGCCGCCGGAACCGCTGATAATAATCAGTGGCAGTCGGTCAGCCGTGGCACGTTCGACCAAGCGTGTCAACTTTTCGCCGACGACCGAACCCATGCTGCCCATAATGAATGCCGAATCGGTCACGCCAAAAGCCACTCGACGGGCGCGAATCATGCCGGTGCCGACCACGGCCGCTTCGGTCAGGCCGGTTCGTTTTTGCTCGGCTTTCAGCCGCTCGACGTAAGATTTTTTATCAGAAAATTTGAGCGGGTCGCCGGATTTAATTTCGGAGAACCATTCTTCGAAGGTCCCTTCATCGAGTACCTGCCTGATGCGCTCCTGGGCGGTAACGTAAAGATGGTAATCGCACTCAGGGCAAACATTCAGACGCCGCTCGGCTTCTTTTTTGTAGATCGTCGCCTGACAGCCGGGGCATTGCAGCCACAATCCCTCAGGCACACCGCGTTTGGGGCGGCGACCCGCAGGAGGTTCGCTGGCGGTTTCAATTTTGCCCGTGGCCACGACGATGGTCTCGCTTTCCGTGATGGCGTTGTGCGTTGACCGGAACAGTCGGCCTACGTTGAAATTGAATTAAACTGCAGCAGGATGAGATTTTAACCGGTTATTGTTGGTCTGTCGCCACGAAACTCCACCCGAGTGCGGATTAGATACCCGAAGGCGGTGATTCGTCACTCACGGCTATAACTTTCACTGTGGCTTCACCTTGGCTCCGCGATAAACCATGGGGGGATGTAGCCCGTTTACTTTGGCGGTAGCCGGCCCGTGGATGCGGTTTTCGACCGCTGCGGGCAGGTCCTTGCCAGCCCCGTTCCCTACGGTGCTTGCACCGTTGGCGGCGGCAGCGGGCGTGAGGGAATCTTTATCGATGTTTATGGCTTCGATTCGAGCGCAACCATTGGCGGTTCGCCACAGATCGCTCCACTCGGTTCCTTGGAAGCGATGCTGAACCAGACTTGCCAGCGGCTCGGGAATGACCAGTGCAATGGTGCCCGATCTGTGTTTGCGGACCAACTTTTCGATGGCTTCGCTGGCGCGTTCCAGGGCTGCGGCCAACATTTCGCCTTCCGGTGGCTGGATGGTCTCGGGATGCTCCTGCCACTGTTTATAAACTTTGGGCTGCTTGAGCCGCACTTCTTCCACGAGCATGCCCTGCCACAGACCCAAGTTGACGTTCTGCAAGCGATCGATGGTTTTGGGCTTCAATTCCAGTTTCTGCCCGAGAATAGCAGCGGTTTCCTCGGCCGATCGGCAGGGGGAGGAATACAGAGCCTTGGGAATGTAGACCTGCAGTTTTTCAGCGGTTTGAGCGGCTTCCTGTTTGCCGGCTTCGCTCAACGGAATATCTAAAATGCCTTGAATGCGGGCTTGGTGATCGTAATCGGTGCGCCCTGGCCGAAGGAGAATTATTTGGACCATAAAATTGGTTTAAATTTTAAAATCAGGGCAGCGGTACGTCCGCGGCATCCTGGAAGGAATCAACTGCGTGGGGTGACACCATAAAGACGCCTGGATATGCCAGGCGGCTTGTCGGAAAAACAGAGATATCTGCTGATCGCAATGCGTAACCACAAAGTGGCTATCACGAATGTGATGGGCAGGACTTGGAAGTGCCGCGCCGTCAGACAGCAACCCACCTTGGGCGGCCGGAGGACGACTTTACTGGAGGAAAGTTGTTTGCACTCCCAATCGTCGATCAAAACATGCTGACCGAGTGGCCCGGCATCGACATCCCACTGCTTCTAAACTGCTGCCGGAGGCCACACCCTGATTGTACCACGCCTGGGCGGCGCGGTACATGCGAGTGATGGGCTATGTTCATAACGTCATGCTGTGTAGGCAATTAAGAAAACGGATGTCATTTTTCCACACGACCGCTTACCCCTCCAGTTGGAGCATTTTGACGTCCCTCGCGCCCCTGGTTTTTTGTCGACACTTTTGACTGTGGACCCATGCCGAGGAAGAAATTCGACGGACGCTTAGTGGCGCGCCAAATCGTCGCTGCGGGGCAAGTCGGCCAGGGTGTTTAGATGAAAAAGTTCCAGGAATCTGGAGGTCGTGAAATACTTCGTCTGGCTTGGCTTGGCATCGGCTCGTTCCAGTCGCAACAATCGCCGCCGGACCAATTGGCGGAGGATATGGCCGCTTGGGGTGCCCCGCTGCTGGTTCACTTCCGCAGCGGTCAAAGGCTCGTTGTAGGCGATTAAGGCTAACACTTCGACGGCTGCCGGCGAAAGCCGTGCGGCCCGAGCCCGGCCCAACATCCTCTCTCGCAAGGGCCCAAATTCCGTTCGCAGCACCAGGCGATACCCCGGGCCGTCGGAAACAATTGTAAAAGGGCAGCCATGGGCCGCGTATTGAGTATTTAGTTCGGTCACATAACCATCGATTTCCGCAGGTGCTACGCCGCGCATCAGACCTGCCATCTGTTCACCGGTCAGCGGCGCGTTGTCCGCGCGACCCACAAACAACATCGCCTCTAAAATATTTCGCGGGTTGATGGGGAATGAAGCGTCGTCGGTTTGGTCAGCGATGGATTTTGATGGAGCTTCGGCGTTTGCGTGCTGTTTTTGATCGTCTGCATCCGGCGCCAGAATAGGATCGCCTGCAAGGACCAGCGGCGCAGAGGAATCGTCCGCTTCGCCGAGCATGGTTGCAAAGGCCCGGCTGAGTTGATCTAGCGACATGCCGCCGGGATCGGCTGCCGAAGGCGTCTGCGGTTTGGCGGGCATGTTTGCCATATTAGCGCACTATAGGACCGGCGGTATGGCCAGAGCAAGATTAACCGCCAATGGCTGATTAACCGACCAATCGCCAATCGCAAAGCCGTGGCTCGCCGGGCTCGTCGAGCAATTCGCTGGCATGGGTAGTAGCGATTTCTCGCGCCGGACCGATCACATTGCAGAATGAGTCGGGCAGCGGCGCCAAATTTACGCGGCGCATCACCTGATTCAAGCGAAATAATAGTTTCGCATCGTCCGCGTAATCGCACAAAAAGCGGACCTGGCAAAACTGCTGGATAAACCATGCCAATCGGTCCACCGGCCGGCAAGCAATTTCGCTGACCGCGCGCTGAACGGCCGACGCATCGACCGTTTCCATGGCGGCATAGTACTGCTGCAATCGCGGCGGATCGGCTGCAATCAAAGCGGCATCCAACAGCAATTCCAACAAAATGTGGCCCAGAACACTGGGCCGAAAACCTTCGTCTTTGGGCAAAGCGGCGGCGCACAATACAGTTATTTCCCATGACCGTAGATTGAACGCGTCGGTATTATGAAACCAAGCGTCGTCGTGATGATGCTGGACGATGCCTTGCGCCACGGCCGCCACACACAAATCTGGACTGCCCACAAAATCCAGAGCCCGGGCACGGTGAGCGCGCACTTTGCGATTCGCCACGCTGAGCCAATCGGGCACCGCCGTGCCGGCAAGAAAATAGGGATCGTCAAGAAAGCGATAGCCGTGTGCAAAATAATTCATGGGGAGCGAATTTATATTGTCCCGATGCGGAAGCGGATCGCAATCCCGCTTCATGGTTTAGCAGTTTCGCTTTTCTTGCCAAAGCCGATGGACTAGGATTGATGTCATTGGGTGGGACAGGCTCAAGGCTTGCACTGGAAAACAGAATTTTATTGAGATTTTCGCAACTCAGGGCTTTGGCGCCGCAACGGTTACGATCGCATTACAAAATCCAACCGTAAACAAGCAAAGCTATTTTTGCCCCCGTAGCTCAATGGATAGAGCACCTGCCTTCTAAGCAGGGGGTTGCACGTTCGAGTCGTGCCGGGGGTATTGGCTGGATAACATCGGTAGCGGCACTTTCGTTGGAATTGGGCGGCAGGTAGACTATTGCTTTGCTTGTTCGCTTGGCTTTCTCCCTGTTTCATGCCCCAGTCATGACCGCCGATCCGCACTCCGCTGGCCCGCCTTCCGCCGGGACCGAAGTAAAATCCGACTCCACACCCGAATCGCATGCTTCCGCGCCGGATGCGCTTCCGCCGCAAGCTGATTCGACGGCTGCAGCAGAGCCGGCTGCCGCGCCGCCAGCTGGCCAAACTTCCGGCGAACTTTCTGCTGAAGCCGCTAAGCAGCGAATAAAAATCGGCACGCAACGTCCTGGTGTCGCGGTGCCGCGGATCGAGCCACGCGCCAAAGTGGCTTTCCACACCCAGCCGTCGCAGCGCAAGCCCGTCGATCGTCCGCCGCCGCATGAACAGTTTCCCGCCAAACCGGGCGCGGCCAAGCTTGCTCATTCCGAACATGCAGCGGAGGCAGCCGCCGAAGAAGTAAATTTAGCGCCGCAGCTGAAAGCCGCGCCGAAAAAATCGAAATTCGAAATTGCCGCACCACCACGTGAAAAAATCGACCCGCCAAATTTACGGGCAGATCTCTCGCCGGAATTGGAAGCCGAATTGCAGGCGGCGTTGGGCGATCAATCGCTGGATGAATTGATTGCTGACGAAACTGGCGCCGGCGCAGCTGGCGAACCTGTGGAGCCCGAATCGCGCCACACGGCCCGCGTGGCGCGCATCTTCCGCGACAATGTATTCGTCGATCTGGGCGGACGCAACCAAGGCGTGCTCACGTTGCATACGCTTGCACAGGAACCGCGGGTTGGCGATACGCTGGAGGTGGTTGTCACGCGGTTCAATCCCGACGACGGACTGTACGAAGTCACTCCCATCGGCGCCAGCGTGCAAGTAGGCGATTGGAGCGATATCGCCGAAGGAATCACGGTCGAAGCCCGCATCACGGGGCATAACAAGGGCGGGCTGGAGTGCGAAGTGAACAAGATTCGCGGCTTTATTCCGGCGGGGCAAATTTCAATTTATCGTGTTGAGAATTTTGAAGAATTTGTCGGACAAAGCTGGCCGTGCGTGATCATCGAAGCCAGTCAGGAGCGGCGCAATTTAGTTCTAAGTCGCCGCGCCATTTTAGAACGCGAGCAGGCCGAAGCCAAACAGCAACTGCTCGAGCAATTGACCGTGGGCGATGTGCGGGAAGGCGTCGTGCGCAACATTCGCGATTTCGGCGCGTTTGTCGACCTGGGCGGCGTCGATGGGATGATTCACGTCAGCCAAATGAGTTGGGACCGCGTCAAACATCCGAGCGAAGTGCTTACCGTCGGCCAAAAAGTGAAAGTGAAAATTCAGAAGATCGACCCCGAGACGCACAAAATCAGCCTCGCTTATCGCGATCTGTTTGAAAGCCCGTGGTCCAACGCCTCGTCGAAATATCCGGTCACCAGCAAAGTCACGGGCACGGTATCGAAGATTATGGATTTCGGCGCGTTCGTGAAACTGGAACCGGGCATTGAAGGATTGGTGCATATTTCAGAACTTTCCTACAAGCGCGTGCATCGCGTCGGCGACGTCGTGCAGGAAGGACAGCAGGTCGAGGCGAAAGTGCTTTCGGTGGACTCGGAAAATCAACGGATCAGTCTCTCGATTAAAGTGTTGGGGCCGCCGCCGGAGCCGCCGAAAGACACCAAATCCGATTCGTCGTCTGCCGCGCCGGAAGCTGCCGGTGCGCCTGTGGCAGAACCGCCGAAGAAAAAGCAGCGCAAGGTTCCGCTGCAAGGCGGACTAGGCCGATCACCGATGGGTGATAAATTCGGTCTGAAATGGTAAGCCTGCTCCTTTGGGCAGTCAGTCATGCTGGCAGCGCCCCTAATGCCTACAAGCGACCTTGACCCGACAGGGCCGATTGTGATTGGATTTCGCTTTGAGCCGAATTTGCGGCTATCTCGTTAGCAGGCATCCGGTTGCGCCAGCGCGGCCCGCTGATTAACCGCACATGGTAATTGGCCCCCCGGTAAGTGCTTGTGACGCTGAGGGTTCGCATCGGCAACTTATAGGGGTAAATAGGTGCAAGGATGCGCCGCGAGTGGCCTGTGTCGACCCCGCTCGTCGTAGGATTAGTTGTGAACACTGCGCAACAACTTACTGACGAGCAATTGGCAGCCGAAGCGGCCCGCGAAGGGTCCGACGGCGTGGCCTTTGCCGAATTGGTGGAACGCTTTCGCCAGCGGGTGTGGCACATTTGCTTTCGTCTGCTTGGAAACGAGCACGATGCCAGCGACGCCGCCCAAGAAGTTTTTGTGAGATTGTTTTTGCACCGCGGGAAGTTCGAAGGACGTTCCAAGTACAGCACTTGGGTGCACGGCATCGCGGTTCGAACGTGTTTGACCATTCGCCGCGGGCGGGGCCGGCGGCAACGGCACGAAAGCGTAACCAGTGATGAAACGATTGAAGCTCACTCGCCCGGCACGCCAGCGCCAACCGAGGGCCTATCGCTCGACCTAATGCAAATGCTGGAGATCCTCGGCGAGGAAGATCGAGCACTATTGATTTTGAAGTATGCCGAGAATTACAGCCACGAGGAGCTCGCGGAAATTTTCGATCTAAGCGTTAGCGCGTGCAAGATGCGAATCAGCCGCGCACGAGAAAAAATTCAACAGCGGTTTGGAGAAAAGCCAACGGGCGAAAAGTGAAGCATTTAGCCGCAGCGCTGGCGCCAAACTTACGGATTCATATAACTTAACTACGGATTATTCCATGCCAACCGATTTACTGGAAAAACTTGCCGAGCTGCCCGTCCCACCGGCGCCAGCGCGGCAAACGTTCGACCATGAAATCCATAAAAGGATTAACAGTCGCCTGATTGTCGGTCAGTTTTTCGATTTGCTTCTGCACGGTTTTGCCTTCGGGGTTGCGCATTTTGCCAAGGCGGTGTTAGACGTTGTCCGGCTTACGCTTACAGGCAAATTCGAGGTATCAAAAAATGACCGCGATCCACCCCGCATGTGACGTGAATGCACCCTGCGGTAACAAGAAATGTAGAAGGGAAGAAGCTCGGGAAGTTGCATCAACCCAATCCACGTCGTCGCAAGTAAACTCGGCGGCGACGAATTTCAGTCACATCCAACTGCTTCCGGCATGAAGCCCGCGAAGATTTGTTCAACTTAAAGTCAACCGTTTTCACCCGGTCGCAGCAATAGCGACCACATCTCAGTCTACCGGACTGAAAGGAGCGCCACATATGTTTTCGATTTTTGCTGAAGGGACGCCCACGACCCTGACGCTGGACCTGCCGCAGACGGTCACTGATTCGAGGCATGCCCTGGAAACCAGCTTCGGCGATGCCTGGCACAAAATTGTTTCGTACACGCCGAATTTACTGGCCGCAATTGTCGTGCTGGTCGTCGGCTATTTTGTCGCCAAGTTTGTGGCCCACGCCGTCACGGTGTTATGCGAACGGGCCGGCCTGCAACGGGCCGCCGAACGCAGCGGTTTGTGGGAATCGATGACCCATATGAACATCAAGCGCAATGTCCCGGCGATCGTCGGCATAATTGTGTTCTGGGGTTTGATGTTGGTGTTTTTGATGGCGGGTTTCAGCATTCTGAACATTTCACAGGTATCGGGCGCCATTGATCGCGTCGTCGAGTACATTCCCAACGTGCTGGTCGCGACGGTGATGGTGGTGGTCGGTTTGCTGGTCGCCGGTTTCCTGCGTGGTGTAATCGCCACCAGTGCTGACCGCGTCGGCATCAGTTATGCCGAACATTTGGCGAACGGTTGCTATTACATCATGAGCTTGATGGTGTTCATGGCAGCCTTCGACCAGCTCAAGATTCACTTTGAGCTGTTGAACTACGCCATTCTGATCGCCTTCGGCGGAGCCGCCCTGGGTCTGGGATTGGCGCTTGGTTTGGGCGGCCGCGACACGATGGCCGGCATTTTGGCCGGCTACTATGTGCGGCAACGGCTGCAGGCTGGCGACCATGTGACCGTCGGTCACTTGGAAGGTACCGTGCGTGAAGTCGGCCCGGTGGCCACGATCATCGAAACCGATGAAGACGGCCTATTGAATCGCCACAGTGTTCCGAATTCCAAAATGCTAAACGAGGCTGTGCGGTAACCATCGCACACTAAACCGGTAATGGACTGGCCGGTTTACGCCACATCTCGTTTGGCTACAAGTAATAGTCGTTTTGGCGGAAAACGACAGAGGCCCTGGGAGTTCTTTACGGATTCCCAGGGCTGTGTTTTTTGGCGCCAGGGTCGAAGAGTCCAAAGGTCAAAAAGTCGAAGAGTTGAAAATATTGGGGCCTCAATTTGTCTTTTGGACTTTTTGACACACTCCGTCATTTCGAAAATTGGCGCCAAAAGTAATAGGTTGCCAGCGAAAAGCCGATCAGGACGACGATCCACCGGACAACCCGGCGGTCGATTTTTTGCGCGAGAGTTGCTCCCACGAATCCGCCGACGATCGAACAGCCAATCATCGGCATTGCCAGCGACCAGTCGATTTGGCCCCGCGTTAAAAAAATTGCGACGGCCATAATATTAATGGCGAATGCCAGGCTGTTCTTCAGCCCGTTCATCACATGGATGTCGGCCAGGCCCATGAGTCCTAGCGAACTCAGCATCAGAATGCCTATCCCCGCGCCGAAGTAGCCGCCATAGACCGCAACAAAAAACTGGAACACGACAATGGCTGCCAGCGTACCGGCGCCAGGACGCTGGTGCGACATTCCCACGCCGGTCCACTTGGCGATTTGCGGCTGCAGTACGAACAACACCGCCGCGGTCAAAATGAGCCAGGGTACCAGCGTACTGAACTGATCCGGAAAAGTAACGACGAGCAATCCGCCAATTAGCCCACCCACCAAGCTCGGCGGCAACAGCCACTTGAGCCAATGCTGCGAGTGCTTCAATTGCCGGCGATATCCCCAAGCGGCGGCAAAAATGCCGGGGATCAGCGCCATGGTGCTGGTCTGGTTGGCGACAACGGCCGCAATTTTCTCATCGCCCAAACGGCGCGTTAGCACGGCAATTAGCACGGGAAAAGTCAGCAGCGTGCCGCCGCCCGCGACGGAATTCACCGCTCCGGCCAACAATGCCGCACCGCAGACTAACAAAATTTCCCAATTCATCGCCGGAGTGTAACGGGGAAGATTTGTTTGTGCCAGACGACATGGCGTTTCCAGCCCGAGGGTTGCAACCCGGCGGCTTGAGGGCTAACTTACGCGCATGACGTTTCTAATTGGCACGGATGAAGCCGGATATGGCCCGCATTTTGGGCCGTTAGTGGTGTCGGCAACCATTTGGGAAATTGACGATGGCATCGATTGCCGCGCTTTGTACAAACATTTGCGTCGCATCGTCACCGCCAACATCCATCGCGCCACGAAAACAAAAGTCGTTTGGGCCGATTCGAAAGCCGTTTATAAAAATGGCGTCGGAATGGATCATCTGGAGCGCGGCGTGCTTGCGGCGCTTGGATTAGTCGGCCGTCGACCCAGCCAGTGGTGCGAACTTTGGGATTGGCTCGATCCACAAATCGCGCCGCGAATTGAGGAGCTACCGTGGCACATGGGCTACTCGGCGGATGTCCCGTTTTGGACGGATCGAGAAGAATTGCCGCACTTAGTCGATTCGCTCAAGGAAAAATTGGGGACGTTGGGGGTTCGGCTGATTGGCTTATTGTGCCGCGCCGTTTTTCCTGACGAATTCAATGCGCTGGTCGAGGGGAGCAACAAGGCGGATGCATTGTCGCGCATCACTTTGGCCCTCGTGGCTAAAGCGATAGAAATGTTGGCCGCCGGCTGCGTGCAAGTGTTTTGCGACAGACATGGCGGGCGTGATTATTATCATCCTCTCTTGCAAACGCAGTTTGCGGACGATTGGATTGAAATCCGCCTGGAATCAGGGGAAACTAGCGAGTATAGGTTTGGCCCGGAAGAGCGGCGTGTGGAAATTGGTTTTTACGTGGGCGGCGAGCGTTTTTTACCCGTCGCCTTGGCTTCGATGACCGCCAAATATCTGCGCGAGACTGCGATGCGTCCGTTCAATGAATTTTGGTGCGCTCGAGTGCCAGGGTTGAAACCGACGGCCGGCTACCCGGTCGATTCATGGCGATTCAAAAAACAGATTGCCGCCACACAGCGCGAGTTGGCAATCGACGATCAAATCCTGTGGCGATGCCGGTAAACTCGCTTTCGACGATTTCTTGCAGCGAAGTTCCTTCCTTTAACTCCTGACCCTCGACTCCAGCCACACAATGCTGCTTTACATCGTTCGCCATGCCTGGGCCGAAGAGCGCGACGAAGCGCGTTGGCCCGATGACACACAACGTCCGCTGACGGCCGATGGTCAAAAGCGCTTTAGCAAATTGCTGAATAAGCTGACCGATGTCCGCTTTGCACCATCGGTCATTGCCACGAGCCCCCTGGTGCGCTGTCGGCAAACCGCCGAATTAATCGCGAAGCGATTTCCCAGCAAGCCGAAAATTGTGCCGCTGGATGGGCTGGCGCCCAATTCCGATCTGGATTCGCTCATCCAGTGGACGGCCGATCGCGGCGATGCCGAAGTGGCCTGGGTCGGCCATGCACCGGATGTAGAACACCTGGCCGCACAGCTAATCAGCGACGGCAGTCTGGCAATTCGCTTTCGCAAGGGAGCCATCGCCGCTATTCGCTTCGACGAAGGCATCGGCCGTGGCAGGGGGCAATTGCAGTGGCTGGCCACGGCGAAATTGCTTGGCGTGTAGACAATTGCAGCCGCCTTTACCGGCCATTCTTATTATTGATAATTATTATTGTTAAGTTTTAGGGACTCAGATGCCTGTCTCCTTGATTGTCGCCCGAGGCCTGGAGGCCTAAGCTTTTAGTAACTGGCAAACATTTCTACAGAAGCAAAACATATGGCAACCGCAACCAAATTCCCCTTCCGCCATGCCGCCGGCGGCGGCACCTCGAACCTCGACTGGTGGCCCAACCAGTTGAATATCGAACTGTTGCATCAGCATTCCTCCAAGTCCAATCCCATGGGCGAGGATTTCAACTACGCGGAAGAATTTAAGAGCCTCGACCTGGCGGCGGTAAAGAAAGATCTCGCGGCACTGATGACCGCCTCGCAAGATTGGTGGCCGGCGGACTTCGGCCACTACGGCCCTTTATTTATCCGCATGGCGTGGCATAGCGCCGGCACGTATCGCACGGGCGACGGCCGTGGCGGCGGCGGCCGGGGCCAGCAGCGTTTCGCACCGCTCAACAGTTGGCCGGACAACGTCAGCCTGGACAAGGCGCGCCGGCTCCTTTGGCCGATTAAACAGAAGTATGGCCGAAAGATTTCCTGGGCCGACCTGATGATTCTGACCGGCAACGTCGCGCTGGAAACCATGGGATTCAAGACTTTCGGTTTCGCCGGCGGTCGCGAGGATGTGTGGGAGCCCGATCAGGACGTCTATTGGGGCGCTGAGAAAAAGTGGCTGGGCGGCGACATTCGCTACGCCCACGGTTCCGAGGGGATCGACAAAGGAGAAGACGAGGCGGTGCTGGTGACGGACGAACCGGCGGATGGCGACATGCACAGCCGCCGATTGGAAAATCCGCTAGCCGCCGTCCAAATGGGTCTGATTTATGTCAATCCCGAAGGTCCCGACGGCAATCCCGATCCGATCGCCGCAGCGGTCGATATTCGCGAAACGTTCAAGCGCATGGCGATGAACGACGAGGAGACCGTCGCCCTCATCGCCGGGGGCCACTCCTTCGGCAAAACGCACGGCGCCGGCCCGGCATCGAATGTGGCCGTCGAGCCTGAAGGCGCCGGACTCGAAGAGCAGGGTCTGGGCTGGCAGAACAGCTTTGGCACCGGCAAGGGCCGTGACACGATCACCAGTGGATTAGAAGTCACCTGGACCAGCACGCCCACGAAGTGGAGCATTAACTTCCTTGAGAACCTATTTGGCTACGAATGGGAACTAACCAAAAGCCCCGCCGGCGCGCAGCAATGGGTTGCCAAGGGCGCCAAAGCGACCATACCCGATGCTTTCGATCCCGCCAAAAAGCGATTGCCGACCATGCTCACGACCGACTTATCACTGCGGCTTGATCCCGCATATGAAAAAATCTGTCGGCGGTTCATGCAGCATCCCGATCAATTCGCTGATGCTTTTGCCCGGGCCTGGTTCAAGCTGACGCACCGCGACATGGGCCCACGTGCCCGCTATCTGGGCCCGGAGGTTCCTGCGGAAGAACTCATCTGGCAGGATCCCATCCCTGCGGTGAATCACAAATTGATCGACGCCGGAGATATTGCCGCGCTAAAGAGCAAAATCCTGGCTTCGGGTCTATCGGTTTCGCAATTGGTTTGCAGCGCCTGGGCGTCGGCGTCCACGTTCCGCGGTTCCGACAAGCGCGGCGGCGCGAACGGTGCCCGCATTCGTCTTGCGCCGCAGAAAGATTGGGAAGTCAATCAGCCCGCTCAACTCGCGAAGGTGCTAACGGTTCTTGAGGGCATTCAACGAGAGTTCAATGGCGCGCAGACCGGCGGCAAGAAGGTTTCGCTGGCGGACCTGATCGTTCTGGCCGGGTGCGCAGGTGTCGAGCAGGCCGCGAAAAATGCAGACGTAAAGGTGACAGTTCCGTTTATGCCGGGCCGCATGGACGCCTCGCAAGACCAGACCGACGTAGAATCGTTCGCTGTGCTTGAACCAATCGCCGACGGCTTCCGCAATTACCTCAAGGGTAAATATACCGTACCGGCCGAAGCGCTGCTGATCGATAAGGCACAACTGCTGACGTTGACCGCGCCGGAAATGACGGTGCTCATCGGCGGCATGCGCGTGCTCAACACCAACTCCGGTGCGATGAACCAAGGAATGTTCACCAAACGGCCCGAGGCCCTGACCAACGACTTTTTCGTGAACCTGCTCGATATGGGAATGCTGTGGACGCCGGTCACCAAAGAGGCAGACATGTTCGAGGGCCGTGATCGCAAAACGGGCGAAGCCAAGTGGACCGCTACGCGCATTGACCTCATGTTCGGTTCAAACTCCCAACTACGCGCCCTGGCTGAAGTCTATGGGAGCTCCGATGGCCAAAAGAAGTTTGTTCAAGATTTCGTCGCAGCCTGGACCAAAGTGATGAACCTCGATCGCTTCGATCTCGCCCGATCGTAGGTGAACGTCTGCAAAATTTTCCTGCTGCGTGGCGTGAAAGATTCGCCGCCGTATTTGCACGACGGCCGCTTGATGACGCTCGACGACTCCGTGGAGTTTTTCAACGTGGTGCTGAGCACGAAGTTGACCAAGCAAGAAAAATCGGCCATAGTGGCCTTTATGCGCTGTTTGTGAGCGTATTTGTTGCCCGTGACACGTCTGCGCAGTTCTATTTTCGCCGCGCTACGATAGAATTGTTGTATGCAGCGGCAACAAGACGACGAACTGTATCAAGAGCGGATTTTAGATCATTACGAGCAGCCCTATCACTGCGGCTCTTGCCAGGCGGCTACGCACGCTCACGAAGACGATAACCCGCTATGCGGCGACGTGGTCCGTGTGGAGTTAGCGTTGGACAGCGAGCGTGTCCGGCAGGCATGGTTTAGCGGCATCGGCTGCTGCATCAGCCAGGCGGCCGCGTCGATGTTAATGCAGGCCGTTGAAGGAAAATCGCTGGCGGAAGTATCACACTTTAGTGGCGAAGACATGCTCCGCTTGTTCGGAGCCCGCCTCACTCCCAATCGGCAAAAATGCTGCCTGCTAAGTTGGCGGGTGCTGCAAAGCGCTTTGTTCTCGCCGATTTCAGCCAATAACGGCACATCGATTCCGGCCAAAAATGGCGCTGAGAATGAGCACCAATCAACTTGAATCGATCGATGTCCAGCGGCTGCGCGAGGATTTTCCCATTCTCACGTTCCGCCGGCCTGACGGCAAACCGCTCGTTTATCTGGACAATGCCGCCACGACCCAGCGGCCGCGCCAAGTGATCGATGCGCTGGTCGACGTGTATTCGCAGCACTACGCCAATGTGCATCGCGGCATTCATTGGCTGAGCGACCAGACCACCGATTTGTACGAGGAAGCCCGCGAAACGATCCGCTGCTTCATCAATGCTCCGGCGCGCGAAGAAATTATTTTCACTCATGGCACGACCGAAAGCATCAATCTGGTAGCACGCAGTTGGGGCGACGCCAATCTGAAGGCGGGCGACGAAATTCTGTTGACCGAATTGGAGCATCACTCCAATATCGTCCCGTGGCAACAATTGGCAGTCCGCACCGGCGCTGTCATCCGCTGGCTGCCAATCAGCGACGATGGCCGTTTACAGCTCGATCTGCTGAACAGCATGCTTACCGATCGCACCAAAATCGTGGCTTTGGCCGGGGTATCCAATGTGTTGGGCACCATCAATCCCGTAACCGAAATTGCTCGCCGCACCCATGCCATTGGCGCCATTACGCTGATGGATGCAGCCCAATGGGCGCCGCATTTACCGCTTGATGTGCAAACTTTGGGGGCGGATTTCGTCGCGTTCAGCGGCCACAAAATGCTTGGCCCGACCGGCGTCGGCGTGCTGTGGGGACGGCTCGAACTGCTCGATGCCATGCCATCGTTTCTCGGCGGGGGCAGTATGATCCGCCGGGTGCGCAAGGATGGATTCGAATCCGCGGAATTGCCCGCCAAATTCGAAGCCGGCACGCCGCCGATCGTCTCCGCCATCGGCTTGGGCGCGGCGATCGAATATCTCAATCGCATCGGCCTGGAAAACATTGCCCGGTACGAACATCTGCTTACCCAGCGCGCTCATGAAGTGCTTGCGGGCGTGGGTGGAGTTCGTGTGTTAGGTCCATCGCCGGAAAACAAATCGGGCATCGTAAGCTTTGTCGTCGAAGGCATTCACGCCCATGACGCGGCGCAACTGCTCGACCGTCACGGCATCGCCATTCGCGCCGGGCATCACTGCGCGATGCCGCTTCACCAGCGGCTGGGAATTCCGGCCACGAGCCGCGCCAGTTTTTACTTCTACAACACGCCGGCCGAAGTCGATGCCTTAGGCGAAGGGCTGCGCGACGCGAAGCGTATTTTTCGCCGCGGTAGTTAAGAACGCCGCTTCACACAAATAACTCGTGCACCGGCTTGCCGCCGTCGACGACTTTGATGGGGCGCCCGATGGGGCTCATATTTTCCGTCTCGGCTTTCATGCCCAGGCTTTTGCAGAAAGTCTGGAACAGATCGTTCACAGCTACCGGGCGGTCCTTAATTTCCACGCCGCTGGAATCAGTTTCGCCGACCACACGGCCGCCGTGGATGCCGCCGCCGGCTAGCGCCACGTTGAACGCCTTGGGATAATGGTCGCGTCCCGCATTGGCGTTGATGGTCGGTGTGCGGCCGAACTCGCCCATCCACACGACCAGCGTTTTATCGAGCATGCCGCGCAGCTTTAGGTCGGCGATTAGCGTGGCGAACGGCTTATCGACCGTTTCGGCAAGTTTAGTGGTGCGGCCGAAGTTGTCTTGGTGCGTATCCCAACCATCGAGCACGACTTCCACAAACGTAACGCCCGATTCAACCAGTCGCCGGGCGAGCAAGCAGCCGGCGCCAAAATTCGTTTCGCCGTAACCCTGCCGGATTTGGTCGCTTTCCTTCGACAGATCGAACGCTTTCATGTCAGGGCTGGTGATCATTTTCACGGCCCGTTCGTACAGTTTTTTATGCTCGGCCGATTCCGGCGACATTTTTCCGCCGCCGGCCGCGGCTTCTAATTGATCGAGCAGATTCAGCCGCTGTTTGTACCGGGGCAAGTCGGTCTGCACCGTGGTGTTGGTGGGCGGCGCAGCAGGATTCGAAATGTCGAATGGATCGAACTCGGTGCCCAAAAAACCGGCGCTGCCGCCGGTGTTCCGCAGCCCGCCGATGCGCACAAACGACGGTAACTGTCCAGCGCCGCCGGCAATTTCGTGCGCCACCAGCGACCCCAACGTCGGATATTTGACCGTGGCCATCGGCAGATAACCCGTGTGCATCAATAATTGCGCTCGCGGGTGGGCGCCTTCGCGGCTGTTTACCGTGCGAATGAAGGCCACGTCGCCAGCCTGTTTTGCCAGTTCTGGATAACCTTCGGCAATTTGAATTCCCGGTACTGCGGTGGAAATGGCTTTCGTATCGCCGCCGTTGGCCGTGCCAGATTTTGGATTGAATGTTTCAAATTGGCTGGGGCCACCTTGCATCCACAACAAAATGCAGGCCATGCCGCGGCTGCGCAGGTCCGCTGCCTGGGCAGTAACCAAATCGGTCCAGTGCAACAAGCCGCCGGCCAAACCGCCGGCGATGGCGCTGGCCGAAATGCCTTTCAAAAAATCGCGCCGGCCCAGGACACCATCACGGTTCGCCTTGACGCCGACACAATGATGAAGTTGAACGCACATCGGGCACCTACTTTCTCTGTAGAAACTCCGTCGAATTGATCAGCGCCCACAGAATGTCTTCAAATCCAGCGGCGCGGGTCTGGCTATTTTTCACATGCGCTATGCAGGTTTGCAATTCCGCTTTGTTGGGCTCACGGCCAAGGCAGCGCAGATATAACTCGGTCGCTACCGACTCGTTGTCGTTGGTCGATGCCAGCAGTTGGCCCAATTCGGTGCCCGGTCGATTCCCATTAATGGCCCGATTAATTTGCGGCCCGTTCATCAACAGCAGTGCTTGCGGAATGGAGCCGGTAACTTCGTCGCGCGGCGTGCTTGGGTCGAAACCGAACACTTGATCGAACTGGTTTCGCGGCGAACGCAACAGGGCGGCTCCTTTGCCGCCCTTGCCACCCATCGCTTCGCTAAGCCGAACGCCCGGCAGGCTATCGTTCATTCCCAGGGCCGCGACCAGCGCGTCGTAAACCTCATCGCCGCGCAGACGTTCGGGGCAGTTGGCGGCAAATGGCATGTCGTTAGGGCTGCGGCGCGTTCGACTGTCGCGCTGATAGGCTTCGGTGGCCGCAATGATCCGATACACCCGCTTCACATCGAAATTGCTGTCGACAAATTCGTGGGCCAAGCAATCGCTGGTTTTCGGTGCAATACAGGTGCGGTCGGGCCCGATATCGTCGATCGGCTCGTAAAATCCTTCGCCCACCAGTTCGGCCCACACGCGATTTACGAATGCTTTGGCAAACCACTCGTCGGCGGGCGAAGTAATCCACTTGGCAATCGAATCGCGGCGCTCGGCATCCGACGTGCCATACGCCAGCCGCTGCCCAGTGAGGAAAAACACCGGCTGCATTTTGGTTCCATCCGTTTCCGGATGTTTTAGATCGGGCATGAAATGCTCGGGGCTGCCGACCGGTCGATTCGCCAGCTTGGGGTTATTAATTTTAAACGGCCGATCGTTGCCGATCACTTCGAACGATCGCTTATCGTCCTCCTTGACGGGCTTAACGGCAATTCGCGGGAAGAAGGCCGCCAATTGATGAAATTGTTCGCGCTTCCAACGGTCCGTCTTGTGGTCGTGGCAGTTGGCACATTGAATTTGCACGCCCATGAAAATACGCGACACTTCCGATGTGATGTCTGCAGCATTTCCATTTTGCGCCATGATAAGACCGGTTGCACCGTTCTCTCGCACATCGCCGGTGGCCGTGATAAAGGACCGAACGATTCCATCCCACGGCGCGTTCTTGTTGAACTGTTCGGTCAGATACTCATTGAGCGCGGGTGCGGCCAGTTGAGCCCGATCGTCGCTGCGATGGTACATAATTACGTCGCGCCAGTAGCGAGCCCAATTTTCGCCGAAGCGCGGATCGTCCAGCAGGCGGTCGATCACTTTGCCGCGCTTGTTTGAAGATTGGTCGAGGACGAACGCGGTAACTTCGTCCGGCGTTGGGTTGCGGCCGATAAAATCCAAATAAATGCGCCGCAGAAAAACTTCGTCCGGTGCGCGGCGGTCGAACTTCATCACCTTGTCGCTGTCGTCGGCTGCCGCCAGATCTTCCACCAGCAGTTTATCGACCTCTTGGGCGACAGCGGTCGGATCGGTCTGGGCCAGAGAAGGCGGCTTCGGTTTGCCGGTCCAGCTCATCAGCGGCGTTTGCTTCACCGCCGTGTTGTATTCAGCTGCCGAAAGCGAAGATCGCACGGCTGCGAACGCCAGAGAACCCACCATCACAACCGCAATGAGCTTGGACATAGCGGGTACTTGTTTTGAGATGCCCCCACCTGTAATTCTCGGCCGTTTATTTTAACCCCGCAAGCCTTCAGGCAGTTCCGACAGCTCCGGCAAAACCTATGTTTTCATAAGGGATTGGCCCGGCCCTGGTGCTGCGTGGGCAACATTGGTGCGAAAACACCCCCAAAAAGCCCCGATCCGCTGATAAAGCCTGAGCCCATGATCCGCGTTACTGAAATCCGTTCGCCGCAGGAATTGGCCGGTTTGCGAGCCATTTGGACCGATTTGCTGGACGCAACTCCTGGCGCCACGTTTTTCCAATCGCACGAATGGTTAACTACTTACTGGCAATTTTACGGCTATGGAGTGGCTGGGAGCGAGGTCAAAAGCCTGCATTCCACGACCAACCAGCATAGCGATTCACAGGTGGAGGCGATTGCTTTAAGCGGCCGGCCGGAACGGTTACGTGTGCTTCTGGTTGAGGCTGACGGCGAACCACTCGGCATTTTGCCACTGATCGTCTCGAGCGAACCGTACCGGGTCGGCAAAATCCGGGTGCTCGGTTATCCGCTGGCGGGCTGGGGGAGTTTTTATGGACCGATTGGCCCGCATCCGGCCGCCACGCTGCACGCCGGTTTGGCGCACATCCACTCCACGCCGCGCGATTGGGATTTGCTTGATCTGCGTTGGGTTGATGTCACCGGAAGCGATCAGGGCCAAACTCCAGAAGCTTTGCGGGCGGCGGGCTTCCATTTCGACGCCGACGTATGGCATCTTTCTGCGCAAATTGAACTCGGCGACGGTTGGGAAAAATATTGGAGCAGTCGCAAGTCGACGTGGCGGAGCAATGTGCGCCGCTGCGAACGGCTGTTGAGCCATCGCGGCTCGTTGAAGTATCTGCGTTATCGGCCCGGCGGCGCCGCGGCAGGCGACGCCGATCCGCGTTGGGATTTATACGACACGTGCTTAGAGCTTGCTCGACGAAGCTGGCAAGGGTCGTCAACCACGGGAACCACGCTTTCGCATCCGGCGGTGCGAGATTATCTGCGAGCCACGCATGCGGCGGCGGTTAGGGCTGGCGCGGTGGATGTAAATCTGTTGCTATTGGACGATCGGCCGATCGCGTTTTCGTACAACTACTGCTGGCGCGGTTGGGTCTACGGCATTCGCAACGGTTACGACCCTGCCGCGGTGCAAGAAGGGGCCGGCACTGTGTTGATGGCTAAAATGATTGAGGACAGCGGCCGCCGCGGTGATCAATTGCTCGATTTAGGACCGAATTATCTCGATTGCAAGCGATACTGGGTCACTCGCTTACAGCCGGCCTATCATTACACGCATTTTCACCCTGCCCGATTACGCGCGCAAGCCTTGCGGCTAAAGCGGGTCGTTCGCCGCTGGCTCAGTTGGAGCCAGCCGTCGGAGCCGCACAAAACGGCGGTAGGCTAAACTTTTCTCCAAAACGCTTGACAGAATTTCTTCGGTTTTATATTTTACCTGTTAGTTAATTAACCGTAAGGTAAATTAAGGTACCCCGATGCTGGCCGACCCACTAAGTACCACCTTCGCCGCGCTTGCCGATCCCACACGTAGGGCCATCCTGGCAAGGCTGTCCAAAGGAGAAACCTCCGTTACCAAGCTCGCCGAGCCGTTCGACATTACGCTGCCGGGGATTTCCAAACACTTGAAGGTGCTAGAGCGTGCTGGATTGATTGTCCGCGATCGCAAGGCACAGTGGCGTCCGTGCCGGCTCCAGGCCAAGCCACTCAAAAACATCGCCAATTGGGTCGAGCGATACCGCAGCCATTGGGAAGAGAGCTTTGATCGGCTCGACGAGTATTTACGCGAGCTGCAAAAACAGGAGCGTAGGCAAAAACAAAAAGTCGGACAGTGCAAGCAAACAGGAGCCAATCGTTGATTATTCCAATCCTGATTGCCATCCTGGCAATCGTAATTCTGCTCGTCTTGATTGTCGCTCTACAACCAGCGGCGTTCCGCGTCGAACGTTCTACGTCCATCGCCGAGCCGGCAACCACGGTGTTTGCCAATGTGAACGACCTGCATCGCTGGCAAGCGTGGTCGCCATGGGAAAATGTCGACGCCAACTTGCAGCGGACTTACCAGGGCGCGCCCAACGGCACCGGAGCAATTTACGAATGGGTCGGCAAAAAAACGGGCTCCGGCCGCATGACGATTATCGAAAGTCGCCCCGGCCAGCTCGTCAAAATCAAGCTGGAATTTTTTAAGCCATTCCGTGCCACAAACACCGCCGAGTTCACGTTTTTGCCGGATGGCGGCCAAAGTACCGTCACCTGGGCCATGTATGGCGACAAGAACTTGATGGCCAAAGCAATGCATCTATTCGTCAGCATGGATACCATCGTCGGAGGCATGTTCGAAAAAGGCCTGCTGCAACTGAAAACGGTATCCGAAGGGCAGGGCAAGTAACTGACCAATCGAATCCAAAATTTGAGCTTCCTTAAAGGGTAATCAAGATAAACGACGCTAGAAACAATTCCGCTGACATTTCCGGTTGTGAAATCAAGGAATTTGTGATCGTGCGCACTTTCGATGCGCCGCGAGAACTCGTCTGGAAAGCCTGGACCCAGCGCGATCACTTAATGAAATGGTTTGGTCCAAAAGGCTTCGTCATCTCGACGGCCAAGCTCGATTTTCGCCCCGGCGGCACTTTTCATTATGCGATGCGGGGGCCTGACGGGAAAGAAATGTGGGGCAAGTTTGTTTACCGCGAAATTGTCGCGCCGGAAAAGATTGTGCTGGTCAACTCGTTTTCCGACGAGCATGGCAACATCACGCGGCATCCGATGAGTGCGACCTGGCCTCGCGAAATGCTGTCGACCTCGCTTTTCACCGAACATCAAGGGAAAACGACGATCACCTTGAAGTGGATCCCCATTGACGCCACGGCGGAAGAATTGGCCACCTTCGATGCAGCGCGGGATAGCATGCGACAAGGCTGGACGGGTACTTTCGATCAGTTGGCGGAGTATCTGGCGAGTGCCCAAGCCTGATCACTCGTCATACCGCGCGCGGCGTCCGTAATAACGCTGATAAAAGGGCATTCGCGTGCCGGGTGGCGGTGCAGTTACCCCCTCGCGGAAGAAATACCCGCCCATTAAGCGATAGAAAAACAGCAGCAGGAACGCGCCGCCGGTGCCCACGACAAAGCCCAACGCGCTGATAGGCGAGATATGTTTATCGGAAAAGTACGATAGAATGCCGCAGCCGATCACGGTGCCGCCAATGCCCATCATCAGCGTGGCAATCGTCCCGCCTGGATCGCGGCCGGGCATAATGGCTTTGGCTAACAAACCGACCAGTGTGCCAAAACCGACCCAAACCAATAGCTCAGTGGCGGCTTGCTGCACGGCAGAGGAGAATTCGACGTCGGGCATAACAGGCAGCGGTCTGTGGTCAGGATTCGGTAGTCATGGGTCATTAGACGGAACTTCCGCCTAGCGCTTCTTGGTGCTGTTGTTTTACTACCGCCTTCCGCTCGGCTGCCGCCCGGCAGCCGTGCTCAGTTGCTTCCCACGACGCGGCTGACGTCCAATCGATCGCCCAGCTAAGGGCGTAGCCGATCAGACGTCAGCGCGAAGGGGGTCGTCCCCCCCGCCGCCGGCTGAATCGCGGTTGCGATCGTCGATCGACAACCGTTATTGCCGGCGTCCGACAAACTTATTCGGCTCGAAGCGGTAGGCTGCGAGCCGGCGCCTCGGCGATGAAGCCAAAGGCCTTTGTGATCCGATTACTGCAAATCGCCAATGGCTATTGCGGTGTTGGAAGTTGTTGTGGTGGCTGTGGCGTTTGCGGAGTCTGCGTTTCGCGATATTCTTTTTGCGCCGCTGCTTCGTTCGTCAACGGGAACTGATTACCCGGCGGATAGTATTGTACTTGCGAGTTCAAATAATATGCGCTGGGTAGATTCTGGCCCGAATAGTTGCCCATGCAGCCGGTTAGCCCAAAGCAACCGCCCAAGGCTACGGCAAGGAGCGCTCTTTTCGAGCGGCAAAATCTCTTTGATTGGCTCATCGGCCACCTCCTGTGGCAAACACGTGAAATTCTTACCAGCGCAGGGGATGCTAGCCGCGGCGCATACACTGCCAGCGGAGCAAATTCTAAAATCGTCACAATCGTTATCGTCTATCCAAGCGACCAACTTGCGAACGTTTTGGGAATGGTTCAGCTAGCGATATACCGCAGAAGAACATCGCCAGTACGCAGCCAAGGCGATGTCATTGCACTGCTTGTATGCTTGCTAACTCACCGAACGGCTGCCGCTGGAACAGCAAGCAAGCTTTTCTCGTTCGAAACTCGTTTAGTCGCCAAAGCTTACGGGCCGGGGTATGATGAACGTATCGCCTGCAGATTCCTTGGAGCAGTAGAGAGGAGGCGAACGTTGATCCCGCCAATCGCTCGATTTCTTGCTCGTCGCCAGTTCTCATCTGGCCGTCTGTCGTGCGCGGGCCATCGGCTTATCTTCCGAAGCGGCTTGCTGCTAGCGCTGCTGGCATGCGGCTCGGCCGCTGCACTGGGCCAGGTTCAACAGACGCCGATCGTAATTGGCGGACAGGTTCCGGCGGGCGGTGGGCGATCGTATCCGCCGCCGACTTATTATTTTGGTTTCGCCCCGCTCAACGACGGCGATTACAAAAGCGCGTTGGAAACGTTCAACCGCGAATTGCGCGGAGCCTATCGCAACGGTCAAACCCGTTGGTTAGATTCCATTTGCGATTACACGATGGTCGGCGAGTGTCAGTATCGGCTGGGCGATTATGCGGCCGCCTTAGAAAACTATGAGGCCGCTTTACGGTTATACATGCAGACTTCGGATTGGATGCTGCGTGTGCAGTTTTCGCCAACTTTAGGCGGTACCGGAACTAGCCGCGGCACTCCCTGGGGAAACAGCACTCGCGGTTCGCATCTGGCGCGAATCCCAGAAACGCTGCCCATTGGCATCGGCCAATTCGATCCCAACCAAACCATGCAAGTTCTGCAGCACGGCGGCGTGCTGCAAGCGCCGATGTACCTGGCGATCAATGCGCAAGAGATTGTCCGCTGTACTTGCTTGGCGATGATGCGGCGGCAAGAAATCGTTGGTCCGCTTATCACCCACGATACGCTTACCGACGAAGTGCTCGCCACGGCGACCCGGCGACAGGGACCGCCCAATCATTGGTCGGAGTCTTGGCTCGATGCAATCCAGGGCACCGCCTATAACTCTGCCGGCAAAACCAGCCAGGCTGCGGCGCTCCTGAAGCGCTCGATGCTGATGCTTGGACAATACGACCATTCCGTCACTGGATTGGCGCTGTTGCAATTGGGTCAAATGTCGCTGGATGCCGGCGATTACAAAACCGCTGCCGGATATTTTGAAGAGGCCACCTACAGCGGCTACGATTTTTCCGATGCCACCGTGATCGAACAGGCATTTCGCAAGCTTTTTTTATCGCATCTACTGACCGGCGATGCACAAATTTTGGATACACCGTTTGCCGCGGCGGCGGGCTGGGCCCGAGCAAAAAATCGAGAACTGCAGGCTTCGATTTTAGTCATGGCTGCGGAAAGTTTGGCCATTCGCGGCGGACGCCAGCAGGCAGCCGGTTTGCTGGCCGATGCCTCCGGCGTCATTGGACGGCGCACGATGGCGCAGTGTGAAGTTGGCTCGCGATTTAATTACGTAACGGCAATGACGCAGTACGAGGCCGGCGCCGTTGCAATGGGCGATTCCGCTTTGACCTCGGCACTGCAGTGGTACAAAAATGGCGGATCGAAATGGCTTTTTCAAATCACACTGTCCGACAATCTGTGTCAGACCAATCCAAATCACCAATTCGATCACCACGTGGCGCTTCCGCTTTACGCGCAAATGCTGCGCGATCCGACCCCGTCGGATTGGATGCTCCAGCCGCTGGATTCGCTGGCGGTGATGTCCACACCTCATCCGTTGCCGTTCGAACATTGGTTCGACATCGCCGTCGAGCAGGGGACTTCTGCTGAAGCCCAGGCCCAAGCGGCTTTGGAAATTTCCGATCTGGCACGACGGCATCGCTTCCTAAGTTCGCAGCCGTTTGGCGGTCGAATGTTGGCGCTCCGCTGGATTTTGGAAGCGCCGTCTGAATCGCTCGACAAACAAGCCAAGCTCCAGCGGCAAGAATTGCTGACACGCTATCCCAAGTATGCCGAAGCCGCTGACAAAGTTCAAAAGCTTCGCGCCGAAATTACTCAAATCGGGCTGAGCCCGGAATCGCACGAGTCCCAGCATCTGCTTGCGACAAAATTCGCCGAGCTGGCGTCGCTCAGCACGGGGCAGGACAACATTTTGCATGAGATGGCCATTCGCCGCGAACCGGCGGCGTTGGTTTTTCCGCCGGTTCGTCACGCCAAGGAAATCCAGCAAAAACTGGGCAGCAATCGATTACTGCTGATGTTTTTTGCCACCAGCCACTCTCTGTACGGCGGATTTTATTCTGCTGACCGTAGTTCGCTCTGGAAGATCGATAATCCGGCCCTGCTGGAAAAGCGCACCGCAGCACTGCTCCGGTCGTTGGGAAACTTCGACGCCAATCACGAACTGCCGGAATCGCAACTGACCGACGAAAGTTGGCATCAGGCCGCGAAGGATGTGCTAAGTGCCGCGCTCAGCAATCCAAAAACTGCCTTCAATACGGAATTCAAAGAAATAATCATCGTTCCCGACGGCGTACTTTGGTACGTTCCCTTTGAAATTCTGCCGATGGGCGACCCCAAGGAAAATCGTCCGCTAATTGCCCGTATGCGCGTTCGCTATGTGCCCACCGTGGGACTGGCATTTTCGGAGCGCGAAGGTCGCAAGTCGGCGCCCGAGTTAGGCATCGTGGCGGGAAAACTTTTTCCAAGTCAGCCGGGAGAGTACGCCCAGGAAGCATCCGATGCAATTCAGCACACGGCAGCGCATGCCATTGCGCTGCACTCCCCATTGCCGGCGATATCGCCTTTGTTGGGTTCCGTTTTGGACGGCATCGTGGCCCTGGATGAAATTCCCGCGATGACAGGGCCTTACGATTGGCCGCCTGTGCCGCTGGAAAAAAACAAAAACGTGGGTTCGCTCAGCGCCTGGCTCGGACTTCCCTGGAAAAACTCCGATGTGTTCATCTTTCCGAGTTTTCATACCGCGGCGGAAAATAGTTTAAAAACAGTCGGCGCCCTGCCCGGCAACGATTTGTTCTTGGCTACGACAGGCCTCATGGCCACGGGCGCCAGGACCATTCTCATAAGCCGCTGGCGAACCGGCGGCCAAACGGCGGTCGACCTGGTACGCCAATTCATTCAAGAAATGCCTTTTTCCACTGCCGACGAAGCCTGGCAACGCGCCGTGCAACTCGTCAGCCAATCGCCGCTGGATCCGCAGCACGAGCCCCGTGTGAAACGCAAGCCAGACGCTCCGCCGGTCAACGCCGAGAACCCGTTTTTCTGGGCTGGCTACCTGTTGGTCGATACCGGCGCTGAACCACAATCTGCCCAGCAGCAACCGCAAGCCAAACCGCCAGTTCTTAAACTTGACGACAAAAAGAAACCGCAGGACGTAAAGCCAGCACAAAACGGCGCCGACGATAAGAAACCCGACGACGCGAAATCCGATCAGAAGTCGGACGAAAAACAGCCGGCATCAAAGAAATCCGACGATCAAAAAGATTAGCGATTGGCCGGGCGAATCGAGCCCAAATTAGGATTCAATCCGCTGCTATGTCCGCGGTAATCCCTTTTTGGTTAACACGCCGTCAAGATCTTGTTGAGCGCGCTGCAGAGCATCCATCTTGTCGGCCAGGTCCGGGCGCTTGCCAGCCTGATCGATGGCGTCGTCGATCCATTTTCGTGCTTCCGTACCCAAGGTTTTGACCGTGTCCGCAGGCGTTGCCGCCGGCAGCAGCGTAATCTTCACGCCCAATAGCCGCGCCCCCACCTCACGCCACTGCCAACTGCTTGGATCATCCGGCGCAAGTTCAATGGCTTTGCGAATGTCGTCAATGGCTGCGTCGCTGAACTCCTTTTTCTTTTGCGCGGTGAACGTGGGCGAGCTGGAAAGTGCGCTCCGCGTTTTGGCGTTCGCGGAGTACCAATCGGCAAGTGCCACGGTGCGCGGTCCTGGTTTTAGCTGGGCGATTCGGGCCGTATCTTTCAGTAAGCTTTCGGCAACGGTTAGGTTCCATTCGCCGGCCGGATTCAACCGGCATGCCGATCGCGCAAGCAGCAGATTCACGTCCGACCCATCTGCTTTGGCAGGATCGAGCGGTTTTGCCGGATCAGCCTTGTCGTAATCCACCAGCGCGGCATTATATTCCTTCAGCGCGTCGGAAATCTTCGGCGGCTTTTCGCCTGACAAACTTTCGCCGATGATCAGCGCGGCTTGCTTGGCCGGCGATGCACCGCCCACGCTTGGCGCCGCCTTCAACTGTTCGGCTCGTTCGCGCACGGTTTTGGCCCGGTCGCCATCCGACAGGTCTTTGTTCAGCAACGCATTACGGGTCCATTCCTTCAAAAGCATTGCCTGCTCGGGCAGTTTCTGCTCGTCGGCAAGTTTTACCGCTTCGCCAAGTGCCGCATCGGCATCGCCGAATTTACCGATTAGCTGCTCCACTTTGCCGAGCCACAAGTTGGGTTCGACGGCGTTGGGACTCAATTGTTTCGCTTGCTCCAAGTCCGCAATCGCCGCTTGCATATCTTCTTCCAAGCTGCCGCCTAGCACTGTTGGATCGAGCTTCGATTCAGCAATCGCACGATATTCGCAACGGGCCCGGCTAACCAGCGGCGTCGGCGCTGCTGGATTGCTGTTGATCGCCTGCGAAAAAGCATCGAGCGCAGCCCGATAATTCTTTTCCGGCTCCTCACGAACCTGCCAGGCCACGTCTTCCAGCGCGTTTCCTAAAGCGGTGTACGCATAATCGGGATAGGCCTTTTCCAAATCGACCGCTTGCTGGGCATTGGCCACGGCCTGATCTAATAATTCCTTTTTCACTTTCGGATCGTTGTCGAAGTTGGCCCGTTCCAGCTGCGCCATGCTTAAATACAAAAGATGCATCGATCTGGCTTTGTCGTCGTCCTTCGATTTCTCGACCGCTGCCTTGCATTGCGTCAGTGCTTTTTCCAAATCGGCCTTGCGCGCCTCGTTGGATGGTTCCTGACGCGATCGATAAATTAGCGCGTGCCCTTGCAAGGCGTATGCTGCCGGCAAATTCGCGTCGAGCTTTGTCGCGGCATCCGCGTCCGAAAGCGCGCCATCCACATTCGGCGGCGTGAACGAAATACGGGCCACTCCGCGCGTCGTGTAATATTTGGCAACCTTCGGGTTGAGTTTGATAGCCGCACTCGTCAGCTTTTCAATCTCTGCTTGCTTGTCGGCAAAGGGCCACTTGGTCACGCGCTGGTAGTGACCGATAAATTCGGCTACGGCAGCATAGAACTGATCCAAGTCCGCCGGGGGCGATTTGCCCGCCGCCAACCCGTCAGCCAGCGCCAATGCCGGCTGAATCACCTCCGTATACAGCTTGACGGCCTGCGGATCGGCCACCGGAAATTGCTTTTGAAACAACTGGGCAATCCGCTGTGCATCCTGCACGGCAGACATTTGCTCCACGGTTTCCGGACCGTGTATTCGATATGCGACGTATAAAATCGGGAAGGTATCCGCCCCCAATTCCGCATTGGTCATTTTTGCCAATCGGTTGATTTGCCCTTGGGCAATCTGTTCCGCGGGCTTTGGTTTCCACACAGCCGCCAACGCCCAATTCACCCACAATTCGCGCTTGTTCTGTTTCAGATCGAGCTTTTCAATGTCTTCCGAAATGACTCTCGCCACATGCACCCACTGGAATACCTCGGCGGCAGTTTTCGCGTCGGCAAAAGGATTCGATAGAACAGTTGCAGCGGTAATCGCGGCTGTATTTCTTTTGCTCACCGCAGCCTCAATTAGCAATTTGGCCGCTGCCGCCCGGCGGTAGGCCGCCGTCAATAGACTGGCTGGCTTTTCCGGATCGGCATATGCCGTCGTTAACAAGCCGGCAATCTTCGTCCAATCGGGCTGCGAAGCGGTCCGTAAAACACGCGCCTGTACAAACAGCGTGTAGGGGTCCGCTGGTTTGACACGCTCCATCAGCGAAGTTAGTTCCTGCCGATCGGGAGCATTCTGCTCAAGTAAACATTCCGCGTGAAATGCATCCACGGTGCCATTGGCCAACCCCGCCGTTTCTACCTGTTCGAAATCTTGCAACAACTGCGGCAATTCTTGCGGCGATGGGGCGGTCGGCTGCGCAGCCCGCTGAACCAATCGTGCCGCCAACAGCCGCGCCAACCGCTCCTGGGTGACCTTGTCGACCGGATCCAAATCTCGCGCCTTGGTGGTCAACTGAATGGCCGCATCCAAAAGATTGTTTTGCGAACCCAGCGCCAGCACTTCGGCGGCTTCGCACAACATGCCGCGCAGCGCCGGTGTAATTTTTCCAAGTAGCGCGCCGGAATCGGTCACGGCTCTGGCCGCATCGGCTGGCTTTGTCGCTGGATCGCGCAGCTCGATCAGCAAACGGGTGGCGGCTACTTCCGATTTCAAATCGGAATCGGCCGGCAGCTTATCGGCTACCGCTTTCAGTGTTTTTCGCGCAACGTCATAGTTTTTGGCATCCAGCGCCGTTTTGACCTTGAACATTTCCAACTCGGCGCTGGAACCCAACTGTTCCAATTTTCCTGCCAGTGCCGTGGCTTGATCAGCCGGCAATGTCGTCAACAACGGCTGAACGTTGTCGGTAACTTGTGTGCGCAGACTATCGACGCGGCTGCGTTCCCAAGAATTAAGCGCCGCGGGCGGCGCGGCTCCTTTCTCCAGCGCTAAATACGCAAGAAAACTATCCAGCACCTTCGTCCAGTCGGCCGGAGTTGTCGCCGGCAATCCGGTGGCCAAAAGCAACAACCCAGCATGTAGCGGCTGATATTCCGCCGGCAAATCTGCCGTTTTTCCAAGCTTATTCAATCCTGCCAACGCCGCCGTATAATCTCCTTGTTGAATCTGGCATCGAGTAATGACCAGCAGCGCGTCGCGGTTGCCGTCAAACCGCTTCAACAAACTGCGGGCAGTATCCAATGCCCGCGGAGCTAGCCCGTTTTGTAATTCATCCTGCGCCTGGGCGAGCCAAAGGCCTCGAATTTTCTCTGGCACTTTTTGCCGATCGTCCGGCGTGAGGCCGATCCCGCTGGAAGCATCGTCCAGCTCTGCCAAGGCGCGCACAAACGATCGCCGCTCGGCCAGCGAATCAATGTATGCCAAAAACCCGGCCCGAAGCCGCTTTTGCAAATTCTCCTTTTCATATTCCGGCAACTTGCTGGGCGCTTTGTCCAGAAGCTCCACTGCGGCATTAAAATCGCCGTCGTTGATCTTTTTCTGCACGGCTTGGATATACTGAGCGATCGGATCCGCTGCGGCGACCGTCGGCGCCGCCTCGGGCGTAGTCGATTCTTGTGTCGTATCCTTTGTTGGTTGTGTGACGCTTGGCGCTGCTTGATTGGGAGCAACTGGCTCCTGATTTACTACTACCGAGGGCTGGCTTTTGGCTCCCGACTCCTGGCTCTTGCTCGCCATTGCAATCGGCGTGTTGCTCATGTACTTCGGCACAAGCACGATGCCGGCCCCGATCGCCCCGATCAAAATAATCGCAGCGACGATGATCGGAGCCTTGGATTTCTTCCGCACCGGTAATCCTGCTCCCGCACCACGCAGGTCCGATTCCGTCAATGGTCCACCTCGCCGGATCGTGTCTTGCGGCAATGGAGACGTGAGCTGCGAAAACATCTCCGACGGAGTATGACCGCCATGGTGCGCCGTTTCGCGCGTCGGATCGACCGGATGGCGCGTGGGCAAATAGGTGCCGCGCAATTGAGGCCGGGCAGTAAGTGAATGGCTGGGCGTGGGACCGCTTATGTATGCCGCCTCGCCAGGCCGCAACGGCAATTCCCCGGTTTGTGCCACTGCATGTCGCAACGCCAATATCAGATCGCGTGAGGTTGGCCAGCGGTCTTCCGGAGTTCCCTCGGTCGCGCGCAGAACAACCAACCGCTCCGGCTCCGGCAATCGGCTGAAATCCAAGTTTCGGGTTACATGCGCCTCCATCACTTGATAGGGCGTCATCGTTTCGTCAAACGGCAGCCGTCCCGTGCGCAGCTCGGCATAGGTTACCGCCAGCGAATACTGATCGCTCGTCGGCGTCACCTTTCCTTTGAAGCTTTCGGGCGCTGCGTAGGCCACGGTGACGGGCGCCATCGAAGTCTTTCGCAGCGTTTCCACTGCGCGCGCCAGGCCGAAATCGCACACGACCGCCGCATCGCCGACGACTAAAATGTTGTGCGGCTTCACGTCGCCATGCACAATCGGCACGGGACCCTTGCCCAAATCGTGAATCGGTTTATTCAAAAAGTCGATGCCCCGAGCCGCCTGTTCCAAGTATTCCAGCAACTCCGCCACCGGGACGCCCGGCAAACCTTGCTCGCGGCAATCTTCCAAGCGTTTGTGCAGGCTCATCGATCCCAATTGCATGGCAATGATCAACTCGACCGGACGAGCAAACTTGGTCGTCATCGCAACATTTGTCGTCGGCTGTGGCTCTGCAGCGCCAGGATAAAACGCAGTGGCTTGCAGGTTGTTGGCGGGCGGCGCCTCACCGGCTTCGTCCAATATTTGCCCTTCTTCATCTTTCATCCAAAACGCTTGCAGCGAGATCAGGTTCGGATGACGCACTTTCTTTACCACCCGCAGCGAGGTGAACTCCTGCACGCCCTGCTGGCCGGTGAGGTCGATAATTTTGATGGCCACTTCCGTGCCGCCGGGCGCATTGGCCTTCCACACCTCGCCGAAGCCACCGGCGCCCAAATGCGACATCAGCCGATAGCCGGCTACAGGCTCATCGCCAATTTTGTACCGGTGGTAGGTGTGCGACATGTTAGGCGCCGTGATTGGAATCGCTGCAAGCTAGAACTTTCGCCTTACGGCCACGTTTAAGTCCAAAAAACAGACGGCGGACTTTCCACCGGGGCCGGCGCTCACTGCGGAGCAACGAATTAGCGATCCCTCTAGCCTAACGGCCCTTGTCCGGCGATTCAAGAAAGCAAATGCCCCGTAGCACTACTCATTTGCCGAGGCGTTTTCGCCCGGAGTTTCTCGATAGGCTTCGTGCTTGCGGAACATTTCCAGGCGGGCGCGCATGTCTTTCCGCACTTTTTCGTCCTCGACCAAATCGATAGCTTTTTGCTGATACTCGGCCGCCTTGTCGAAATTGCCCGTCTCCGCATATGCGGCAGCCAACGTATCGATAAATTCACCCTGTTTGTTCTGGGTTAACTCTACCGCCTTGGTCGCCTCGTCGACCGCCGCTTTGCCGTCGCGGTATTTCTCCTCGGGGCAGGTGGCCAATATCCAGGCCAAATTGTTATGCGCCATCGAATGGTCGGGCGCAAGTCCAATCGCCTCGCGATAGTCGGCAATTTGCTTTTCGTACTCCTTCATTATCCCGTAGGTGTTTGCCCGGCCGAGCAGCGATTCCACATCCTTGGGATCCAATCGCAAGCACTCGTTAAAATCGGCAATGGAATCGTCGAATTCCTTTTTCGTGGCCCGAATGCTCCCCCGGCCGATCAAGGCGTAAGTGTTCGTGGGATCCAAGTCGATCGCTTTCTCAAAGTCTGCCTTCGCGGCCGCAGACTCGCCGTTGCGCCAAAATGCGTAGCCCCGATTGGCGTAAGTAGCCGAACTATTGGGCTCGATCCACAACGCCGCCGAGTAGTCGGCGATGGCCTCCTTGTATTTTCCGCGATGATAATTGGCGCTCGCTCGCATCACAAAAGTGGTAGAATCGCGCGGATTAAGCTTCAGCGCTTCGTTGAAATCGGCGAATGCCTTGTCAACTTCTTGCTGATCCATGTACACGCTGCCGCGATATGCCAGCAGTTCCGCCTTCATCCCGTCGTCCAGATCATGGCCCAGCGCCTCGTTGAAATCCGCCAGCGCTTTGTCGGGTTCCTTCCGCTCCGACCACAAATAACCGCGCTTCAGCAGGGCGAACGCTGGGTTTTCGTCACGGCGCACGGCTTCGTTCAAATCGGCCAGGGCCTTGTCCGTTTCGTGCATCTTCAGCCATACATCGCCGCGCAGCAGATAGTATTTCGTCTCGTCCGGCTCAAGCCGCATCAGGGCCGTGTAATCTTCAATCGCCAGATCCCATTTCTTTTTGCCTGCCGCAATGACTGCCCGTGCTTGATGCAAACGAACATTGTCGGCATCCTGGGCGATCAATTGACTTAGCGGCTCCAGCGCCTCGTCTACTGCCACTACATCACCGGCATCGACCCATCCCGCTCGGCCATCGGTGACGCCCAGAAAGCCCTCGTCGTTTATCTCTTCGACTCGTAGCGGCGTGCCCACTTCCAACTGCTTCACCGGTCGGTCGTCGACGCGCAGCGGCGTTTCATGAATCACGATGACTTGACTGCCGACGTGATATTTTGGCGCGGCAGCAGAGCCAGGATCTTTGGTTTCGCCCATTGCCGGCGCCGCCCCCGCGACTGCCAATGCGAAAATACCCAGCAATAATTTCAGAAACATGAATTACGCCTTTCACCAATCAGACCCGCCGACGGTCACCATAACGGGCTGCCGCTTGGCCCGTCAAGCTAATCGGTGCTAGCTTCAGCGGTTACTCGGGCCGGGCGATTACTTCAGAAATTCCCGATATTGGCGATCCAGCTGCTCAAACTTTTCGCCGGTAAGTTTCTCTAGCGTATCGGCACCCGCATGGCCGGTGTAGATGGCGATCAGGTAATTCATCAGCGCCCCGCGATATCGGCCCTGATCGGCGTGCATCAAAAACCAAGCTTGTCCGGAAATTTGACTATAAATTGCCCGCAACTGTGGGTTGTGTTGCAAATCGTTCATGCCATAGGTCGTGAGCTCGCGCAGCGGTATGTAAAAATTGTCGTCAAACAGCCGCTTGCGCGCGGCCGGAACACGCCCGGCATTCTCACCGCCCAACGTGATATACGATCCGTACGTTTCGTTTTCCAACAGCCGATGATCGGCCAGCGATTCCATATAGCAGGCGATGCCCTCGTAAATCCAGAAATTGTTTTTCCTGCCAGGATCAACCGCGGCCGGCGGCGTTTCGCGAAACAATTGATGGGTGCCTTCGTGATACAACGTACCCATGTAAGCATCGTCACTAGGAAAAAAATATGCCGATCGGGCACTGTCGGAATAGAATCCGATCGACATTTCAATTTGCGCCTGTACCGGTTTTAGTGCGTCGATATATTGTTGCTTGTCGTGAAAATAAACCACTTGATGCAACTTGTGCGGAGTCATGGATGCGGTGGACGCCACTGAAAGCTCGCCCGCCGCATTTTCTTTCGCAGCCGCTTCCGCAGCATTCGGCTCCGACTGCGTCGCGGCACTTCCGGTGGCCGCAAACCACTGCTCCATTTGCGCCGGCTTGGCGTAATACCCAACGAATACTTGCCGCCAAACGTCGTACAGCATTTCCAGCTGCTTGGTTAACTTCACGCCCTCTTCCAGGCTGTGATTCGTGACAACCAGGTAGTGTTCGCTTTCCACATCCCAGCCGTTGTGAATATTGCTGTGCAGCCGAGCATCTTCCGCGGCATTTATCCAATTTCCGCGATAATATCGCTGGCCGTTTTGATAGCGAACAAGCTGATTGGCCGGCAGCCAACCGAAATCGTCGCTCCACACCTGCCCGGCATCCAATCGCCGGGCCGCTTCAGATGAAACCCATTGATCGCCATGCTTGCAGTCGCCAAGCACGCGCCGGGCCGGCTCGTGGTCCGGATTTTCGCGCACCGTTTCACGCGCCAATTCAAATGCCAGAGCGTACTGTTTGGATTTCAGCGCGGTTTGAGCCAGCGCAAACAGCTCTTCTGCCTCCCCGCGGCGCAATTCCATAAACCGCATCCAACACTGTTGAGCAACTGGACTTTCGACAAATGTCTTCGGCGCCGCGCTGTTGGCCGGCAGCGTGAATATGTAGAGCATGGTCGGATCGCGCTTCGGCAGCCAATTGCGCGTGAAGTCGGCCTGCATCGGCAATTCGTCCGCGACGCATTTCTCTGCCAAAGTCTGAAGCTGCGCCGAATACGCTGTATAAAGCAGCTGTCTTGCCGCGGCCAGATCGTCCGCAGGGTTCCCCTCGGCAGCGGCAAATGACAAACTACTTATCAACGCAATCCATACGCCGACGATTGCTGCAATCGCGCGGAGACCCGATAAAAACACCGGAAACTGTTCCATACTTCCAGTTTAACATCGGCCACGTCTACCATTTAGCATTTTCGCGCAACAAAAAGCCCGTAGGGTGCAACCTCCGGGCATGAAGCGAATCGGAATAATCAGGCTATTTCTTCTCAAATGCCGCGTCGAACTGCACTTTGCTCGGCGTAAAATCCAGCCGTTTGACAAACTCACAGGCCTCCCGGGCTCCATGTTCCCGGTCCATGCCGCCATCTTCCCACTCCACCGAAAGCGGCCCGTTGTAACCGGCCTGATTCAGCGCCCGAATAATCTCCTCAAAATTCACGCTTCCGCGCCCCGGAGAGCGGAATTCCCAGCCGCGCCGCGGATCGCCAAAGTTTAAATGGCTGCCCAAAATTCCCGTGCGGCCGTTTAGCAACGTAATGGCATCTTTCATGTGCACGTGATAAATCCGCTCGGGAAACGCCCGAATGAATTCCACCGGATCGACTCCCTGCCAAATCAAATGGCTGGGATCAAAATTGAAACCGAATTCCTCGCGCTGGCCAATCGCCTCCAAAGCGCGTTGGGCCGAATAGATGTCGAAAGCGATTTCCGTTGGATGCACTTCCAGCGCGAACCGCACGCCGCATTCGCCAAACACGTCAAGAATCGGATTCCACCGCAGCGCAAATTGTTTAAAACCGTCATCGATCATCTTCGACGGTGTCGGCGGAAACGAGTACAGCAAATGCCAGATTGCCGAACCCGTGAATCCATTCACCACGCTGACGCCCAATTTTTGGGCAGCCCGGGCAGTATTTTTTATTTCGTCGGCCGCCCGGCGGTTTACCGCTTCCGGATTGCCATCGCCCCACACCTGCGGCGGCAAAATGGCTTTATGCCGCTCGTCGATGTTATCGCACACGGCCTGACCGACTAAGTGCGTGCTGATGGCGTACAGTTGCAGATCGTTTTTCTCCAACAGCTCGCGCTTCCGTTTGCAATAGCCGGAATCTGAGATGGCTTTATCGACTTCGAAATGGTCACCCCAACAGGCCAATTCCACGCCGTCGTACCCGAATTCACTGGCCTTGCGCGCCATGGTTTCCAACGGCAGATCGGCCCATTGGCCGGTGAACAGCGTGACAGGACGTCCCATAAAAAACTCCTGAGGAAGACGGTGTCTGAGATGAACGAGCCTGCGGTTCAGTGCCGTTAATCACTGGGCTGGCCGTCCCCCCGTCGAAACTTCTATTGTGCCGAAGCGATGCATCATAGCAATGGGTTGGGCCGTTGCTGGTTTCTACAGGGCATTTTTTGGCCGGATTATTTTGCACCAAACGCCGCTTTTAACATTCGTGATGATACAATGGGCTCGACGAACTTTGACCTCTATGCCGCAGCCCATAAGTTTGTGGGAGTGCATGTCCCAGATGACGACGGTCAATTGACGCGACATCGCTGACAAAAAGGGAATCGCTGTGGCACTCCGTTTAGCCTCGATAGGCCGCCGCCGATCCAGCCGAGGCAAATTCTTATCGGCTCCGGCGTTTTTTCGCCGCTGGAGTAAAGCGCGGATTTTCGAACGGCTGGAACACCGTTATCTGCTCAGCGTAGGCGCTCCGTACAGCGTCCCCACCAATCCGCGCGTTGTGCAAAGCCTTGATCCCAGCTGGAAGTTCGCGCTCAATCCGACCGGCTCGCCGCAGACCACCGGCTATAGCGATTCTTCCTGGTCAAGCGTTAACCTGCCCTACACGTGGGACGGCTCGACAACCAACGCGCCTTCCGGCACAGGCTGGTATCGCAAAACCATCAGCGTCGACTCCAGCTTGATTGGCAAGGAGCTGTTCCTGGAATTTGGCGGCGCTTATCAGGTGACCAGCCTGTACATCGACGGCACCCAGGTCGATTTCAACGCCAGTGCGTCGGGAGTAAACCCGCACAACGGTGGTTTTGGCGAGTTCGATTTTGACGTAACCAGTCAATTGACCGCCGGCAGCCACTTGATCGCCATATCGGTCAACAGCAGCACCAACGCCAACATCTCGCCCGCCGGTGCCGGCGATTACACCAAACAGGGTGGGCTTTATCGCGACGTTTCGCTGGTGGCAATCGCCAAAGCGTCGCATGTGGCACAAATCGAAAGCGCGCCGAACACCGCGACGCCGGTTGCCACGCCCGGTGTGTACTTCAGCAATTCTAGCGTCACCATCGGCATTGCCTCGGCCAATATTACGGTGCAAACGATTTTGGACAATTTGTCCTCGTCGACAAGCTCGGTCAATGTCACCAGTTACTTGGTCGATGCCGGCGGCATTATTCGATCGCAAACGACCACGGCCAAATCGTTAACCGCCGGGCAAAAATCCGTATCCGTCACGCAAAATTCCACCGTCGCCAACCCGCACCTCTGGGACGGCCGGATAGATCCCTACCTATACACGCTGTACGTCGAAGTTCGCGACAGCTCCACCGGGGCGCTTTTGGATTTGTCGCAACAGCTTGTGGGCATCCGCTCGTTTAAAATCAACGCCCAACCCAATCCCAACGACCCAAACCTGGCCAATCAAGATCAGGCTGCCTTCGAACTCGATGGCCAGCCCTACACACTGGTCGGCGTCAATATTCATCAAGACAGCGGAGTCGCCGGCCAGCTCGGCGCCCCCGAGGGTACGGCTCAAACCGCTGCCGACGTTCAACAGCAAATCGACTTGGTCCTCGAGGTCGGCGCAACACTAGTTCGCACGGCCCATTACGAACACAGCCAACAGTTATACGAAGATGCCGACAAGGCCGGCTTAATCCTCACCGTCGATGGCGATCTGCAGGGCACGATTACCTCAACATCGCTAACCTCTGCCTTCGTAGAAAACTATGAAGATCAACTGACCGAAGAGGTGAAACAGAATTTCAATCATCCATCGATCATCGCTTGGAGCATGTACAACGAAATTGGCAATTCCAGCGCTAACGCCAGCTTGATTTCCAGCCTGAGCAGCTTTGTCCACACCTTGGATTCCACTCGTTATACTATGGCCGACAGCAACGACGGCTCCAGCACCAACGGCATCGACACCGACACCGACGTGCTGGGCACGCATCTGTATAACGGCTGGTACGGGGGCACCCTGACGGCAGACGGTTCGTCGCTGGATAGCATGCACAGCGCCAATCCGAGCCGCCCTTTGGCGGTCACCGAATATGGCGCGGGCGCCAGTGCCTACCAGTACACCAACGACATCCAACTTCCGCCCCCGGGACCCAGCAGCGATCATCTGCATCCGGAAAATTCGCAATCCGAATTGGAGGAATTGGCGTACGCCCAGTTTGCCTCGCGCAATTATCTCTGGGGCATCGCGCTGTGGAATATGTTCGACTTTTCGATCACCACCCGCAACGAGGGCGATACCGTCGGTCAAAACGACAAAGGCCTGATCACTCGCGATCGCTCGACCAAAAAAGACAGCTTCTATTTCTACCAGGCCAATTGGAATAATCCATCGCGCAGTTGGGCAAATCTGCCGGTGCTCTACATTTCGGACCACACATGGACCGATCGCTCGACTTCGTCGGCTGCCATGACGGTCTATTCCAATCTCGGCGCGCCCACGCTCTGGAAAAACGGTGTCCAGGTCGGCACGATGATCCCGCTGGTAATTAGCGGACTCACCATACCGAACACGTACACGATGAGCAGCAATCTCGCGCTGGCCGCGGGCGCCAACAACATTCAAGTCACCGTCACCTACAACAATCAAACTTACACCGATTCCGTGGTTTGGTACTACCACGGCGCCGCTCTGCTTGGAACGTCATTTGCCCGCATCGATTTCACCGATTCCAATTCCGATCTGCAATCGGGCTACGCCGCCGATACGGGCCATGCATTCAACGGCACTTATGGCTGGGTCGATTCCAGCACGTTCGCGACAGCCTCCAACACGGCCGGCACCTATAACCGCACCTCACCGACGACAGCCCCGTTCAACCAAATCGACGCCCGCACCGGCATCATGCTCCCGACGAACCGTGTTTGGCAATACGTGCTGCCCAACGGCACGTACGATGTGCACATTGTCTCGGCCGATTCAACGAACCCGAACGCCGTCAACAATCTATCGATCAACGGATCGCTGTTGCACGATTTAGATTCCAACGACTTCGGCGACAATGGTTTCGACGAGTTTTACACGACGGTGAACGTAACCAACGGGTTCTTGCGTCTGTCGGCCGGCGCCGGATCGTTCAATCCGGAATTGGCATACATCGACATCAACTCCGTCACGCCGCCTAGTGTGGTCGGCAGCAGTTTTCAGCATTCCGCGCCCCAGCAACTTCAGATTCAATTTAGCGCGAATGTCAGCGCTAGTTTAACAGCGTCCGATTTAACGCTTGTGAACCAAACGACGGGCGCAACCATCGCGCCGTCGAACATTGCGCTCAGCTACAATTCCACAACCAATACTGCCACGTTCACGTTCCCAGGTTTCGCCCGTGGAATGTTGCCGGTCGGAAATTATCAGGCCACCATTTTGGCCAGTAACGTAGCTGACGCCGGAGGCGTTCCGCTGGCGGCAAATTTCAGCCTTGATATCGCCCAACTTGCAGGCGATTGGAATTTGGACGGCCAGCGCGATGTTCGCGATGTGTTTGCCATGGAGGGCACAATGGTCAACTTGAACGGCTACGCCTCCACCAACAATTTTACGAACGCGCAACTGATCGTGTTGGGCGACGTGAACGACGATCAGTCGCTCAACAATGCCGATGAGCAAGCGCTGCTAAATGTGTTGCGTGGCATCGGCGGGTCAAGCGGTAGTGGATCGGCTGACGCGTCAACCGATAGCGCGTCCAGTTCGCCCACCGGCCAAACCGCAGTTCAAAATCAAGCTGCCGCTCCGACCAGCCCAGAGCTTGTTCCCAGTAGTATCGCGCCGCCAGCCGTGCCCGAGATACCGACCGTAGTCGCTCCGCCAACATTGCCAGTGTCGCTTTCCGTTCAACAGCCATCGCACATTGTTCCCGTCCATATGGCGTCAATCAACGATTTCTCTGATCGCTCCACAACCGCCGCCAAAACGATCTATTTCCACACTGCGCCGTCGGCCAGGCCGCTCCTAGAAAAAGCGGCGGACAAGCAAGTACGGTCGCCACCGCTCGGCAAGAATGAGAATTTGGATATCGAAGTACCCGGTCGACGTAAATCTCAGCAAGTCATAACCGACGCTGTTACGCCCGCCCAATTGCTTGACGATTTATTTCTCCATTGGCAGCGCCTCGAGTAGTGTTTATTCATTCTCGATCCCCATTTTCGTCTCACCGGACCTATTGCGGCGTTTGAGCACGCTCTTAACGTGGCCCGTCGACTTTGCACAGAGTCGACGGGCTTTTTTGTCGTGTAATGCGTGCCCATCGTAAGATAGAATTAATTGCGGGCATTTCTGTTCAGTGAGCTTTTCATGTTACGGCCATTAACCGCCGCTTGTGCGATCTCATTACTTCTTCCGCTGTTCACAGCTTCAGCTCAATCTGCTAGATCGCGCGTACAACTTGAAGTCGTCTTCGAGCCGGGCTTGGCCACCAATGCCGCGGCGCAAAAATGGACAAAGGTTTTTGGCGATTTGGGTCTGCCCGGCGTGCGATTCCGAGCACTGCAAAACGGCGACCAAATGGGAATTAAACCCCAGGGGACCGGCGATGCAGCGATCTATCAAGTGACAGCTCTCTTGAATAACCGCGGCGCGTTGGTTACATCCGCCGGTCAATTCACTCTGTCCGATAGTGCGAAGTTGAAAAAATGGCTCGACGATATGCAGGCTGGCGGCGGACAACCTGGTGTACCAACTTTCTTGGGGCTTTCGCCCAAGCAATTCGACGATCTGAAGCGCCAGTTGTCTGCTCCGGTCGGTTTTTCCACCAAAGGCATGCGGCCCGAAAAAGCTATCGAGCAAATTCGTGCGACGCTGAAGTTGCCCCTGACGGTCGATCCGGTGATTGGCCAAGCGTTGGCCGCTGACGATCCTGTCCGCGATGAGTTTCAAGACCTCTCGTTAGGCACTAGCTTGGCCGCTCTAGCGCGACCGGCCGGGGGCGTGCTGCTGCCGCAAACATCACGCAGCGCAATCGGTCTAGCGCTGACCGCTCCGCCCGCATCCGGCGATGCATGGCCCATCGGCTGGCCGCCCGAAATGAAAGACGAATCAAAAATCGTTCCGAAACTCTTCGATTTCACGCCTGTCGACATCGACGGCGTTCCCGCCTCGCGCGCCCTCGACGCCATCGCAACGTACATCAAGGCGCCGCTCTTGTTCGACTACAACAGCATGGTAAAAGACCGGGTCGATTTGAAAAAGTCCGTAAAGGTGGCCGCCGGCCAATCGTACTACCGGCGCATTTTAGATCGTGTATTGTTTCAGGTTGGCCTGAAGGCCGATGTGCGCCTGGACGATTCCGGATTACCATTTTTGTGGATCACCACGCTCTAGCTCGCGGTGTTAAGGCAGCGCAAGGCTCTCGCTGAACCACACTGGCGGTTACAGCAACTCGTCGAGTTCGTCGACAAGGCGGCCAAAATGTTTCAGTGTTGTTTCCACAGGCCCCGGCTTTTCCATATCCACCCCGGCATCGCGCAACAGATCTAGCGGAAATTTAGAGCACCCGCCTTTCAGAAAACTTAAATAGTCATCCAATTCCTTGCGGCCGCCGTTCACCACCCGTTGCGACAGTGCAATCGCCGCCGACAAGCCCGTGGCATACTTGTAAACATAAAATGCGCGGTAAAAATGCGGAATGCGAAAACACTCCAGCGCCAACTCATCGTCGATGACAAAATTGGGACCAAAATATTTCGTTAGCAGCCCGCGATAGATTTCCTTGAACTTCTCAACCGTCAGCGGCTCGCCCACCTCTACCGTTTCATGCGCGATTTTCTCAAACTCCGCAAACATCGTCTGCCGAATGATGGTGCCGCGGATGGCATCAATATCGCGATTGATTAAATAAGCCCGCTCCTTGGCGCTCTTCGCCTGCTCCATCATATGCCGGCTTAACAATTGCTCGTTAAACGTGCTGGCCACCTCGGCCACAAAAATCGTGTAATTGTAATACTGGTACGGTTGATGCTTGGCCGAGTAATAACTGTGCATCGAGTGTCCAGCCTCGTGGGCCAGCGTGAACACGTGATCCAGCACCTCGGGCTGATAATTCATCATGATGTACGGATCGCCGCTGAACGAACCTGACGAAAACGCCCCGCTTTGCTTCCCTTGGTTCGGATACCGATCGCACCAGCCGTTATTCAATCCGCCGGCCAGCACGCGGCAATAATCATTCCCCAACGGTTCCAGCGAATTCACCACCGCCTTCACCGCCTGGTCCCAAGTGTGCCGAGTTTCTAACTCGCTCAATATCGGCACGTAAGTATCGTATTGATGAATGTCCGGCAGCTTCATTTTGCGGCGCCGCAATTCGAAATAGCGGTACAGCGCCGGTAAATGCTTGTCGACCGCCGCAATCAAATTGTCATACACCGCCTGCGGCACATTGTCATGAAACAGCGCTCCGGCCAGCGCTCCGGAATAGCCTCGGGCTTTGGCGTAATACACGTCGCGCTCGATCGAACCGGCCAGCGCCGCCGCCAGTGTGTTTTCGTGGCCTTTGTACTGCGCGTAATACTGATGAAATGCCGCCTTGCGAACGGTCCGTTTGGGCGAATGCAAAAACACGGAAAATGTGGCGTTGCTCAGCTCAACCTGCTCTCCCTTTTCATTTTTAATCAGGCCGAATTTCAAATCGGCATCCGCCAATTGCCGGAACACATGGTTCGCCGTCTCCGACATCTCCGCCTGCATGGCCAGCAGTTTTTCTTCCCCCGCAGTCAGCGTGTGCGGCTTATACCGCAGCAATCGCTCCAGCGTGATCTGGTGGGGCGCTAATTCCTTGGCCGCCAAGAACTTTTTCATCGTCGCCGCCGAAATCGCCATGATCTCCGGCCGAATGAAACTGGCCGCCTGGCCGGCCCGACTGGCCGCATTGCGGTAGCGGCCCACCATCCGCTGATACGTACTATTGGCCGTGTCTTCGGCAGTTTTCAAAAAAGCATACGTCCCGAGCCGCTCGCCCACGCAGTCCAATCGAACGTCGAACTCCAAACACTCTGCCAGCGACTTCGCGCTATCCCCCAAGTGCCCGGCGAATTTCCCATATCCGGGAATTTCACCTTCCCATTTCTTAAAAGCCGTTTCCCACGCAGAGTCTGATTTATACAAGCTGTTCAGATCCCAGCAGTCATCCGGTTTCACTTTGCTACGCGGCGGCAGTTGTTTAATTTTCGACATAGCTGTAATTCAAAGATGCGATTTCAGATAACCAAATTGATCCTTAAGGCTCAAAAAAGAAGCGGCCCAGCAAAACCGCGTCACCACCGCCACAGCGCTGTGCCCCAAACCAGCCCGGCGCCGAAGCCGCACAATAATACATTGCTGCCCCGCTGGATGCGCCCTTGTTGCACCGCTTCGTCCAGCGCCAGCGGAATGCTGCCGGCCGAAGTATTGCCGTATTTGTCGAGATTCACAAACAGCTTCGGACAATCGATATCGATCTCCTCAGCCGCCGCATGCAGAATGCGAATGTTCGCCTGATGCAGCACGACCAGATCGATTTGGTCGCTCGTCATTTTGGCGTAGTCCAATACATCGCGCACCGAACGATCAATCACTCGCACGGCCCATTTGAACACGCTTCGGCCTTCCATCCGCATAAAGTGTTCGCCACGCTGCACCGTTTCCGCACTCGCCGGACTGCGCGAGCCGCCCGACTTCATATACAACAGATCCTCGCCCGATCCGTCGGACCCCATCGTGTAGGCAATCAGCCCCTGGTTTTCATTTCCGCGCGAAAGCAACACTGCGCCCGCGCCGTCGCCAAACAGCGGATACGTTTTTTTGTCTTGCGGTTCCACAACTCGTGAATTGGTATCGGCCCCGATCACCAATGCCAAGCGGCTGCATCCGGTGGCAACGTATTGCGCGCCGGTCACCAATGCATACATAAACCCCGCACAGGCAGCCGATACATCAAACGCCGGGCAGCGTAATTGCAATTTGTGCTGCACTTGCGAAGCGGTCGAAGGAATCGGCAAATCGGGCGAAAAAGTACCCAGCACCAATAAATCGATATCGCCCGCCGATACGCCGGCACTATCCATCGCCCGCCGCGCTGCCGCGACAGCTAAATCGCTGGTACACATGCCGGGCGGTGTGTGGCGCCGCTCGCGAATTCCGCTCCGCTGAAAAATCCACTCCGGATCGCAGCCATACTTGGACAGATCTTCATTCCGCACCACGATCTCCGGCACGTAGCTTCCCGTGCCAACTGCCTGCACGCCCATCAGCCGCCGCAGCGGAGCTTTCAGATTCTGTTCTGGTGCGTCAGCCATGTCATAGCCCCGGGCTCCGCCCGGGGATTGTTCGCAAAAAATAAATGTCGTTATTACTTTTCTGCCATCGGCGTTTCTATCCATCGCCGCTGCGTATGCGACTGGAGCACCGCATCGGCGACAATTTGCGCATTCAATCCGTCGTAAAAACTCGGCGCTGCGTCACGCCCCTCGACGATGGCCGAAACAAACTCCCACACCAAATCATAGCGAAACACGCTCGCCGGTTCCCCCTGGCTCGGATCCCTCGGACTACCGGTAGGTTTCAAAAACTCCGGCGGTACCGGCTGCGGCGCAAGATCGCTGCCAGTTTTCCCAAGAAGAATTGTATTGGGCAAGTGCAGTTGATACACGGCGCTCCCCGCCGACCCATTGATTTCCGCCCATTCGTGGCCGAAGCCGCCGCGGCCGTAGCCCTTTGCTAGCGTGGTCCCTTCCCACACCCCCGTAGCGCCGCACGCAAATTCGCCGATCAAGCTCGACCAATCATCCACTTCGGAAGGTGGACACGCTTGCCCCTCATTGGTTGCACTTCGTTCGGCGAAGCGGGCCACCGCCCCGCATACACTCTTAATCGGTCCCAACAGACCGATGGCAAAATCGATGCGATGAATCGTCATGTCGAACAAATCGCCTGCACCCGCTTTATCCTTGTATTGCCGCCAGCCCCAACCGCTCTCTGGCCAATCCAAAAAACGCTGGCTGCGAAAATGTCTCGGTGTCCCCAGCGTTCCCGATTGCACCAAAAACTTCAAATACCGCATCGCCGGCGCAAATCGGTACGTAAACGCCGTCATGTGCACCACGCCGGAGTCTCGGGCAGCAGCATACATTTCGTGCACCTCGGCTGCGTTCAATCCCAACGGCTTTTCGCACATGATGTGCTTGCCAGCCTTAGCCGCAGCGACAGCCATGCTGCGATGCGTAAAGTTCGGCGTGGCAATAATCAGCGCATCGATTTCCGGATCGGCACAGATTATTTCAAAATCGGTCGTAACTTTATCGAGGCCCCATTCGCGCCGCCGGATTTCCAATAGCTTGGAGTCGGCATCGCAAACCGCGACAAGTTTCGCCCGTGGATCGAGCCGAATGCCCGGCACATGATGGTAATCGCTCACCTTCCCCGCCCCGACAATCGCAATCCGTACCGGCGGCTTAGTAGATGGAATCGCCATGTCAGATGAATTTAGCCCCGGACTTTGCCCGAGGGTCCGGAGAGTGGCATACTGTCGCCCCGCGTCAGCATGCTCACGCATACATGAGAGAAGGCCACCCAATCCGCAATTCAGAATCCCGTAAATTACGGGTTTTATTGCCCGCTCACAAGACCTGCGCCGCAGATCATCACTCCTTGTCCCCCGATTCCAGCACCGCCAAAAACGCCTTCTGCGGAATGTCGACGCTGCCGATCGATTTCATCCGCTTTTTGCCTTCCTTTTGTTTCGCCCACAGTTTGCGCTTGCGGGTGATGTCGCCGCCGTAGCATTTGGCGGTCACGTTTTTGCGCATGGCGGAAATGGTTTCGCGCGCGATAATGCGGCTGCCGATGGCGGCTTGGATGGCGATTTCGAACATATGGCGGTCGATTTCCGTGCGCAGCTTCTTCACGATGGCCCGGCCACGCCGGTCAGCATCGCGCCGATCGCAAATAATCGACAGCGCATCCACTTTTTTTCCGCCAACCAAAATATCCATCCGCACCAAATCGGCCGGCACATAGCCAATCAGTTCGTAATCCATAGTGCCATAGCCGCTGGTAACGCTTTTCAGTTTGTCGTGCATGTCGTAAATCACTTCGGCCAACGGCAGGTCGAAAGTGATCATCGCCCGGGTGGGACCCAGATATTCGGTCCGCTTGTAAACTCCACGGCGGTCGGTGCACAGTTGCATCACGGGCCCGATGTATTCCACCGGCAGCACAAAATTCACGCGCACGATCGGCTGGCGGAATTCTTCAATCGTACCAGTATCGGGAACATCTTGCGGGTTGTGAATTTCCAACGTCTCGCCGGTCGTGGTAAGAATTTGATAGGTGACGTTCGGCGCCGTCTGTACCAAATCCAAGTCGGCTTCCTGCTCCAGCCGCTGTTGAATGATCTCCATGTGCAACAATCCCAAAAATCCGCAGCGGAAGCCAAACCCCAGCGCTTCGCTGGTTTCCGGTGTGAATTCGAAACTTGGATCGTTGATGGCCAACTTCCCCAGCGCGTCGCGCAGCTCTTCAAAGTTTTCGCCGTCCGACGGATATAGCCCGCAATAAACCATCCGCTGCGGCGGGCGATAACCGTGCAGGGGAGGGGCCGCATTGTCACCGGGTATCGTAACCGTATCGCCGATGTGAATATCTTTGATATCTTTGACGTTGCAGATCAAATAGCCGACTTCGCCCGCCACCAACTTTTCCACCGCTTTGCGCTCCGGCACAAACTGACCCAGTTCCAACACTTCGTACGTGGCCTCGGCCTTGAGAAAGCGAATTTTTTGCCCCTTCTCGGCCGTCCCTTGCATCAACCGCACATAAGCGATGGCGCCACGGTAATCGTCGTAGTGAGAATCGAAAAGCATTGCTTGCAGCGGCGCCGTCGGGTCGCCTTGCGGCGCCGGAATCCGCTCCACGATGGCCTCCAGCAACTCCGCCACACCGACGCCGGTCTTCCCGCTGGTGTGTAGTACTTCGTCGTCCTTGATTCCCAAAACCTGCTCCATTTCCAGCATCACTTCGTCCGGCCGTGCATTTTTCAAATCAACTTTATTCAGCGCCGGCACAATCACCAGGTTGTGTTCCATTGCGGCCAAGGCGTTGGCGACCGTCTGAGCTTCCACGCCTTGAAACACATCCACCAGCAAAACCGCTCCTTCGCAGCAGTTAAGGCTGCGCGAAACTTCATAGTGAAAATCGACGTGTCCCGGCGTATCGATCAAATTCAATTCATATTCGCCTGCAGCCGGCCTCTGAGAGGCCGGATCGGCGGGGTCGGAGACCCCGGCTACAGACCCCTTGTACTGGTACCGCATCGAAACGGCCCGGGCCTTAATCGTAATGCCGCGCTCCCGCTCGATATCCATGTCGTCCAGTAATTGCTCCTGCATGGCACGCTTTTGCACGGTGCCAGTCAATTCGATCAGCCGATCGGCCAGCGTGCTCTTGCCGTGATCAATGTGGGCAATGATGCAGAAATTGCGTATGTGAGCGTTATCAGGCATGGGCACAGTCGAGGTGGAAATCGGTAAGTCAGTAGTATCAGGGGCTACGTCGGCAAACTATTTTCGCTTTATCCGGCGTGGCTGGGAAGGCACGGTGGGAAAGCTCAGCGGGAAGCTTCAGTGCCGCAGTGATAATCCGCGCGAGCCACGCTGGCCGCTCCTAGGTAGCCGGCATCGCTGCCGAGCGTAGCATAATCAATTGTTGTCTGCTGCGCCGGAATGGGGAATGCCCTGCGACTAACTTCTTCGCGAATCGCGTCCAAATATCGCCGCCCCAGCGGCGAATCCGGCCCGCCAAAGTTGATTCCTCCGCCCAACAGCACGGCATCCGGGTCGATCGTGTGCATCATGCTCACAATGCCCACCGCCAGATACCGCGCCGTATCGAGCACCAACTCCAACGACAATGCATCACCCGCCGCAGCCTCTTCCGCAATCACCAGCGGTGTCAACATGGCGCCGCTTTCTATTCGCGAGTTGAGCGAAGTCTTTCGCCCGTCCTCCATGAATTCCACGGCCCGCTTCACCAGCGCAACACCGCTAACATACGCCTCAAGATGCCCGGGCTGACCGCACGGACAAATCCGCGCATCATCACGAACATCAATCGTAATGTGTCCGCTCATCGCACCGTGACTGTGACTCCCTTCGATTAATCGTCCGTCGACCACAATGCCGCATCCCAATCCTGTGCCCAATGTGAACAGCACCAGACTGCGAATTTTTTTGTGAGAGCCAAGACAATATTCGCCGTATGCCGCCGCACAGGCATCGCCGGTAAACCGTACCGGTAGGCCGCAAAAATGACTCACTCGATCGCGCAGCGGAAAATCGTGCCATCCCGGCAAGTTTGGCGGATTCAGCAACTTGCCCGTCGGAATGTCCAACGGCCCCGGCGCGCCAACTCCCGCCGCCACAACATCGCCGGCCTTAGCCCCGGCATCTTTCCTTAGCATTTCCACCTCGCGCCCGATTTGCTGCGCCGCCGCTTCAGGCCCAGCGCTCGCGCCGGTTGCAAAACTTCGCACGCCGACAGTCCGGCCCAAATCATCGACCAACCCAATCTTCGTATTGGTAGCGCCAATGTCTATGCCAACAAACAGCGGCCGCTGGACTGGACTGCTCGATATGTTCTGACGAACTTGCGGCATATATTCCCCGCAGATCACGATCTGCTGATTTGCCCCGGCGGAACAATGTGGCCGCGCCGCAACAGTTTCAGCGTGTAAATGGTCGGCGGACATAAACGGCGCCGTACCGCATCGGCAATCGCCAGCGACACAACTATCGGCAGAATTACGTTGTAATCTCGCGTCATTTCAAACAGCATCACAATGGCTGTGAGCATAGCTCCGGTGCCGCTTCCCACCATGGCGGCCATGCCGACCACCGCCATTGCAGGCGGAGTTAATCCTGCGGCTGGAATAAGTTTCTCCGCCAGTGTACCCAGTGCAGCGCCGCTTGTCGCGCCCATAAACAACAGCGGCGAGAAAACGCCCCCCGATGCGCCCGATCCAAGTGTCAAACAGGTCGCCAGCAATTTTGCGGCAACTAGCAACATCAGCAAGTGTGGCGAGTTCAGCACCCCCGCCAGCACATCACTAATCGTCGCATAACCGACGCCTTGCACAAAGTAATGTCCGCCTCCTTCGATCTGCTTCGTTCCGATCGCCAAGCCATACATCAACAGTCCGACACCCAACATTCCCAGCATGTGCCGAGTATAGTAATTGCCTGGCAAAGCATCGAAGCGGTCTTCAAACCAATAAATCGATCGAATAAACAGTGCCGCCAACAGTCCAAACAGTAAGCCAGCCACCACAACCACCGGCACCATCGCCAAATTCTCCAACGTGAAATCAGGCACACGGATGCCGGGCACGTTAAAGGCCGGGAATACGCCGAAGCTCATTCGCCCCAAATACGTGGCAACCACCACCGCCAGCGCCACCGGAAACAAAGTCGCCGCGCTGACCAACGGCAACAGTAATTCAACGGCAAACAGCACGCCGCCCACAGGCGTGTTGAACGTGGCGGCAATTCCCGCACCGCCCCCAGCCGCAATCAGCGTATAGCGCTGCGACGCCGGCATCGAAACCAGTTGCCCAAGCGTCGAACCGAACGCGGCGCCAATTTGAATAATCGGCCCTTCCCGACCCACCGAACCACCGCTGCCAATCGAAAGCCCCGACGCCAGCGATTTCACCACAGCCACCACAGGTCGAATGACGCCCCCGTTGTAATTAATGGCGTCAATCACTTCAGGCACGCCGTGTCCCTTCGCTTCAGGAGCGAACTTTTGCACCAGCCACGCGACGCCTATCGCCCCCAGCACAGGCACGAAAATCACCAGCCAGCCATACCCTTCAATCCAAAATGGCGGCGTGTGATCGTTGGCGTCATACACCAGCGAGAATTTCCCCAGGAACAGCAAATCGTGAAAAAAACTGATCAGTGCCCGGAAGAAAATGGCGCCAATCCCCGCAATCAACCCCACGGCGATGGCCAGCACAGCCATGACCGTGCCGCTTCGCACTGCCGGTTCCGAGCGCGTCGTCTGCGCTGCCGGCGGTAAAGATGAGTTTGCGTCCATTCAAAACTCCCATGCGGCAACAGAATACGGCGCTACTGCGGCGCCACAGATTTTTGCGGTGCCACCGGCGCGCCGCCGCGAAATTCTATTGTGCTCGGATCGCCCGATGGCGTCCACGTCGTCCACACGCCGTCCATTTGGCCGTCGACGTATTTCCCTTCCATCTCTTTTTGCCCGTCGGCATACCAGAAACTCCACAGCCCTTCTTCCTGGCCGTGATTATAGTTTCCCTTGCTTTCTACATTGCCGTTGGAATGCCATTGCATCCAGGGGCCATGTTTCTGATCGTCGACCATCACGCCTTGCGCCGCTAGTTTGCCGTTTTCGTGCCAACTTAGCCAGAGCCCTTCCTTCATGTCGCCAATGTAACTTCCCTCAGCGGCAAGCTGTGTGTGATTGTCTTCGTCGTAGTAATAACGGCGATGTTCGCCGCGCGGGAATTCGCCGAAGTCAGTATATTGCCGCCCGTTCATATCATGACTTTCAGCCCAGGGCCGCGGATCGTGAATCACCATCACGTCGCCCGGCTGGCGAATTTTATTGAAGTACGCTTCCAAAATGCTGTCTGCCGGCGAAAGCGGAAAATTTACGATTTCATATCCGACAAATGTCACCGATTTTGGCTCCTCGCCCGGCCGAAACAAAATGCCAAACGGATTATTAGGAACGTAAATACAATATGACAGATACGCCGCCAGACCGTTCACGTAAAACAGTGCCGGCGATACCAACAGCACGATCGCCAACACCCGCGTCAATAAATTGCACCGCCGCCAGGAAACCCACGGCCATTCGCGCCATGGCAAAATCAGCACAAATCCTGCTAACCCTAGCGCAATGTTCCAGCCCACCAGGTTGCAGTGCGGTCCCAAGCAATTCCAAACAAGAATCGTCGTATGCGAAACAAGCGCAACGATCGCCACCACCCAGCGGGCGCGCGGAACAAAACACAACAAACCTAACGAAATCTCGGCGATCGCAATCATCCAACCCATGGCCACGCCCAAATCGTGCGTGTTCCACGAATAATGCGTCACCGGAAAAAATCGCGCCAGATCGGTCGGAATCACATCCGCGCGAAAGCCAGCCATCCCGTCCGGCTTGATAAAATCGATGATCAATTTATGAAAGCCCGCCCAAAACCACAGCGAAATTAAATTCGCCCGCCCTAGCAACTGCGCATTGGCGCCCGGCAAAGTGCCCAGCATCAAAAACACAAGCACATAGTGTGGCTGCAACCGAGTGCGGTCCCACAACACGCTCATCACCAAAACCGTGCTCAGCGCGGCCAACCCGGTGCGCGGAAAAACCAAAATCAACAGTAGCGATCCAACCAACAACCATCCAAAGTTGAACTGCGGCAAACCATCCCACACCGGCAGCATGGGCGCCAGTTGCAAATCGCTTGGACGATTTTCCCATACCGTCATGTTCGCCGGGGTCGCAAACGACCACACACGCCAACTTGGATCGGAACGGTTTTGCCACACGTTCCAAGTCACGGCCACGGTGTATAAAGACGCCGCCACCAGCAGCCAGCGGTACAGCACCAAATACCAGCACGCACGGCGCGGCGCGGCACTCGATTTCGCTGCTTGAGCGTCAAGATCGGGCTCGGCCGACAAAGTTCCGGCAACAGGCTGTTCAGCAATCAAAGACATAAAGCGGTCGGCGGATAAGAACAAAATCTTTCCACCGCATTACGACCAAGGCGGCTGCCCCTAGTTTAAGGCCCTTTCTTCATTCTGACCGGCGATTGCGTACATTCCATACCGCCCACCCCAAAAATACCCTGTTTTTCTTGCTTTGCGCAAAACCCCTTATTATGCTGGAATTTGCATTGGTCGAGGCTGAATCTACGCTTCCAAGTGGCCTGATGTGGGTGCCTCTGCGCCTGCGGGGAACATTCCCAGCCCCGGCAAAATGCAGACATCCACAAAACCAGACCGGCCGATACCTAAACACAAAACACCAAATCAAAGACACGCTCCCATCTGGGCCTCGTGATTTTAACTCCGCGATGTTGGATGGGAGCGTACCGGACACGTTTGTCGCACGACACCTTGTCGCCGCCATTAGGGAGAACAGATTCATGGCTCGCCGTCGCCCGCATTGGTTTTCAAGTCCCATCTGGCTCGCGCCGCTGGCCGTCGTGCTTTGCCTGGCAGTGCAGACTGCGCCAAGCTACGCTCAAACTACGTCGACCTCGACGTCGACCACCAGCACCTCGACAACGTCAACCTCAACGTCGAGCACATCCACTTCGACCTCAACCACCTCCAGCACGCTAACCACCAACGTCAATGCTGTGGCCGGTGTTGTGGTCGATGCCAACGGCGTGCTGCGCACCGAAATGTTTCCCGACCTCACGGGTCAATTGGCGCGCCAACGAATCGCCGCCGCTCGGGCTGCCTTGTCCGCCACCGACCCCGGCGTTGTAAAGCCCAGCCCGCTGCGCAAAATCTCCCTCAACCGCTTGGAAGCCGCACTCAAGCAGCGCCAAGATACGGGCCTGCCCGCCAGCGAAGAAATGAAATATCTGGCCGGCCTCACCCGCGTTCAATTCGTTTTCTACTATCCCGACACGAAAGATATCGTCCTCGCCGGACCCGCCGAGGGCTGGATGGCCGATCCCGCCGGCCGCGTCCGCGCCCTAAGTTCCTTGCGGCCGGTGCTTGAACTGGACGACCTGGTCTCCGCACTGCGGGCCTTCCCGCCGGCAGGCAAACCCACTTCGCAAATCAGTTGCTCCATCGATCCCACGCAGGAAGGCCTGCAAAAAATGCAGCAATTCCTCCGCGATGTCGGTTCTCGCTTCTCTGCCGCAAATGCCGCTAAAGATGCCCAATACATTGTGGCCGGTTTGAAGGAAAATCTCGGCTCGCAAGAAATTCACATTCGCGGCGTTCCCGCCGACACGCACTTCGCCCAAGTCCTGGTCGAAGCCGATTACCGCATGAAACTCATCGGCATCGGCCTGGAACATCCGCCAATCCGGCAAATGATCAGCTGGGTCGATCGCGTCAATCCAGCCGCCGTCAGCCGCAATGCGCTGCAGCGCTGGTACTTTGTCCCCAACTATGAATGCGTGAAAGAAACCGCCGACGATCTGGCCATGGAACTCGTCGGCAACGGCGTCAAACTGGTTAACGCCGACGAAGTCATCGCTCCCGATGGCAGCCGCGCTGCATCCAATACCGTCGATGCCGCCAGCCGTGCCTTCACCGAAGGCTTTACCAAACGCTATGCCGACTTGGCCGCCGTTTCGCCGGTCTACGCTCAGCTTCGCAATTGCATCGATCTGGCGGTCGCCGCCGCCTTCATCCAAGCCAACGATTACTATGGCAAGTCCGGCTGGAGCATGCCGGTCCTGGGCGACGAAAGCAGCTACCGCGTCCAAACCTATACCGCTCCGCAGCAGGTCGATTGCATGATCAACGTCCTCTGGCGCGGCAGCACGTTAATGACGCCCATCGGCGGCGGCGTAAACATCCAAGCCCGTCAGGCGCTGGCCCCCGCCAATCTGCTGCACGACGACGACGGCAAAGTCGGACAGGTCCACGACCAACTGGATCTGAAAAATCTCAAGCCCGACCAGTGGTGGTGGGATTAGCCGGAGCGGTTTTCCACCAGCACTACCCGCACATCGCTGACGTTGGTTTGCGTGGGCCCCGTCTTAATCAGTGCGCCCAGCGGCTTAAAAAAGTGGTAGGCGTCATTGCGGCGCAGAAAATCCGCCGCATCCAGTCCCCGACGCTTCGCTTCGTCAATCACGGCCCAGTCCACAAACGCTCCGGCTGCATCTGTCGGACCATCTTCCCCATCGGTGCCGCCCGATAGAATCACAATTTCTTCCGGCCGCTCCGCCGCTTGAATCCGTTTGGTCAACTCAATCAATGCCGCCAGCACCGTTTGCTGATTCCGGCCCCCTAATCCCCGCTCTCCTTTCGGCGCCAACCGCACGGTCCCTTCGCCGCCCCTAATCCAGCAGTTCGGTTCCACTATCAACCGGCGTGTGAGCAGTGCCGTGCTTGCGAGGTTCTGTCCGATGTTCTCCACCGGTCCCTCAGGCTCAACGGCACAAAGGGCGTGGGTGGAATAGCCCAATCGCTTCGCTTCGCTTTCCGCAGCGGCGACCGCCATGTCATTGTTGCCAATGACGAAATTCTTTGTGGATTGCAATGGCTGCAACCGATCGACATTCGCTCCCCTCTTCTTTTCCAGTGCCGCAAACACTGCTGCTGGTATGCCTCCATTGCTCGCGCCAAATCGCTCCAACATCGCCAGCGCATCTTGCGGCGTCGAGGCATCCGGCACCGTTGGCCCCGAGGCAATCAAGTCCAGCGGGTCGCCGGGAATGTCAGAAATAATCAGTGTTACTAAGCGCCCAGCACGTCGCGCCCGCGCCAATCCGCCCCCTTTGACCCGGCTCAATTGCTTTCGCACCGTGTTCAACTCGGCAATGTTTGCCCCCGCCGCGCTCAAAAATCGCGTCACGGCCAACTTATCGGCCAGCGAAATTCCCTCGATTGGCACCGGCATCAGCGCCGACCCGCCGCCGGAAATCAAAGCAATACACAAATCCTCCGGCCCCAGCGATTCGACCATCCGCAAAATTTCTCCCGTCCCCGCCACACCTTCTTCTGTCGGCTCATTCACTCCCGCCGGCCGCGCCGGATGCAATTGAATACGTTGCAACTTCTTCACACAATCCGCCGGCACATTCACCCAACCGCCCAGTTGTTTCGCCTCCATTAGCACCGGGCCAAAAATCTCCTCCAGCGCCGCGGCCATTCCCGCTCCAGCTTTTCCCGCGCCAACTACGACAATCCGCCGCACGCCATCCAAATCAATCCGCAGCGCATCCTCCGGCAATCCGCGAAAATCATTTCCCAAAACAAGCGTCCGTCCCTCGACGCGGGCCGCCTCGCGCATCAACCGCTCACTCCGCACCGCTTCCAACCCCGCCATCCAAATGCGGATTGCATCGGCGCGAAGTTCGGATCTTGATTCCGGCATCACTCGTACCCAAACCGTTCGAAATAATCGCTCCACCGCCGCCGGATTTCACTCTTTAACTCCGGCTCCAATTCGTGCTGGTTCGTTTTGTAATCCTTCTGGCCGCCCACGTGCGCTTCCATCTGCAAACGAACAGTATCAAAGTCGCCTAGCTCAAGCTGCTCGTAAATTCGCCGCAGCTGCGTCATCGGGTCGCGCACCAGATCTTCATACTTAAGTTCGCACAGTTGATTCGCCGGAATTGCCCCGCGCTGCCGATTAAACCCTCGATACATCCGCTCCAGCGCCGAAAACACGTATTCGTCCAAATCGCGGTAATGCGGATGCTGAAATCCCTGGGCCCAATCAAGCGACACCCACAATCGTCGCGTGCTAGGAAAAATCGTGTACGGGTCGCGCACAATGTGAATAAATTTCGCGCCCGGAAACAGTCGGGCCAGCTCCTGGATCCGTCCGGTGTGCGGCGGCGATTTCATCACTAGCCGTTTTCCTTTTTTATATGTCAGCATCTGCACAAACCGCTTCATGTCCGCCCGCCACCGTGCCAAATCCTCCGGCGCGCACCCCTCCATGTCCAAAAATTCGTTGAAGGGCGGCGGCTCGTTGGGAAACGCCATCCGAAAGTACGGCGTCGGCGCCCCCATCGCCACCAGGGCAAATTCATCCTCTTGCGGACGATGCCAGCCGGTCACCATGTTGTCCATCGGCCGCTTGCCCGGCAGCAGCGGATACAACAGCGTCGGCGCAAACCAGCCGGTCACCAAAAAATGGTTCGGCTCATAGCATTCGTAATATGTGGGATATGCCAACCGCATATCGCACACCATCAGCTCGTGCAAATACGTGGTCCCGCTCCGCCAATGCCCGATGATGAAAATCGGCGGCTCTTTAATCTCCGTCGCCTCGATCCTCAGGCCATAAATCAATCGCTGCAGCGCGGCACACACCGAATTCCCCGCTGTACAACCGGTAATAATCAGCGCCATGCACACCCGCAGCGGATGAAACCGAAACCGCCCACGCGCAAACAACTTCAACAAATCGCCAAGACACATCCCATGCCAAAATCGCGGCGAATACCATGGATAGCTATTCAGCTTCAGCTTCTTCAGCGCCGGCTTTGTCGGCTTTTCAACTGTGGTAGACATCTCAGTTTCCTGGCAATGAAGGCGAGCGATTCATTGTAATAGAAGCCGGCTTGCATCACAGGCAGGGATTGAAGCTGCCATGTCCATCTGCCACACTACATCATTCTAAAATTCCGGATTTCACGCTCCTCTGTTATGAAGTTCTTCGCCTTCCACTTGATGCCTTGGGACCGCCTCCCGGCCGATTTTTCTACCAAGTACGAATCGGCCTGGACCTGGCTTCCCAACAGTATCTACGACCCCGAGCACGGCCACGAGCTTTATAACCAATATCTCGATCAGCTCGTTCTGGCCGACGAATTGGGCTTCGACGGCGTCTGCATTAACGAGCACCATCAAAACGCCTACGGCACCATGCCGAGTCCAAACTTGATGGGCGCCATTCTCGCGCGGCAAACCAAACGGGTAAAAATCGCCGTCATCGGCAACGCCTTGCCGCTATACAATCCGCCGACCCGTGTCGCCGAAGAATTCGCCATGATCGACGTCATCAGCGGCGGCCGTCTGATCGCCGGTTTGGTCGTTGGCGGCGGCCCCGAGTATTACAGTTTCACGATCAACCCGACGTACGCCCGCAGCATGTATTCCGAGGCCGTCGACCTGGTCATCCGCGCCTGGACCGAGCCCGGTCCATTCGAACACTACGGCAAGCACTGGAAACTGAAATACGTCAACCCTTGGCCGTGCCCACTGCAAAAGCCGCATCCGCCCATTTGGATTCCCGGCGCCGGCAGCAAGGAAACCATCGAATACGTCGCCGCCAAACGTTGGTCGTACATGGGAATTCCATATTTCCACATCGATTTCTTCCAGCGCAATTTCGATATGTTCCGCCAATGCGCCCAAAAGAACGGTTACACCGCCGATCCGGAACAACTCGGCTGGCTGCTGCCGATTTATGTCGCCGAAACCGACGAGCGCGCCTGGGCCGAATACGAAAAACATTTGTGGTACTTCGCACACAACTTGCTCCGCGGCCTCACAATTCTGCCGCCAGGCTACACCAGCGCCCAATCGATCGCCGTCATCGGCCGCGCAAAGGAAAAATTCTTGAGCAATATCAAAACCCGGGAGCAGGTCGAGCAGGGGGCTTATGCCGTGGTCGGCAGTCCCGCCACGGTGCGCGACCGCCTGAAACAGCACGTCCAGCGCCTGGGCGTCGGCAATTTGCTCGGCCTGTTCCAATTAGGCAGCCTGCCATCCGACCTGACCAAAAAAAGCATGACTATGTTCGCCCGCGAAGTGTTGCCGTCGCTGCGAAAAGATTTGGAACCCACCGCGACCGCAAAATAGTTCACATGACACAAATCGCCAACCAAACCGATTTCGTCACCGTCGCTGGAAAAAAAATCCAGCTAATGCGCGGCGGCAAAGGGCCGCCGCTGGTCTATTTGCATAGCGCTGGCGGCGAAATGGAATGGACAGCCTTTCATAACGCCCTGGCCGAGCATTTCAACGTGATCGCCCCGGCTCACCCAGGCTTTTCACTTTCCGAGGGGCTGGATCAAATCGACAGCATTCACGATTTAGCTTGGCACTACGTCGACTTTTTCGAGCAATTCGATTTACACGGCGTGCCGGTCATCGGATTTTCACTCGGAGCGTGGCTGTCCGTCGAGCTGGCAATTTTGCGGCCGGAGCTCGTCGGCAAGCTGGTGATGGTCGACGCCGCTGGCCTGCATCTCCCCGATGCGCCCGTGGCCGAATGGTTTATCGACGATTTAAGTAAACTGCGCGAACTATTGTTTTACGATCCCGCCGGACCAATCGCGATGGAAGTTGCCCCGCTGGAGCCGTCAGAAATTCAACTGCTCATGTTTTTGCGTGCCCGCGAAGCAACCGCCCGAGTCGGCTGGAATCCTTACTTGCACGATCCAAAGCTCCCGCAACATTTGCGGCGCGTGCGCTGTCCGTCGTTATTGATTTGGGGCCGCGAAGACAAACTTATCCCGTTGGCCCATGGCCAGTATTATGCCCAGCACATTCCCGGCGCACGATTAGAAGTGCTCGGCCAGTGCGGCCACATGCTGCCGTACGAGAAAACCAGCGACTTCGTCCGGCTGGTTACGGAATTCGTCAAATCCGGCGAGAACAGGTCTTAATGCTTGCCATTGTCGCCGGCCTCGTATTTGCCGGCCAATCGGGCGAAGTTCTGCGCTGCCTCATTGTGCCCCATGGCTTCATGCATGAATGCCAAATTGCCATAGGGGATGGCCAAGGCGTTGTCATCCACCAACTTTCGATGGATCGCTTCCTGCACATGCTGGGCCCCCGCATCGGTAACCTGCAGCGCAAAGCTGTGATTGCCTTCTTCCCAATACGAAATGCCCATGCTTACCAACCATTCGCCGTAATGGCCTTGCTGATTGCGCAGCGTCGGCGGAATCGGTCGATCCAATAGCGGGAACGCCTTTTCGTACCACGCCACGGCTGTTTTATGATCAGTGTGCTGCACCGCATGCAGCGCCCCCATGTGGTAATACATCCAACCAAGCCGGAAAACATCCGTCGGTGTTTCACGCCGGCCTTTGGCGCCGGTCTCCAAATACGTAATCGTCAGCGCCGTGTTGGGCAATGCGTGTTGAACGGCCCCACGAAGCTCGTCCGCCACCAAACCATCGGAAAGCGCCACGCCCAACTCCCACTCGAGCGCGAGCTTTGTCCACGGATCTTCAGCAACCGAGATCAACGGCTTGCCCGCTTGCAAAGCCATCCGTGCCCAAGGAACCGAATCGACTTTGCCCTGGGCTCCCGCACAAGCGGCCAACGCGCCCTCCGCCAAACGCAGCCGCAGCGCGGGTTCGGCATCCTCATGGATGATTAAATCCTCAGCATAAGCTCGGGCGCGCTCAAGCCATTTGGGCACCACCTTCTCTTTCTGTTGCCAGAAACCACAGGCGATGTCGTTGGCCACCGCTAAATGGGCGTCCATCAACAGCAGCTTGGCAGTCCGCCGAACCGACAATCGCTTATCGATCGATAACGGATCGGCCAACTTAATTGCCGCCAAATGATCCTCCATGGCGGATTTGTAATCGTGCGCCGGCGATGCGGCCAGCAAATCGCCCAGCTGGCACAGCGATTTGGCTTTAACATCGCGCGCCAAATCTTTCATGCCCAATACATTTTTGGTTTCCTGGACCGCCTCGTCGTGGTGCCCCATACGGCCAAGTATTTCGCCGCGCATCAGCTTATATTGCGGGTCCTTGTCAATTGCTAAAGCCGAATCGATATCGTGCAGCGCTTCGTCATAACGCGCCAAACTCGACATTATTCGGCAGCGCAACCACAAAGCTCTCGCGTTTTTCGGCTGCTGGCTCAGCACATAATCGATGTCCGCCAAACTGCTCCGGGTCTGGCTTTGCAGATCCATTTCCGCGCGGAGCAAAAACGTTGACAGGTCGATTTTATCCAGCAGTACCTGCGATACTCGTTTACCATCGGGCGTAATGCTAAACAGCACACCCCGCTCCGGATAAGCTTGTCCTAGCAACTCTCCAGAATCGTCTGGAACATCGACCGGCCGCACATCGTCAAGTTGCAACTCCCGCGCCAAGGTATCGGTAGGAATCGATTGATCGAGATTGATCACAATCGAATGCGCGATGCCATCAACCAACGTTACATCAACTTGTGGAAACGATGGGCGAGCAAATCGGAGTACAGTTTGAGTATTATCGTGCGAAATTTCTTTGCCTTCGCCCCATTTGTCCATCAATTGTTCGGCCGTGGTAACGTCTGGCTGCACGCCGCCGAAACTGGCCGACTGGACCGAGGCAATCGGATGCGCCGGCGGATCGTCAAACGTGGTAGCGAACAGCGATCCGCTGTCGCCGGAGCCGGACGATTTAGCATCGCCCGATTTATTTTCGTCTTCCGAAAATGCCCCTTCGTTTGCGGCTGAAGAATTCTTTGCCGTTCGCTGAGCAGGCGCGGTAGCACCGGGATAACCCAATCCCCTGCGCGTCGAGCCGGGGGCATCGCCCGTCGCTTGGGCCGACGGCATGTCGCGCCCAGAATTGCCATTGCTCGTCGATGAATCAACCGTTGGGCTGGATTGTGCGTGACGCGCATCCTGGGCCGAACTGGGCCACGCAATGGCCCAGACCGTTACCATAAATCCCAGCAGAACTATTTTTCCAAGAGCCCTAAAACAGGCGGTGTTACATAGCATCGCGTGTTCCTCCCTGAACACTTTCGATGAGGTCGTAAAACAACAATTCCGGCGCAACAAATAGGCGCGCAATCCGCGCAGGCGGCAAAGGATAGCGGGACCTCTCCGCAGGGTCTATAGCACTCGACACGAAACCCTTTAGCCTCGGTGGGTGGTGGAGCGGTTTTCGGCTAATACGTTCTTCGTCTGTTCCGGTGCCAGCAGTGCCAGCAAATGCGCCCGGGCCGCGAAATCGTCGCCGACTTTTAGGGCCGTAGCGGCGCCTTGCAGCCGCTCAACGTGTTCCATCGTAAAGGGGACCGCTTCGCCGTGCTCCGGATCCACTGGCATCAGGCGCTGAACAATTCGTTGCGTTAACAAATCGATGCCCTGGCCGGTGGCGGCGCTCGTTACAACCGGTGCCGATGTGCAGCCATGAGGGTCGTATGCCGCCGCTAAATCGCACTTATTATGCACGACAACTGCCTGGGACCACGCCTCGACTAATTCCTGCTGCTCGCGGGTCCACTGCTGCGAAACATCAAATACCAATAACAAGCAATCCGCTGCCGCCGCTTGTTGCTGCGCTCGTTCGATGCCGGCAGCTTCCAACGGCTCTTCACTGGCTCGCCAACCAGCCGTGTCGCTAAGTTCGATTGGCCAACCCGACAAAGCCGTCGTCGCCGTAATCACGTCACGCGTAGTGCCGGGCTGATCCAGCACAATCGCCCGCTCGTAACCGACCAGCGCATTCACCAAGCTGCTTTTGCCCACATTCGGTGGTCCCGCGACGACCACTCGCCAAGGCTGCGCCAAGTGTAATCCCAACGCAGCACGAGCGAGCAACTTTTCGATCATTTCTCGCGCGGTCGACCAATGGCCATTTCCTTTGTCCATCGTCGCCAAAACCTCACGCACCGCTCCTTCTAAGGCTCCATAAAATTGGTCCAGTAATATCTCTGCCGTTCGGGCTGTGATAACCCCGGCTAATTCCCGCCGCGCCGCAGCGCGAATGGGCGAAGATTCATGATCCCCGATCCAATCGGACCATAACCGTGTCTCCGCTCCGGCCGCCACAAGATCGTCGACAATCCGTTGCGCCGGCGCACGCCCACCGTGGCAGTGCACTTCAACCAGCGCCTCACGGCGTCGACAAACAATCACATCTTCCGCAGGCTCGCTGCTCCATCGGCCGTAAACAATGCGCCCCAGCGGCCGCTGGGAAAAACTCGGCGGCTTTTGTGCCTGGAAGAATTGCTCCACAAAACGCCCCGCATGCGGGCCTTCCACGACAATCACAGCCACTGCGCCGCGGCCCGTCGGTGTTAATACGGCAACGGTGGTTGGAAATCGATTGGACATTCACACAACACGCTGCTGAACGAAACATACGGACTCATCCCAACAACCCAGCACGACTGCCCCACGGCAGTCGAGCGCAGGGCGGTAGTGTTGAACTCTGAATCCTTAGCCATCTACCCTTGCTGCCGGTTTCGCCAGCGCGATGCCCGCCAGTACTAAATGTTCGACATATCGAACGGCCGGATCGATTTGATCGGCCACCGCCGGCGCTGCTCCGCCGGTGAGAAACACTTCGACTTTCGCCGCCGAACTGCCCAACGTAGCGGATAGTTGCTCGATCAGTTCACGAATTGCACCCACGGCGCCCCAATACAGTCCGCTATAAATGGCGGTCAATGTTGAGGTGCCGACAGACGGCGGCGGCTTCAATGAATCTTCCAGCGGCGCATGCGGCAGCATATCGGTAAACTCATGCAATGCACGCGCCGAAGTTCCCAAACCTGGCAAAATCGCGCCGCCGCGAAAAACGCCGTCGGCAGTAACCAAATTGACCGTAATCGCGCTACCTACGTGAACAACGACTGCCGGCCGCTGTGGATCGCGCAATCGATTCGCCGCCGCCGCGCCGGCCAAACGATCGATGCCCACATGCTCCGGACGATCGACCGCCGCCGTTATCGGCAGGTCCGTGGCTGCTAAATTGCGAATAGGCCATTTCGTTCCAATCCACTCCGTCAACCGCGCTGCGGCCGGACGGTTGACGCTGCCGATCCAACACGCCGCGCCCGGCGGCACATCGTTCAACCAGCGCTTCAATGTCGTTTCGTCCCATTGAACGGCCGAAAGCGAGATTACACGGTCCGGTAGCGGCAAACCAGATTTCTCCATCGCCGGCTGATCGGTATGCGCAGCAAATAGCCCCAGCTTGATGCGACTATTGCCAATGTCGACAGCGATGAGGGCCATGGAACACAGATGAATGACGAATAAGTTGAGTCGGTAATTTAATCAGCACGACGAAGCCCGCGATTCAGATTCTGATTTTTGCTGCTGCAGCAATCGAGTAATTTGCCACAGCAACTTGTCGAGCCCTTGTCCGGTGACGGCGCTAATCGCCAATACTTCATGGCCGACCTCGGCCGTCAATTTCGCTTGCACTTCGTCGGCGCCGGGCAGTTCGCATTTGGTGACAACCACAATTTCCGGCCGAACGCCCAACTCGGTCGAATACAATTCCAGCTCGCTGCGGATGATCCGGTAGTTCGCCAGTGGATCGGTTCCATCGACCGGCGTCGGTTCCACCAGGTGCACCAGAATGCCCGCCCGTTGAATGTGACGCAGAAACTCGTGGCCCAACCCGACGCCGGCATGCGCACCTTCAATCAATCCGGGAAGGTCGGCCATCACGAACGAATGATCGGGCGTGAGATAAACAATTCCCAGGTTCGGATACTTCGTGGTGAAAGGATAATCGGCAATTTCCGGTTGCGCGCGTGACAATCGAGCCAGCAGCGTGCTCTTGCCGGCATTCGGCTTGCCGATCAGCCCCACGTCGGCAATTACTTTTAATTCCAAAATCAGACGGCGCAGCTCGCCTTTCCCGCCGGGCGTACTTTCTCGCGGCGCGCGATTCGTCGAAGTTTTAAATGCAGCGTTGCCCTTGCCGCCTTTACCGGCGTGCGCCGCAATGACTTGCTGGCCCGGCTCGACAAGGTCTTTCAGCGCTAGGCCGGAATTAGCATCAATGACCACCGTTCCCGGCGGCACCAATAAAATCAAATCTTCCGCGCTGCGCCCATAACAATCGCTCGATCCGCCCGGCTGACCATGTTCGGCTCGCCAATGTTTGCGCTGCGCTAGCGCCGCCAGACTATCGACGCCAGGCTGCGCGCGCAGAATGACACTTCCTCCATGGCCGCCGTCGCCCCCGTCCGGGCCGCCGCGTGGAATAAATTTCTCGCGACGAAAACTGACGGCGCCGTTTCCGCCGTTTCCCGCAGCGACTTCAATTTCAACCCGATCGACGAACATAAGATTTAATGGCTTGTGTGGTGATGCGACCGATGGAATGATTTGTTAATTTCTCGCTGTTTACCGTCCCAAACCTGGCGTATGGTAGTCCGATGGTTCGCTAGTTATAGTCGAATGACCTTTCGCCGTCTCCCCACTGTTTTTGCCCGCCCAAATACCCACCGCGCTTTTTCGCTTCATGCGTCGCAGCCGTTTTCTCGTCTTTGCAATCGTTTTGCTCACGCTGATTGGCTGCCATGCGGAGCAATCCAATCCGTCCGCAACAAAAACCGCCGCAGATTCACTGCGCAATCTGCAAACTCAGGCCATCGAGCAAAACTCCGCCGATTGGGGTTACTGGGGCCCGCAACCTACAAAATACACCGGCTGGACCAATCACTCCAATCGCCTGATTCCCGTCTACACGTTCGGCATAGACCTGAACAGCGTACGCGGCCAGTACAGCCCTTACCGCAACGAGGATCGCCTGAAGCAATTGTACGGCTATTTGCCGGCGGGCACGCTCAATCCGCATGCCGAATACTTCGACGAAACCGACATTTACCATTTGCAACAAACCGCCGTGGCCGAGGGCAAACGTCGCATCATTTTATTCATCTTCGACGGTATGGATTGGCACAATACCTGGGCCGCAGCCTGCTATAAAACCGGCACAGTGCCCTACCGTGAAGGCCGCGGCACCGGGCTGCACTTTCAAGATTACCGCGGCGCCCCGACCGATTTCGGTTACATGGTCACCAGTCCGCACAACGAAGGAACCAAGTACGATGTGACCGCTCAAATGGTATCTAATATCGGCGGCAAGATGCGCGGCGGATTCGATTGGAAACTCGGCGGCGAAACGCCCTGGTCCACCGCGGTCGATCCCGATTACCCCATTGCCAAAAGCCGCGCGCAGCCGCATGCGATAACCGACTCGGCAGCTTCGGCCACGTCGATGAATTCCGGAATCAAAACCTACAACGACTCCATCAACGTCGATCCGGAAGGCCAACAGGTAGAAACCATCGCCCGGCAATTGCAGCGCCGCGATTGGAGTGTGGGCGCAGTTACCAGCGTTTCTATTAGCGATGCCACGCCGGCAGCCACTTACGCCAACAACGTTTTTCGTGACGATTATCAAGACATCGCCCGCGACATGGTCGGACTCCCCTCCGTTTCGCATCGCACCGATCCGCTGCCCGGCTTGGACGTAGCCATCGGCACCGGCTGGGGTGAGAACACGACCGAAAAATCACGCCAGAAAGATCTTGAGCAGCAGGGCGAAAATTTCGTCCCCGGCAACCGCTACATTACCGCCGATGATTTGGAAAAGATCGACATCGCGCACGGCGGCAAATACCGCGTCGTCCAGCGCATGCCCGGAGTCAACGGCAAGCAATCGCTGGCCGCCGCCGCCCATCAGGCCGCCCAAAATCAAGAGCGGCTGCTCGGTTTCTTCGGCGCCTGGGATCGCAGCCACCTGCCATATCGCACGGCCGACGGCAGCTACAACCCAACTGTCGGCGCCAAAAAAACCGCTGAACAATACACCCCAGCCGACTTGGAAGAAAATCCACGGCTCGCCGACATCGCCCTGGCGGCCTTGGAAGTGCTTTCGCAGAACGCCAAAGGCTTTTGGCTGATGATTGAAGCCGGCGACGTCGATTGGGCCAGTCACGACGATAACATCGACAACTCGATCGGGGCAATTCTCGATGGCGACGACGCCGTGCGGGCGGTTACCGGCTGGATCGAAACTCACGGCGGTTGGGAGAACACGGTGCTAATCGTTACTGCCGACCACGGGCACTATTTTCATCTAGTCCAGCCCGAAGTCATCGCCGCAGCCGGCCAGCGGAAGTGAAACGCTGGTTTACTAGCTGGTCGTCGGATTCGGAGCGCTACCCAGTTGCGCGAGCACCTGCAGCACACCGTTCAAATGCGCTAATCGAGGACCGTATCGATCGATAAATTCGTTCAGGAAGAATTCGCCGTCGATCAGCGCCTCAGGATTTTCGTTGATTTCCGACGTCAGCGTCGCCAGAAATTCCGTTTGCACTTTCGCCAGTGATTCCGATGCCACACGACAATGATGCGCCAGCCGCGGATTCGCTTCTTTCCATTGCGAAAGTTCATTGGCACGCTGCTTTTGTCCGGACGCTACCTGCGTAATCAATTCTTCCATCAATTCATTCTGTCGGTCCAGCGCCATCAAAATATCGTGCAGCAATTGGCTCTGATCCGGCAAAGCCCCGGCGACCGGCGCGGGAGAGGCCGATGCGGTCGGACCGATATCCATCTGGGTATATAGCGGGGCGGCGGGGCGGGTGGATTGCGTCATGGAAACAAATCCTCAGGCCATTATTGATTAATCCTTTAATATAATAACGCTCTACCACTATTGCCACTGGTTTTACACGGCCCCGATCAAACATTTTTAGTCGCAGTTCTCGGCAATCAACGTTTTGGCCCCTAGGCAAAAACCTGCCAGATCGAATCCACGCGGCAAATCGCGACCACAAAATTCAATAACTAGTCCGCTCAGCCCGTCACTCCGAACCACGACTGTCGGCAGTCTGGCTCGGCAATCTGAATCCGTTTTCCCGGGGCAAGTCGGTGCCTGCAAGCTGCTTCGGCGCAATCCGCATACGATGCACCGCGGCAGCAAGCCGATAATGAAAGGAACGATCTGACCGCACGACAAAACCCCACAGCAACATCAAGCTAGCTGTACTGTTCGATCGGGAAATTGGGAAACTTAGGATGCTTTCAACGCCGGACGACACGAAGTCGTTTTCATTGGGTTTTTTAGCAGTCGTCGAGCACGAACTCTACGGCCTGTTCGGCGGTTATTTATTGCTGAATGCCGCGGGCCGACCTTTATCATTCCATTGCACGGCCCCGATCAAACCCAACCGCGCCCAGCAAATTTTGTACGGTCCAACCTTAGAACCGTATCTCTACGGTGAGCAAATCGGCGCCACCTTGGTAAACGCCTCGCAGCAACTGCCGCAAGTAATTTTCGTCGATCAGCTCGCGGCATTAGCGCTCCGGCAAAACGTCGATTTGCCCACCGCTCTCGTCGTAGCGCCCAGCGCCCCAGGCAATACCGCGGCACATAACTCAAAGTATCATTCCGATGACGACCATCCCTTGTTCAACGCGCAGATCGATTCCCTGGAATTGATCATTGGCCAAAATCGCCTGCTGGTGCCGCGGCGCTTTGCCGCCGATCGCGAACTGATCGCCCAGCGGCTTTCCGCCTCCGACGATTGGTTCGACTTCAGCGAGCCCTTCCAGCGCATCCGTATGGCCCTTCAGGAAGCTCAACAAGTAACCAGCAAAGCAGCATGAACCCTCCCGCCGGATCTCTCCCAGCGATAAGTAGTTGTTTGCTGCCCATGGTGCCGGCGGCATGCACCATTTCTATACTCGACATCGCCGATGTTAACCCTGCATCGGTGGCCGTGGCGTTCTCGCCTCCCGGCGTAATATCGCCGCAGCTTGCAACTACAAAACCGGCAGTGAAGAGTTTCCGGTTCGATCTGCAAAACAAATCGCAGCTATCCACGCGGAAGGAACAACCCGCAAAATTCGCGCGGCCGCTGAACCATCCGCTGCCAAAATCGCCTGGCATGCCGTCGCTGCATCGTAAAGCAGCCGACAACGGCACACACATCCAACCGCCCCGCGATGTCATCAAGCTTTCCGATCGCTTGCAGTATCTGCTGCAACCGTCGCTCGAAACGCTCATGGCCCAAGGATCACTGCACTTTCCTGTCGACCCGTTCCCCTATCAAATGAACGGCGTTGCGTTTTTATATCCGCGTATTTCGGCAGTCCTCGCCGACGAAATGGGATTGGGAAAAACCATGCAGGCCATTTCGGCGCTGCGAATGCTTCTCCATGCCGGCGAACTAACCAGCGTATTGCTTGTATGTCCAAAACCGTTGGTGACAAATTGGCGCCGCGAATTCTCACTCTGGGCGCCGGAGCTCCCGGTCGCGGTAATCGAAGGCGACCCCGATCGCCGCGCCTGGCAATGGCAACTGGCCGATGTGCCCGTGAAAATCGCCAACTACGAACTTTTATGCCGCGATCTGCCGTTGGTAACCGATCGCAATCTTCATTTCGACTTAGTCGTGCTCGACGAAGCGCAGCGTATTAAAAATTCTAGCAGCGTCACCAATCAGGCAGTCTGCTCCATCTCCCGTCGCCGCAGTTGGGCGCTTACCGGTACTCCCGTCGAAAATTCTTCCGACGACCTGTTGGGCATTTTTGAATTTGTCGCCCCCGGCCATTTGTCGGCCAACATGAAAGTGCGCGCCCTGGGTCGCGCCGCCGGCGATTACGTCCTGCGTCGCACCAAAGACGCAGTCCTGTCCGATCTGCCGCCTAAACTGTTCCGCGATGCTCAAATCCATCTCACCCCGGAGCAACGCGAAACCTACACTCTGGCCGAAGACGAAGGCGTATTGCGGCTGACCGAACTGGACAACGCCATCAACATTCAGCATGTCTTCGAACTGATTCTGCGGCTCAAGCAAATTTGCAATTTCGATCCAGTCACCGGCGCCAGCGCCAAACTGGAACGTCTCGCTGCCGACCTGGAAGAAGTCGCCGCCAGCGGCCAAAAAGCCATTATCTTCAGCCAATGGGTCGGCACGCTCCAGCGGCTGCGCGACCAACTGGGCCATTTGCACCCCTTGGAATATCACGGACAAATCGCGCAGCAGCGCCGCGAGGCTGTTCTCGAACAATTCCGCTCTGACCGCCGTCATCACGTTTTGCTCATGACGTACGGCGCCGGCGGGGTCGGGCTTAACCTCCAATTTTGCAGTTACGTTTTTTTGTTCGATCGCTGGTGGAATCCGGCCGTGGAAGATCAAGCGATCAATCGCGCGCATCGCATCGGAGTGGCCGGTCCAGTCACCGTCAGCCGTTTCCTCACGCTGGATACGATTGAAGAGCGAATCGATCAGGTGCTCCAGGAAAAGCGCGAACTGTTCGACACCATTTTCTCCCATGCCGCCCGGCCAATAACCCTGGGCCTCTCGCAGCAGGAAATCTTCGGCCTGTTCAAACTCCGCTGCCCAAACGGTACGATTGATGGATCGCCGAACCCCTCGGCCGCCTGATTGTCAGTTACCCAGCGGCATCCATCACTATGCTCCCTTTCCCCTTGTGGGCGAGGGTTTGGGTGAGGGGGTAAAAGTCGTTTGGTGATTTTGAAGCTCGACCTTCCCCATTCCGCATTCCCAACTCCGCACTCCACACTCCGCCACCCATGCCCCGTCTTTCCACCGGCATTCCTGCCCTCGACGATCTCCTCGGCGGCGGACTGCTGCCTGGCCGGCTCGCCGTAGTGGTCGGTGCCACCGGCATTGGCAAAACTCAACTCGGTCTGCAATTCGCGTAGGCGGGCCGCACGCAGGAAGATCGCGCCGGCATTATTTTCGACATGACCGCTCGCGGCGACTCACAAAGTCACCTGGAATATGCACAGCACATGTTCCAGTGGCAACTCCAACCAGCGACGGCCGCTGTCGCGCCCACACTGGACCACTTTTTCGATCCTCAGCGTCACGCCGGCGACTTTCTGCACATCTTTGACCGGCGCGGCAAGCGCGTCACTCGCTCCGATTTGGATTACGACGACTGGCACGATTGGCGAGCAGAATTAGTCTCGCGTCTCAACGCCACAATTGCTTTCTTCTATGGAAACTTCATCCGAGGCGTGCGGCGCGCCGTGATCGACGGCGTGGAGCCAGTCGCCCGGCCCAGCGACTCCATCCAGCTCGAATTATTCGATTACCTTTATCACCAAATTCTTCGCAAGGATTCTCAATGGGTAGCCCGCGACTTATTTCGCGAGCGCTTTCAGCAGTTCGCCGCTGCCGTTGCCCAATCGCAATACGATTACGAGCAAATTGGCTGCCTCCTGCTGTACACTTCGGCCGAAACAATGCTCGAAGAGCTGATTCGCCGCCCGCTCGATGAAGGCGACGTGCTCGCCAACGCCAACACCATCATTCATCTTGGCAAGATCAACAGTGGTGGCAAGATTCGCCGGGCGTTGCACATCGCCAAACACCGCGGCAGCCCTGCCAGCGACGAAATCACCCCCTACGAAATTACCGATCACGGCCTGAGGCTGGTATAAAGCCTAGAATTGGCGGTATCATGGTCGATGGTTAACGGCATGCAGTTTGCGGTTTTCGCTGTCGCATACTCCGTAGGAGGCGACTCCCGTCGCCTATGCTAACCAGACCCCCAGACACCAAGGACTCACCCATGGCCGAAGAATGCGTCGTGGCCGTTTACAAAAACACGCTGGATGCCAAAGCAGCGATCGACAAACTCATTGCCTCTGGCTTTCCGCAAACCAATGTTTCGCTCGTCACCGCTTCGCTGAAAAACGAACCGGCCGTTGTTAAACGGGCTCTGGAACTTGGCGATGACTCCGAGAAAGATGCCGCCATCGGCGCAGGCATCGGCGGCGTAATCGGTTTGCTTGGCGGCGCCACAGTCGTTTCTATGGCCGGTGCCGGCGTTGTGATTGCCGGTCCGCTTGGCGCGCTTACCGGCGTGGTAGTCGGCGGATTAATCGGCGCGATCCGCGGCTGGAGCGTCCATAGCGATCACATTCCCAAGTACGAGGAAAAAATCAAATCCGGCCACGTCCTCATCATCGCCCACGGCAGCGACCCTCGCAAAATAGCCGCCGCCGAAAAAAATCTACAAGCCACTCGGCCGTCCGAAATCCACCTCTACGCCTCCAGCGACGACGCCGACGACCCCCGCGTCGACGATTTGCCGAAGTGAGGGCCGCAGAAGTTGAACTCGCCAGTGGCCCTATTCTTCGTTTGAATCGCAGCCGCCGCTCCGCTAAACTCAAGTCGCCGCAAGTTCTGCCACAGCGCAAAACAGCGGCCCGAATATTGCTCCCTCTTGGCGGCGAAAACCCATCGGAAATGAAAGTAAATTCAAGCCATTTTGCGCCGACCTTCTCCCGCAAACTGCGAAAATATCCGAGCCGGCTCGATCTCCACGCGTGCAAAACCCTTCGAGTTTTGCACCAAAATGTGGGACCCCCCGGCAAGCGCACAATTCACCCCAGCGAACTCCCAAATCCCCCGACGCCTGAATCCAAAAATAAAAATCTGTCCTGATCCTCGCCCGTAACCCTCGCCCCTCGTCCCTAACAAATGCCCACCGCCTACGATTTCGACGTCCTAGTCATCGGCGCTGGCCATGCCGGTTGCGAAGCTGCGCTGGCCGCCGCGGGGATGGGAGCTCGCACCGCATTGCTCACGACCAACTGCGACACCGTGGCGCAAATGAGCTGCAATCCAGCCATCGGCGGCGTCGCCAAAGGGCAAATCGTGCGCGAAATCGACGCGCTCGGCGGCGCCATGGGGCAAGCGATCGATGCCACGGCCATTCAATTCCGCATGCTCAATCGCCGTAAAGGTCCGGCCATGCACAGCCCCCGCGCGCAAGCCGACAAAAAAGCCTATCAGCAGGAAATGAAACGCGTCGTCGAATCGCAACCAAATTTAACGCTCCGCCAAGAAGTGGTTGAAGATTTGCTGGTTGAAGAGCCCGAAATGGGGAATAGGAAGTGCGGAATCTCAGATGCCGTACAGGATTCACTCCGAACTCCGAACTCCGAACTCCGAACTTGCCGTATCTCCGGCGTTCGTGTCCGCGGCGGCGCCGAGTATAGTGCCCGAGCAGTGATCCTAACCACGGGTACATTCTTGCAGGCCATCATGCACACTGGCGAAATTAAAACGCCCGGTGGCCGCGCTGGCGAGGGAACCACGTCCGGCATCAGCGCCGCTTTGCAGCGCCTCGGCTTTGAACTGGCCCGATTCAAAACCGGTACGCCCTGCCGGCTGAACGGACGAACCATCGATTACAGCCGCTGTGAAATTCAACCCGGCGACGTCGATCCGCAGCCGTTCAGCTTTCTAAGCGACAATGTCGCCCGCGATCAAATGCCCTGTTGGATCACTTACACCAACGAAGCAGTGCACGAGCTGATCCGCGCGAATTTGCACCGCGCCCCCATGTATTCTGGACAAATCCAATCGCGCGGACCACGATACTGCCCATCGATCGAAGACAAAGTCGTTCGCTTCGCCGACAAATCACGCCATCAATTATTCCTCGAGCCCGAAGGCCGCAACACACTGGAAGTCTACGTGAATGGCATCTCGACCAGTCTGCCGCGCGATGTCCAGGATGCCATGCTGCGCTTGATTCCCGGATTAGAACGCGCCGAAATCATGCGCTATGGCTACGCGGTCGAGTACGATTACGCGCCGCCAATTCAACTTTGGCCGACCTTGGAAACCAAGCGCGTGGAGCAGCTTTATTTCGCCGGCCAGATCAACGGCACCACCGGTTACGAAGAAGCCGCCGCTCAAGGATTACTGGCCGGCATCAACGCCTCGTTGAAGCTTCGTGGATCAGAACCATTCCTACTGCCGCGTGAATCGGCCTATATCGGGGTGTTAATTGATGATTTGGTAACCCGGAGCGTTGACGAACCATACCGCATGTTTACCAGCCGTGCGGAATTCCGCCTATCACTTCGCCAAGACAATGCTGATCGCCGGCTAACTCCCCTGGGTCGTGAAGTTGGGCTGGTCGACGACGCTCGTTGGCAGCGCTTCCAATCCAAGCAAACCACCAGCGCTCGAGTCCTGGCACTCTTGGAAACCACCAGAGTCGGCGAGGTTTCGCTAGTGAAACTACTTCGCCGACCTGAAATCACATGGACCGATTTGGTCGCCCAAATTCCAGAACTTGCCCAGGTACCGCACGACGTCGCTTGTCAGATCCAGTACGACTTGAAATACGCCGGCTATGTCGCTCGCCAAGACGTGGAAGTCTCCCGCCTCCAGCGATTACAAGAAAAGCGCATCCCGTCCAGTTTCGATTACTCGGCGCTTGTTCAACTGCGTACCGAAGCCCGCGAAAAGTTCGCCCAAGTACGACCCATAAGTCTCGCTCAGGCCAGTCGGATTAGCGGCATTACTCCGACCGACGTAGCAATTCTCCTGGTACACCTTTCGGGTGACTAAACCCTCATGCTGGATCGAAAGACAGTCCGTGAGACCCAATTTTTTGACGCAATCCGGTCTCGAAATGAGCCTGCCTTCTCCAGCCGTCTCTCAACCATTTCGCCCCATTCTGCTGCACAACACGGGGTATTCCGTGGGAATCTATGCTTTGCGCAAGGTATTTGTTGTCCGATGGTTGCGGCGAATGGATCAATCTTGACGCAATCCACAAGATGGCTATAATTCGCATGGATGGCAAGTTTGGTAAGCCAGGTGAAGGGCTTACCGATGGGTCATCCCAGGGCGACTCTGCTTGCCCTGCGATATGGAATCTAGCGTCAGGGTTGGACAAGATATTTCCTGGTGAGGCCGCGCGTGATTGCGTTGCGGCGCTCGTCTTCGCGAACACGGAGGACTAGGTACCCCGGGGCTGTTTACTGGATTAGATGCCAACCGTGGGTCCCGCTGAGACTAGCTGCGCCGCGGCTAGCGAGAGGTTAGATCGGCACATGAAAACTGTATTTACGACCGGCGAGGCGGCCAAGATTTGTAAGGTCAGTCAGCAAACCATTATTCGCTGTTTTGACTCGGGACAGCTCAAGGGATTTCGCGTCCCCGGCAGCCGATTCCGCCGCATTCCACGGGCCGAATTGTACGCCTTCATGCGCGACAACGGCATTCCGACCGACGCTTTAGAAAGCGGCAAACGGAAAATCCTGGTCGTCGACGACGATCAAGAATTAGTCGACCTGATTGTCGACGTGCTGGAAAAAGACGGCCGCTTCGAGCTACGCTCGGTCAACAATGGCTTCGACGCCGGCATGATGGTCAAAGAATATCGTCCCGATCTACTCGTGCTGGATGTCATGCTGCCCGACATCAATGGCCGCGAAGTGTGCCAGCGGGTGCGCAGCGACAAAACCATGGACGATGTGAAAATCATCTGCATTTCCGGCATGATCGAAAACGAAAAAATCGAAGATCTGAAAGCCGCCGGCGCAAACGATTTCCTCCATAAGCCGTTCGAAGTGGAAACATTGGTCGATCGGATCGGCTCCCTTTTGGATGTCGAATCCGTGGCCGCCGGCTAACAATTTTTTCAGGGATGATTAGCAGCCATAACTCCGAGCCCAGGGGACGCACCCCCTGGGCTTTATTTCTAATTGTGGATGGCCCTATCTCTAATTTGCGTCGATTAGATTTAGAACTTGAAGTCGTACGGCAATGACATCCCACACCGTTCTAACTTTGCCGGCAATCATTCACGGATCCAGCCAATGGCGTTTGCCGTTGTGCGACGCCACAGTGTTGTCGTTAGCCTGCGCAACTGTGCAAGAGACAATCGAAACTCGTGCCGCGCACCTATCAGCGGCGCTGGCGGTTGATCCTGCGTTTGCAGTTTGGGCGGTGTGGCAAGCAACGCGCGAATCCGCTCAAGGCAAACAAACTGTTGTCCCTCAATCGATTGACGCACTGGCTCGGTGGCTGTCGCCCCGCTTACTGCAGTTGTTCGATTGGCAAAAGACGACATCCACCGTCGAAGTTTCTGCCGAACAGCACGGCCGTTTCGCCGCCTTGGTCGCGGAATCGGTCGCCGCAGCTCACGAAGCGGCCCGCTCGCTGGGAAGCAACGATTTAGCTTCCGAGCCTATTTATCTAGTCCAATTAACAGGTCAGTGGCAGCAATGGCTCGCTGCACAAACCGGTGAAGCGACCCTGCCTGATCCTCCAATAGTCTGGCCGTGGGATTCCCCGCCAATTTCCACCGTCACAGCGTCCGAAGCCCGCGCTGCCGCCGATGAGGCCTGGCGCCGCTGGCTAAGCGAAATTCCCACCGCGCACCTATTTCTGCCGCTACTGACCGCTCAAATGCGCCGGTTGAGTGAATTGGAATCGAGTTTTGAACGCCGCTTGCAATCTGCCAAGCTCGACTCGCTGAAAGAATTCGCCTACGGTGCGGGGCATGAATTGAATAATCCGCTTGCCAACATCGCCAGCCGCGCACAAACCCTTCTTAAAGAAGAAAAACATCCCGAGCGTCGCCGTCGCCTGGCCGCGATCAACACGCAGGCCTTCCGCGCCCATGAAATGCTGGCCGACATGATGCTATTTGCCCGCCCACCACAACCGGTGTGGCAGCAAGTGGATCTGGTGCCATTGGTCGACGAAGTGCTTGCCGGTTTGGCCGATCTAGCGGCTCAGCAGCAAACCGCGTTGCATGCGCCAACGCGATGCGAACCGCTGCATGTCAAAGCCGATGGTGTGCAGTTGCGCATTGCTTTGCGGACCCTTTGCATCAACGCGCTCGAGGCGCTCAACCATGGCGGCAATATCACCGTCGAAATATGTCGCAGCGAGGAAGCTGCTGCAACCACCGCAGATCTCGCGGAACTGATGCAGAACAATTTTGCTCAAAACGATTTAGCGCAAATCGCCGTGACCGACGATGGGCCGGGCATCGCCGCAGAAATCCGCGATAAGATTTTCGACCCATTTTTCTCTGGACGCGAAGCCGGCCGCGGTTTGGGCTTCGGCCTATCCAAATGCTGGCGAATCGTCACCTTGCACGGCGGCCGTGTCGATGTACATAGCGCGCCAGGACAAGGCGCAACGCTGACCATTTCGCTGCCGCTTGCCACAGGGCCGATGGCGTTGGTCAATCCTTAGACGCTTCACGTCGAATTCGTTTCCGAAGTGCTGGACGCTGTTTTGTTCTTGTTCGGCTTCGGAACTGTGGGATTGAGTTCCCATGCTTCGCCAAAAAATCCTGCAGCCTCAATCTTCCCAGGTTGTATTGCGTCGGGCGGAGTTCGGATGTCGATGATCGCCCAATCCGGCAATCTGGGAATTTGTCGGGCGTTGTTCATGTAATCCGTTTCTCGGAAGGTGAACCCGCTGTTGAATACAACGTAGCGCTGCGGATTCAGCGGATTGGGATAAATCAACACTGGAACGCGATCCGCCGCCGGATATTTTTCCTGACCAACAACCACATTTTCACTATCCCAACGGATCGGCAGTTTTTCGTTGATACGCTTAATGACGGCGTTGCTTTCCTCATCACCCCATAAAATGAGATTACTCGCGGCAATATCGCCATCCGTCACTGCAGTGTCGTCTTTTACTCGGACTTCACCGCGGAATTGCCGCCGCCATTCGCGGATTGCCCGATCCATTTCCGATTTCACCCATTGGTTGGCCACGCCGCGGGCCGATTTGCCCGTGGGCCGCACGATAATGAACGAATCCATAAATGCATCGTCAATCGGTCCTTGCAATCCGGGGCGCTTCCGTAGTTCGTTTTTGCCAAGTTCCCGCGCGCCAATTTTCCATTGATGCTGATCATCTTGATGCAGCTTGCACTGCCACGAACGATCGGAGAACGCGCGCGGTGCATCAAGCTCTTCATTATCGACCGACACTTGCACCGGCTTGGCCACGTCGAAGGGGCACCAGCCTGGTGGGAATGACAATGTTAGATCGGTGACGTTTGTAGTGGCTGCCGTAACGACCGATTGATCGTCGGTCGAAGAAATGGCCGCATTTACTCGCGATTCGGCCCAATGTTCCGCCAGGCCGTCGATCTGCACCCAGTCCATGTGGTTGTAGCGGAGCGTGTACGTGACGAGGTGGACTTCGGTGGGCGTCCGTTCACGCCCGACATCGACGATGCTTGAGACCGCTTCATCGATCGTGCGCTTGGCGTCACGCTCATAGCTATGCTTGGTGTGCGGTCCCACAATGCGGCGCAGCGCAATGCCCTCATTCTGCAATGCCTTTTCCATGACATCGGCCGCTTGTTTTTGCGGGTCATCTTCTCCGTTGTATGCAATTGTCGGACAGTGATACAAGTTCGCGGCATACAGGGGGCAATCGTACAACGAAAATAATTTGCGTTGCCACTCGGGCAGCGCCGCCATCTCATTGTCCGACATTTTCAAGAATTGCTCGCTCTCGGCAAATCCCGCACCTGGCGCCGCGGCAGCCCAGCGGTCCGTATAATGCACGGCCAGATGCCAGCAGCCGGCGCCTCCCATCGAAAAACCGCGCACGGCAATCCGATCATCGTCGATGCGGTACTGCCGCTTGACCGCTTCGATGGCCTCCAGCACATCCACTTCGCCCGCAAATTTGAAAGTATTGCAATACCGGCCGTACGGATGCAAAACAATCGTATCAGGCGGAGTGAACTCGCCGGGTTTTTTGCTCCGCTCGTCCAGAAAATTGACTTCGCTAAGTTTTTCATTGCGGCCGTGCAGCCAAACATCCAAACGAAACTTGTGGCTGCCATCAGCTTGATACGACGGTGGCACGACCAATCCGTATGGTTGTATGGAGCTATCGATTTTCGACGTATAGCCTCGCACAACCAATCCGGTCGTTTTCGCCCAAGGCGAATCGCCTTTGAGCAATTGTTCCGCTCGCATCCGCCCCACCTGCAGCAATTCTTTGGCCTTGGCAATATCGGCGGAATCAAAAAATTCGTTATTCAGTACAGCGCTGCTGACCGCCCGTTGGAAAACTTGCACGTCGGGCACTAGCGACTGAATGTGCTCGACGTTGCTAGCCGACAATTCTTTAAGCGATGCGTCCAGCGCCGCTAAACCGCGCTCCAGTTCAGCCCGATCGGCGGCCGGCACTTCAATCCCAAGGGGCGGCACGGGGCTGGGACGTGCCGCATCGTCAGCGAACAATTGCACCGAAGCGAGCGATTGGACAGCTATTGCAAAAAACGCACCAATCGCTAACTTCCGAAGCTGTCGCAAGTGGTCGCACATGTTTCGCCTCGTAAATAAGCCGGCCAAAAAATCCCAGCATACGTTCTGCTCTCGATCCAATGCAGCTTGTTAGGGATATTGTTCAAATCATTCTTGCCCGAGTGTACAATAAATGGAAGCTGGCCTCAGGGGCGAGAAGCAGTTTGATCCAGGGGCGAGAGAGGTTTTCATGCGAAATGATATGGTCGGGCGTCCGATGGAGGTGTTGCTGGTTGAAGACAACCGCATGGACGCCCATTTTGCTATCCGCGCGCTGGAGAAAGCGAATTTCAAACACCGGTGCACGCTCGTTGTCGACGGCGAAGAGGCACTCGATTATTTGCACCGCCGCGGCATCTTTGCCCGGGCCCCGCGCCCGGACTTGATTCTGCTCGACTTAGTTTTGCCTAAAAAAGACGGCCGCGACGCCCTTGCCGAAATTCGAGCCGACGAAGAATTACGCGATATCCCTGTCGTTATTCTCACCGGTTCGACCGATGAAGCCGACATGGCTCACACTCAGATGCTCGAGGTCGAAAGCTATCTGGTTAAACCAGTCAGCTTGAATAAATTTCTCGATGTTGTGCGTGACCTAAAGCGATTCTGGCATCAGGGCGTGATTCTGCCGACGGTGTAGTGCTGCAATTCGATATCGGGATTGGCGGTGGATGTTACTTCCGCGCGCGTTGGTGACGCAACGGCAACCAGGCGCCGTTTTCTTTCGTCGAATTGACGCTCTGCTGAATAAAGTACATTCCTTCGACGCCGTCGTTCACGTTGGGGTAAACGGTATCGACCGTGGGAAACTTCTGCCCCATGGCTCGCAATATCATGCTGTCGTAGGCCGCGCGGTACACGTTGGCGAAGGCCTCGAAAAACGCTTCAGGGTGACCGGCGGGTATACGGCAGGCGGCTTTGCCGGCGTCGTTCATATTCGGGGCATTGGGATCGCGTGTAACAAGTGCATGCGGTTGCCCGTTCCGCCGCCACCACATTTTGTTGGGCTCTTCCTGATGCCATTCCAACGACCCCTTCGTACCGTCGATTTCAATCCATAAATCGTTTTCGCGGCCATGGCTAATTTGCGAGGCAGTCACCGTCCCCAGCGCGCCGTTTTCAAATCGCAGGACGACTGTACCGTAATCGTCCAATGCTCGGCCTGCTTCAAACACTTTCAGATGTCCACTTACGGACTCCGGCATTAAGCCTGTCATATACCGGGCCAAATTGAACGCATGCGTTCCGATGTCGCCCCAGCAACCGGCAGCGCCGCTCTTGGCGGGATCAGACCGCCAAGTGGCTTGCTTTTGGTTCTGCAATTCCAGCCGGGTTCGCAGCCATCCTTGCAGATAAAACGAACGAATGGCGTTGATCTCGCCCAGCTCGCCGCCCAAAATCATCTGCCGCGCCTGCCGCACCAAAGGATATCCGGTGTAGTTATGCGTGACGGCAAAGACCACGCCCGTGCGATCTACAATATCCGCCAATTGCTCGGCCTGCTTCAGGTCGATCGTGAGTGGCTTATCGCAAATAACATTGAAACCCGCCTCTGCTGCCGCCGACGCAATTTCAAAATGCGTGTGATTGGGTGTGGCGATGGAAACAAAATCGATTCGCTTATCGGCCGGCAGCGAATTCTCCCTTTCGATCAGTTCCTTATAAGAGCCGTACGCCCGATCTGGCGGAATGTCGTAATCGGCCGCTGAGGCCTTCGCCCGCTGCGGATCGCTGGATAGTGCGCCGGCGACCAAAACGGCGCGATTGTCGAGTACCGCCGCGGTGACATGCACCCGGCCGATAAATGCTCCTTGCCCGCCGCCGACCAAAGCCATCCGCAATTTGCGATCCATTGCACTATTCGTGGCCATAAAGTGCTCCGCGCCAATCGGAAGTGAGACCCATGAAGAATCAATCCGCACCCCCGACAAACTTTTTACCACATGCAACAAACGATGCTAGCGGTGCACCGAAAATTCACCGACTTTCAAGCGCGGCTTCTGTATGGCGGCGAATTCCGCGCGGGGCTATGATTTCGGATGAATCGATGAGGCGAATCGAACGCCGGTCGCCGCCGTGATCAAATCGGAGTCAATGGCATGACGCAAACCATCAGCCACAAACGTTTGGGCTGGATTTCGCTGGGAGTTCTGGTGGGCTTTTTGCTGTCGGTATTTATGCCTGCCCAGCCGCTGCACGCCGTGGCCACCAGTGGGCAAGACAACTTCCAGCTTTCGACAGGGCTGCTCGACAACACGGTCGAAGGCGTTTATTTTCTCGACGGTCTAACCGGTATCCTCAAAGGCGCGGCCATGAACGTGAACAACTACAAATTCACCACTGTCTTTGAAACAAACGTGCTCAACGATATGAAAATCGATCCCGCGAAAAGCCCGAAATTTCTCATGGTCACCGGCCTGGCCGAACTACGCCGCGGGCCCTCGCAATTTCAACCGGGTCTGGCACTGGTTTATATAGCCGAGCTTAACAGCGGAACATTGGCCGCCTACGGCGTGCAGTGGAATATCGGCCGCACGACACAAGCCACGCCGATGATGCAACAAACACGATTCGTTCTGCTGGGCACTCTTCCGTTGCGAGAAGTCGCCGTCCGCCCGCAGTGATTTCTACAAAGTACTTGAGCGTATCTTTCGATCCAGCAGAAGATCGGCCCAAAGGTCATCGGACCAATCAAGATCAACCAGGTGATCGGCCGCCAGTAAATTCGCACGCCGTCGGTTCGCGTTGGTTCTTGCATCCCATCTACCATAGACCTGGTCAACAGAAGCCAAAAATGATCGCTTCGATTCCGATGAATCTGTTTGCGAGACGGCGCTCTTGGAAAGCTGTGCATCGTTTGTGCGCGACGTGTCTGCGGCGGACGTAATACTGGCAACCATTGAAATACTCGCCGCCGCAATTTTGTTGGCGGCCGGCGCACTGTTTGTCGCCGAAGTATCGCTGATGACGGTCGCTACCGGCGCATTGTTCGATATTGGCGCACTATCCGTTGCTGAGGCGACAATTTCCGTCGAGGGTAACAGTGTCGGTGCGGGAGGAGAACTGGCAGGGCTACTCGGCGAGTTTTCATTACTGGAACTGCCACCTCCGCTGAGCAAGCTGGATAGCAGATACTGCAAGTCGGCGTTGTTTACCATGCCGTCGCCATTGACATCGGCTACGAGGGTCACTTCCTGCGATCCCAGATTGTTCGTGGTTTGATACGAATTGATGTCGGTAAGCGCCTGCATCATGGCGACGATGTCGGCGGCATTGACGTGTCCATCGAGATTGATG